>JGI12210J13797_10417143_pt1 | contig 10550 bp, 7 predicted proteins | sample ElkSlonscriptome_3_FD_13797 | JGI IMG/M metagenome (IMG submission 13797) | reverse complement strand
ATAAAAAACTACTTCATCATCGGAAGGGTTCAGCGGAAGGGCTATGCTGCTGAGCACTGTATCCTGTATGTCCAGAAACACCCCATTAGCAGCCTGCACGGATACAAAATAGAGGGAATCACGGCGGGCATTGTTGGGGTCAAGTTTGAGAAAGTTCACCCGTAGGCTATCGTAAGCATCCGTCACGCAGCTCACGTTCTCGTCCAGGCAGGCGCTGAGCGAGAGTGAAAGCAGGATAGCCCACAACAGAAAATGGCGAAAAGATACTACAAGTAGGTGTCGTTTCATGTAAATGCTTGATCCTCAAATGCTGTTACGAAATAGCCTGACGTAGCAAACGAAATTTTGGAAACGCTTGTTCACTAGTTTGTTCCGGCCTGCAGTGCATAAGAACATCTTTATTTTTAGTAATTTTGCCGGAAAGTTAAAAAGAAAGCGAGCTTGAAAACAAAAGGGATCAAAAAAGATAAGGTAAATGTCATCACGCTGGGTTGTTCCAAGAACCTGGTAGACTCCGAGGTAATGCTCACCCAACTACGGGGAAACAGCATCAATGCCTCTCATGAGTCTGAAAAAGACGATGCCAATGTCATCATCATCAATACCTGTGGCTTCATCGACAATGCCAAGCAGGAGTCTATTGACACCATACTGCGCTATGCTGATGCCAAAAATGAGGGCTCGATAGATAAACTCTATGTCACCGGCTGCCTGTCGCAGCGCTACCGTGATGACCTGGAACAAGAAATTCCCGAAGTGGATGCCTTCTTTGGTACGATGGAACTGCCCCTTTTGCTGAAAAAGTTTAAGGCGGATTATAAGCACGAACTGGTAGGCGAGCGCATTACCACTACCTCACGCCACTATGCGTATGTAAAAATTTCTGAAGGCTGCGACCGCCCCTGCTCCTTCTGTGCCATCCCGCTGATGCGTGGCAAACACGTTTCCAAGCCGATAGAAACCCTGGTACAGGAAGCTAAGTCACTAGCCCGCAACGGCACCAAAGAACTATTGCTCATCGCCCAGGACTCTACCTACTACGGGCTGGATATTTACGGCAAGCGTAATCTTTCCGAATTGTTGAAACATCTCTCTGATGTGGAAGGAATTGACTGGATACGCCTGCATTATGCCTTCCCATCTGGCTTTCCGACGGATGTGCTGGACGTGATGGCTGAGCGCCCCAACATCTGCAATTACCTGGATATGCCGCTGCAACACGGCTCCACCCGTATGCTCAAGCTGATGCGCCGGGGTATTACCCGTGAGAAAACGGAAGAACTGGTGTATCGGATCAGGGAGAAGGTGCCTAACATCACACTGCGGACTACCCTCATTGCCGGCCATGCCGGAGAAACGGAAGCAGACCATGCCGATATGGTAGATTTTGTAGAAAAAATGCGTTTTGACCGACTCGGCATCTTCACTTATTCGCACGAAGAAGGCACCCATGCCTACGGTATGGAGGACAATGTGTCGGCTGAAGTGAAGCAGGAAAGGGCCAATGAAGTGATGGAACTGCAGGAGCAGATTTCGCGTGAACTAAATGAGGCTAAAATTGGCACCGTACAAAAGGTGCTGATAGACCGCAAAGAAAGTGGCAACTTTATTGGCCGTACCGAGGGTGATTCTCCTGAAGTGGACAATGAAGTGATCATTTCTGCTAAAGAAAACTATCTCCGCCTTGGCGATTTTGCTAACATCCGCATTACGGATGCTACCGAGTTTGACCTTTTTGGGGAGCCGGCCGTTTAGCAGTTTGTCTGTCTAACCCTAAGATTGATGGGCGACTAAGCAGTGAATTTACGAAAGTGCGGGAAAAACTTTAGGTTTGCAGCCTCGTACCAATGTTAGTAGTCCGGATAAGCGAGGCTTAGCTTTTTACGGACCTGTTTACGTATCCCGTACCAACTAAACTATGAAGATTGATAAACTCAGCTTTTCAGAAACCGGTAGCTTTTCACCCATTTTCCTGGATTACATCAACGATAAAAATGAGCTTCGCCCTTTCTACCACCACCGGCCCGAACTGGAAGGTTTCAAAGCGCAGATAGCAGAAAAGCAGCTTCCCCAGGCGCAGCGGGAGGTGCTGGCCAAAGTGTTACAACAGCAGTATGCCGGCTTTGAGATTTCTGAAGCAGTCTCCGGGAATATTAAAAAGCTGTCAGAAAGTAAAACCTTCACCGTCACCACCGGCCACCAGCTCAATATCTTTACCGGCCCGCTCTACTTCATTTATAAGATCGCTACCACGGTCAATACCTGTCGGGTCCTGAAAGAAAATTTTCCTGACCATCACTTTGTGCCGGTCTACTGGATGGCATCGGAGGACCATGATTTTGATGAAATCAATCATTTTCACCTCTTTGGGAAGGATTATGTCTGGCAGACTGATCAGCAGGGAGCTGTAGGGCGCTTCAGCACCGAGAGCATTAGCTCCGTACTGGAAGAAATGCCCGAGCAGGTAACGATATTTGAAAAAGCCTACCGGGAGCAGGAAAACCTGGCCCAGGCGGTCCGCTACTACGTCAACGAACTCTTTGGGGAGACCGGCCTTATCGTACTGGATGCGGATGATGCCGCACTGAAAGCTGCTTTCCGTACGGTCATGGCCGATGACCTGAAAGCGCACAATGCCAAAAAACTGACTGACCAATGTTCGGAGCAACTGGATGCGCTGGGCTACAAAAGCCAGGTGTATCCTCGGGATATCAACTTTTTTTACCTGGACGAGCAGCTACGCGAACGCATAGAAAAAGAAGGGGATGCCTACCGGGTGCTCAATACTGAGAAGCGTTTCTCTGAGGAGGAGATCATGCAGGAAGTTGAGACGAATCCTCAGAAATTCAGCCCCAATGTGATCCTGCGGCCTTTGTTCCAGGAAATGATACTCCCCAACCTGGGCTATGTGGGTGGCCCCTCCGAACTGGCCTACTGGCTGCAGCTAAAGCCGATCTTTGACCATTATCAGGTGAGCTTTCCCATCCTGCTACCCCGCAATTTTGGCCTGGTGATCAACAAAACCAACGCCCGCAAACTGGACAAGCTGCCCATCTCCGTAAAAGACCTGTTCCTGGACACGCAGACGCTCATCAAAAAATTTGTGGAGGATAATGCTGAAACTTCTATTTCCCTGTCAGACGAAGAAAAAGCGCTCTCCAGCGTATTTGAAAAAGTAAAAGAAAAAGCCGCACAGGTGGACAAAAGCCTGGAAGGCTTTATTGGGAAAGAAGAAAACAATGCGCTCAAGAGCCTGCAAAACATAGAAAAAAGGCTCAAAAAGTCAGAAGAGCGGAACCAGGAAACTGCCGTCAAGCAGCTGGAAAACCTGAAAGATAAGCTGTTTCCCGGCGGTACTTTACAGGAACGGAAAGAGAACTTCCTGAATTTTTATATCAATAACCCCAGCTTTGTGGACGAGCTGCTGGAATACTTCGCCCCCCTGGATTTTCGTTTTAACATCCTCAACGAAGCCGACGAATATTGACCAAAGCAGAAGCCAGAAGCCATATTCGGCAGCAGCGAAAACATCTGAGCGATGAAGCATACCAGCGGATTAACGATCAGCTGCAGCAAAGGGTACTGGACTTTCTGGCAAAAACAAAGCCTGCGCTGGTGCATTGTTTTTTGCCTATTCTCAAAAACCGGGAGGTAAACACCTGGCCGCTGGTCCGCTGGCTGCAGGCGCAGCAGATCAGGGTAGCAGTACCAAAGAGTGAGCGGGAGTCCAATACTATGCAACACTTCCTGCTGGCAGAAACTACCCGCTGCCCGGAGAATGCCTGGGGAATTCCTGAACCGGAAGGGGATGCGCTGGTTAGGATAGACGAAAAGGCAGTAGATTTGGTACTGCTGCCCTTGCTGGCATTTGACAGCAGAGGCACGCGAGTTGGCTACGGCAAGGGCTACTATGACCGTTTTTTGGCACAATGCCGACCGGAGGCAATCAAAGCGGGGCTTTCACTTTTTCCGCCGGTAGCAGACATCACCGATGCGTCTCCACTGGATATTCCGCTCGATATAGCCATCACACCCGATAAAGTTTGGGTTTTTGCCGCATCTGGCGGCCACAGACCCTTAGTAATGTAGAATCTGTTATATATTTGCACAAATTTTCGCCCCTTGAACGGAGGAATAGTATGAGAATAATTATTGCGGGAGCAGGAGATGTGGGTAAACACCTGGCGAAGCTGCTGGCTTATGAAAACCAGGATATTGTGGTCATAGACCTCAATCAGGAGCGACTGCGGCAGCTGGGAAGCCAGCTGGATGTGTCTACTATCCGGGGAAACTCCACGTCCTTCAGGGTGCTTAGAGATGCCAACGTGGCTGATGCGGATCTGCTGATAGCGGTGACCGAGTCGGAGGAGGTAAACCTGGCTACGGCCATGATCGCCAAGCAGCTGGGCGCCCGCCGGACGGTAGCGCGTATTTCCAATGAGGAGTACCTGATGAGTAAGGAGACGCTGGACCTGCGTAAGATCGGTATAGACGAGCTGATTTCTCCTGAGTCCCTGGCCGCGCGAGAAATTCGCCGCCTGCTGCGCATCGCCGCCGTAACTGACACCTTTGAGTTTGACCAGGGGCTGCTTTCGCTGATTGGTATCACAGTAGATGCCAACAGCCCGCTGATGAACCATTCGCTGGCCGAGACTTCCACCAGGTTCAACCCCAAAAATAATTTTGTCACAGTAGCCATACTCCGGGATGGGAACACTATCATCCCCCGGGGCGATACCCAGCTCAGGCCCAACGACCATGTCTACTTTATTGCCCAGCCTGATGGTATTGACTGGGTACTCGAGCTGACCGGGAAAAAGAAAATAGAGATCAAAAATATCATGATACTGGGCGGTAGCAAGGCAGCCTACCATACCGCCCGCAAGCTGAGTAGCAACTATAATGTAAAGGTTATAGAAAGGGATAGAGACAAATGCTTTGAACTGGCTGACCAATTGCCCAAGTCGCTGATCATCAATGGCGACGGGCGAGATGTGGATATCCTGGAAGAAGAAGGTCTGGGCAATATGGACGCTTTCCTGGCCCTTACCGGAGATTCAGAGACAAACATTATCAGTTGCCTGGTGGCCAAGGACAAAGGAGTAAAAAAGACCATCGCCCTGGTAGAAAACATTGACTATATCCATCTGAGCCAGAATATCGGCGTGGATACCATGATCAATAAAAAACTCATTGCGGCCAACTTTATCTTCCGCTACATCCGCAAAGGCGATGTGGTGTCCATTACGGGGATACACGGGGTGGAAGCCGAAATCCTGGAATATGAGGTGAATAACAATTGCCGTATCGCCCACAAGCAGCTGAAAGAACTGGATTTTCCCAAAGATGCTATCATAGGAGGAGTGGTCAGGCACGGCAAGGGAGAAATCGCTATGGGTAATTTTCGCTTTGAGCCACAGGACAGGGTAGTGGTTCTGAGCAAAAAGGAAAGCTTGTCGGAAGTAGAAAAGTTCTTTAAATGAGAATTAACTGGAAGGTCCTCTTCAACATCCTTGGTTTACTACTGGTATTCAACGGAGGATTTATGCTGCTCTGCCTTCCCGTGTCCCTCTTCTATGAGCATTCGGCCTGGGGAGCTGTTCTCTCGGCTGCAGGGGTTTCCTTTTTGGTGGGTGGTGCCACTTGGCTGCTTACCCGCAGGCAGGAGAATAAGGAGTTGCGTAGCAAGGATGGCTATTTGGTCGTTACGCTGGGCTGGCTACTGATGTCTTTTTTTGGCTCGCTGCCGTATGTATTCAGCGGAGCCATACCTACCTATCCTGATGCCTTCTTTGAAGCTATATCCGGCTATACTACCACCGGGGCTACCATACTGACAGATATTGAGGCCCTGCCCAAAGACATCCTCTTCTGGCGCAGCCTGACCCAGTGGATCGGCGGGATGGGGATCATCGTACTGGCCGTGGCTATCCTGCCCATCCTGGGTATCGGGGGTATGCAGCTGTTCGTAGCCGAAGCGCCCGGCGTCACGCCCGATAAGCTGAAACCCCGCATCCGCGATACCGCCAAGAGGCTGTGGATCATCTATATTGGGCTCACCCTGCTGGAAACGGTGCTGCTCATGTTCGGTGGCATGGACCTGTATGATGCCATCAACCACGGCCTGACCACCATGGCGACCGGGGGCTTTTCACCCAAAAATGCCAGTATCGCTTTTTATGATTCAGCCTACCTGCAGTATGTGATGATCATCTTCATGTTCCTGGCCGGTACCAGTTTTTCCCTCACTTACTTTGCCTACAAGGGCGCTTTTGACAAGGTATGGCAAAACGAAGAGTTTCGTTATTACCTCTTTTCGGTACTGATTATCATTCTCATCACGACTATCGGTATTTACCTGGTGAGCGATGTAGGGCTGGAGCAGTCATTCCGGGATGCGGCTTTTCAGGTAGTATCGGTGATCAGCACCACTGGCTACATTACCGCCGACTATACCTCCTGGGCGCCTCTGCTGACAGTAATCTTTTTTCTGCTGATGTTCATTGGTGGCTCGGCCGGCTCTACCGCCGGTGGAGTGAAGATCGTACGGCATGTGGTACTGCTCAAAAACAGTATACTGGAAATGAAGCGTCAGGTGCACCCCTCGGCCATCATACCGGTGCGGATGAATGGCAAGGCCGTTACCCAGGACATTACCTTTAACGTACTGGCCTTCTTCATTATTTACATCACCATCTTCGCTACCGGTTCTATGCTGATGGCCTCAATCGGCGTGGATTTCATGACGGCCATTGGTGCAGTGGCTACCTCGCTGGGCAATATCGGTCCGGGACTGGGGACGGTTGGGCCGGTAGATAATTTTGCTGGCATACCTGACGCTGGTAAGTGGCTGCTTTCCTTCCTGATGCTGCTCGGTCGGCTGGAGTTATTTACTGTACTCATACTGCTGACTCCCTACTTCTGGAATCGGAATGTATGATGGGATAATAATAGCTGGTCTGTAAACCTTGTAAAGGCACAGATTTCTCGCCTGCTTTTGTTCACCTTATCCAACCATAACATTGGCAGCGGGCAGCTTGTAGTTTTCTGTGTCAATCCGGGTGCTCAGGGCTACGGCAAAGGTTAGGGTGCCCACCCTGCCCAGGAACATGGAGATGATGATCAGTACCTTGCCGGAAGAGGAGAGCGTAGCGGTGATGCCTGTACTAAGCCCTACCGTGCCAAATGCCGATACCTGCTCAAAGATGAGGGCCATCATATCGGTATCTTTTTCAGTAATGCTCAGCAAAAATACCGCGAGCGCATTGATCGCTACGCCGTAAAAGAAAATGGAGAGTGCTTTGAAAAGAATGTCCGTCGGAATGTAGCGCTTACCTACATGGATGCGGGAATAACCCCGGCTGATCGCGATCACCGATATGAGGATGAGGTAAAAAGTGGAGGTCTTGATGCCGCCTGCAGTAGAGCCTGAGGCACCGCCGATAAACATCAGGATCATCATGAGCACCAGCGTAGGGGAGGTCAACTGGGCGAAGTCAACGGTGTTGAAACCGGCGGTACGGGTAGTGGCCGACTGGAAAAAGCTGGTAAGCATCGATTCCGACAGATTTTTATCAGCCAGGGTATTATCTTTTTCCAGCAGGAAAAACAGTACTGTACCCACAATCAGCAAAACAACCGATACATTGACTGCAATGCGGGTGCTCAGCATCCAGTCTTTCCAGGGATGCTCCAGGCGGTCGCGGAGTCTTTGGGGAGAACACACATCTTTGATCGGCGCAAAGCCCAAAGCCCCCAGTATCAAAGAAACCGCAATGATCATGTGCAAAATATAATTACTCCTGACCACTTCTTCGTATAGGCCGTTGCTGAACAGGCTGAAACCAGCGTTACAAAAAGCAGATACCGCATGAAAAGCCGAGAAAAACAGCTTTTGATCAAGGCTGTCAAAGGGTACATTCCAGGTAAAAAACAGCAGCACAAAAGTGCCGAATTCAATAAAAAGTGTAATGAATACGATCTGGCGAAGCAGCTTCCGGGAAGATGCCAGCGTCTCATTGTCCAGGTAATCAGGCACCATCATTTTTTGGCGGTAGCCGATACCCGTGCTCAGGTAAGAAGCGAAAAATGTAGCAAAGGACAGGATTCCCAGCCCCCCGATCTGTATCAGCAGCAGGATGACCAGCTGCCCCCGGGTAGTAAAGAAAGTAGCGGTATCCACTACGATCAGCCCGGTGACACAACTGGCGCTGACCGCTGTAAAAAAGGCATCCAGGAAAGACATGCTACCGGTCTGTGTGGTCATGGCGGGTAGCATCAGCAGCACGGTTCCGCCCAGGATGAGTATGATAAAACTCAGCAGGAATGCCAGGTTTGGCTTAATTTTTACCGAACCCAGTTTGGCCCCCAGGCGTGAGAATTCCAGGACCAGCAGTAGGATAAACAGCAGGGATATGAATGACCTGTAAAAGACCGACAGTCCGCGTTCTTCAAAGAGGCCGTAGGCTGCTGTCAGCAGGTGGCCATCCAGCAGGAAGTAATCTACTGCACGAAACAGCACCAGGGCCATCAGGATAGATTCCAGTGGGGCATCACGGAGGAAGTCTATTCGCCGGAAGGCATAGAGCCAGCGGATGAGAAAAGACAGCAGGAAGACCCCCAGCAGAATATCCATGAGCGAAAAATATATCCGGGAATCATCTGCCAGCAGGTTGAAGCCAAACAGGTAGATCATCAACCCCAGACCGACAACAGCTGCCAGGCTGGTAAGGGTACGGGCGATCCGGAGCGCCTGTGGGCGACTGTTATAGAGCAGGTTATTAAGCCTTTCGGCCAAGATATCCTTGTTGAGCCTCATGCAGGAAGCGGGTTTGAGAGCACTTTCTTTGCTTCCTGCAATAATCTTTCTCGTATGATAGGCACTACGCCGGTGTATTCACAGACAATACCCCCTCCCAGGTTGGCCAGTTCTGCCAGTAGCCGAGGGGCAAGATTTAGTGCCAGTGCCAAGGCCGCGATGCTGACCACCGTATCACCGGCACCTGATACGTCAGAGATTTGTCGCAAATGTGCCGGGACCAGGTGTTTTTCGGGTCTGCCACGGTAAGCTGCATCAATGTATACGCCTTTTTCTGAGAGCGTAATCAATGTGCTGTCCACTTCCATCAGGACTTTCATGCGTTCAGACGCTTGGGCTACGGCTTCTTCTACACTCAGCGAAGTCTCATGCTTCTCCTTATGCAGGGCCAGGTCTTCGGTAAGTAGCCCCTCTTTGAGTTCTTTGAGGTTAGGTTTAAAAAGTGTGGCTTTCTGGTAATGAAGGAAATTGCGTTTTTTAGGGTCAACAGCAGTGGGTATTTTTCGTGCACTGGCCCATTGAATGACCTGCTGTATGCGCGCCTGGTTGAGAACGCCCTTGTCATAATCCTGAAAGATGACCACATCCGCCTGGGGTAAAGCAGCCTCTATGCGCTGCATAAGCGCATCACTCTCAGCTTCGCTGAGCAGATCGTTGTCTTCGGAGTCTATCCTCAGCATCTGCTGCGAACCGGCGATGACCCGCTCTTTGACAGTAGTGGGACGAGCTTTGCTCTGTATGATATAGTCTGCACTGATCTGCTGCGCATGGAGAAGACTGATAAAGGTTTCACCCTCATGGTCGTCGCCCACTACGGCACACAAAATTGGCGTAGCGCCCATTGCCTGTACATTCAGGGCTACATTGGCGGCGCCACCCAGGCGTTTTTCTCTTTTGCGGACATGCACAATGGGTACCGGTGCTTCCGGCGAGATACGGTCTACTTTTCCCCACACGTAAGCGTCCAGCATCACATCCCCTATGATCAGCACTTTGAGCTGACCAAAAGCCTCAAATATCTCTTCCAGTGATCGGTACATAAAAAAATATGCGTTCTGCTATATTGCTATAAGCAGAACGCAGACAGTTTACTTGAGTTGTGCTAAAGCCTCCTTGATCCGGCGGATAGCCTCTACCAGGGCCTCATCAGAGGCGGCATACGAGAGGCGCACACACTCAGGCGCGCCAAAAGCGTCGCCGGTTACCAGCGATACATGGGCTGTATTCAGGATATACATGCAGAAGTCATCGCTGTTGTTGATGGCTGTTTCGCCATTGGACTTGCCAAAGTACTCGCTGACATCGGGAAAAATGTAGAATGCTCCGTTAGGCACGTAGGTTTTGATACCGGGCACCTCCTGGAGTTTTTCCAGCACCAGGTCGCGGCGACGCTGATAAGCTTCTGCCATTTTTTGGGTAGAGGTCATATCTCCGTTGAGCGCCGCAATGGCCGCTCTCTGGGCGATACTGTTGGTGCCGGAGGTAAACTGACCCTGTATCTTACCACAGGCTTTGGCGATAGACAGTGGGGCAGCGATATAGCCCAGGCGCCAGCCGGTCATGGCAAAGCCTTTAGAAAATCCATTGACCGTCACCGTACGTTCCATCATACCGGGCATAGTGGCAATACTGACGTGCTCACCGCTGAAATTGATATGCTCATAAATTTCGTCGGCGATCACCACGATATCGGGACGGCCGCTAAGTGCCTCAGCCATAGCCTGCATTTCCT
>JGI12210J13797_10191988_pt1 | contig 10550 bp, 5 predicted proteins | sample ElkSlonscriptome_3_FD_13797 | JGI IMG/M metagenome (IMG submission 13797) | reverse complement strand
AATCGACGGGTTCCCCACCGACACCGAGCCGTTGCACGCGGTCGCCGCTATAGATGGCGACGATGTATTCGCCGGAGTGCACCGCCATGCGGGCGTCCACCTGCACATGATGCTCGGTTTCGATCTCGAGGTTGAGATTCTCGAGCCGGCGCGATAATTCCAGGCCGGCCTGGCAAGCGCGCGCCGCATGGTTCGGATCGTCGAGCGGCAAGCCAAAGACCGCGCGCACCCCTTCCCCGTCGCATTGATCAAGATAAGCGCCTTCGCTCAACAGATGGGCCGCGGTGGTATCAAGAACCCGGTTGAGCACTTCGATGTAAGTTTTCGTCGACATTTGATCGATGAGATCCTCGTGATTGAACACCTCGAGAATCAGCACCGACGCTTCATCAATTCTCGGCTCGAACGGCAGCGGCACATCGCTCTCGATCACCTCGTGAATGCCCGAAGGCGCCAGTCGCGCGTCGAGCAACTGGATGGCTTTGCGTTTCCGCTGCCCTAAATTACTCACGGCATAAAGCGAGGCACCTAGAAAGGCGAAGGCCAGGACGGTCAACGGAGCGAAAGGCGAAAAGTAGCGATCGAAATAACCGAACAACCAACTGCTGAAAACCAACTCCAAAGCCAAAATCCCCACCAGCAAAAAGCGCAGACTCCATCGGGTCACATCGATGGTGACGTAAGCCATCCCCACTCCGAGCACCAGAAGCAGAATGCGCTCCGCTTCGAGCGGCAACGCCTTCAGGGCAACGCCGATCTCCAGCCGGGTGCTGAGGGCAAAATCGAGGGAATCAAAGACGCCGAGCTGTGAAGCCATCACCACGGCCAATGAAGCCAATAGACCAATGCAAAGCGCGAATTTCAGCGATCGACTCATGAAGGTTCTCCACCCTCATTCTCTTGTTTTCGATACGATTGCAAGACCTGCTGGCTCAGATACTGATCGGGGTTCTCCACCGCTTCAACTGGCAACTCAAAAACCCGCTCTTCTGCCTCCCCTTTCATCAACCCGAGGCCGAATTGATAATCTTTGAAGACTTTCTCGCACCAATCACTCGCTGACATATTCACTTCAGAAGCGCGCTGCACGATCCGGGCGACCGCTTCTTCGGTGAATCGAATCTCCAGATCGTGTTTTTCGCGGAAACGGGCACAAAAAGCCTCGATCTCTTCATGTCGAATCGTCGCTGCTTTCGATTTGCCCTCGCTCAGGAGCCGTTGGAGCGTCTCTTCAGGATGTTCCAGAAAGGCTTCATCGACTTCGAGCCGGTCAACTCCATTGCCCGGCAATTCATATTTAAAATTGCGAAATACCTTCTCGCAAACTGTGACCAAGCCGCGAGCGCCGGTTTCTTCCTGACTCGCCCGGCCCGCAATCCAACGCATCGCTACTTCATGAATCCGCGCGTCAATCCCGTAAGCGCGGAATGCCGCCACATACTGGTGCAAAACACTTCCTTCGGACGTTCGAAGGATATCGAATAAATCATCCCGGCTCAATGAATGACAAAACACCCGGACCGGTAACCGCCCAATGAATTCCGGTTCGAACCCATACTCGATGAAATCCCGGGTGGCTGCTTGGGCCGTCCAATCTTCTTTGGGCCGTTCATCGGGCAAATCCGCTTTAAACCCGATCGTGCCTTGCGCCAACCGGCGGCGAACCTGCTCGCTGATGCGTTGGAAGGCGCCACTGACGATGAAGAGGATGTTGCGCGTGTTGATACTCTCGCGGTTCACCTTACCTTTGCGTTGAAACTCCAGAGCCGCTTGTATCTGCGCCTGCATATCCATTTGGCTGCGTAGCGGCACCTCGGTTTCTTCCATGAGCTTGAGCAGCGCGGTCTGAACGCCCCGCCCGCTGACATCGCGCCCGGTGCTATTCGTGGAGCCAGCTAACTTGTCGATCTCGTCAATATAAACGATGCCAGCTTGGGCCAGATCGAGGTTGCCATTGGCTTTGTGCACCAATTCTCGAACAAGATCTTCCACATCACCGCCGACATACCCGGTTTCACTGAATTTAGTCGCGTCGGCTTTGACAAAGGGCACCCCGATCAACTCGGCGATGTGTTTGATCAAATAGGTCTTCCCAACGCCGGTCGGCCCGACCAGGAGGACGTTCTGCTTGCTGTAATCGCGCTTGGCCGCTTCAGGATCCTGGGCGCATTCCCGAACATGATTGTAGTGATCGCAAACCGCGATGGAGAGGACCTTCTTGGCCTCTTCCTGTCGAATCACAAATCGGTCGAGATGCCGCTTCACTTCTCGCGGGATGAGGGAAAACTCGAAAGGATCCACTTTTTCTTCAGGCTCAGTCGGTTCGTCGGTCTCCGCGGTGCCAGCTTGATCACTCACCTCGGAGGTAAACGAGACATTTTGGCCAAATTGACCTTTCAGGAATTCCGACAACCGGCGTTGGATTTCGTCCGGAGACGGCACATTGGGTTCACTCATAAATAAAGGTTCGATTCTTGGCGCCGCCTTGGTTCCGGCCGCGTATTCACGGGAGCTGATGGACGCTTAATAACGGGCGCACCTCCATGACGACCTCCTGCAGCGATCCATCGGCTTGCACAGCAGCGTCAGCCAGGGTGCGGCCCTGATCGATCAAGCCATTTTCCGTTGCGAAATAGGCGGCGTGCAGCAATGCGTCGGCACGATCAGCCGGGTCGAGTTGTTCGATCTGGAATTGCGCCACGTTCAAAAGCGTTTTGGGATGCAATTCGCTGGGCTCGACCTCAAGCCGACCGTAAGGCGTTTTGCAGAAAAAAACACCCGCATCAAAGCCGGATAGGTTTGGAAATCGGCTCCCTGATTTCGTGGTCACCATCTGTTGGTAAGGGTGTTGCGACAGGTTGCTTTTGATAAAAATGATAAATTTCGCCAGGTGTTTTAACCGGTCCTGGTGTTGATCCTGCCGTTTTTGAAACGCGCTGCTCGCCATCGACACCGTAGTCATGGTCTGCAATGCCTGCTCGTATTGGTAGCTCGCCATCATCGGCTTCGTCGCTTCCAACACCTGCTGCCAGCGCGGGGTGTCCTCGGTTTCGAGCGCCTCTTGCCGTTCCGCCTCGGCTTGTTGCCGGGCCACCTCTTCTGCCGCACGCAATTCCGCTAGACGGCGTTCCTCCGCTTGATGCCGTAAATTGAGCAACACTCGCTTTTTCGTTTCGATAAAGCGTTGCACCCGATCGATTTCCACCTGCAACGCCCCGTCAGCAGGCAGCGAACTGCCGAGTGCTTCGAGCTCCCCGGATATCTCATCCAACGCCGCTTCGGAATCGACCGCTTCCGCCTGTTTCTCGAGATCCAGCACTCGCTCGCGCTGGTCGATCATTTTCTGAGCCGGCTCGTGGAAAGAGTTAATCCAGGAGAGCTGCCCTTCCGCATCGATCGCGACGAAGGCTGTCAGCAATTTGGCCCCATCTTCCAGGTAGCCAGAATGCCAGTTATTCAGGCCTGCCAGTAGAATCAAGAGACTCTGGCCGTCGGGCGTTTGGAAGCTTTCGACTTCGTCCGGAGTGATGACCCCGGTGTCGGTCAGCAATCCGGCCCGTCTGAAAAGATCGGCCAGCGGCAGATCGGCTTTAGCGGTGGAGAAGACGGCATCTTCGGAAAGGGCTTGCAGCATGGGATAGGCATTGCCGCGCTGACCCGAGAACATCGCGGCGGTTGCTCCCATGAGTCGGAACCAGTTGAGCGCCGGCTGAGGGGTTTCGGAGTTGTCGGCTAGTTTCCGAAAGAGAGCTTCCGCTGGTTTGAAACGGCCGCTCTGCAACAGGCGCATGCCCTCGTCGTATTGCTCCAGCATGGTGCCCGAGAGCGACTCCCGGAAATCTTCCACGGTCAGCACCACTTGCGACCGTTCGTTGGGCGCATTCGCTTTTTCCTTATCTCCAAAGGCAAGGAAGACGAACACACCAATGGTCGCGAGGATGGCAAACAGGGTGAACAACGTGAGTGCCCCCATGATTTTCTTGGAGAAATCGGTCTCCGTCGTGACTCGCTGCTTCGGTTTCCGGGGGTGCTGCAGCTTTTCTTGCAGCGAATCACGCGCGAATTGCAGATGCTCAATCAATTCGTCGTAAGTCGCATACCGATCATCCGGGTTCCGGTGGAGCATCCGATTGATCACGAACGAAGTCTCGCTGCTGACCTCGGGAGCGAAGGCCTGCAAACTCACTGCCCGGCTCTTGATATGTTTTAAGGCGACGAGATTCGCCGATTCCGCTTCGAAAGGCGGTCGGCCGGCCACGGCATGAAACAGGGTCGCCCCCAGGCTATACATGTCGCTGCGGAAATCTTCCGCCTCATGATTCAGCTTTTCCGGTGCGATGTAATAAGGGGTGCCCCAGACTTCGCCCCGGGCTTCCGCCTCTTTTTCCATCAACAGTGCGAGGCCGAAATCGACAATCTTTGCGGTGTGCGGATCGGCAAACAGAATGTTGCCGGGTTTGACATCGCGATGAATCAACCCAGCTTCCGAAGCAGCTCGCAACCCCTGCGCCACTTGAATCCCGACTTCCAGCACCTGGGCTTCCGCCACTCGGTTCTGAAGCCCCATCAAATCATCCAGACTCCCTTTATCGACCAGCTCCATGGCCAAGTAAAATTGGCCGTGCGCTTCGCCGAAGGTGTAGACTTTCACCACGTGCGGGTGATTGATGGAGGCCGTGATGCGAGCTTCGTTCTCGAGTTGTTCCCGGTGCTCTGCTTCCTGACCGATATCGCGCCGCAAAATTTTCAGGGCGACCATCCGTTTCAATTTCGAATCTTCCGCCTTATAAACAGCGCCCATTCCGCCGCGACCCAGGATTTCCCTGACCGCAAAATGGTTATAACTCCGCTCGATTGTCACGGCAGACCCGCACATGGGGCAATGCACACTGGCTAGCGGCTCTTCTTCCGATACGTCGAGCAAGGCTCCGCACGTGGAACAAGTCTGGGTCAAATCGTTGGGGGGCTCGGCCTCGTCGGACATCGGCAATTGAATCTATTACCACCCTCCGACAGATCAGGCAATCGGACAATCTCGAAGTGTTTCTGAATCCGATACTGCCCCTCCTGCTCGAATCGCTTAGCCACGGAGTTCCTCTGGCCAATCGCTTTACGCCCCGCCGCCCCCACCCGGTTCCTCAGGTAATGAGAAACTGAAAATCCTCCGCGCCGAGCTGAGCCTTGCCATTGCTTCCAGCCGCCCCGCCCTGCTCCACCACCGACTCGAACAACGCCATCTTGCGAGCCTTCAACATGGAGATTTTCTCCTCCACCGAATGTCGCATGAGTAATCGTTGAATGAACACACTCTGCCGTTGACCCAACCGGTGAGCCCGATCGCTGGCCTGATTTTCCACCGCTGGATTCCACCACGGATCGAGGTGATACACATAACTCGCCCGGGTCAGATTAAGGCCGGCACCTCCGATTTTAGTGCTGATCATGAAAACGCCTGGACCACTCCCGGATTGAAACGCTTCCACCAAGTCCCGCCGTTTCCCTGTGGGCACTGAACCGTCCAACCGCAAATACGGAATCCCGAGCCGCTGCAATCGTGCACCCAGCAAATCGAGCGCCGTCACGAAATGAGAAAAAACCAGACTGGCATGCCCTTCCTCCATCAGTTCCGTCAGTTGCTCGGTCAGGAGATCGAGTTTCGGCGAGTCATCAGGCAATTCGCGCGAAAGCATTGCCGGCGAAATACAGGCCTGGCGCAACCGCATCAAAGCTGCCAGCGCCGCGATCCCCGCTTGCTGCGCCGGTTTTTCCCGGTAAGCCTCCAGGATCTCCTGCCGCACCGCTCCAACGGCTCGGGTGTAACATTCCTTTTGGGTATCCGCCAGATCCATCCAGATATCGGACTCCACCTTCGGCGGTAATTCGGTGAGGATCTTCTGCTTGGTGCGCCGCAATAAAAAGGGTTTTGCCCGGGCTAGTAAGTGCGGAGGCGGCGCCTCGGCCGGATCGGGATCGGCGGCGCCAAACAGCCCCGGCACCGCCGCCTCCATGATGCTGTGGAATTCGCGATAATGATTCTCCAACGGCGTCCCAGTCAGGCAGAGCCGGAATCCAGTGCGAAGCCGCGCAACCGCTTGCGCTCGGTGCGACGCCAGATTTTTTATCGCCTGCGCTTCGTCGAAGATCGCAATGCCGAACGTTTTTTCCGCCAACAAATCCTGGTCCCGCCGCACAATATCGTATGTCGTCAAGATCACGTCGACGTTCGCGAAACTGAGATACCGGCGAGCTCCCACATATTCCAATAGCCGCAAATTCGGCGCGAACCGTTGCAATTCCTGCCGCCAATTGAAGACCAGGGTCGGCGGCAAAACGATCAACGCCGGTCCCGGCAACGAGGGCGGCGGCAAGATCCCCTCATGCACCCCCAACAAAAAAGTAATCGTCTGCAAGGTTTTGCCGAGCCCCATATCATCCGCCAGACAAGCGCCGAAACGGTGTCGGTAAAGAAACCCAAGCCATTCGTAACCTGAGCGTTGATAACTCCGAAGCTCCGCCTGGATGCCCGCCGGCTGCGGCAGCGATGGAATACCGCCCAACCGCGTCAACGCCGTCAACGCCACCTCTTCCTCCGGTGGCAACGCACATTCCACCCCATCCTCTCGCATCGCCAGCCAGTCGAAGAGATGCAGACGATGGACTTTCCGTTTCCACTCCATCTGCTCCGAAAAATCAGCGAGCGCCTCTATCGATTCCTCATCCACCACCACGAAGCTCCCATCATCCGTTTCATACATGCCGCTCCGCAGAATCTCGTGCCACCGTTCGGGCGGTAACCGAAACGCCCCCGCCTGCACATTCGGATGCAACTCAAACCAATCGACTTCCCCCGTCTCCTCGAACTCCAAGGTCAACGTCAATTGTTCCCGCTGCACCGGCGCCTCATTCACCCGCAACATCATCCGTTCCGCCTCGCAAGCCGCCGCCAACATCCCAATCCGCCGGGAAAAAGCAGTCAATTCCACCCGACCCTCCAGATCGGTCGAATTCAAGAAGTCGCTCTGAGGAAAGAGCCGATTCATCAACACCAATAGTCGGCCGATCCCTTGCCCGGCTTTGCGGCAACTCCGCCAAGGCGCCGCATCGTTCGGTGCGGCGAAAAGAAAGGGTTCATCCAACGCCGCCAATCGTTTCAGTAAGTGATCCAGAAATCGCCGCGCCGCGCGTTGATGCCGTTCCTCGTCAAAAATGGGGTCCTGCGCAATTTCGGTCTTCAACAAATCACTTCGCTCCGGCGCATTCAACAACTGGCCCAACCCTTGAAACAGCCGACGACGACGCGCGGGGGCGTCGCAGAGCTCGGCATGTTCTTCTACTAGGTCTCTCAAGAACTGGCTCACCGCTCGGTGCACCGGAGCCATTCGTTCATCGGGCAACAGCAATCGCAATCGGAGGCGCACCTCCTTTTCGCCGGTTTCGGCCATCAACCCGGGCCGCAGATCGACCTCTTCCGGCTCTGCTGGCCGGCCCGAAAGATCAAAGGGATGCCGATGCTCCCCCGCGGGCAACCGCCGACGGTTAAACGCCTCCAGCCCTAGCTTCTGGCGGGGCGCACATTGCGCGTCGGCCGGTATTAACCGGGCAAACACCCCTTGTTCCGGACAAAACGCCATGCCATACCCCAATGGAATGAACGGCTCCAGAAGTTCCCCATTGGGCGCGCGCATCATTTGCCCCAACTCCACCGCATCCGGCAGCAACCGCAATTGCTCGGTCACCCGCCCAATCGTCGTTTGCACCTGATCCAAGGGGAACAGACCAGTTGTGCCGGCGGGCGGCGGTTGAATCTCGAGTTGAACCCCGTTTTGTCCCTCCTCCAACCAGGCAAAGAAGGCATCCCCGACATCCATCGGCGCTTCACTCTGCCATTCCAGCCATTCCATGCCGGCTGGCGCACCAAGCAAGAGCCAGGAAGGACCGGGTAACGCGCTTTCGTAATCGATCCGGTATTGCCCAGGATTGTCCTGAACGAAAATCACCTTGCCCGCGATCCGTTCCCCAGTCGCCGTCTCGGAAAGCAATTGCTGCCTCAACTGCTCCAGCCGTTCCCCCGACAAATCCTTCACATGAAATTTGGTGCCATGAACCACCCGCAGCACGGTCATCAAGGCGACCGTCAGATGCAAACACGGTTCCTGCAAAACGGCTCCGCACCCGCACGCCCCCTCTAGCTCCGATTTCCGACGAGTGAATTGAACCTCATGGATCTTCTGAGCCCCGCCCACCTCCGCCGTCAGCATTTCCCCTCGTTCACGCCAATAAAAATGTTTCACCCAATCCTGGCCAAACTGCACCGCAGCCTGTTGCAAGACCTTGGCGGGCACCAAACTGTAAAGCGTTTGGGGCCGGAACGTTCGGAGAAGCTCTTGAAGAGATGGCGACGCAATCACCCGGCAAAAAGAACGAAAAAATGGGTGGCTGGAATGGAACGACCGAACATGTCCGCATTCCTCCCGCGTTTTCGCCTCGCAATCAAGCAGAAGCCGCGTCGCCATGGGCGGAACGCGAAAAGGCACGCACTCAGGGGTTCGTTACCTCAAGAAGATAAAACTTTTTTGTCCCCACGGCATTTAAATCGTCGATCTGGTAATTGAATTCCTCTTCGGTGACGCTAAACGTGCTCACTTCCTCCGCAAACGTCGCGAGATCGTTGCCCGCCTTCAATTTATAGGTCCGGCCCGGAATGACTTTATTCAACTCAAAGCTGGCGCGGCTCCCCGATAACCCAAGAATAACGAACCGGAACTGATCATCTGAATCATTGGGATCAAACCCAAAAGTATGCTCGGCCTTGTTATCGTCCCCGTCAGCATCCGGATCTTCCTCCGGACCAGCCAGGGCGTTCGGCGGTAGCCCGAAGTGTTCGACCTGCCAGCCGTCATCCAAACCATCGCCCGCATACTCCCCAAAATTATCGGGATCAAAATCCAACACACTCAGGGCAATTTGAGCGCTGATCCCGGACCGGCTCCCACCTGCGACGGCGGGTGTCTCGGCAAAAACCACTCCGGCGGTGGCGACTCCATTCACATTAATCGTGGTGAGCGGACCGGACACCACCTCCCAGATCACCTCGTCACTGCTCAGAGGCAAGATGCTGGCATCGTCGAGTGTCGCCGTTGCGCTCAGCGTGATCAGGCCTCCTTCCGGGATCATCAACGGCACCGCTTCGAGCTGGAGTGCCTGGACCTCGTAGAGCTGTCCGGTGAACCCCGGTTTCAAGTCGATCTGCGGCGACACCACTCCAGAGACTCCTCCGGCGCCTCCCAGACTAGCCTGACAGGTGTAACTTGTCGCGGAGGCAAGGCCACCGCCGCCATCCATCGTTTCAATAGTCATGGAATAGCTGGCACTGGAAGGGTTGTCAGCTTTTGCAGTGAGCCCCCCGATTAACATGGCACACCACGCGAGGAGAATGGTAGCCGTTCGAACCCGGCGGCCGCGAATAGATGAAGAAAATTGCATTGCGAACATTCAGCGCGGATTTGAGCGGGCGAAACTCCCGAAGAGAATGCTGATTCGTTGGCGTTTGATGCCATCGGAATCGAGGGCGACCTCAGACCATCGAACCGCCTCGGCGGCCCGGGCGAACACATGACTCTCGGCGGAAATCCGGTCATCGCGTTGGGCATGGCCAGCAAGCGGAGACGAGATGAGATAGTCGCCGGTGTGAATGTCCCCGCCAGCATCGGTCACCCAGACCTCACCATTCCCTTCTGCCATCACCAAATAGGGATTCTCCGGCCCCGGGGGTTGTTCAGGTTCCTGAAGTCCGAGAAACGCCCCGAGCACCGTCTGCTGGTTCCGCTCAGAGCAGGGAGCGATGCCATAAATCACCTCGGCAGTCGGATCGTTGTGCAGATTCCCGTTGTCCCCGGTCAAAACAACCAGCGAACCGAATTCGGGGGGCTGATCGATCCAACCCAGATGCGAACCCGTGAAATTATTATAACTCACTGTCCCACTCGAGACAGTAATCGATCCTACTGAGGAACCATCGCTTCGAAACCGAATCAGACTGCCATTACCCGCCCGCTCTACCGTCAGCGGAAGCCCCGTGCTCCGGCTCACATGCAACTGCGACTGAGGGTCGTCCGTCCCGATGCCCACGAACCCGCCAGAGGCAATACGCATGCGTTCCAATTGTGTGCCCAAGCTCGCCGTCTGAAAGACGAGGTGCGAGGAATTATCCACGGTATGTCGCTGTGTCCCGATGAAGGCCGCATTTTGCGGAACACCACTATTATCTTCGATTTGAAATTCGATGCCCGCCCCGAATCCGGCAGCCATATCAGCACTGGTGCGGGAGCGCAGCCGCATCGCGATGAGCGGAGCCGAGCCTGAGGCAGTCACTCGTTCAAATAGCCCGGTCTCGGAGGAATCGGTGTGAGAGACATGAAGAATTCCCGCAGGAACCTCCCCTCCGATCCCGATCCCCACCCGGCCTTCGTCCCGTTCTCCAAATAAACTTTTTCTGAGGCTGAAACTGTTCCGAGAGAGTTCCAGCAAACAGATAGCAAGTCAATCACTCA
>JGI12210J13797_10107607_pt1 | contig 10550 bp, 9 predicted proteins | sample ElkSlonscriptome_3_FD_13797 | JGI IMG/M metagenome (IMG submission 13797) | reverse complement strand
GTCCGTCCGGCTTTCCAGGCGTACTGGGCCTTGATCGCCCGCATGTGCCACTGTCGGTCGAAGAACGCGGCTCCGGAGGGATCTTCGGGGCTGGTGATGCTCGTGGCGCTCGCGACCTGGGTATACGGGGTCTGTTCCCCCTCGAACCACTCGTCGGCCTGGACGGTGGCCACACTCTGGAGGCCGGACACTTCGGTCGCGGCCTCATCGCTGAGACCCCGGACGAAGACGAAGCCGATGTCGTGCTGGTACACGACCTCTCCACCGGCGTCGGTGATCGCCGCCAGGAGGCCGGCCTGTGGGGCGCCATGGGTGAGGACCATGTGCTGCGGCGCCGCCTCCTGGTCCACCGGTACGTCCTGGAACGCGATGGTGGGGGGCGCGAGAGCCGTCGGCGGGGCGACCGGGTCGGAGTCACACGCCGCGACGGCGAGGACGCCCAGGGCCGCGAGAGTCTTGTGAAGGCGCATAGTGGGTGTGGGGTGGGGGGAGCCGTTTGCGAAGGGGCCAAGATCCGGCGGGCCCACTCTTCCGTCAAGCGGGCGGGCTCGTGCTCGAACGGTCCGAAATGTCCGGGGTCTACCCATCCATGATTCCGGACTCTCTCACCTCGACAGTCACCCGACCCGCCGTGATGGTCGACGTCGCCATCGTTGGCGCCGGCATCACGGGTCTCCGCTGCGCCCTCAATCTGCTCGAGGGCGGTTGGGGGGTGACCGTCCTCGAAGCCCGAGACCGTGTCGGAGGTCGCCTCTGGAGTCCGTCTGTCGGGCCTTCGGGTCCGCGCCTCGATCTAGGCGCGACCTGGTTCTGGCCTCGCGAGCCTCGAGTTCGTGCCCTCATGGAGGAGCTGGGCCTGCCGACCCACCCTCAGTACCTCGAGGGCGACGCGGTCTACGAGGATCCCCGGGGCGTCCAGAGACTCGCAGGGAACCCCCTCGACGGGCCCGCAGGGCGCTTCTCAACAGGGGCTGAGACCGTGGCAGAGACGTTGGCCGCTGGACTTCCCGATGGCGTCGTCCGGACCTCGTGCCCCGTCCACCGGGTGGCCCTGCAGGGAGATCGGGTCCAGGTGCAGGCAGGCGAGACGGTGATACAGGCCGCCTCGGTGGTGCTTGCCCTCCCGCCGTCTCTGGCCCTGGCGTCCATCGACTTCGATCCCGCCGTACCGGAGCCCCTCGCCTCGATCGCTGCGGAGACCCCGGTCTGGATGGGGGCCACGGCGAAGGTGGTGGCACGGTACGGAGAGCCCTTCTGGCGGGGTCGCGGCCTCGCCGGCGCTGCGGTGAGCCACCGAGGTCCCCTCAGGGAGATCCACGACATGAGTGGGCCCGACGGCGAGCCTGCAGCCCTCTTCGGGTTCGCCTCCTCGTCTGCGGCGCCGGCGGCCTCGGAGGGCCTTTCCGAGGCCCGGATCACCGAGCAGCTGGTCCGCCTCTTCGGACCCGAGGCGGGAGAGCCGGAATCGATCCAGATCGCAGATTGGAGCCGGGAGCGGTGGACCACCCCGCAGCGGCAAGAGTCCGGGCCGTCCTCACCGCGCTATGACCTCTACGGACATCAGCTGTTCCAGTCCCCGATCCACGGGCGGATCCACCTCGCCTCCACCGAGACGGCTCGAGCCTTCGCAGGGCACATCGAGGGAGCGCTGATGGCGGCCGACGAGACGGTCTCGAGAGTCGTGAGCGGCTGAGCTCGCCAGGGGGAACTCGGTCCGTGCGTGGGTCGCCCCCGAGGGGGAACTCAGTTCCCGCGCCTGGGCCGCGTCCGGTGTGTCGCCTCAGCCTCCAGCGGGTCCTCGGGCCAGTAGTGCTTCGGGTAGCGCCCGCGCATGTCCTTGCGGACGTCGAAGTAGGCGTCCTTCCAGAACGAGGCGAGGTCCTGGGTCACCTGCACCGGCCTGCGAGCCGGGGAGAGGAGGTGCAGGGTGAGAGGGACCTGACCATCGGCGATCCGTGGCGTCTCCAGGAGGCCGAAGACCTCTTGAAGCCGGACCGCCAGCACAGGGGCTCGGGGATCGGTGTAATCCAGGCGGATGCTCGAGCCGCTGGGGACCCCCAGGTGGGTCGGGGCCAGGGCGTCCAACCTCCGAGACCGGTCCCAGCCAACCAGGGTGAGGAGCGCCTGAGCCAGATCCACGCGCCGCAGGTCGTCCCGGCTGCGCAGCCCGGTCAGAAACGGTCCGAGCCACCCTTCGAGAGAGGCCATCAGGGCGGCCTCGCCCGTGTCGGGCCAACGATCCGGATCCAGGCGGTGGAGGAAGGCGATCCGTTGGCGCAGCTGCTCAGTCTCCTTGGACCACGGGAGCGAGGCGAGGCCCATCTGACGGACGCCCTCGACCACGGCTCGGGTCACCTCCTCGGGTGCCGGATTCGCCAGGGGAGCCTCGGAGAGGATGATGGCCCCGAGCCGACGCCGGCGTACGGCGACGATCCGGCCCGCCTCCGGATCCCAGGCCACCTCTTCCTCCTCCTGGATCTGGTGGGCGAAGGCGTCCTCCACTTCGGTCTGTTCCAGAGGTGCCGCCCGGAAGATCCGCCCCTCCCGGCCTCGCCCATCCAGCTCCGCCGCCACGATCCACTCCGCGTCGCCAAGACCCTGGACCTCCCGGAAGCGCACCCCGCGGCCGTTTCGCAGGAGGAACCGCCCCCGCGCGCCGTCCCTCCTCCTCCCGACCCGGTCCGGGTAGGCCATGGCCAGGAGGCGACCGGTATGATTCAGATCCGCCGTGCCCTGGGGGTCGTCGCTGCGCCTCCAGTGGTCTGCCTCTCGGAGTACCTGCCGGAGTCCGCCGCGGTGGACCCGGCCTCCCGGCGGTCCCGATGGCCTCCCGCCTCGACGGGCCTGGGCCAGCGCCTCCAGCCGGTGACGGAGATCCGGGCCCGGGGCGCCGCCGTCGGCTTGGAAGATGTCCCGGGCGTTCAGGAGGGCGGCCAGATCGGCGGCGAGGCCCCCCAGCCCCTCCTCCCGTCCCCTCAGCAGGAGGTGGGCGAGCCGCGGGTGTGCCCCGATCCTGGCCATCTCACGGCCGTGCTGGGTGATCACGCCCTGTCCATTGAGGGCGTCCAGTTCGTAGAGCAGCTCCCGGGCCTGCGCGAAGGCGGCGACCGGTGGAGCATCCAACCAGGTCAGATCCGCGGGATCGGCGCCCCAGCGGGCCAGCTCCAGGGCCAGAGGTGCCAGCTCGGCATCGACGATCTCCGGCGAGCGGGCCGGCACCAATCCCCGGTCTTCCCCCGGGGTCCAGAGCCGGTAGCACACCCCGGGCTCCGTCCGTCCGGCCCGGCCCCGGCGCTGGTCCGCCGCGTCTCGGGTGACGCGCACCGTGTCCAGTCGGGTCATTCCCGTTCCCGGATCGAAGCGGGGAATCCGCATCTGGCCGCTGTCCACCACCACGCGGACGCCCTCGATGGTCAGGGAGGTCTCGGCGATGGAGGTGGCCAGGACCACCTTTCTCTGCCCCCGAGGGCTGGGGCGGATCGCACGGTCCTGGTCGGCGGGGGAGAGGGCGCCGAAGAGGGGGCGAAGAGCCACATCGGAAGGGATCTCCCCCTCCAGGCGCCCTGCAGTACGCCGGATCTCTCCGGCACCGGGGAGGAAGACGAGCACGTCCCCTGACTCCTCGTTCAGCGCCTGAAGGACGGTGGCGGCCACGGCAGGCTCGATCCAACCGTCCACCGGGCGCCCCCGGAAGCGGGTGTCCACGGGGTGCACGCGCCCCTCGCTGCGCACGATCGGAGCCGGCGCACCGTCCCCGCCCAGCAGCTTCGCCACCGGATCGGCGTCCAGCGTCGCCGACATGACCAGGATCCGGAGGTCGTCCCGGAGGAGGCTTCGGGACTGAAGGGTCAGCGCCAGCCCCAGGTCGGCGTGAAGCGAGCGTTCGTGGAACTCGTCGAAGAGAACGGCACCCACGCTCTCCAGGGCAGGGTCGGACTGGAGCATGCGGGTCAGGATTCCCTCCGTCACCACCTCGATCCGCGTCCGGGCCGACACCCGGGTCTCCAGACGGATCCGGTATCCCACGGTGCCACCTACGTCGGCTTCGCCCAGGAGGTCTGCCATGCGACGTGCGGCGGCCCGAGTCGCCAGACGCCGGGGCTCGAGAACCAGGATCTTCCGTTCCTCGAGCCAGGGTGCCGACAGGAGAGAGAGCGGGACCACGGTGGTCTTCCCCGCTCCGGGAGGCGCGACCAGTACCGTGACCCCACGGTCGTTGAGCGCCGCGCCCAGCTCCGTCAGGACCTCCCGAATGGGGAGGTCCGGGAGCAGGGGAGTCCCCCTTGTGCCTTCTCTGTCGCCCCTGGCCTCGGATCGAGTCATGGCTGCGCCGACCTAGAACGGGAACAGCTTCGTGACCTTGAGCGTGATGAACCGGTCGAGGACCTGGTTGTTCGCCACGTCACGGCGCTCGGTGAGGACCAGGAAGAGATCCGACAGCGGGGCGTGGATCCACCGGAACCTGAGGTTCGTGACGACCTCCTCCGAGGCGGCGTTGTACTGGACGAACGCGCTGGTCAGAACGTTCACGGAGAAGAAGACGTCGAGGTTCGCCCCGTAGACATCCGCTGTGGTCTCGGGCTGACCGGGGAGGTCGATGACGTTGTGGTTGGCCGAGATCTGGAGGAGGACCTGATGGCCGATCCGGCCCCGGACGTCGCCTCGAACGGAAAAACGATCACCCCCGAAGTAGCCGCCGCCTCCGACCGTAGCTCCCGCCGAGAGGCGGCGGGCTCGATTCGTCTGATAGGAGGCCGACCCCTCCACGAAGCCGTAGCGCCCCGCGGCGACCTCCACCCCTCGGACCGCGAAGGGCTCGAAGACGTGCTCGAAGCGATCGGTGGCGCTGAACGAGGCGTTGCTTCCGTCCCTGAAGTCCACCCCCAGACCTCCAGTGAGCAGGCGGGTTTCCATAAGCCCCGCCGGGTTCGTGTAGACGTGAGACTCCACGTAGGGGTTGAGTTCCAGAATCACCGGCCAGTTCGGTCGGGGCCGCACGCCCACGGTTGCATATCCGTGATCGATCCCGGTCCGGCGCACGAAGCCGATCCCGGGATCGAAGTCCTCATCGAAGTGCCGGTAGAGGGCGAAGATCTCCCAGAACGGGTCTCGCCATCCAGCCGAGAGCCGGCCTGCCCACTGCCGAGCAAGAGGTGTCCCTTCGGCGTCTCGTCCCTGGGTGCCGGCGAGGTAGGACTGAACGAGGAGGTAGCCGTTCAGGGCCTGGAAGTCCGCGTCCACGCCGTAGCTCTGGTTCGTAGCCGAGCTTCCGTCGGTGGTGGATCGGTTGCCGAAGAGTCCCCCGAGAGTAAGGCCCGGCACGGGCTCGGTCCGCAGACGGGCCACGGTGAAGTTCTCCGGATCGACCTCTCCATCGCGGAGCGTCTGCATGTTCAGGAGCCCCAGGGACACCGGGCCGGCCGTCCCGCTGACTCGGCCTCCCCCCAGAATCGGGAGGGGTGTACCGTTGCCGCCGAGCCCGATACGCCTCGAGTAGAAGAGGGAGAAGTCCCGGCTCGTGGCCCCGGTCCGCGTCCTCGAAGAGCCCTGGTCCCCGAACTGGAAGACGCCGGCGTTCTCCAGGAAGAACTCCCGCTTCTCTGGCAGGAAGAGGGAGAAACGGGTCAGGTTGACCTGCTCCTGATCGACTTCGACCTGACTGAAGTCGGTGTTGACGGTGAGGTCGAGGGTCATTCCCGGGGTGATGCCGTACTTCAGATCCCCACCGACCTCGAAGCCCCTCTCGGCCTCGCTCTGAAGGGTCCCGGACGGCTCCGATGCGAGGGCGAATGGCTTGATGGAGAGGTTGCGACCGGTCTCCAGGCTGTCGAAGCCTCGGAGCGTTCCGCCACGGGAGCTGACGTAGAGCTGCCACTGGCGGTCCATGGGGGCCCAGGTCGCGTCCTCGTTCTTCCTTCGGATCCGGCGGAGGACGTTCATGCCCCAGACCTGCTCCCCCTGCGTCGGATCGAAGCGGAGCTGCGACCAGGGGATCGCCAGCTCGACGGTCCAACCCGCGTCGTGTATGCGGGTGCGAAGATCGAAGGCCGCGTCCCAGGCGGGGTTGTTGATGCGCCCGTCGTCGGCGGTCTGGATATCCCGCACCGCACCGCCGGGGTTGATGAAGAAGGAGAAGACCAGCTTCCCGTCCAGGAATGGGTCGAACATGATCCCGAAGGCGTCGCCGTCCCGGGTGTTCGGGTCGCGCTGAAGGGTGGGGATGATCGCCCGGTACCCGGGCTGCTCGTGGAGCTCCGCTCCGATGTACAGGTTCCGGTCGTCGTACAGAATCCACACCTCGCTCCGCTCGGAGGCGGGCTCGCCGGTGAAGGGCTTCTGCTGCCAGAACTCGTCGATTACCGGTGCCGCAGCCCACGTGTCCTCGCTCAGTACGCCGTCCACCCGAACGGGACCGGTGGCTCGGGCGGCGCGGGCCGATGGCCGAGGCGCGAGGTCCGGGTCCAGTGGTGCCACCTGGGCGCTGGTCTGCGCCGCGGACACCAGGAGGGCACCGAGGGCCGTGAGCACGGTCCGGCGCCATGGGAAGGCGGGGTCGTTCAACAGGCGGTGAGGGCCGGACGGAGAGGAGGAGGGTGGGGACGTGAGGCCTGTGATGGAACCGGGCAGTCAGACCCTGACGGTGGATGTCGAAAGCCCTGGAGCCGCATGACGTGGCGAGCTTCGATCCACATCACGTGGGTTGGACCAGTCGTGCGGCAGGGTAGGCCCGTGGGTTTGGACCCGGCAAGAGGGCGACCGTAGCGGTCACCCACCCGCCTCCTTCGTCCGCGCCCCCCGCCCCGCTACCGGATCCGGTTCCAGCGGATCCGCTCCAGTGGTTGCCTGGAATTCGCTCCGCGATCCCGCGGGGAACGCCAGACTAACGACGGGGTGGCGCGGGCGGCCGGAGGTCGGTCCGAAAAGGCCCCCGGGTCAGCCTGGAGCCAGACGGGCGGCGACCCGCTCCCGAATCTCGATCTCCAGCCGCCCCTCGCTGGAGCAGAGCATCTCGCCGGAGGCGTTGTCCCGGCGGCGCCCACGGGCCTGGACCTGGCTCTGCAAGGTGGTGGTGGTGGCCGACGCCTGGGTGATCTGTGAGACCACGTCGAAGGTGATGAAGGACTTGTCCGCCACAGGCCCCGTCAGGTCATCTCCGCAGTCGACCCAGTGGGAGTTCTGCTTGCCGTCCAGTCGACTCATGCGGTTTTGCCGTGCTGCCAGCACCCGTGTGCCGGGATCCGATGCCGTGACCTCCAACTCGAGCTCGTCGTAGACCGCGCGGAGGGCATCCCAGACCTCCTGGGGCGAACCGGCGATCTGGTCGGTGACGGTCTGAGCCTGGTTGCGGACGTCCCGGTTCTCCACCATCTGCTGGGGGCGCGACTGGGGGGCTCCGGAGGAGGTGCATCCCGACGCGGTGAGCGCGACGAGGCAGAGGAGGGCGATCGTGTGGCGGGGCATGGCACCTCCCGGGCGAGGAATGATCGGATCGGTACGGGCAGCTTGAACGGGTGCAGCCATGGAGAGATCCGGGGGTCGGAGACAGGGGACGGGAGTCAGGATACGTCCGAACGGGGCGGGTCCGGTAGGTCGGGTCGTGAGACTCCTCAGCTCCACCGGCAGATCCCGGCCTCCAACCGGCCTCAGTCGGCGACGGCCGGAGCCCGGGCCGCTGCGTCGGTCAGCGCCGACCCCTCCGGGCCAGGGTGCGATCCAGGGAGCGAATCAACTTGTCCGCCGCGCCGCTCACGGCATGGTCCACGAGCGCCGCCTCGGCGCTTACCGAGATCGGCTGGGACCCGGCGAGGCGTGCCTCGAGGACGCATCGCTTGTCCTTGGCGCCGGATCGCTGGTCGCTGTTCTGATCGCTCAGGTGGACCTCTACCCGGGTGACCTGCTCACTGAAGCGGTCGAGGCTCTTCGCAAGCGTGTCAGTCACCCGCCGCACGAGATCCGCGTCTCCTTCGATATTGCTGTCGGTGTTCACCTGGATCTGCATGAAGTCATCCTCGTGGTGTGTGGTTCCGGAGTCCGTGGGATACCCCGGCATCGTCGGATCGGCACCACGGGGGCAGCGCCACCTCGACGCCGCTCCCGTGGGCCGTCCCCTCTTCCGGACTCCACCCGTAGAATAAACCGCTTCGAGGGAGAATTGCCCGTGTGGACCGCGCTTCGCAGCTTTCCCGGGTATGCAGGGAAGCACTGACTCGACATCCTCCGATCCTTCGACAGGAAGACAATACCATGGGCTTCGCGCCATCCCCAATGACGCTCCGCTCGTCCGCGTTCGATCCGCACGGGCGCATCCCCAAGAGGTACAGCGGTGAGGGAGACGACATCTCACCGCAGCTGGAATGGAGGGATCCACCGGATGAGGCAAAGGGGTTCGTGATCCTCTGTCACGATCCCGACGCACCTCTCTGCAAGTCCGGGAGCTACGGCTTCGTGCACTGGCTCCTCTACAACATCCCGGGATCGGTGACGAGTATTCCCGAAGGCGGAGGGCACGAATACACCGAGGGCCGGTCCGACTTCGGCCGCGACGGCTACGGCGGCCCCATGCCGCCGGAAGGTCACGGTACACACCACTACTTCTTCTGGGTGATGGCCCTCGACCAGCAGCTGGAGCTGGAGGCTGGCCTCACCATGGAAGGGCTTCTGGAGAAGGTCGAGCCGCATGTGATCGGCATGAACCGGCTGGTGGGGACCTACGAGCGGAGTTGAGCTCGAGGGCCTGCCCCGTTGGACACCCGCGTAGAGGCCCGTGGAGCTTCCGGGGTCTTCCCAGTACCACTCTTCCGGTGCGAACGTGGCGCGAATGGACGAACAGGATGGCCCGCAGGATCTCGGAGACCTTCTCGATCGCATCGAAGAGGCCTCTTCCGGTGAGGAACGGATCACGCTGGAGATGATCATGGACGCGATGGGATCCCGGGCGTTCGGCCCGATACTCCTGCTGGCAGGCATCATCACCCTGATGCCCCTCGTGGGTGACATCCCCGGCGTTCCGACCACGATGGCGATCCTGGTCCTCCTCTCCGCCGTGCAGCTCCTGTTTCGTCGTGAGGGGATCTGGCTCCCCAGCTGGATCCTCCAACGGTCCGTCGAGCGTGGGAAGCTGGAGCGTGGCCTCGAGTGGGCCCGTCGTCCGGCGGGGATGCTGGACCGGTGGCTGCGACCCAGGATCCCATGGCTCCTGCAGGGGCCGGGTCTGTGGGTCGTGGCGGTCGCGTGCATCACGATCGCAGCCGCGATGCCCGCCATGGAGTTCGTGCCGTTCAGCGCCAATGCCGCGGGCGTCGCCCTTACCGCCTTCGGGCTCGCCCTCGTGACGAGGGACGGCGTCCTGGTGCTCATCGCCCTGGCCGTCACCGTCGGCGGGCTGATGTTCGTCACATGGGGGCTGATGTGAGGGGACCTCGCCGATGGGGAGCACCCTCGGCCAAGTCCCCACACCTCCGTCATGGCTTTCCGGGCAGACCCGTGGGGATGGATGCCTGACCTTGGAGGATATCGACCGTTCCTCCGAACCCGAGGGAGTCCCGTGCCCGAACCCTTCCGCGCTCACGTCGTCCAGCGCGACCACTTCCGATTCGACGTCACCTTCGACAGTGAGAGTTGGGATCCCATCGTCGTGGACGAGCCGGCTCCCCTCGGTGGGAATGCGGGGCCGAACGCGGCCCGGCTCCTCGCCGCGGCGGTCGGGAACTGCCTGGCGGCGAGCCTCCTGCTGTGTCTGCAGAAGTCCCGCGTCGAGCTTCGGGGCCTCGAGGCCGGCGTAGAGGGCGTTCTGGAACGGAACGAGCAGGGCCGGTTCCGCATCGCGGGGATGTCCGTGGCCATTACGCCGACCGTCGTCGGGGAGCCCTCGAAGAAGTACGAGCGCTGCCTGGAGCTGTTCGAGGACTTCTGCATCGTCACCCAGAGTGTGCGGGAGGGGATCGATGTCGAGGTCGCGGTGGATCCGACCTTCGTGGCGGAGTAGGGCCTCGAAGGGGAAGGTGACGCGGCGGGAGCGGTTGCTCGGAGAGATGAACGCGGTGATTCCGTGGGAATCTCTGATCGGGTTGATCGAGCCGCACTGTCCGAAGGTCGGGAAGGGACGACAGCCGCTCGGTCTCGAAGGGATACTGCGGATCTACTTCCTCCAGCAGTGGTTCGACCTGTCCGATCCGGCGGCTGAGGACGCGCTCTACGCCAGTGAGTCGATGCGTCGCTTCGCCGGGATCACGCTGGCAGAGGACAAGGTCCCGGACGAGTCGACGATCCTGCGATTCCGGCATCTGCTCGGGAAGAACGACCTGACCGAGGCGATCTTCGGGGCGGTGCGCTCGCTGCTGGAGGAGCAGCACATCCTGGTGAAATCGGCGACCATCGTGGATGCGACGATCAGCCTCGTTCCGGAGGCCACCCGCTCGCCCACGGCGGTCAGCGCAGCCGGTGCAGAGCTTCCCTGGGCAACGGATCTACGTTCTACCAGGTCGTCTCGACGATAGCGACCCACTAGTTGAGCTGGGCCAAGTCACTGCACCACCAGGGATTGCCCTCTA
>JGI12210J13797_10082122_pt1 | contig 10550 bp, 9 predicted proteins | sample ElkSlonscriptome_3_FD_13797 | JGI IMG/M metagenome (IMG submission 13797) | reverse complement strand
GAATCGCTCAGCGGATTGATGCCGACCCTTCAGCGGGTATCAGCGGCCACGACGGAGCTGGGGGAGGCCATTCGGCGGGCCGATCAGATGACCGCAGACCCCGAAAGGCCGGCATGAGCCGGGCGGGCGGGAGCGAGGAAACGATAGAGACAAGTTCTCGTAATCCGGGGCAACCCGACTCAACCGATCGCGGGCAGATGCCGATTCCCTACGATGTTGCTGCACGGCGCTTTGCGACGACTTAAAGTCGCCGACGGCACCCTAAAGGCGTTAGAAATGTTTTTTCGTTCGCCTTGTCGCGGTCAAAATCGAGCTTTCGGCACCGCGATTGCTTGAAGACCGAGGGCAAGAGCCGGTAGTGAGCTACGTTTGTACTACCGGATTGCGAACCAATTTTTACCACAACCAAGTGCAATCATGTTTCCCAATGTCACCGCACCCACCTTGATCCAGACTGTTCACGGGCTGACCTATCGCGTCAATCCTGTGAGCTCGAAAGAGGAGGATGAAGACCCTCAGTCATCGAAACACACGCCGGCCGAGGACGGGGCGATGCGTCAGGCCGTCGACGAGCCGAAGCGAGCTCGGGTCAGCTTGGACCAAACCGGCTGAGTCCGGCCTCCCGACGGTGACGCAATTGGGCGGTGTCACGGAGTCGACCGGACCGCCTTGTCGTCCTCGCAAATCAGGACCGTCGCCAGGCGGCGTAGCGGTCACGCTTGACCGAGCGTGGCTGGGCTATTCGGATCGGTGACTAATACGCCAAGCCGGAGCGGTCGTCTTCGACGCGGCGGACCTGAAAGATCGGCTTGGACGGCCGCGGGTTGGACGATCTGGTACGCGTCGAGAAGGAGATGAGAGGGCGATTCAATTGAAGCCCCTGTTTCGGTTTCGCCCGGACGATCGGTTCGGATCGCGGAGGCATCGGGGCTGCCGTGCTGACCGAATGTCCCTTGACTGTGCCACTGTGGCAGCTCGGGCAATCCGAGATCGGCCCCGGCGATGAAGTGTGACTCCCAGCGGGCGTCCATTGCGCACCGTTGCAGTCGGCACAACCGGCATCGCATCCGATGCCGTCGCATCCGACGGCCCCATGGTCGGCACATCGGTACCCCCACAGGCTTTTGACTCCGGCGAACACACCACGGCATTGGCCGCATGAGCCGCCGTTGTAATTGCCACACGCATCGCACGGGTCACAGCAATCGGGCGGATGATTGATCCAGGGGTCGACGTATAATTCGCCGCAGCCGTCGCACATTCCACAGCCATCGGTGCAGGCGACCGCCGGCCCGCCGTCGCAGCCGACGCCGCACGATGCTCTCCAGAGCGGTCCACAGCAGCCGGTCGACAGGCTCATCAGTGCAGCCGCAGCGATCCAGATGGCAAGCGTTTTCATGGAACCCATTCCTGTCGGATAAATCGTATATCGGCCGAAGGACGGCCATCGGCGCCGGGCGTGTGCCCGAACAAGTCACGGGATCGTTATCGTCGGCATATCCGTTAAACTTGAACAAAATGTCGCCGCGCCGTTGGTAGTGCCTCTGGCCGGCTGGTCAAGTTCATCCGATTCCGTACAGATCTTTTATGACGCGCACCCTTTTCCGCCACGCCGAATTGGTCCTGCCCGGCGACGGGATCCACGCCGCATCTGGAGACGTCCGCCGGCAGAACTTGCTGGTCGATGCCGGGAAAATCTTGGACGTCGACGCTTCGGACACCGCCTCGTGCGACGAGGTTGTCGATGCGGACGGGCTGCACCTGTTGCCGGGGGTGGTGGATGATCAAGTTCACTTCCGCGAACCGGGATTGACGCATAAGGAAGACCTGACGACGGCCAGTGCGGCCTGCGCCGTCGGCGGCATCACCTGCTATTTGGAAATGCCCAACACCAAGCCGCCGGCAGTAACGGTCGAGGGCGTACGTGCCAAAGAGCGGCTAGGCGCCGAGAAGTCGTCGGTGCATTTCGGTTTTTACATCGGTGCCACGCCGGACAACGTCCTGGAGTTACAAAAAGCGACAGGACTACCGGGGATTAAAATTTTCATCGGCAGCAGTACCGGAAATTTGCTGGTGGACGAGCAGCGGGCGTTGGAACGCATCTTCGCGGAGACGACTTTGCCGATTTGTGCCCATTGCGAAGACGAGTCGACGGTGCGGGCGAACGCGGAGCGATTGGCGGGGACCACGGATGTTGCCGATCACTCGCGGATTCGCGACGAGACGGCGGCGATGATCGCCACCCGTCGGGCCACGGACCTGGCGCGGCAGTACCGACATCGCTTCCACGTGCTGCACGTTTCCAATGCCGCGGAGGTGCCGCTGTTGGCCGACCCGTCGCCTTACCTGACGGCGGAAGTTTGTCCGCACCACCTGTTTTTCAACGTCGACGACTATGCCCGGCTGGGTACCCGCATCCAGATGAATCCGTCCGTCAAAACGGCGGCGGACAACGAGGGGCTTTGGCGGGCGTTGACCGAGGATCACATCCAGGTCATCGCGACCGATCACGCACCCCACACGCTGGAGGAGAAGGCGGCGAGTTATCCGAACAGCCCGTCTGGCCTGCCCGCCGTCGAAAATTCACTGGCATTGATGTTGGACCAGTGCGTGGCGGGGCGGGTCAGCTTGCCGCAGATCGCCCACTGGATGAGCGACGCCCCGGCGCGGGTGTGGGGGATCGTCGGCAAGGGGCGACTGGAGGTCGGCTATGACGCCGATTTGGTCTTGGTGGACCTTCGTCAGCAGCGAACGATTCGCGACGAACAACAGTGGACCAAGACGAAGTGGAGCCCGTGGCACGGCGTCACCCTGACCGGTTGGCCGGTGGCAACCTATGTCGACGGAAATCGGGTATGGTCTACCGCGGACGGACTGGATCGGACGATTCGAGGCCGTAAACCGACCTTTGATCCTGCTCGCGGCGGTTTTTGGCGGACCGCCGACGGCATCGGCACCTGAGCAAACTTTCATGACGCATCTTCATGTCCTGGACCATCCCTTGGCCGCCCACCACCTCAGTACGCTGCGGGATCAGGACACCCGCCCGTTCGAATTTCGAGCAGCGGTGTCGCGGTTAGCGACGCTGATCGGGGTCTACGCCACCGAGGGATTGCGGACGGGCCAGTGCACGATCACGACGCCGGTCGCGGAGACCGTCGGACACCGTCTGCAGTCCGAAATCGGCATCGTTCCGGTACTCCGGGCGGGTTTGGGGATGGTCGACTCGCTGCTGGACCTGATCCCTGATGCCGCCGTTTGGCACTTGGGGATGTACCGCAACGAGGCTACGGCCGAGCCGATCGGGTACTACGACAAGTTGCCCAAAATCAACCCGCCGGAGGTCGCCTTGGTGCTCGATCCGATGCTGGCGACCGGTGGGTCGATTGAACTGGTCGTACGACGGTTGATGCAGTGGGGCGTTGGTGAAATCCGAGTATTGAGCATCATTGCCGCCCAGCCCGGCATCGATCGGATCGCGCAGACGTTTCCGGAAGTCAGCGTGTTCGTCGCGGCGGTGGATCCTGAACTGAACGCATCCTCGTTCATTGTCCCGGGACTCGGCGATGCGGGAGACCGCATTTTCGACACGCCACCGCCTGAATGGGAACACAACTCGGACGGTTGATCTTGGTTGAGGGGCGAAGGGCGAGGGTTCGTCTGGCCGGAGGCGGTTCAGCCGAGCCCGTACTGCTTGATCTTTTTGTAGAGGGTGTTGCGGTTCATTCCCAGTTTGTTGGCCGCTTTCGTCTGGACGCCCCCGCAGTGCTGCAGGACCTGCGCGATCAGTTCCCGCTCGATCTGGTCGACGACGTGCGAATGAACCTCTTCGTCTCGAGTGGTATCGGCCAGGCCTCGGGCCACGAAGAAGCGGGTCAACGTTTCCAGGTCCATGCGTTGAAGGACGGCCAGTTGCTGTTCCGGGCTTGCAGCGGCGATGGGTGGGGCCGGCGAGGCGTGGCGGTGGTTCGGCAGGGCCGACGCGGGCTGTGACGGGGCGCGCCCACGGGACAACTGTGCTGCGGGCGTGAAGTGGCCGGACGGGGAAGCGGTCGGCTCAAACGGCGACGCACCGGCATCGCCCGTCGTCGGTTCCGAACCGTTCGCTCCGCCCAACGCGGCTCGAAACGGATCGCCTTCGGTTACACAAGACGGCAGCAAGTCCAAACTGAGCTCGTCGGTATCGCTCATGACCACTGCCCGTTCGACGTAATTTTGTAGTTCTCGGACGTTTCCCGGCCAGTGGTAATCCTGCAGCGCCTCCATCACGCCTTCGTCGATATGAGACACGTAACGGTCGTTGACTTCGTTGTAAAAGTCCAAGAAGAAAGCGACGAGTGCGGGGATATCGTCCCGGCGCTGACGCAGCGGCGGAAGATAGATCGGGACGACGTTGAGCCGCCAATAGAGGTCTTCGCGAAACCGTTCGGCGTGCACCTCGTCCATCAGCTCGCGATTACTGGCGGCGATGACACGGGCATCGGTGCGGTGAGGCGTGGTATCGCCGACGCGTTCAAATTCCTTCTCTTGCAGCACGCGAAGCAGTTTGACTTGGAGGGTCAACGTGGTGCTGTTGATCTCATCCAGGAAGATCGTACCACCGTCGGCAGCCTCGAAACGGCCGGCACGGTTGGCGACCGCGCCGGTGAAGGCGCCGCGGACGTGGCCGAACAATTCACTTTCAAGCAGACTTTCGCTGAGGGCCCCGCAGTTGACTTTGACGAACGGGCCGCCGCTGCGATGACTGAGGCGGTGGACGGCCGAGGCGATCAACTCCTTCCCGGTACCGGTTTCGCCCAGGATCAGCACGGAGGCGTTGCTGACGGCAACCTTGCGTGTGATGCGGTCGACATCACGCATGGCGGGCGACTGTCCGATGACTCCGGGCAGTAATTGTCCGCGTCCACTTACCATGAGCGGCTTACTTGAGCCATGCGGCGGGTTGACCGAAGCGGTCGGCAAAGACCTGTTCGGAAAGCGAGTTTCGTTTTCGTGGGCCGCTCTGTCGATCCTCCAGTTCGTGGTCTTCGGCGGTCGTCGGTGCGGTCATGTCGGGATAGCCGATGGCGATCGCGGTCTGCGGCTCGTAACCCTCGGGAATGTGATAGCGGGTCCGGACTTGGTCGAGTTGCACGCCCGCCATCTGGTGAACTTGCAGGCCCAACTGAGCGGCTTGGAGCGAGAAATGAGCGGCCGCTTGACCCAGGTCGTGAAGCGCCACCCGGTTGGGTTTCTGGTTGTACTCGAACGTGGTCCGGACGACCGTGCACAAGACGGCCCCGGCCCGAGCCGCCCAGCCGCGGTTGGCTTCCATCAGGCAGCCCAACATCGCCTCGAAGGCCTCTGTCTCTTGGCGGCGGGCGACAATGAAGAACCAGGGTTGGTCGTTGAAGCTGCTCGCCGCCCAGCGGGCCGCTTCCAGGCAAGTGATCAGCTGGGCGTCTTCGATCGGCCGGGCATCGAACCGGTAGGGACTCCAACGCATGGCGATCGCCGGGATCACTTCCGCGTCGGTGTCATTGACAATTCGCGCTTCATCCACACTCATGAGATGCTCCACCGAACCGTTGAGGGTTGATCGACTTGGAACCGAAACCGACCGCGCCGAGACCGTCGGACGACCAGCGCGTCGCATCCTCGTCGGCCGCCAGCCCGGAACCCTTACCGTATCAGGTTGCGCGCGAGGCGACCACGGGCGGCGTGCAGGCGTGGCGGCAAGGGACGGTGAGGTCCCGTTGTCGCACGGTGGGGTCGGTACGTCATCATGTGGCGGCGGCAAGGGAGACCCTGGTCGCGGCTTGTCGGTCGGAGCAGCGGACGGCGGACGTCGAAACGGTGGCCTCGGAACTGATCCCGCTGTGTGACGCGCTGCGATGGATCGGTCGGCGCGGCGCGGACACGTTACGCACCCGGCGAGTCGGCGTCGCCGGGCGGCCCGTATGGCTGACCGGCGTCAGTTCGGTGGTCCGCCGCCAACCGCTGGGCACGGTGTTGATTCTGGGCACCTGGAATTACCCGCTCCTGTTGGCCGGGGTCCAGGCGGCGCAGGCACTGGCGGCTGGCAACCGTGTGATATGGAAACCGTCTCCCGGTTGCGAGCGGGCCAGCAAAGAGTTGGCGGCGTGTTTTCATCGTGCAGGCGTTCCCCGTGAAGTACTGACGGTGATCGATTCGGACCCGGCCGCCGCCGGCCGAGCGATCGAGGACGGGGTCGATTTGGTCGTGCTGACGGGCGCCGCGACGACAGGACAGGCGGTGTTGCGCCAGACCGCTTCGACGATCACGCCGACGATCATGGAATTGTCCGGGGCCGATGCCATGATCGTGCTACCGTCGACGCCGGATCATTTGCTGGACCGCGCCGTCGAGGCAGCCCGCTTCGGACTACTGTTCAACTCGGGGGCGACTTGCATCGGTCCCCGGCGGCTCGTCACGGTGGGCCGGCCGTCTGGCGGTGGCGGGATCGGCGAACGATTGATTGCGGATCTGTTGCCCAAATTGTTGTCTGCCGATCCGGTCGTCGTGCATCCAGCGGCGCGGGAGGGGGTGGCGGATCTTCTGTCCGATGCACTGCGTGGCGGGGCAACCGATTTGGTCGGCAAGTTCGACGCGGAACGACTACGTCGAACCGGCACGATGAATCCCGTGTTGCTGGACGACCTGCCGCCGCGGCACCCGGTGTTGCGAAGCGACCTGTTTGCGCCGGTGCTATCGCTGGTGCCTTGCGAGGATCTCGAGGCGGTGATCGACGAGGTGAATGCCTGTCCGTACCGGCTGGCGGCTTCGGTTTTCGGGGACTCGGCCGAGGCGGAGCGGGTGGCCGAGCGGTTGGACGTCGGCGTGGTCACGGTCAACGATCTGATCGCCCCCACGGCCGATCCGCGGTTGCCGTTCGGCGGCCGCGGCCGAAGCGGCTTCGGCGTCACGCGGGGCCGGGAAGGGTTGCTGGCCATGACGCATCCCCAGGCGATCTGTGTCCGCCGTCGCGGGCCGACTCCGCACTTGTCGCCACGAAACGATGCCGACGCCGACTTGCTCGGCGCACTTTTGCAGTGCACTCACGGCGGTTCGTGGTCGGATCGGTGGGCAGGTTTGCTACGATTGACCACTGCCGCGCGGCGTGGCGGTGGGCTAAAAAAGTGAGGCCCCGCTGGCAGCAGCTGCTGCTCCGCCGACTCGCGCCGATCGGTCTCCCTCCTCTCGTCTCCTCCTACGGTTGGTTTCCACCCGATGATCGCTTCTGAACATACCGGCCCCGCCCAGGCCCAGCACGTCATCGTGGTAGGCGGAGGGCTGGCGGGACTTTCGTCAGCCTGTGTGTTGGCCGCCCGCGGGCATCGGGTCACGCTTTGCGACAAGAACGAGTGGGTCGGCGGAAAGGCGGCCGTCCTTCACGCCGACGGCTACCGGTTCGACATGGGTCCGACCATTTTGACCTTGCCCAGCGTGCTCAAGCGGGTATTTGCGGAAGCCGACCGCCCGATGGAGGACTATCTGGACCTCGTGCCGCTGGACCCGCAGTGGCGATGTTTTTTCGAAGGAAGCGATTCCGCGGGCACGACCGAAAACACGGTGCTTGATCTGGTTGCCGACGTTGAAGCGATGAAGAAGAATCTTCACGCGTTCACCGGCAGCGAGGTCGCCGGCGGCGGCTACGAACGTTTCATCCAAGTCAGCAAACAGCTTCACGGCGTCTCGGACCGTTTCTTTTTCTGGCGGTCGATCGGCGGCCTAGCCGACACGATGGAAGTCGGTGGCGCGTTTTCCGCGGCGGTGCTCAAGGACGTGTTGTCATTGCGGATGGGACGCAGTGTGGCTGCGGTGGTGCGGTCGCACGTCCCGGAACACCGTGTGTCACAGATGATGGACCACTTCACCCAGTATGTCGGCTCGTCACCCTACGCGTCGCCGGCGGTGCTCTGCGGGATCGCCCACATGCAGACGAAAGAGGGCATCTGGTATCCGATCGGTGGGACCCGCGCCGTCCCAGAAGCGCTCGCCAAGCTGGCTGACGAACTGGGCGTCGAGTTGCGAACGGAAACCGACGTGATGCGAATTGAGACCGCGGGCGGAGCGGTCACCGGAGTGACCACTGCCGACGGCGAAACGATTCCTTGCGACGCGGTGGTCAGTAATTGCGATGCCGTACGGACGTACCGGGAACTGTTGCGAGATACGCCTCAAGCTTCCGCGTTCGAGAAGAAAAATCGCTACGAAGCGGCCTGCAGCGGCGTCGTCCTCTATCTGGGGCTCAACCGTCGCTACGAACAGCTGTTGCATCACAACTTTGTCTTTTCCAAGGACCCGGAACAGGAGTTCGATTCCATCTATCGTCAGGGTGTGCCCGCGCCCGACCCGACGGCCTACGTGTGTGCCCCCGCGGTCAGCGAATCGGCCGTCGCACCCGAAGGCGGCGAGGCGTTATACATCCTGGTGCACACGCCCTATCTGCGGCCGGGACACGATTGGAAAGCGATGCTGCCCGATTACCGGGAGGTCATCCTGGACAAACTGGAGCGGACGGCTGGGCTGGAGGGTCTGCGCGAATCGATCGTGACCGAGGATGCACTGACCCCGGAAGGCATCCACAACCGCTACCGGGTCCTCAACGGCGCGATCTACGGGCTGGCCAGTCACGGCAAGTTTTTGGGCGCCTTTAAACCGGGGAACCGCCGCAAAGACTTGCGGGGCTTGTACTTGGCCGGCGGGGCGGCACACCCGGGGCCGGGCATGCCGATGGTGTTAATGAGCGGCTGGATCGCTGCCGATTCACTCGATCAGGATGCCCGCACGGGATGTCTGGCGTGAACCGGCCGACAGATTCGCTTTCCAATCCTTCAGTTCGTCAACCGCGATCGGCGGAGACGTCAGTCGTCCCGCCCCCGGCCGCTTGGTTCCAAGACGGCTTCCACCGCTTTTTGCAGCGCTACCTGCGGCGGCACTTTCACGCCATCGCGATCGCAAGCGACGGGCACCCCCAAAAGCAGTTCGAACAGTTGAGCGAGCGGACCGGCGAGCGCAACCCGCTGCAAGATCCCGAGCTGCCGATGTTGGTTTACAGTAACCATCCCGGATGGTGGGACCCGCTGATCGCTCAATATGCCAACCGTCATCTCTTCTCGCCTCGGCAGTTCTACGCGCCGATCGATGCCGAGGCGTTGCAGCAGTACCGCGTCTTCGAAAAACTGGGGTTCTTCGGGGTCGATCCACAGACGAGCCGAGGTGCGGCCTCTTTTTTAAGGGTCACCAACGAACTGTTTCGAAGGCCACAGACGGCGTTATGGATGACGCCGGAGGGGCGGTTCGCCGATCCTCGCGACCACGCGGCTGAGCTGATGCCCGGGTTGGCGCACCTGTGCTCACGACTTTCCGCCGGATGGGTCGTCCCGATCGCATTGGAATACGTGTTTTGGGAGGAGCGACTGCCGGAGTGTTTGCTGCAGATCGGAGAATGTGTGTCACTGAAAGAGTTCCCCGAGCGCGGCAAGGCGGAGTGGGCAGTTGACTTGCAAGGCCGCCTACGCGAGACGCAAACGAAGTTGTCCCGATTGGCGATGGCTAGAAGTAGCGAACCGTTCGAAAACCTGTTGCAAGGCAAACAGGGGGTCCGGGGCGTCTACGACTTCGCCCGTCGCGTGAAGTCGCTGGTGACCGGCCGTCGGTTCCAAGCGGCCCACGGAGACAATTTTCGATGACACTGTATCTGAGCCTACTGGCGCTCGCGTTGTCCGGATTCGCTGCTTTGATGTTCCTGGGCAACTTATCCCTGTTCCGTCAGGTCGACGCGCCGCCGGCGGCGGACGGGACGGGTGGGCCGGATCGACTGCCGACGGACGGGCGGCCGGGCGTATCGATCCTGATTCCGGCGCGGGACGAAGAGCAATCGATCGGCGGGTGCGTCCGTTCCTGCTTGGCACTGGAAGGTGTCCAGTTGGAAGTGCTGGTGATGGACGACGGATCGACCGATGCGACCGCCGAGGTGGTCGCCGGCTTGGCCGCTGGCGATCCGAGAGTCCGGCTGCTACAGGGATCGGGGTTGCCGCCGGGCTGGAACGGAAAACAACATGCGTGCACCCGTTTGGCGGAAACGGCAACGTTGGACCGCCTGCTGTTTCTCGATGCCGACGTCCGGTTGAAGCCGGATGCCGTCGCCCGACTGGTTCAACGCCAATCGCTTTCGGTCGGTGAAAGCCCGATCGATCTGCTCAGCGCGTTCCCCCATCAGATCACCGGCACGTGGGCTGAGAAATTGTTGATCCCGATGATGCACCAGATCCTGTTGTGCTATCTGCCGCTGAAACGGATGCGACACAGTAGCCACCCGGCTTACTCCGCTGGCTGCGGCCAATTATTCCTGGCCGACGCCGACGCATATCGCGGGTCGGGTACGCATGCGGCGATCGCGATGAGCCGTCACGACGGGCTGAAGCTGCCGCAAGCGTTTCGCAAGGCCGGCCGACTGACGGATTGTATTGACGGCTCCGATCTGGCCGAATGCCGCATGTATCGCAGCGCCGGCGAGGTGCTGCGTGGGCTGCTCAAGAATGCCG
>JGI12210J13797_11163671_pt1 | contig 10552 bp, 8 predicted proteins | sample ElkSlonscriptome_3_FD_13797 | JGI IMG/M metagenome (IMG submission 13797) | reverse complement strand
GTAAGTAATGAATTATTTTTTGGTTAATAATTCTTAGTTAAGTTGCTGAAGCAAGGGGTTTTGGTTATACCATTCAAGTAAGTAATCATCTTAGAACCTTGTGAAGCATTAGCCTCGCCATTTCGGTGAGGCTTTTTTTCTTTTAGGCCTCAGCAACTTCTCTCATAGCTTAATCGAGATATTGGCATGTGTGGAATCTTTACCACGTATTGAATTTGTACGTTCGTTCGATTTACTAAAATAGCTCGGAATAGGGTTAGCCTACTTTATCCACTAAAGTGTATAAATACCGTTGAATATAAGCTGCTTAAAGCATAGTTGTATCATGCTACAACACAGTTGATGAGTTCATTTTCATGTATTGGCAGAGTTTTCGCCATATAGCAAGTATGAAAAACATTTTATTCATTTTGCCCATACTCCTGCTTCCACTTTTGTCTTCTTCACAGGATTTAAAAGACGCTTCTGATCCCGGTGTGATATACTCCTTTGAGTTTGCCTTCGGTGCCGGCGTGGGTAATGTTAGAATAGACAACAGCATTCTCGACGCCAATTACGAGCGCACATACGGGTTGAAATTTTTATCCGCATACCGATTTGATTCAGACCTGTCAGTAGGAGCATCGGCGATGTATGATTATTTCAGCGACAGTGGTTTTTTGCTCTTGGGAGGCGACATTCGATATTTTACAAATTCAGCTGATTTTTCGCCATTTATATCGGCAAATTTGGGATACGGGATTTCTATCGGAAATCAAAACAGGGATGGAGGCTTTTATTATTACCCTTCTGCAGGAGTGAGGATCGACATCGATAAAGGGATGGAGGTTTTACTCTCTCTCGGGTACAAAAGGCAATATTTTGTGGAGTACTCAGACATTACACTCAGCGAAAACGGGGAAATGACCACCATCGAAAAGACAGATAATTACAACTTAGGATTCCTCTCCATTTCGGCGGGAGTGATGTTTTGACCATTTTTCTCTAAATGCTTATATTGATCAATATGAAGAAGAGTGTTTATGTATTTCTTTTTTCAGTTCTATTAATACTTACAGCTTGTTCAGAAGAGAACACAACAACTGTAAATAAGGAAAATCAATCAACCCCTATTTCAGCTGCTGATTTGGAAGAAATAAAGAGTCGCGGAGTGCTCAGAGCCATGACGACTTACAGCGCCACCAGCTACTTTCTGTACCGAGGAGTCCCCATGGGATATGAATACGAGTTGTTAAAACGTTTTGCCGACTACTTGGATGTGGAGCTGGAAATTGTGGTCAGCAATGATATTGACTCCATGTTTCATCACCTGAATAGAGGAAAAGTAGACTTGGTAGCACACGGACTTACTATAACCCAAGCCAGAAAAGAAGAAGTCGCATTTAGCGATTACCTCTATTTGGTCAATCAAGTATTGGTGCAGCGAAAACCCGCAAACTGGAGAAGTATGAGTTGGAGTTCCATTCAAAGTGAACTGATCTCTGATCCGATTGAGTTGATTGATGATACCATTTCCATTCGTCAGAATACGTCTTACTTCGGGCGTATACAGAACCTGTCCGAAGAGATAGGAGGCGATATTGTGATCGACACATTACCCGGCAAGTATTCTACCGACGAAATCATTCAAATGGTGGTTGACGGTGAAATTGAATACACGATTGCCGACAATAATCTCGCTGCAATCAATGCTTCATACTACCCGATATTAGACATTGAAGTGCCGATTAGCTTTTCGCAGAGGGTTGCGTGGGCTGCAAACATTGAATCAAAAGAGCTTCTCAGTTCGATGAATGATTGGATCGACGGAATGAAGAAAAACAGTGACTACTACGTTATTTACAATAAATACTTTAAGAATAAGCGCGATTTCAGGCGTCGGGTAAAAAGTGAATTTTACAGCATCAACAACAACCGCATCAGTGAGTTTGATCCCTTAATTCAAAAGTATGCCGATAAAATAGGTTGGGATTGGAGGCTACTTGCTTCCTTGGTTTATCAGGAATCTCGCTTTGAACCTCGGGCTACTTCATGGGCCAGTGCGGAAGGGTTGATGCAGATTATGCCTGCCACCGCACAAGAGTTAGGAGTAATTGATCGCTCAGACCCCGAACAAAGCCTGAGAGGAGGTACGATGTATCTGGACCAGCTTTACCGTAATTTCAAAGAGGTACCCGATTCCTTAGAGAGAATAAAATTTACTATGGCTTCCTTCAATGCAGGTTTAGGTCATTTGGAGGATGCACGTCGACTAGCTGCTGAACGAGGGCTAAATCCCAATGTCTGGGATGATAACGTGGCCGAAATGCTGCTGGCACTAAGTTTTCCAAAAAACTTCAATGAGCCCGTCGTGCGCTATGGCTATGTGCGAGGAATAGAGCCGTATACATACGTTGCTCAAATAATGGAACGCTACGGCCATTATGTGCAATTTATCGACGGCGATGAGCGAGTGAAGTTGGCATATCTTTCAGATTAACCAACTCCTCCTTGAATAAAAATTCTGTCTAAGAATGAAGATGTTGTCAAGGAACATATTCTGCAGCGTCAGGCAGAGTTAGTTCGTATTGAGCAGAAAAATCTAACCCAATCAAATTCTTACCGCACTGCCACCCTGGGGATAGCTGCCGGCAATCGACTCATCATTTCTTGGTTACGGAGTTGTGTGGTTTCGGTAAATGAAGCTACGCCAATCACATTGTTGCCTTGGCGGCCTACCAAAACGACTTCTTCTCCATGTTCTACACCGTTGATGTGAGAAATATCAACCATGAAGAGATTCATGTTGATCAACCCTGTGATCGGGGCTTTTTTTCCTTTAATTAAAACATGGCCTCGGTTGGACAATCCACGCGGATAACCATTGCTGTAGCCAAGCGGAAGAACGGCGATCCGCATATTGTGAGTGGCTTGGTAGGCGGTTCCATAACCCACAAAATCTCCCGCTTTAACCTCTCTTACGTCCATGACATCCGTTTTCCAGCTAAAAATTCGCTTTAATCCCGATTCACTTTTTTTACCCGTTTCGCTCAGGTGATGGTAATAAACATCGGGACTAGGCCAAAACCCATATTGAGCGACGCCAATGCGCACCATATCGTACCGCGATTTACCAAAAGACAATGCTGCGGCGGAACTTGCCAAGTGTCTCATTTTGGGCATAACCTTGCGGTTTTTGCAGATTTTGTAGAAATCCTGAAACTCGGAAAACTGTTTTTGGATTTTAAAGTCATTGGCGAAGGTCTCGGCTCCCGCGAAGTGCGTACACAATCCTTCGAACTCGAGATGCGCTGATTCTTTGTGAACCAGCGTCAGGCATTTGCCAAACTCCTTCTTTGTCAAACCCGTACGGTTGGCACCCGTTTCTGCTTCCAAGTGAATTCTTGCCGCTCGGCCAATTTCCTTGGCGCATTGGATCACTTTGGGCAGTCGGTCGTAATTGAACACATAAAACTCAATACCGTGTTCGATCGCCCATGGAATATCTTCATCGTAGAGAATCCCCATGATCATAATGCGTGTGTCAGGACGACATACCTCCAAGACCTCCTCCGCTTCAAACGATGAGGCCACCGAGAAATGATCGATTCCACATTTTTCGGCCATCGGTACATAGTCTAAAATACCGTGGCCGTATGCGTTGGCTTTTACTACCAGAGAAAGCCTTACATCTTTGCCAATTTTTTTTCGCAAGAAATTGATATTCCCTTTCAAGAGCGATTGGCTCAGTTCAATTCGAGAAGAGTGTCTTACCATTGTTTTTTAATGTCGCTCCACGTGTAGGCTTTTCCCCAGCTTTCTTTCGCGAGCGTGGTTATTTGATTGATGATCTTTGTTGGAACTTTCTCGGGCTGATCTTCATTCTGCAAAGCGTTGAAATGATAGGCATAGGCCCGAGCGGCGAAATGAGCTATCGGAAGTGATGATTCCCCGTGCTTCTCGCCGTGACCGAATACGGTCGGCTTTATTCCTTGACCCCAATCCTGACGGCCTTCGTTATTAGGATTTAAGAAGTAACAGCGATAATCGCCGCTATTTTCGTCCAGTGCTACTCTCAATAGCGATACGGCGTGAAAACCGAGCAATTCGGCTTTCGAGGTGGTCACGAAAATTCCCACTGAATTGGGGTAAACCATCTCTCGTCCGCCATTGTATTCGGGATGAAAAGAAGCATAAAACAGCTTTACAAAACCTTGAAAATCTTGTATGCTATTGAAGACCGGATTATACGCCGAAGCAAATCCGACCGGGATCCACTGCCCGTACATGGCTGGATTGACCCACTTGTGCGCATCTTCACCTCTTCCTTCGGCGCGTCGCATCATTTCGTTGTAAATCTTATCCAAGTGAGGAACCAATATCACGGAAACAGCGTCAAGAGCGTGATCCAACTTATTGACCAAACCTTTTCCGAGCTTGATTGACTCCAAGTCTTGGTTGTCGAAGCGCATGATCATATTGTTGGCAGTGGCCACCGTGGTGATCATATTGATCAGCTTTGCAGGCGAATGTTGCGCCCACATGCTGATTCCACGCGCCGACTGACAAGTCGAATTGTTTCCCTGACCGATGCCGAGTGGCTGTCCTAAAATGGCTAAAACTCCTCCGAGAAGGTACTGCTTAGCAGAAATTTCACCCGTGGGATCGGCAATGGATTTGTATATCCTGCGCTCGACCAATGGATCCATTTTGATCAATTTGATGTTGGTCAAACCCGCTCTCACCGCTCGTCTCGAAAAGAGATTGCGTTCCAATATTCGCTTCAAACCGTAAATACCCAGGTAATTATCTACACTGAAAATTTCAGTTGCCAATGTGGTGACATACACTCGGTGGCGCTTCCACTCGGCTTTTCCCTTCCCATTGAGATGGAGCAATGAAGGGATTAAGTCGGGTTGCTCCTTCAATGCGAATCGCAGAAATATGGCCAAATAAGGGTTAGTGAGTCCTGTCTCGTGCAGGTATTTCCCGATAGACTCAGCTTCTTCTTCGAGGGCTGAAAGTTCGGAGGTCGCAATGATTTTTTCATATTCATCATACCTTGGATTGGCCTCCGCCAAGGGCCCCGGAGAATAAATGGCACTGATAAAATACATCAGACGTTGATCCACCTCTTGAGTCTCGTCGAGATCCATCCTTTGATAAACGGTCTCGATTAGGTTTCTCACCGTTTTGGTAACAATGGGGCGCTGTGCGCAAACCATTTGAATCTCCTCGACGAGCTTCTCCTTGATCCCGGAGAGGTTGGCCTTATCCATCAAAAAACGAAAGTGAGTAACTACTTTCTTTCGTTCTTGCGGAGTAAGTTTGGTACGTGCTTCTTCATTGAGCTCGTCAAAAGCAAACTCGAGATTTTGAACCACCACCTCTTCGAGGTATTTCACAGCATCTTCAGAAGAATAATCGAAACTACCTTTAAGGCCATTCGCGTAGGCTAAAATTCTTAGCTCACTCATGATTTCTATGGTAGAGGAGGGGTGCCCCGATAAAAGTGTTCCTTTTACCAGCGTGTGTACTTGCTTTGACGGGTCTTTCCAAGGGCTCCCCTCGAAAAGGCCTGCTTCTTCCAATTCCAAACTGCGTTCGTATAAATACTGCAAACCTTTAGGTGTGCGGCTGAGGAGATCAATTTGACTCATCAACTTTTGGGCTTTCGTCGGTTTTGTAAGTGGAGTGGACTCCAAGTATTCTGCAAAACCTTCTTCAAAATTGGTGTAAACCCTATCGGAAACTACGTTCATTCAGTTGTTTTCTTTCTTTGCTTGTTTGTGTTAAAATGAAATCAGTGATAAAAATCTACATTTTCATAGTGTAGCAGCAATTCAGTCATGCGGTCAGGATCTTCGCCTTTGAAATTGACCGTCCCAAAGTGATTTCCAAAACCATCTCTCGAATTAATTTTCTGTCCGGCCATCGGTGGAATCAGATTGTGATCTAAGAAGTATGGCTCTTCTTGCAATTCTTCGGGAATTTCAAGCTTGTCAATTCGGTTTTTTCTGGGGTAAATCATAACATTACCGTAGAAGTTTTCCGGGCGGTGATCTTTAGGAGGGAACATAGCGTCAAATTCTTCTTCCGTGGCATTGGGGTCGTGAGACATCACGAATGCGGCCAATGCATCGAAATTGTAGGCTTTACCAGCCAGCTCCAAAATATGTCCGCCGGGAATACGGCAAGCAGTTTCACCAAAACTCAATACATCGTCGTCGGTGAGAAACCATTCCGGATGCACCATTCCGAATTCGATTCCAAAAATATCGATCATCTGCTGCACTTTGTCCCAAATTTTTTGTCGTTTGGTGTGCAAATAATTTCCTTCGGGTATAAAATTGGAATAGCCCAAGTGAACGTACTCTGTGATGTTCAACCAGCGCAGTTTTCCCTTGTGGACAAATCCTTCGCAGGAAAACTCTCTACCGCTTAAGTGGCTTTCTGCCAAACAAGGAAAGTCGCCATCTTCCGCCTTGTTATCAATGTCATCCATCGATCTTAATAAGCGGTGTCCAACCGTACCTGCTGAGGCAAAAGGTTTGATGTGTACCCAGCTATCCTCCTCACCGTCAAGTGCGAGATTGGCTTGGTTAAGTCGTTTCATGAATTGTCGCACTTCTTCGCGGTTGTGCACCTCTTCAAACAATCCTACTCTTAATCCACCAATCAAGGCTTTTCGCTTCATCATGGCTTTATTCCTGAAAAGAAAAGCTCGATTAAGCACACGAGGGTCATCTCGGTAAATTGAATTTAGTGCTCCTGCCCATTCTACCGTTTCTTCGTAAAGAGGTACGGCAACATCAACATTGTATTCTTTGAGTTTTTCAATTAAATCCAGTGAGTTGGACGTATCACTCCATTCGTCAAGTTGATAAGGAACGAATGGAATATCATTTTCCTTAGCATATGATTCAAAGTCGGGAAAAGAGACAACCACAAAGGGTTTTCCTGTTTTCTGCATACTTTCAATTACGGGCTGACTCCAACCCATTAGTGCAAAACAATTTGCCATTGGTTTTCTTTTTTTAAGTTTTAATAAAAATTCTGTGAACTTGCTGCGCACTTCGGAGAATAAGGTTTTTTAGAGGAACCGCCAAGCAATTAGCTGAGATCTTCTACAATTTCTTGTAACTCGTTTCTTGGTTCAACATTCTTATCCCTTTGTGCATTCATTTAAAAACTTGGTCGGTTTTAATTAATTCATTAGGTTTTAGCTCAACCGCAAGAATTTGACCGGTAACACATATAAATATGTACAGCAACCCTAAATAAATGCAAGATAAACCTGTAAGTGTATTTAAGTACGGTGGGAACGCCATGACCGACAATGCGCTCAAAGAGCAAATCGTTTCCATTTTATCAGAATTTGTAGACCGAGGACACCGCATAGTGGTCGTTCATGGAGGGGGGCCTTTTATCAAAAAGGCGCTGGCAGATGCCAAAATAGAATCTGAATTCATTGACGGTCACCGCCAGACCACTTCCGAGGCGATGATTCATGTAGAGAAAGCATTGAAGGGTGAAGTCAATACGGATTTAGTGGGAAGCTTTAATCGAAAAGGGCAAAAAGCAGTTGGCCTTTCCGGCAAGGACGGAAGAAGTGTAACGGCTGTGAAGCGAAAGCATCTGACCAAAGAAGGAGTGGAAAAAGATCTCGGACAAGTAGGTGACGTGGGGAAAATTGACCCCACATTGATTGAAACTCTCCTCAAAATGAAATATATCCCCATTTTAACCTGCATTGCTGCAGACGAGAATGGGGATGATTATAATATAAATGCTGATATGTTCGCGGGTCATATAGCGGGAGCGCTAAATGCCGAGCGGTTTATTGTCATGACTGATGTGGATGGACTACTCGAAGATATTGAGCGACCCAATTCCCTGATGCGTGAGATAAAAGTTGCACAGCTGTCAGGTTTAAAAGACTCCGGTATAATAGTAGGAGGAATGATGCCGAAAGTAGAAGCCTGCGAAATTGCCTTGGAAAATGGGGCACAGCAAGCCATTATATTAAATGGAACAAATCCCGGTCAATTGCGAAAGCTGTTGAACGGATCGGACACGGGAACCAAAATCATAAAAAGTGATTGAAAAAGAATCCAAAACAATTTCGAACGATTATTACCATCAACTTGATCAAGAAAATTACCTGCCGACTTTCAAACGTTTCCCACTGGCTATTTGCTGTGGACATGGGTCGCGCGTTCGCGACGTCGAGGGCAATTCCTACATCGACGCCCTTGCGGGAATAGCGGTGACCAGTGTAGGGCATTCACATCCCAAGGTGGTTGCTGCTGTGAGAGAGCAGGCGGGCAAACTCATGCACGTCTCGAACTTCTTTGTCAATCTCCCTCAGGTTGAATTGTCAGAGCGGTTAACAAAACTGTCTGGTCTAGAGCGAGTCTTTTTCACAAACAGCGGGGCTGAGAGCGTGGAGGGAGCAATTAAAATTGCCCGCAAGTACGCCCACAGCAAAGGCCGCGGAGGAACCATTCTAAGTTTCAAAGGCTCTTTTCACGGCCGAACTATGGCGACTATCGCTACGGGAAAGAAGAAAATGCAGCAAGGATTTGAACCAATTCCGCAAGGATTCATTCAAGTTCCTTTCAACGATATTGCTGCGGTTAAAGAAGCGCTGAGCGACCAAGTTGCGGCCATATTGATCGAGCCCATTCAAGGTGAAGGAGGGATCAATGAAGCCGATGCGGATTTTCTCCGCCATTTGCGAAAGCTGTGCGATGAGCACGACACAGTATTGATTTTCGATGAAATCCAATGCGGTGTTGCCCGAACGGGACAACTATTTGCCAAAGACCTTTATGAAGTACAGCCCGATATAATGACCTTGGCCAAAGCCTTGGGAGCGGGGGTACCCGTCGGAGCTATTCTTTCCAATGAAAAGGTCAGCTCTGCGATCGACTTCGGTGACCATGGGACCACCTTCGGGGGGAATCCATTGGTGTGCGCCGCTGCACTGGCTTCTTTGGACGTCATTGAAGATGAAAACCTGATCGACGAAGCCCGCGAGAAAGGGGAGTGGTTTAAAAAGAAAGTGCATGCTTTGAAGGAACCCTCCATTAAAGAAATCAGAGGAAAAGGATTGATGTTGGGAATCGAGTTTGATTTCGAAACAAAACCATTGGTCATGGAGATGCTGCACAAAGGTGTTATAGCAAATGCCACTGCCGACAATGTGCTGCGCATTGTTCCGCCGCTGAATATTTCTCACGCAGATTTGGAAGAAGTGATCCGAGTGATGCACTTGGCCATTCAAAAAATAAAGGAACATGTCGAAGCATAAAATTGCCATCGTCGGAGCTACGGGTTATACGGGTTCCGAATTGGTGCGCATACTGATCAACCACCCTGAGGTAGAGATCTCTGCCATAACGTCCGAGAGTCGGGCAGGGGAAAACTTCTCCGATGTACACGCCTTTTTTCAAAGTATCTGCGAATTGCCGCTGATCAAGGCGGAACAGCTCAATACCGATGAAATCGATCTGGCATTTTTGGCCTTGCCTCACGGTATTTCCATGGATTATGTCGAAAAATTCGCAGACAGCGGAATGAAGCTCGTGGATTTGTCGGGCGATTTTCGACTCAGTTCACCGACTGTCTACAATGAATGGTACCCCAAAAATCACACTTACCCTAAAGGTTTTGAAAAGGCCACCTACGGAATCCCTGAGCTTTATGGGGAAGAGGTAAGAACAGCTGACTTGGTGGCCAATCCCGGGTGCTACCCCACCTCGGCTATTTTGGCCATCACCCCACTATTGACGGCAGGTGTGGCGAGCTCAGACCACATCATTATCGACGCCAAGTCGGGAGTCACGGGAGCGGGAATAAAATCGAAACCGGTCAATCACTTTTCGGCGGTAAACGACAACTTTAAAGCCTACGGAATCAAAACCCATCGACACAGCATCGAAATCCAAGAAAATGCCGACAAACAAGGAGGTGAAAAGGCATCGGTGCAGTTTACGCCTCACCTTTTGCCCGTGGATCGTGGCATTCTGGCTACGAGCTATCTCAGACCAAAGGGCGACGTGACTGAAAAAAACATTCAGGAGACTTTTGAAAAATATTACGAAAACGCACCTTTCATCAGGCGGCGCCGAGAAGCGCCGTCGATTAAGGACGTGCGTGGAACGAACTACTGCGACATCTTTTCTACTTACGACGAACGCACGGGAAACATAATCGTGATTTCTGCCATTGACAATTTAGTGAAAGGGGCCGCAGGACAAGCCGTGCAAAATATGAATCTTATGCTTGGACTTCCCGAAACTTCGGGATTGAATCAAGTCCCCGTTCAACCATAAACAGACTACACTCACACCATGATAAAGAACATTACGAATGTTAGAGGAATTAAATGTTGGGGAGCCCATACGGGTATCAAATCCATGCGGCGCGACCTGGCGTTAATCTACTCGGAAGTTCCCGCTTCAGTGGGAGCCGTCTTTACCCAAAATCAAGTGGCGGCCGAACCCATCAAGCTCGCCAGGAAGTACATGTCCGACGGCAAGGCCCAAGCCATCGTAGTGAATGCCGG
>JGI12210J13797_11438345_pt1 | contig 10557 bp, 9 predicted proteins | sample ElkSlonscriptome_3_FD_13797 | JGI IMG/M metagenome (IMG submission 13797) | reverse complement strand
TCTTTATACGCTTTTTTCCGGGGTCGATAAACAGGTATTTATAATCAATATCAGATCGGTGGATTGGGACTCGCCTGAGACGGCGATTCGAAAACCGCCGTTTTTTGGCTTGACGCGGCCATTGGATCTGATTATAAAGATCAATTTATGGATTACAGCCCCTTTTTGTTTATTTTTCACTAAAACCATGAAAACAAAGGAGCAAATGACAATGAATCGATTCGGAAATGTTCTGATCGCGACGGCGGTTGTCTTGGCGATGATATTCGGTGTCTCCGGAATGGCGGCGGCCGAAGAGGGTACCATTAAAATCGGGGTGGCCGGGGCCCACAGCGGTGACCTGGCCTCCTACGGCATTCCCACCGTTCGTGCGGCCACTCTGGTGGTGGAAGAACGGAATGAACAGTTCGGCGGCATCGACGGCAAAAAAATCGAACTGCTGGTGGAAGACGATGTCTGCAAACCCGAAATCGCCACCAACACCGCCACCAAACTGGTCTCCGACGGCGCAGACGTGGTGATCGGCCATATCTGCAGCGGCGCCACCAAGGCGGCCCTCGGCATCTATAAAGACCAAAACCTGGTCACCATGTCCCCCTCCGCCACCAACCCTGCACTGACCCAGAGCGGAGACTACCCCAATTTTTACCGCACCATCGCCTCGGACGACGCCCAGGCCCGGCTTCAGGTCGATTTCGCCATGAAAGAACTGGGGCTCAAAAAACTGGCGGTCATTCATGATAAAGGCGACTACGGCAAAGGTCTGGCCGAATTCGCCAAAAAATTCATCGAAGACGCCGAAGGCGCCGAGGTGGTTCTCTATGAAGGCGTGACCCCGGGCGCCGTGGACTATTCGGCCGTGGTCCAGAAGATCAAACGCTCCGACGCCGATGCCGTCATCTTCGGCGGTTATCATCCCGAAGCCTCCAAGATCGTAATGCAGATGCGCAAAAAGAAGATGGACATCCCCTTCATCTCCGACGACGGGGTCAAGGACGACACCTTCATCAAGGTGGCCGGTGAATATGCCGAAGACGTATACGCCACCGGACCCAGAGACACCTCCAAAAATCCCATCGCCAAGAAGGCGGTCGAACAGCACAAAGCCAAATACGGCGAAGATCCCGGCGCCTTTTTTCTGAACGCCTATGCCGCGGCCATGGCCCTGCTCAACGCCATTGATGTGGCGGGAAGCACCGATTACGACGGCATCACCAAGGCGCTTCAGTCCGAGTATGTGGCCACCCCGCTGGGCATCATCCGTTTTGATGAACGGGGAGACGCCATCGGCATCGGCTTTTCCATGTATCAGGTCCAGAAGGGAAAATATGTCGAACTGGAAGAATAATCCATCGATATGAATCCACCCGTCAGGGGACAGGCATCCGTGTCTGCCCCCTGATTTTTTTGGCGTCGTTTCAACCCTGTTTCACCCGGACGGTCCGCGCCTTCCGGGTTTCACCTTCACTCTTCGGTACATCACAATGGACTGGGAATATTTTTTTGAACTGTTGCTGGGCGGACTGACCCGGGGGTCCATCTACGCCCTGATCGCCCTCGGTTATACCATGGTCTACGGAATCATCGAGCTGATCAATTTCGCCCATGGTGAAATCTATATGATCGGGGCTTTTACCGCGCTGATCGTGGCCAATGTCCTCACCATGCTGGGGCTGCCGGAATTGGCTGTTCTGGTGCTGGCTTCGGTGATCGCCATTCTCTACTCGTCGGCCTACGGCTTCACCGTGGAAAAGATCGCCTATAAGCCGCTGCGCCAGGCCCCCCGGTTGTCGCCCCTGATCAGCGCCATCGGGATGTCCATCTTTTTGCAGAACTATGTTCTTCTGGCCCAGACTTCGGATTTTCTGCCTTTTCCCAGCCTCATCCCCGAACTCGAATTCATGGAGCCGATCGCCCATATCATCAGTTCCGCGGAGGTGATCATCATTCTGACCACGGCGATTGTAATGATCCTGCTGACCCTGCTGATCAAATACACCCGCATCGGCAAGGCCATGCGGGCCACGGCTCAGGACCGGTCCATGGCCATGCTGGTAGGGGTCAACGTCAACCGGGTCATCTCCACCACCTTCGTGATCGGGTCGGCCCTGGCCGCGGTGGGCGGAATCTTGATCGCCTCCCATATCGGCATGATCAATTTCTACATCGGCTTTATCGCCGGGATCAAGGCATTTACCGCGGCGGTGCTCGGCGGCATCGGGTCGATCCCCGGGGCGGTGCTCGGCGGAATGGTTCTGGGATGGACCGAAAGCTTCGCCACCGGGTATGTTTCCAGCGATTACGAGGATGTCTTCGCCTTCGCGCTTCTGGTGATCATTCTCATTTTCCGGCCCGCCGGCATTCTGGGCCGATCCACGACTCAAAAGGTATAAAGCAGCCGACACCGACATTATTCAAGATCATGAAAATTCAAGACATAAAAGAATCTTTCTTCATCGCGGCCTGGCTCATCCTGCTCACTTTCCCCATAATGGTGATTCGGGTCAACCCGATTGAAGACGTCATTGAATGGCGGTGGTGGAACCTGGTCCTGGTGGGCACGGGCAGCTTTATTTTCTCCTTTGTCTGGCGGTACCTGATGCACCGGCGGGAAGCGGGTGAAAAACGCAAGGATTCCGGAGACGCCGGAGATATTCCCCCGTCTCAGAGACTACTCAGAAATCCGCGGTTTTATGTGCCGGCCCTGATCGTGCTGGGAATCTTTGTCCTTGCATTTCCGTTTCTCTTTTCCGCCTATCAGGTCAACATCATGACCACCGCCCTGATCTATGTGGTGTTGGGGCTGGGGCTCAATATCGTGGTGGGTCTGGCCGGGCTTCTGGATCTGGGCTATGTGGCATTCTATGCGGTGGGGGCCTACAGCTATGCTCTGCTGAATCATCATTACGGGCTGGGCTTCTGGACGGTGCTGCCCATCGGCGCCTTCATGGGGGCGATGTTCGGGGTGCTGCTCGGGTTTCCGGTATTGCGCCTTCGGGGGGATTATCTCGCCATCGTCACCCTCGGGTTCGGAGAAATCATTCGGCTGGTCCTCGAAAACTGGAATGAATTCTCCTTCGGCCCCAGCGGCATCGCCAATATTCCCCGGCCGGGATTTTTCGGAATCGATTTCTCCCTGGAGGCCTCCACCCGCTACATCTATTTTCTGATGATCGCCATGGCCCTGTTTACCATTTTCGTGGTCAACCGGTTGCAGAATTCCCGCATCGGCCGGGCCTGGATCGCCCTTCGGGAGGATGAAATCGCCTGCCAGGCCATGGGAATCGACAAAACCAAAACCAAGCTCACCGCCTTCGCCTTGGGCGCCACCTGGGCCGGCATGGTCGGGGTCATCTTCGCGGCCAAGACCACCTTTATCAATCCGGCCAGTTTCACCTTCCTGGAGTCGGCCATCATCCTGTCCATCGTGGTGCTGGGCGGAATGGGTTCCATTATCGGGGTAATCATCGGAGCGTTGGTCCTCATCCTGCTCCCGGAATATCTGCGGGCCTTTTCCGAATACCGAATGCTGCTCTTCGGCGCCATCATGGTAATCATGATGGTCTTCCGTCCCCAGGGAATCGTCAGCGGGGTGCGCCGAACCTATCAATTCAAGGGGAAAGGCGACAAAGCCGTCAAAACCCGGGAGACGGTGAAGCAGCCCGCCCCGACGGCGGACCATTCCTGAGAGAAAACGACACCAAGATGGAACCGATACTCGAAGTCAAAGACTTGACCATGGATTTCGGGGGCCTGCGGGCCCTGGACCACCTGGACCTGGAAATCGACAAGGGCGAGATCGTGGCCCTGATCGGCCCCAACGGCGCCGGGAAAACCACTTTTTTCAACTGCATCACCGGCATCTATACCCCCACCGAAGGGGATGTGGTCATCTCCCCCCCGGGCAAAAAACGGGAGCGGATCAACGGCTTGAAACCCAACCATGTCACCAAACGGGGCATGGCCCGCACCTTTCAGAACATTCGCCTTTTTCCCAGCATGACCGTCCTGGAAAACGTCATGATCGGCCGCCACTGCCGCACCCGCAGCGGCATCGCCGGGGCCGTTTTTCGAGGGCCGGGAACCCGGGAAGAAGAGCAGAAGGTGGTGGACAAAAGCTATGAAATTCTGGAAAAGATGGGGCTCAGCCGGTTCGTGAACGAATTGGCCCGAAATCTGGCCTACGGCGCCCAGAGGCGGCTGGAAATCGCCCGGGCCATGGCCACCGAGCCGTTTCTCATCCTCTTGGATGAGCCGGCCGCCGGCATGAACCCCCAGGAAACCAATGAACTGGATCAACTGATCCTTAAAATTCGGGATGATGAGGGGATTTCGCTTCTGCTGATCGAACACGACATGCAGCTGGTCATGAGCCTGTCGGACCGCATCTTCGTTATGGATTACGGAAAGAAGATCGCCCAAGGGACCCCCGAGGAGATCAAGAACAACCCGGTGGTGATCAAGGCCTATCTCGGGGAGGAGATCGATGCTTAAACTGTCCAATGTCGAGAGCTATTACGGCAATATCCAGGCTCTCAAGGGGATCGACATCGAGATCTCCGAGGGGGAGATCATCACCCTGATCGGCGCCAACGGCGCCGGAAAAACCACCACCCTGATGTCCATCTGCGGGGTGGTGCCGCCCCGACGCGGTGAAATCCTGTTTATGGGCCGCCCCATTCATGAGATGAGCCCCGACCGGATCGTCGCCCTGGGTATCAGCCAAGTCCCCGAGGGTCGCCGCATCTTTCCCTTTCTCACGGTCACCGAAAACCTGGACATGGGCGCCTTCCTTCGCAAGGACAAAAACGGCATCAAAAAAGACATCGAGTACATCTATGACCTCTTCCCCATCCTGGCCGAACGCCGCAATCAGGCGGGCGGCACCCTGAGCGGCGGCGAACAACAGATGCTGGCCATATCCCGGGCCCTGATGGCCCGGCCCAAGCTCCTGCTCATGGACGAACCCTCCCTGGGTCTGGCCCCCCTGGTGATACGCCGGATCTTCGGCATTATCGAGAAGATCAATACGGAAAACCAGACCACCATCTTTCTGGTCGAACAGAACGCCAACCTGGCCCTGAAAGTGGCCCACCGGGGGTATGTCATGGAAAACGGCCGCATTATTCTGTCCGACGCCGCCCGAAACCTGCTGACCAACGAACAGGTGAAAAAGGCCTACCTCGGCCTGTAAACCTTCAACATTTTCCTCAAATTCGACTTGGATCATCGTTTCGGCCGGATCTCAATCAGTAAGGCCGGACCGGTGATCTTGACCTCAAATCCTTTTCAGCAGCCGATTGGCCTCGCTCTTTTGCACCGCCTCATCAAAACCCGCCATGGCGTCGGACAAGGAGTGAAGTACCGGGGATTCGGGGATGGGGATGTTTTCATTGCCGCGGTGCTCCAGGGCATCCAGAATGTATTTGACCGTCAAAAAATCCGTGTCCCGGGCCGGCTGATAACCGACCTCGTCTCCGTCATCATCCCCGTTTATTCGAACCTCCGACAGAATGCCGGCTTCCACCAGCCGCCCCAGAATCTCCTGGACCCGCTTATGGGGGACCTCCAGATCGTCGGCGATTCGCCGATCCGATGCCCGGCCGTCGCCGTCGGCGAACTGTTTGACCAGATAGTGGGTGATGTAAAGCGACAGCAGTTTGTCCCGGGCCGGGCTGATGTCGCGAAACACCGGTTCATATTCGTAGGACCTGGCGCTCTGGGTCACCGCCGAAATGACCCCGCCGAACAGGACGATCAGCCAGCTCAAATCGATCCAGATCAGGAAAAGGGGAAATGCCGCGAAACTGCCGTATACGGCATTGTACTGAGATACCCCCACCTGAAAATTGATGTAGAGAAACTGGGCGACCTGATAAATGGTGCCGGCGACCACCCCGGCCAAAGCTGCGGAGGTAAAGTGAACCTTGGTATGGGGCATCAGCATATAGATCAGGGTAAACAGTATCCAGCTCAAGACATAGGGGGTCCATCGAAACAGGGCCAGAATGACCGGTCCGAATATCTCCAGAAACACCACCTGTTCGGTGAAATAGATCAATTGGGTTTTCAGGAAAACGGCGGCGCTGCCCGACATGATCAACAAGATGGGGGCAACAAACATGATGGACAGATAATCGCTGATCTTGCGGATGATGGATCGGGGCCGGTTCACCTCCCAGACGGCGTTGAGGGACATTTCAAACTGCCCCAATACCCGAATGACCGCCCAGAAAAGGACCACCACCCCGATGCCGGCGATCAGGCCGCCTTTGGTGTTCTCCAGAAGCTTGTCCGCAAAATCGATCACCTGCCGAATCACCTCTTCATGGCCCGGAAAATTTTCCAGAAGGGCGGATTGCAGCATTTTTTCAAATCCGAACCCCGAGGCGATGCCGAAAGCCAGGGCTGCGATGGGAACGACGGAAAGAAGTGTAAAATAGGTCAGGGCCGACGCCCGAACTACGCAATCGTTGGCATTGAACTTCTTTACAGTGACCAGAAAAAGCCGCACCGCGCGGATCAAGACCGCTTTGGGCGGGGAATATTTTCCCGGACGGGTGGTCCAGATATCTTCCTTGAGAAACCGAATGGAATCCGCCGCAATTTTGCGAATCTTTTCAAAATTCCGCACCACCCCGCTTTTCTTCTCCCGGGAGGAATTTTCCGTTTTGTTTTCCATTTCACAGATCCTGTTTGAAATTCTCGGTCGAAACGATATTCGAATTCTTGAATGGCATTTATTATGTGAAAAACAGCTCGTTTTTTCAATGCTTTTCTGAAGCGCCGCCGTCGATCTCGCCTTGATTCGAGATCAAAAGAAGGATATAAAGACCCTCATGTTCACCGGAACCGCCCCTATTCATTTAACAAAAGAAGTCTACCACCTGAAAAGGGAAAACAATGTTCGACGCCGGCACGCCATCACCTTTTCCTGCCTGGGAAAATTGTGCTCCACCGACGGCGCCGACCTATGCCGCTGGAAGTCCCGACTCGAAGATCTGCTCTGCGGCGCACTCACCCACCAACCTCTTGCCGGACCGCCCCTGATCATCGGTTTGGCGGAGTCGGGGATTATTCCCTCCGCCCTGTTTCATCAAATCCTCGGCAAAATGGGCATTCGGGCCGGTTGGATCTGCTCCACCCGTCGGCCCGCTTGCGGCATTCGGTTCGTCGAAAGCCACTCTCACGGACCCGAGCACATTCTTCCCTTTCCGCCGGCTCGACCCGGTGAACTCTGGTTTGTGGAAGACGAAATCACCACCGGCCGCACCCTGCTTCACCTGTCTATCAGCCTGTGCCGCCGCCTCCATCTGAAACGGGTGCGGTTTTTCGCGTTCCTGGATACCCGGGCTTCGCATCATCATGTCCGGTTTCGGGCGCGCCTGCGAAAAGAGGGAATCGTCTTTTCCACCCATACCCTGTTTCCCGCCGATCCCCCTTCCTGTGAAGCGGTGGTCGAACACAGGGATGAAAAGGACGGCTTTCCCGCAATCGAATCCGCCGACGCGGTCATCAGCCATGAACCGGAAATCGGATGGCATTTGCCCCGGCTGCGCCCCGGGCTTCGAAATCAGCCGCCGCCTGCGGTGAGACCGGGACCACGGCATAAATCCGGCTCTCGACGGCTCACCGGCTCTCTGCTGGCGGTGGGCGAAGCCGTGGATCTGGCCCTGCCCCTGGTTCAGGCCAACCCCGATCTTCACCTTCGCCATATCACCCTGAGCCCGTGGGAAATCGACAGAAAATACATTTTCGATCGCATGGACATTCCGGGCGGATACTACCTCTACAATCCCCAATCGCTCCAACCCCCGTTTCACCTGCTCTACGACCCCATCGACGCATCGGTGGGCGAGGCGGCCGCCGAGCTTTTGTCCGAAGCGGGCTTTGCAGTGGAGATTCTGAACATCACCGGCAATCATCCTCTACCCGGATTATGAAGATATTGGAAGCGACCCATCCCCGGAACCTCTGGGGCCAGACCGTCTATGCCCGAATGCGCAAAGAGATCGACCCGTATCGGGATCGGGACTGTTTTCGCCCCCTGAACCGGGCGTATACCGGCGACGACACCTTCTGGTCGATCCCCTCTCCGGAGCCTGAACTGGATGACCGATTCTGGAATCTGGTCAAATCCCGTTTGAATGATCCGGCGGTTCGAACCGCAGCCGGACGCCTGGCCGGGGCCGTTCTTCAGTGGGAGCCGAACCCGGAAAAACTTCTGTTCGCCGCCATTCTTCGCGCCGGGGTTCCCATCGCCGACTGGCTCACCCGGCTTCTGCCCGGTTCCGCGGCGGTGTCGATATCCCTGTTTGTGGGTCCGGGGATCGACCGGGCGGCACTTCAGAGGATTCGAAAGTCCCACCCCGACCGAACCCTGGTTTTTGTGGACGGCTGGACCGGCCGGGGCGGGGTAGCCCGAGCCGTTCGGGAACTCGATGCCGGCCCCCTGGCGGTGCTGAATGACCCCTGGGGCTGGGCCGATTTCTCCGGCCGTCGAGGGGACCTCTTCTGCCCCACCGCCTGCTTCACCGGCGCCGCCACCCTCGGTTTTTCCAGGACCTTTATCGAACGACCCGGTGAGGTTTTCTCTGCGTACACCTTTCCCCGCCGATACTGCCGGAAAGACCTGGTCTCCGCCTGGCAATCCCATTGTCAGGCCCCTTCTGAAGTCCCGGATGTTTCCGAATTTCCAAAGACCGAAAATCGAACCGAACCGTTTTTCAAAAAGACCGACCTTCGGCTTCACACCAATGAAGTCTGCCGGGCCCTCATCAACGCCGACCCGAAAACCCTCTATTTTCGGGCCGACGCCCCCGAAGTCCGAAAATCCTATCCGCTGCTTCTGGCGCTGGCGGAACGGCGGCGGGTGCCGGTCGTCTATCAGGTCGGCGACCTCGACCTTTACCGGACTCAAGCGGCCTGCGACCTCAACATCGCCCGATGACTTTCATGGTTGCGCAACGGTCCCGATGCCTGGCGGTGGATCTCGACGGCACCCTGCTCCATCCGGAACCCGCGGAGATTGCAATCCCCGGCCTTTCGGGGATTCAATACATGAGCCGGAGATCGGCCGATATGTTGGGGAAGATCGCCAAGCGGTTGCCGGTGATCATCGCCACCGGACGCAATGCCCGAAGCGTCGGCCGGGTCCTGGATCATCTGAACGGGATTTCTTTTCAGGGGTTTGTTATGGAAAACGGCCTTCTGACCCGGCCGCAGCTGATTCCAAGAGGCGGCCCTTCCGATTCGATCTCCCCTGCTTCCCCCCCGACCGCCCCGACCCGGAAAGACCCCTGGGAGCCGATCTGCCGGCGCCTTCCACAATGGCGGCGACTGCACGATTATGAACACTGCCTGGGTCTCGTCTTTCCGGAATCCGAAACCTTTCCCCGGGCGGCCCTGGAGACCGCCCTGGCCGAAGCCGGGGTCACCGGTCACATCCGGTGCGAAACACGAAAGCTCTTTGTGTATCCGACCCCGCCCAGTAAGCGTGTGGGGATTCGGGCTTTCAATGTCGAACCGTTTATTGTATTGGGAGATGAATGGAACGATATCGACCTGCTGAAAGCCTCACCGCATCCGGGGACCCTGGCATCGGCCCATCCCGATGTTCTGCGGACAGTTCGATCAAAGAAGGGATATTGCTCCCGATGGTCCTCCCATGCCGGTACCGAGGACCTGCTTCGATGGGCCGCCGACATCGCCCGATCGGCACCCGAATTTCAAACCATAGATGTGAATCCGATTAAACGGAGATTTATACCATGATCCGAAAAACAGCCTTATGTCTGAGCCTGGCCATCGTTTTGACGGCGAGCGGTTGCGCTACCATGCAGCAACTCATCGACCCGCCCGAGGCCCGTTTCAAAGGCATGCACCCGGGGGATATTTCACTGTTTGACGCCACCCCGGTCTTTACCTTCGAACTGATCAATTCCAATCCCATGGGCCTGAGCATTCGAAATATGACCTACAACCTCAAGATCAATGATCAGAAATTCGTGAAGGGGGTGACCGGTCAGGATCTGCGGCTCAAGGCCGGCGGTTCGGAAACCGTGGAACTGCCCATCACCTTCAACTTTCTGGATCTGTATGAAACCCTGTCCGAATTCCGGTCCGCCGAGACCGCTACCTATGATTTGTCCGGCTCCATCGGGGTCGGCCCGTTTAACATTCCCTACCATGCCGACGGCGAATTCGACATCCCCAAACTGCCCGAGATCTCCGTGGAAGGGGTACGAGTCGACCGGTTGTCCGCCGCCGGGGCGTCCCTGGTATTCGATCTGCGATTGAAAAATGAGAATTCATTTTCACTCAATCCCAAAGGGCTCGATTATTCGGTCAAACTGGGAGGAAAAGAGATGGCGGAAGGAAAGGTGCGGGAGATCGGCCCGATTTCGGATCGAGGCGCGACCCGTTTGCAGATTCCGCTCAATGTCGATTTCATGAAACTGGGTCAGGCGGTCCTGTCGGCCTTGGGCGGATCTTCCGCCGATTATGAAATCGCCGGCAAACTCAACTTCGATGTGGCGGGAAGATGGGGCCAGTCGG
>JGI12210J13797_11260759_pt1 | contig 10559 bp, 8 predicted proteins | sample ElkSlonscriptome_3_FD_13797 | JGI IMG/M metagenome (IMG submission 13797) | reverse complement strand
GAACAGGATGATCGGTTTTCCGAATTTCAGGGCCAGGGCGATTTCGGACAAGGTGCCGGCGCCCCCGGCGCAGGCCACCACCACCCGGCTCGACAGCACATTAATGCAGTTTCGTGCGCTGCCCATGCCGGTGATGATCGGGATCTGTATGTGCGGTGAAGCGAACCGGTCATCCCCGTCGGGCAGTATCCCTATCGTCAACCCCCCGGCCTCGCTCGCCCCTTGCGCCGAGGCCGCCATAATGCCGGCGTTGCGTCCGCCGTTGAGCAGTACCCACCCCTCTTCGGCGATCCGTTTCCCCAGCCGGTAAGCAGCCTCGGCCGCTTGCGAAGAGACATGACCCCCTCCCATGACCCCGATGACCACCGGTCTGTTCATGCGTCTTTTTTCTCCTTGATTCGAATGATGTTATACACCGGCACCGGATGGGTCCGGCCTTTGATCTGCTGGGGGGGGCGGATTTCCACCTCCAGCACATCCTTCAATGCCTCGTAGATGCCGGTGGTGACGATGATATCCCCGGGTCCGGCCAGGGCATTCAACCGGGAGGCGATGTTGACGGTGTCGCCGATGACGGTATACTCCATTTTGACCTGAGATCCGATGTTGCCCGAGACCACCACCCCGGTGTTGATGCTGATGCCAACCGCATTGAGAAGGGATTCGGCGCAATTTTGCCCGTTTTCACAGAACCCGTTGTTCATCTCCAGGGCCGCCTGAACCGCCCGTTCCATATGATCCTGGTGAGGGATCGGCACCCCGAAAACCCCCAGCACCGCATCCCCCACGAATTTATCCACATATCCGCCGTATCGCAGAATGGTGTTGGTGGCGATTTCAAAATACTCGTTGAGCCGATCCACCACCTCTTCGGGTTCCTTGTTTTTTGAATAGGCGGTAAACCCCCGAATATCGGTGAAAAGAATGGTGGCCTCGCTTTTTCGTCCCTTCAGCCATTCGCTTTCCGGATTGACCATGATCATTTCCAGAACTTCGGTACCGACGTATTTGCCGAAAGATCTCTGCATAAGGGATTTGACCCATAGTTCATGGCTCATTTTATTGAAGGAGTGGGCCAGATTGCCGATTTCGTCCTTTCGGGTCTGGTCCACCTTGAAGTGGTAATTTCCCTTGCTGATCTCCCGAGTGGCCTGAACCAGGTTGGATATGGGTCTGGTAAAATGGAGTCCGAACAGCACCGTGATGAAGATTCCCGTAAAGACGGTGATGAGGCTGACCAGAATCAGATCGATGCTGCGGTCGCTGATCTGTTCTTCAATAAAATCGAGGGAGATGCCCACATGGACTTCCCCCAGGATGGTCCCCTTCAAAACAATGTGGCGGCTGAGGTTCAGGATATTCTCCCCGGTATCGGATACGAAATCGAAATAGGAGAGGTCTCCGTCACGTACCGCCGGGCCCACCGGATGAAAAGGGGAGAACCGCTCGCCGATGAGGGAATGGTCGGTATGGGCCCGAATGACCCCGTTTTGATCGATGATGGCCGCAAACCGAATGCCCTCCACGGATGTGGCTTCGGTGATCAGATTGTTCAGCTTCAGAACATTGTCTTCCAGCAGGAGAATGCCCGCATTATTGGTGAAATAATTGAGGCTCACCTTTCCGATCTTGACCGTCTGCCGGTAGAGCTGTTCCCGTTGCTCCTTGAGGGTGATCAGACTCAGGGAGACGATGGTTCCGGCGATGATCAGGGTGGTGATGAAGGACAACTGCAACCACATGGGCAGAGGATGGGTCAGAATCCGGAAAAGGGGCACCCCCTTTCTTTTTCGGATCAGCTCATCGACATTGTCGGAAAGGGAGGTGGCCGAAAGGCGGTAATGTTCATTGAGGACCCGGACGACTTCATCTTCTTCGGCAAATCCCAGTTCGACCATGATCATGCCGAGCTGAAGCGGATGGGTCAGTTGGGCCCGTCTTTCCTGCTGCAGGTCTAGTGCCCGGCGGAGCTGTTCCTCGGTAACGACCCCTTTTTCTTCAAGAAGCCGGCCGATGAGGGTCCGCTGATCCTCGGGAGGGGATGACTCCCGTTTAAAACCGGGGACGAGCGCCTTGATCTGGTGTAAAAATGATGGCATGATCCGTTACGTGCATGACTTAGGTGTCGGCCGGGATGATGAAGCCGTTTCGCTGATCCGCTGAATATAGCCCGTGGGAAACCGGTTTTCAAGTGGTTTCGGTTTTGCGCTTGCCCTTGCCGTCGAAGACCCGATCCGCACGGCCTTCAATCCGCATCTTGACAAGGCCCGGGGATTTTCTTAAATAAAAAGATTTGCAAAATACGTAGTCAGCGCTTCTGAAGGAGGATTCGAACCGGTGGAAGAATTGAAACCCAAAATAGAAGAGGCCCATCTTCTGGTCAACCGCATCCGTGAAGAAATCGGAAAGGTCCTGGTGGGCCAGCGGGATCTGGTGGACGGCCTGCTGATCGGCCTTTTCACCAAAGGTCACATCCTGATCGAAGGGGTGCCCGGTCTGGCCAAAACCAGTTCCGTAAAAGCATTGGCGGATACCGTATACGCCGATTTCAAACGGATCCAGTTCACCCCCGATCTGCTGCCGGCGGACCTGATCGGCACCGAGGTGTACCGGCCCAAGACCGGTGATTTCACCATCAAAAAGGGCCCGCTGTTTCACAACATCATTTTGGCGGATGAAATCAATCGGGCCCCCTCCAAGGTGCAATCGGCCCTGCTGGAAGCGATGCAGGAGCAGCAGGTGACCATCGGCGAAACCACATTTCCCCTGTCCGATCCGTTTCTGGTGCTGGCCACCCAGAACCCGATCGAGCAGGAGGGGACCTATCCTCTGCCCGAAGCCCAGGTGGACCGGTTCATGCTCAAGATAGTGATCGGCTATCCTGAAAAAATCGAGGAAAAAGAGATCATGAAGCGGGTGGGGTTTGATCCTCCCGCGCCGGTGGCCCAGGTCTTGGAACCGGCTCAGATTAATGACATCTCGGGTCTGATTTCCGCCATCTATGTGGATGAAAAACTCAAAGACTATATCGTGGACCTGGTGTTCGCCACCCGGACCCCGGCCGATTTCAAAATTGATATCGCCCATTACATTCAGTTCGGCGCCTCGCCCCGGGCCACCATTTTTCTGAGCCTGGCGGCCCGGGCCTATGCCTTTCTTCAGGGACGGGCCTATGTGACCCCCCAGGATATCAAAATTATCGCACCGGCGATTTTGCGACACCGGATTATTCTCACGTATGAGGCCGAGGCCGAGGATATCACCCCGGAACAGATCATCGCTCATATCTTCGATTCGGTCGAAGTCCCCTGACCCCGTTTCGTTTCGGAAAACCATGCTGCCGCCCGAAGTCATCAAAAAGATCAAACAGATTCATTTCAAAAGCGCTCGAATGGTGGATGCCATGATGGCCGGCCAGTACAAATCGGTCTTCCGGGGCACCGGCATCGAATTTGAAGAGGTGCGGGAGTACAGCCCCGGAGACGATGTCAAGAGCATCGATTGGAAGGTCTCCGCCCGTCTGGGGAGACCCTATATCAAGCGCTACCGGGAGGAGCGGGAACGGGTGGTCACATTGCTGGTGGATATGAGCGGCTCCGAGAATTTCGGCACCACCGACCATCTGAAACGGGAAACCGCGACTGAAGTGGCCGCTATTCTGGCCTTCAGCGCCATCAAAAACAATGACCTGGTGGGGGTGATTCTGTTCACCGATCAGGTGGAAAAATACATCCCCCCGAAAAAGGGGTCGGCCCATGTCTGGCGGGTGATTCGAGAGATCTATGCTTTTGAACCCCGCAGCCTCGGCACCGATATTCAGAATGCGGTGGCCTATTTGGGGCGGGTGGCCCGAAAGCGGACCGTGACCTTTCTGATTTCCGATTTCCTCGACCGGGATTATCACCGGCAGCTTCGCACCGCTTCCCAGCGGCATGAAATTATCTCCATTCTCCTGTCCGACCCGGGGGATTTTATCCTTCCCGAAGCCGGCATTCTCACCCTTCGGGATTTCGAAACGGGCGACACCGTTTTGCTGGATGCTTCCGACCCCAAGACGCGACGGGCCTACCAGGCCGGGAAATTCGAGGAATATCGACAAACCGTGGCCGGTCTCAAGGGAAGCAACATCGACTGCATCGAGATTCATACCGGCGATTCGGCCGCCGATGCCCTGACCCGGTATTTTCGAATCCGTGAACGGCGGAGGCGATGATGGATAGGAAGCGGTTTTTGTCTGTCCTTCTCTTGGTCTGGCTGTTGACCTGGATACTGGTCCTCGGACTCGGTGCGAACGCGCAGGATAAACCTGATACCCCGAAGGGTCCGGATGCGCCGCCTGGGGCCGATTCAACGGGACCGACCGAAGGGGCGGTTCCCATGAGCGACATTCATGGAATCAAACCGCCGGAGCCTGCGGGATTCGACCCGGCTCCACTCTACTACGCGGCGGTCGGTGCGGTGATCCTGGCCGTTGCGGTCTTTTCCTTTCTTCTCTGGAAACATCGGCGAAGAAGACTTCGGGTCTCTTCGACACCCGGGTTTTCGCCGGAGGAGACCGCCCTGGCCGCATTGGATGAATTGGTGAATGTGGAGGGGGGGGACGGGAAACATTTTTATTTCCGGCTGTCCGCCGTCCTGCGACAATATATCGAAGCCCGGTACCGCATCCATGCACTCGAGATGACCACCGAGGAACTTCTTCCAGGAATCAAACAGTTGGGAATGGACCCGGCGCTTCGGAAAGAACTGCGGTCTCTTCTGGAGACCGCCGACCCGGTCAAGTATGCCGGCTCACCGGCCTCGGTGCGTGCCATGGAGGATCATCTGGCTTTTGCCCGGCGATTCGTCAGGGAGACCACGCCGGCACCTGCTCAGGAGGCGTAATCGACCGATATGTTTCGATTTGCCTCTCCCGGTCTGTTGCTGCTTCTGGTTTTGATTCCCGCGATCCGGGCCTATCGCCGCCGCGAAGGATTCCGCCCGGCGATGGGGATATCCGGGCTGGGGTCAGCCGTTCCAAAGGTGACCTCCACGGCCCTTCGGATGCATCGACTGGTGGCCGCCTTTAAATACGGGGCCCTCTGTCTGATGATCCTGGCGCTGGCCCGCCCCCAGTGGGGAATCAGCAAGGTGAATGTAATGACCGAGGGGATCAATATCGTTCTGGCGGTGGATATTTCCAAAAGTATGGAAGCCCTCGACTTTCGGCGTGGCGGTAAAATCGTCGACCGATTGGAGGCGGTCAAGGGGGTGGTTCGCGATTTCATTGAAAAGCGAAACGGCGACCGCATCGGCATGGTGGTTTTCGGTACCCATGCGTATACCCAGCTGCCCCTGACGCGGGATTACAATGCGCTGATCACGGTGTTGGAGCGGGTTGTAATCGGCGCCGCCGGGAAACAGACCGCCGTCGGGGATGCGGTGGGCATCTCTTTGAAACGATTGGAGGATATCGAAAGCAAGTCCCGGGTCATCATTCTTCTCACCGACGGACGCAGCAACGCCGGAGAAATTTCCCCGGAGGCGGCTGCTCAGGTGGCGGAGCAAAAGAACGTCAAAATCTACACCATCGGGGTGGGCACCCGGGGCAAAGCCCCGTTTCGGGTCCGGGATTCTTTTCTCGGAGAGCGGTATGTCTACCGCCAGGTAGACATCGACGAGGAGACCCTGCGATCCATCGCGGAAAAGACCGGCGGCCTCTATTTTCGAGCCGAAAACACCGAAGGGTTGCAGCAGATTTATAATACCATCGACCGGCTTGAAAAAACCGAAGTGGAGGTTCAGGAGTTTGCCGAAACCCGAGAACTCTACCCGTATTTTCTTTTGCCCGCCTTTATGCTACTTTGCGGCTGGGTGATACTGACCCATACGAGGTATCTGAAAGTGCCATGAAGTTTGCCCGAATCGAAATGCTGTTTCTGATCTGGACGGTGCCGGTCCTGTTTCTGGTGGTCCTCTACGGAATGAAGCGGCGGCGGCGAATTCTCACCCGTTTCGCTTCCGCCAGGGCATTGAAGACCCTGACCCCGAACCTTCCGTCCCACCGGCGCTGGCTCAAGGCCGGGCTGATTCTCGCGGCGACGGCGTTTCTCTCCCTGGCCCTGGCCGGGCCCCAGTACGGCTTTCACTGGCAGGAGATCGAGCAGAAAGGGGTGGACCTGCTGATCGCTCTGGACTGTTCCAAAAGCATGCTGGCCCGGGACATTCAACCCACCCGGCTGGATCGGGCCAAGCGGGAGGTCTACGATCTCTTGAACATGCTTCAGGGGGACCGGGTCGGTCTCATCGCTTTTTCCGGAACCGCCTTCCTCCAGTGTCCGTTGACCCTTGATTATCAGGCCTTTCACCTGTTTTTATCCACCCTGACGCCGGATACCATGCCGGTGGGCGGAACCGACATCGAGGCCGCCGTTCGAACCGCCCTGGACGGATTCGACCCCAAAGCCGCTACTGAAAAGGCGGTGATTCTGATCACCGACGGAGAGCATACCGGGCGGGGCGATCCCATTCAGGCCGCGGAGGCGGCCCGGGACCAGGGCGTCAAAGTGTTCTGCATCGGGGTGGGCAGTCAGGGCGGGGTTCCGGTACCGAATGAAGGGGGCGGTTACAAAAAGGACCCGTCCGGTGGAATTATCGTCACCCGACTGGATGAGGAAACCCTCAAAAAAATGGCGGTGCTGACCGGTGGTACCTATGTACGCTCGGTGGCCGGAGATATGGATTTGGATGTTATTTATTCCCGGGAGATTCTTGGGAAAATGGAGCGGTCGACCCTGACCGGCGGCCGAAAACAGGTCTGGGAGGATCGATTTCAATGGGCCTTGTGCCTGGCGGTGATTGTGCTGGTGATTGAAATGCTTCTGAAATCGACCCGACCAAAAGCCGGGGCCGCCGTGTTGATGGTGATTTTGATCTGCTGGCCCGGTTTTGCCCGGGCTGATGCGCTGCGGGAGGGGGTGGCCGCTTATGAAAGGGGCGCCTACGAGGATGCCTTGAAATTCTTTATCGATGCCCAGTTGGATGATCCGGACAACCCTAAGGTCCTTTATAATATGGGAAACGCTTATTACCAATTGGAAGATTACGAAAACGCCGTCTACAATTTCCGGATGGCCCAGGAAAAGGGCGGGCCGGAGCTGAAACACAAGGCCCGGTATAACCTGGGCAATGCCGAATTTCGAAGGCAGGCCTTTCAGAAGGCCATCGACCACTACCAGTCGGCCCTGGATCTGGCCCCTGATGATCTCGATGCCCTCCAGAACATCGAGTATGTGAAAAAAGTGATGGAGCAGCAAAAACAGCAAAAGGAACAGCAGCAGAAAGCCGGAGACCAAAACCGAAAAGAATCCGAGAAATCCGAGGAAGAAAAACGAAAATCGAAGCCCCAGGATCAGCAAGGGGGTCCACCGGAAGAGCGGGACCAGGAAGAGACCGCCCGAAACCAGCCTTCTCAGGATCAGGGCACGGAACCGGAGCCGACACCCGATGCTTCGCAAGAACCAACCGAGGGTGAGGATCAGGCAGAAAAAGAGACCGCCGGAATGAAAACTGAACCCGCCGGGCCCTCGGAACCCCCGAAGGAGAAAGCGGCCCCATCCGAAGAAAAAAACGATGAGCAAAATCGCGCACAACCCCTTCAGGCGGACCGGATTTTGAACCGGCTTCAGGATCAACCCGGTAAAGCCATGATTCCGTTTTACGGGCGGCCCAAGGTGGAAAGGGATTGGTAACATGGCGGGCCGACTTAAATTATTGACCCTGGTATTCCTCCTCTTGATTCCCGGCGCTCTGCACGCAGAAGATGTCGAGGTTCAGGCTTCGGTGGACCGCACCCAAGTCGCCGTTGGTGAATCCCTTCAGTTGAAGGTCTCCATTCGGGGAGGCGACGGAACCGTTGATGTCTCAGCCATCCAGGACTTCGATATTATTTCCCGGGGAAGCGCCACCAACATCAATATGAGCAATGGGCGGTTTTCAAGAGAAAATGCCTATACCTATGTCTTGATGCCGCTGCGCCGGGGGGAGTCGACCATTCCCCCGCTGCCGGTGCAATCCGGTGGTACAGTGGTTCGAACCCGACCGATTTCAGTGACAGTGACGCCCCGTTCAGAACCGGACCGCGCCGAAGGCCGAGAAGTCTTTGTGGAAGCCGGAATCTCCAATGAAGCGCCTTATGAAGGGGAACAGATCGTTTACTCATTTCGGGTGTATCAGCGGGTCCAGATCGCCAATCCCCGATTTCAAGAACCGAATTTCAAAGGCTTTACTGCGAAGAGGCTCGAAGACCAGCGGACGTTTACCACCGTCGTCGACAGCCGGGAATATCATGTAATCGAACTCAATTTCATTCTGCTGTCCCTGGGTTCGGGGGTTCACCCGATCGAACCCGCGATTCTCAATTGTAAGGTTATCCATTCAGGCAGCCGGCGCAGAAATTTTTCCGACCCTTTTTTCGGTCTCAACCGGGGAGGGTTCGAAACCCGACGGTTTGCGACCGAACCGGTGACGGTGGATGTTCGTCCCCTTCCGCCGTATCATGGAGAGGGGCGGTTTTCCGGGCTGGTGGGCGCCTTTGATATCGAATCGCAAATCGAAACCGACGAACTGAAGGAGGGGGATTCCGCCACCCTTTCTATTCATATACAGGGCATCGGCAATGTCATGGATGCCGAGGAACCGGCGGTTCAGGTGCCGGATGCCTTCAAGGTGTATAAGGACGCCCCCGAGGAGACGGTCCGTCTGGAACCGACCGGGTATACCGGTCGAAAGGTGTTCCGAATGGCCCTGGTTCCGATGAAGCCGGGGATATATCAGCTGGATCCGGTGTCCCTGGTCTATTTCGACACCGACCGGGAGGATTATGTTCAAGAATTCACCCGACCCCTTCAACTCACGGTGACACCGGCTGAGGAAAAGGATCAGTTGGCGGTGGTCACCCCCTCTCTGACGGCGGTTACGCCCCGCAAAGATCAAGTGGTCTTTACAGGCCGGGATATTCTTCCCCTCAAGGAGGATCTGGATGGCCTGAAAACCGCTCGCCCGATGTCCGGCGGATGGTTTCTGCTGTTTTTGATGATTCCGCCGGCGGTGTTCGGCTTGACCAAGACCGCCTTGGTGTTGTCCCGAAAAACCGATTCCCCTTCCCGACGAATGGCGGAGCGGTCCGAAAAAGCGCTTCGGGAGGCGGCGGCGAATGAAGCGGCGGGGGAAGCTTTTTATGCCTGCCTTTACCGAGCGGTCATTTCCGCTGTGTTGGCGAGAGCCGACACATACGGGGAAACCCTTACCTATTCCGAGGTCCGTTCAATCCTGAGTAACCGGAGTTGCTCGCCGGAGGTCATCGACCATGCGCTGGGGCTTTTGGAGACCATCGAGTCGGCCCGGTTCGGGGGCCGGATCATGGACGGCGAGGATCGTCGAGGCCTCTTGAGTGAAACCCGGGGGTTGGTGAAATCCTTAAACAGATGATCCCTTCTTTTAAGCCCCGAATACAGCGGATCATATGGATTTGTGCGGGCGTCCTGTGCCTGGCCGCAACCTCTCATGCCGATCCACTCACCCAGTCTTTTCTGGACGGCATTCGGTATTACCAGGAAGGGAACTTCGAACAGGCGGTGGCGGAATTTGAAAAGGTCACCGATGCCGGCGTTCAAAACGGCCGGCTCTATTACAACCTGGGGAATGCCTATCTGCGCAGCAATCAACTCGGCCGGGCGATATTGTGGTACGAGCGGGCTCTGGAACTGATCCCGGAGGACCCCGATCTGAAGTTCAATCACGCCTATGCGCTGTCACGAACCAAAGATGAACGGCCGGACCGGGGGCCTTCCCTGATTCGGATTCTGTTCTTCTGGAAATTCCTGTTGAACCCCACCCTCATTCGGCGGATCGCCCTGGCCATGAACCTTATTTTCTGGTCCGCGGTGCTTGTTCGTCTAATCCGGGGGAAAAAAGTCCTGAAAACCTCCATATACCTTCTCCTTTTCATAGCACTGATCTTCACCGGCACCGCCGCCTACAATTATTATGAAGACACCTACATTCGCGAGGGCATTATTCTGCCGGAGCAGGTCTCCGTCCGGTCCGGCCTTACCGAGGGGGCCACGGAATTGTTCGTCCTTCATGCCGGCACCAAAATCCGCGTCGAAAAAGAAAAGGACGGGTTCGTTCGAATCTATTTTTCCGAAGGCAAAATCGGGTGGATCCAAAAAGGTCAGGTCGGCATTATCTGAAACCGTCCACGCCTGACTTAGCAAAAGGCTGTCCCAGGATATTTTCCCGCCCGGCAAGAACTCCCTGTCGCTCAAACAGCTTCCCGGCCCGGGAAAATATCCTGGGACGGCCGAAAGGGTGATCACGGCCCAACTTTCCCCCTGGCCGTCATTGAAGGTCGTTCCTCTTTCCAGTTTATCCTTGAAAAGTTTGTGCAGGAGTTTTCTTGACAATTATTCAGTTTTGGTAAATATTATTTCCAAGCTAAGTTTTCTTCAGTTATTGAGGCCTCGTTGACAAGTCTGAAGGAATGTCAAAAAAAATCATCTTCGATTTCAACAGCAAGG
>JGI12210J13797_11073777_pt1 | contig 10560 bp, 10 predicted proteins | sample ElkSlonscriptome_3_FD_13797 | JGI IMG/M metagenome (IMG submission 13797) | reverse complement strand
AATACGCTCAATCTAAAACCTCATTCAAAATCTGGTTGGCTAACTATTGTTAAATCATCAAATCATGACTGAACTCCTAAAACGAAAAGTCGTGTCCCAATCACAATTAAAAGCCCTAGTACAACTCTACGAAACCATACTGGATTGAAGAACTTTGATAAAAAGGTTCCGAAGACGAGTCCCAGAAATAGGCTCGGGACAATAATCAGAAATTGCTGAAAAGTTGCAGCAGAAATTCGGTTTTGCAACCCATGACCCAACACCACTATCACCGCATTGACCCAGAAAAAACTTGTTAAGTTACTTTTGAATATGGCTTGAGTCCATCGCTGAGTGTTGCCATACAGCACCACGGGTGGCCCTGGTAAGTTGTAGCTGCCCATCAATACTCCTGCGGCAAACCCAGCGCCGTAGCGCCAAGAGGGCGATCGCAGCACAGGCAAGTTTGGCCCCACCAAAGAATACAGGCCATAGGCGACGATCATTGCGCCCAGCGCCATCAACATCCATGCAGTCGGAACATGCTCCAGCGCCCAAAACCCGAAAGGAATACCCAGCACAGACCCGATCAGGAGTTGCCCAACAATCGCCGGATCAAACGAGCGACGGTAATACAACCCCAACACAGTGTTGTTGGTCAGGGTCGCCAGGGCGACTAAGGGAGCCGCGACATAAATGCTCATCACACCAGCCAACACGGGCATCGCGATCAGGGCGAAGCCAAACCCAGCAACCCCCTGCACAAACGCCCCCAAAAACGCTGTGAGAATCAGGATCAGGGTGAGGCTCATGCTGACCTCCGATGTACCTGCGATACCGATGATTGATCGGTGGGCATCACAAAAATTTCGCTGATGTTGACATGAGCAGGGCGCGTCACCGCAAACAAAATCGTATCGGCAATATCACCAGGGGTAAGGGGCGTCATGCCTTCGTAAACAGACTTTGCCCGTTCCCCATCTCCCCTAAATCGCACCTCGCTAAACTCCGTTTCTACAAGACCAGGTTCAATATTCGTCACTCGTACCGCAGTCCCTAGCAGATCCATCTTTAGACCTTCAGAAATCGATTTCACAGCAGCCTTGGTAGCGCAGTAAACGCTACCGCCTGGATACACCTGTCGCGCGGCGATGGAACCAATATTGACCACATGTCCTCTCCCTCGCATCACCATACCCGGCACCACCGACCGAGTCACATACAGAAGCCCTTTAACATTGGTGTCAATCATCTCCTCCCAGTCCTGCAGAGGAGACTCGTACTGCTTGTCCAACCCTCGACTCAGACCAGCATTGTTGACCAGCACATCAATGGCTTGCCAATCTGTTGGTAAACCGGCAATGGCGATCGCCACAGCATCAGCCTGCTGTACATCCAACGGCAGCAGCAATGTTTCTACCGATTGGGACTGTTGCAGTTGATCCGCCAGAATCTGCAATTTTTCTTTGCGCCGAGCAGTCAAAATCAGCCTCGCTCCCGATTCTGCAAAGTGACGAGCACAGGCCGCTCCAATGCCGCTACTAGCTCCAGTAATCAAGACTGTTCGATCAGACATGGATCGCGTCATGGTCTAGACCTCCTCACTCCAAAGTTGCTGTGTTGTTCATGGTGTTGTGCTCCAATGCCGATTCCGTTCAGGGTCGATTGCATACATTTTTTTTGAAACCAGGCATTACCTTAAACGTGTCGGCAATAAAGAGTTATCCATTTGTTTAGACAAATACTCCAATAAAGCGGTTCGAAAGGGCAGCAAGTTCTTGTATTTCTGCATCTCCGGTATTAGCTCTGCTATGGCATGTGACAGTTCTGCGCTTACCTCCGAATCTTGCGTGACCTGCTCAAGGGGATAAACATAGGTGCGAATGGTAAAGAGTACTCCACCACTAACGGGCAATCGACGAATCGTTTGCCGCTCAACCCGTAGCCACAGTGTTTGACCTGCATTGGTTGCTGTGATTTCCGGCGAAAACTGAGTGATCAGCTTCTCTTGGTCGAGAAACAGGTCAGGCGAATCAACAATTGTCCAGTTGAACCGTAAGCCTGGATATCCTGCTCTCAGTCGGGCAAAAACATGATCCACAGGTTGCTCTAGCCGCTTGCCATAGGTGGGCACTCGCTGATGAATCTGTCCCAACGGCTGACCTAGTTTTTCGGACAAATTCCAGCGGAGGGGAAAACACACCGAAGCCGCCACCAACTCGTACCCTGCCAAACCCGGCAGTAGGATACAGAGATCTTCTTGAACTAACCGACCAGCCAAGTCGAGGGGTGCTGATTCAAACTCCGAAAACGCCCAATGCTGTTTGGGTTTTAGCGTAATTCCCTGGTCAGAGCCCTCATACCGATCTGGAAAGTGCGTCAGCAGGTGGTCACTGAGCATATGAAGGGCTTCAGTTTGAGCCGCTTCACTCCCTGGCAGAGCGGCAAACACATCTCTATGACGTTGAGCTAAAAGCTGAGCCTTGCAGCGCAATTCAGACTCGAATTCTTCATCAATATCGAGCCACTTGCTCTGAGGCAGGGGCTTTAGTCCCAAGGTAGGGTATGCTGCCGCATTCATAAATGGTAGATGCATCAAGCTACTCCGATTCGCGCAATACTACAGGCTCAACCCTGACACAGCCGAAGGAGTGGCCCTGTTAGGGAAATAGATTCGACCTGTAGAAAGCAGCTATCGAAGTCGGCTTCTTAAGAGATTGACCTGTATATGCACAAGCTTCGCTGACGGAAAAACATGAGGGAATTCAGCAAAGTTAGTGAAGATAGAGATAGCGCGATCGCACGCCAATGCGATAACAGGGTCAAAACCTTTGGAAGCACCGAAGATGTGAGAACATCAGACTGGAAATAGGTCTCTCAAGCTGTTCACTACAGGACAGCTGAGTATGGCGAACCGACACCATTCCACTTCAGCAAATGCTTATGTAAACGCCCTTCTTTGATATTCAAGTTCGAAGGGATATGGCTTGGTCCCAGTGATAGAAAATACGTTTGTGCTGTTTCCACCTATCTACACCTGAGACGTCATGTCACAATAAGGCGATGTTAGGTAAAAAGTGTTGGGGCGTCTGTAGCCTGGTGCACATTTTCCAGGAACGATGATTTCACCCCTAATCCTTCAAGAGTTATCCTTGTTCACATAGCCGATATGGCTCTTGATGTCTCCGAATCTAAAGAAAAAAGCATCCCAGCAGTGCTGAGCAGATCCGATGTCAGAGCTTCACACTCGGAACATGTAGATGTTTAAAAAATGCCAGGACCCGGACTTGAACCGGGGACACGAGGATTTTCAGTCCTCTGCTCTACCGACTGAGCTATCCCGGCGATCGCGCTTCAGTTAATTTTGACGCTTTATAAAACTAGCAGACAAAGCCACTCCTACGCAAGGATTTTTGCCATTTCGCATTCAGCTTGCCAGATCCCGTTCGCAGACTGTTTATCGCTTCGAGCTGCAAGTACCTTTGCGTTCAGGTAAAGATTGCTCGGGCAATTGGCGAAAGGTTCCCAGTGTAAAGAATCGGTAGAGCTGAGCGACTTGCTCTAGCTTTACGAGTTATCTGGCGGTTGAAGCATGGCATTGCGCACAATCAGAAACGCGATTCGTTATCGGTATTCGCCTAGATAGGACGAAGACGAGTGACTTTCAGGTTGAATTCGCCTTCGCCTTGACCAGCGTAAGGAGTGACCCGAAGCGTGTATTGACCACCGTCAACGACACGAACAAACAGCATGGAATTGGTTGTACCGTCTGGGCCATCGTCGTTTTCGCCAAAGGTTGACCCGTCGGGGGCGAGCATGGTGATGATGGTGTCAAATTCGCTGGATGCCAAGTCAATGACTAGATAATCACCAGACTCTAAGTTAAGGGTGTAGTCGCGGGCGTAGCCGCCAAACCCTGTGGGAATGTCTTGGTTTGAGAGTGTATCGGTGACTTCGTCGCTAGATGGCACAGGAATGGGACTGTACAAGGCCGACTGCGCTGCTGCAACCGATGCACTGAGGGTAAGTCCAGCGATCGCTGCCGACACAGAGACTGGAAGTCTCCACCAGAGTGAACGAATGGGGCGTGAAAAAAACTTACTCATGGGCGAATGCGAATAAACCAACGTTCGGAATTGTCACGGTCATTATGGCTCAATCCGCTTGGGGAGTGCTAGTTGTTTGTGATGATTACAGACTTGAAAGGGGTTCAGGAAAGTTGAGACGAGAGGGCAGATTCGCATTGCTATGAATCTGAATCGTGATGATGCGGGCATCGAGAAGGCGATCGCCACCGCCCACAACAGAGCCACTCTGGCTCGTACCAGAATTCAGTGAATAAGCAGGAAAGCAAGCTGCACTAAGGCTGAGACGCAGGCACTGTCCTTTTTTGATGGAGGCGCAGATAGGTTGGAGATTGATTTGAACGGTCTGGGGACGAGGTGAGAGCCGTGATGTTACGTCGGCAGGGTCATGAGAATCTGGAGGGGAACTAGAGCAAGAATCGACACGGCGATATCCCTGAGTTAGGGGATAGGTTTTTCCATCGGGGCACATGTAGGACACGATCGCGCAAAGATCGAAGCTGGGAGCGTCGGCACTACAGGTGATTTCAACTGAGAGTTCGCCGGCGAAGCTCCAATCTTCGGTCAATGGGTCGGAAGTATAGGTCAGCACGTCAGCACGGCAATCGAGGAGCGATCGCTCAACCATGCCAGAAGGGACGGTGCAGTGCCCACCCAGAGCAGGAACAGGTCGCCACGGATCGTGAACCAGCACATCGGGGATCGCCGCTAGAGAATTGGACTCAGGACTGAAGCTCGTACTCAGCCGTCCCGCTCGTTGATCGATGCTAGCGAGACCATTGGATTGGAGGTGATAGCGAACAGGTGCTGATGCTGGCCAGTGAGAGAGCGATCGCCATTGGTTGCTGCCTAGCTCAAACAGTCGCACAGGCATCTCGTCTGATAAGCCATTGGGTTTGCCCTTGAGAACGTGGTCAAACCAGCGAATCTGCACGACATCGATCGGGCTGTTGGCCTCGGAGCCAAAGTCTTGATGGCCTACTCGCCGTCCCCAGGGAATGTGCGCCCACGGCCCAACCCAGAGATGTTGGGGGTGGCGACTGCGAGCGGCCATTTCTTTGTAGAACCGCAGAGTGCCGCGCATGTAGGTGTCGTACCAGCCGCCGATGTGGAGCATGGGTAGATCAACGTCTTGAACATGCGTCTTAGGAGAAAGCTGTTGCCAATAGTCGGCAGTAGCCTCGGGGTTGGCAATCCAGTCATGGTAGAAGGAGTCAGGAGCCAGTTTTGTCAGCAGGTCTGAGCGAGCAGATATAGGATCGCATACGGGAGCAGTTCGCGCTGCGCTGTACAGAGACTCATAGGTAGGGCGATCGCCTTTTCTCCGTGCGGTTTCGGCAGCAAGCTGCGTCGCCCATCCGAGACTAGCCTGAAGACAAAACGCGCCTCCTTCGTAGGCCCAGTCCGTATAGAGGTCATAGCCGATCATGGCGGGGCATAGGGTTTTGAGAGAGGTAGGCCGTTCGGCAGCGGCATAGAGTTGCGTCATGCCCTGGTAAGAAAAGCCGTACATCCCCACATTACCGTTGCTGCCCGAAAGCGCCGCCGCCCAAGCAACCGTATCAGCTCCATCTGCAATTTCGTCAGCAAACAGGAGAAAGTCGCCTTGCGAACTGCCCCGACCTCGCACGTCTTGAATCACGACGATGTAGCCGTGAGCCGCATACCAGATGGGATGGGCGTAGACGACCGTAGAGGCGATCGCCCGTCCGTAGGGCTGTCGCATCAGTAATACAGGACACTCGCCTTCGATATCGGGGCGATAAACATCAGCATCGAGACGCACCCCATCGCGGGTTTTCATCGACAGGGTTTGCTTGGGCAACACCGGAACCATCGCTGCACCTTTCCTTACGCTGGAACGAACGTATCCGATCGCCGCAGCACCCGCAAATCTTCTTCGTCTAACTCGACAGGAGTTCCACTGCGAATCAGCTCTGAGAAATCTTCATTGGGCACCATCAAGCACAGGGCATAAAGCCGCGTATTGCCCGTGTTTTCAATGATATGAACTCCTTGGGGAGGCACCATAATGCTGTCTCCAGACTGGATAGAAACCGTCTTACCATCACAGATTGCTCGACCTTCGCCTTTGAGAATAAAAAACATCTCTACAGCAATCTGGTGACGATTAGGAGGTGTTTTTCCACCCACGTCGAAGATTTCAACACAATAGGTCAGCGACACATTTGAGATGGAGGGATCAAACATGATCGCCAAGCGATTTGTATCTCCTGGACTGATGCGATAAGCCTGGTAGTCTTGAGGCGCTTTGAACACCGGAATCACACAGCTTTTATCGGGCATGGGAAGACCTCGTGAGTAGGAGATAGGAACAGAGTTCAGATGGGAGTTGACTTTTGAGAATCGAACATTTCTGGGTTAATCGTCTTTGGGGGCGATACGGGCTACGCCCAGTCAAGTCAACGCCCGAGTCAGGAAAGTCGAATCAGACACAAACCCAAAGCATTGATTGACGTTGTAGACCGTTGCTTGAAAACAATAGTCTGGGGAGGTAGTCGCAGTACAGTCTCGCAGCAAAACGCAATCGTAGCCCAAGAAGTTAGCGTCTTGAAGGGTCGCGAGAACGCACTGATCTGCGTTTACACCACCAAAAAACAGGGTAGTTTTGCCCAGATTTCTGAGAATGCTGTCGAGGGGCGTGTCCCAAAATCCGCTCATGCGGTACTTATCGACGTAAATATCGTCAGGTTTCTGGTCAAGTTCCTCCACAACGGCTGCAGCCCAGCTATTTTTGGTGAGTACAGGAGCCTGGTTTTTGGGCAATGGGTCGGTGAGACCTACCCCTTCTCCGGTGGGATTGTAGACATGCCGCAGTCCTGCACTGATGTTGAGCAGGTCTGGACGATTGCCCCAGTTGAGCCAAAGAATTGGCACCTTAGCATCGCGCAAAATGGGCAGCAGATATTTGATAGGGGCGATCGCCTCTCGTGCAGGCGACACATCTACGCCAATGTGAGCTAGCCAGCCGTCGGCATGGCAGAAATCGTTTTGCATATCTACCACGACAAATACCGATTTCTCTAGATCTAAAATGAGCGTTTTGGTGTCGGTAAGCAGATTAATTGGGCGAGATGGCAACGCAGGGCGGCTGATATCAGCCGTTTCTGCATCGACCATCCAGGCATTGGGCGGAGTTCCTAAAGTTCGTAGGGTACGGCTCATCAGCTTTCTCAATCATCAACTAACATGAGAAACAGAGTAGAGTATCTGCTGCAATTCCTAAGCTAGAGTGCTAGATCACTTCAGTATTCGCGGGCACAGATAGGCTCTCTCTTGAGCCATTTGCTGCAATTAGTCTCCACAATAGACAATCAAGTCAATTTCTACATCTCCATAGCCTGCAAGCGCAGTTACTCCCACAGTGGTACGCCCTGGCAACTTTTCTCCTTCAAAATAGGACGAATAGACCGCGTTTACTGCGTCGTAGAAACGAAAGTCAGTGATAAAAATTCGAGCCATAGCCACCCGATCAAACCCCGTATCAACATGACTAAGAACGAGCTTAAGATTTTCCATCACCTGGTGTGTTTGCTCTTCAATCGCGAGGCGCTGAACCTCTCCTGTTTGGGGATCTTCAGGCAGCTGTCCTGTGACGAATATAAAATCTCCGGCTCGAACCGCGTGGGAATAAGGTGCAACGGGTGGGAGTATCCCCTGTGGCAACGTAATATGCTCAAACATGGCAGGATTCCAGAAAAAAGAGCGTTTTAGAACCCCTGATGTCGGGGTAAGATGCTCAATACTTTAGCTCGAAAGATGAAACCTGCTCTGAAAACATCACCAAGAATTTTAGGTTTTAATTTTTTTGTCTTGTAATGAAAGATTCTTATACGCTCACTCAAGTTTTGATTCCAGTAGACAGCGGCTATGCCTACCGCGACGTTCAAATTGCAGAAGGAACCATTGCTGCCATTGGCGAAAATCTACCGCAGACTGGGCAGGTTGTAGATGGTCGCAATACGCTGTTGTTGCCTGGGTTTGTCAACGCGCATACTCACTCTTCAGAAATGTGGCAGCGGGGATTGATTCCTCCCCTTCCTTTAGAACTATGGCTAGCCGACCTTTTTGACTTTGGCGAAATCGATCCAGAGCATATTTATCTCAGTGCCTTGGGAACCGCCATAGAGACGTTGCTGTCCGGCGGCACCACCGTTGTGGATCATCTGGTTCCGATTCCGGGGCGAGAGATGGAGTCCATTGAGGCAGCGGTGCGTGCCTATCGAAAGGTCGGTATTCGCGCTTTCATTGGCCCCTTGCTTCAGGATGAACCGATAGGTGCCAGCGTTCCCAAAGGGAATTTCGACAACTCTGACACGGCCCATGCCTCCCATCATCTCGCCGCCGCAGAAGCCTTGGAGATTGCAGAAGCAGCAATCAATGCCTATCACTGCCCCGCAGACGGCATCGAAATCATGGTCGCGCCGACGGGAGCACAGCTTTGCTCTGATCCATTTTTGGAAGGATGTGTAGAGCTGAGCGATCGCCATCAGGTGTGTCGTCATACCCACTTGCTAGAGTCGAAAGCACAGAAAATTTTGGCTCAGGAAAAGTATGGGGAGAGCATGGTCGCTCATTTGCATCAGTTGGGCTTTTTGGGCGATCGCACTTCCTTTGCGCATTGCATTTGGCTTGAGGATGACGATATTGCGTTGATGGCTCAAACGGGTTCCACGGTGGTTCACAACCCTCTCAGCAATTTGCGCCTCGGCAGTGGTATCGCTCCTCTCCTTAAATATCGGCAAGCGGGAGTAAACGTCACTTTTGGCTGCGACGGCGCGGCCAGCAACGACAGTCAAGATCTATTAGAAGCGATCAAAATTGGCACCCTGCTGCACAACACGACTGACTTTGAATATCATCACTGGATTACGCCCCGAGAATCAGTGCAAATGGCGTCGCTGGGTGGAGCAAAAGGCTTGGGACAGGGCGATCGCCGAGGTTCCCTTCAGGTCGGGCAAGAGGCAGATCTAGTGATGTATGACCTAACGAGTCTGTCAATGCTTCCCCGAACTGATCCGGTTGGACTTCTGGTGATGGGGCGTCCGGCTCATGCGGTGCATAGTGCTTGGGTCAGGGGGCGTCGGGTGATTAAGAACGGTTCTGTCACAACCGTTGATGTAGAAACCCTCAAGTCCGAACTCTTTGCCCGCAGCAACTGGCAAGTGCAAGGACATTCACCAACCCGAAAGCGGCTCGAACCTCAATATCGCGTGGCAATGGGGCTAGATTGAATCACTGAGGGGCTAAATCCCAGTACCATAGGCAAGTAGGCCAGTCTATATTTTGAATTCCTGGGTAGGGGTGTGGCAATGTCACATTCCTACGGGAAAATGACCTGTTCGAATCCTCTGTCCCGTCCTTCAATTCCCCAATTGCCCGTGTTTTTCAGCGTTGTCATTCCAACCTATAACCGTAAGCCGATTCTAGAAAAATGCCTTCGCGCCTTAGAACATCAGGTCTATGGCGATCGCTCAGGCATCAAAGGCTATGAGGTGGTGGTGGTGGATGACGGTTCGACAGACGAAACAGTAACCTGGCTCCAGCAACAGCAAGAGGCATTTCCCCATGTCAAGCTGTTTGAGCAAAACCATTTGGGGCCAGCAGCAGCGCGAAATTTGGGCGTGGAGCAAGCAATAGGCGACACCATCATTTTCATCGACAGCGATCTGGTGGTAACTGAGGTCTTTCTTCAGGCTCATGCCCGTGCCTTGCAAGAGGGACAGCTTCAGCTCAAGAGCGATCGCCTATTTACCTATGGTCGCGTCATCAATACCTGCAATTTCGACAGCCCCACGTCGGAACCATTCAAGGTCACGGATTTTTCGGCGGCTTACTTCGCTACCGGAAATGTGGCGATCGCCCGTCACTGGCTGTTAGAAGCAGGACTATTTGACACGGGTTTTCAGCTCTATGGCTGGGAAGATCTGGAGTTGGGAGTGCGGCTGAAGCGGCTGGGCCTGACATTGATCAAGTGTCCTGAAGCGGTAGGCTATCACTGGCACCCGCCCTTTGCCCTCGATCAAATTCCGAATCTGATTGAGAAGGAAATCGAACGGGGACGCATGGGGATGCTATTTTACCAAAAACACCCCACCTGGGATGTGCGGATGATGATTCAGATGACTTGGCTGCATCGGGTGTTGTGGGGGCTACTTTCGGGAGGAGGACGGCTCAACGAAAAGACCATGGCTCCGCTGTTGCAGTGGCTAATTGATCGTGGAAAACCACAACTCGCCCTGGAGATCGCCCGGATTTTCCTCAACTGGTATAACGTGCAAGGAGTGTATGCGGCGCAGGCAGACTATCGAGGGAAGAATGTATAGACCCCGCATCACTAGCTCGACTGTAGCTCGAATGCCTTAGAGGATGTTTGAGAAGTCGTCAATGCGACTTCAGATCCCCCCTAGCCCCCCTTGAAAAAGGGGGAACCGGATCAAAGTCCCCCTTCTCAAGGGGGATTTAGGGGGATCAG
>JGI12210J13797_10571202_pt1 | contig 10560 bp, 7 predicted proteins | sample ElkSlonscriptome_3_FD_13797 | JGI IMG/M metagenome (IMG submission 13797) | reverse complement strand
CGAACTCGTAGGAACCCCACCCCCACGCGCTCCTACGCCACAATCGAGGGCCGTATAAGGGCGAAACTCAAGTCTGAGGCGGAGCCGGATTTGTCTTCTCTCGCGAAGCGGATTCCTCTCGACGGGTCCATGTGTAGCTCTGGGCTCAGCATCGATCTGGTCGCGCAGATTCTACAGGTCGGCGAGACCGAGCCGTGGGCGACGGCAGCGCGGTCGCAAACAACAGATATGCCATTTTTCGTCCACATGCGATAATCTCTGATGTCCAAGGTGGCGCTCGCCGCACGTTCCTGCCCGAAGATCTAAAGGAGGAGGATGCCGAACCGCTTCGTCGGCTGGCCGAAGCCGTGACAAATCCGTTCGTCAAGGCTCGAATTGCCGAAGCCCTTTGGGACAGGTTTGAGAAGTATCCAGATGCGGCAATGGCAATCGAATCAAGATTTGCGATCCCTGGGTGTTATGGAGGACACAATCAGTGGCCCGTTGTCGTCCGCAATCTTGGGCGACTGACCTTCTTGGTGGTCAGAGTCAATGCGAAGAATAGGCTTCCAGCTTTGGTGAGTCAACTGGACGATGCCGCTGAAAGTCTCGCGGACTCGGAAAGGCCCTTTGCACTCCCAGTGCTCGCGGATATGATCTGCCACACCTTCTTGATGAAACGGCATCGTCGAGAAGAATTCTGCAATCTGACAAAGGTGAACTGGGTGGCGTTGCTTGAGGGTGTCACGCTCCGCTTCCGCAGTGACGGTCACCATGGACACGATGCATTGGTTGTACTCCGCGCTTGGCACTTGAGGTCCGGGGCGGAGTCGGAGGCGAATGCGGTCGCGGTGCGAATTGTTGAACAATTGATAGCGGTCGCGCAACAGTCCGATGCTGCAATAGCCCCGAGCCACATGGAGCATGCTCTTCAGCACGCTCTCGAATTTGGGATTCCAGATTTGGTAGAACAATGCCGTGTTGCACTATCTAGAAGTATTCGCGCCGCAATTCCGGGGTTCAGAGAGCACGCTGAATCGTTCAACGTTCCGGCGGAGATTCTCGCCGAGATCGAAACGCTTATAGCGCAGTCGAAATCACCCGCCGTTGCGATTCGGATTCTCTCTGTTCAGCCCGGGCTATTGGAGTTGAATCTCGATGCGCTCCGGCGAAAAGCCCGTGAGCAGTTATCCCAGAGGCCATTCCTCGCGTTAGTTCCGACTCGTCAATTCCACCCGGAAGGCCGTATCTCATTCGCCTCGGATGACTCGAATGGCAATCTCGACCATTGGACCGCTACTCTCTGTCGTTTTCGTATGGTCATGATTGAGGCTGTCCTTCAGCATTTCTTGGCGAAGACCTTGGCGAACTTTGATGAAAGGACTCTCGTTGCGGCTCTCGCTGAGTGGCCTTATCTAGGGGCTGAGCGACGGCTCCTGCTCGAAGTTGCCGCAGAGCGCTTCTCGAACCGAGATTGGGTTTCGTCTGGCTATATTGTGACGACGGTCTACGAGGCCGTCTTGCGGGATCTTCTGCGAGCGAATGGGCATTCCGCGTTGAAGATCGAACCAGGTGGCGTCCAAATGGACGAGACGTTAAATTCCCTCATTCATGGTGAACCATCGCGCGCCGCCCTGGGCCGGCCGCACTGTGATCTTGTCGACTACGTACTGTGCAATCCATCTCTTGGGTGGAATCTCCGCAACGAGATTGCTCATGGCACCGTTCGAGCAGCGGCGTTTTCTCCTGCTCGTGTGCTCCTTGTCTGGCTAATTCTCATACGTGTGACGACCCTCGTGCCCATCTGCGGCCGTGCAAGCAAGCCATGACTAAAGGATTGGAATCCCAAATAGCAACCTGATACGGGCTTACTTTCCTTCGACACTCGCTGAGCCCGCGGTCTCACTCGATGCGCGCGAGTGAGACCTCGACCCTCTCGCCGTCTTCCTCGACCGGGATCGCGAGCTTGTAGAGACCTTCGGTGAGTTCGATGGTGTGCACGACTCCCGCCTCGAATCGGATGCCGGGAGCCGTGAGTGAATGTTCGAGCTCACTCATCGTGTCGCCGTGCATCATCGATCCGACGGGCTCGTACCGAGGCTCGGTGAGGCAGCCGAGGAGCTGACCCCACGTCTCGGTCCCGCGAACCTCGAACGTGTAGCGACCGCCGGCAAGCTCCACGCTTCGAAGCAGGGTGCGCTTGCGCTCCGAGAACCGCGTAACGTCCGAGCGTTCGCAGGTGACCTCGACCTCTTCCGCCCACTGCTCGGGGCCGATGGGCGCCAGTGGCGGATAGTCGCACGGAGCCCAGCTCGGGTAGGCTTCCGGCACTTCGGCCTCGTACGCAGCCGCGAGTGTCTCGATCGATCCGCCGAGGGCCTCGTCGGTCGACTCGCCCTGGAGCACGCGTTTGACAGCCGCGGTTCCGTGGTTCTCGATCAGCCAGCGGGTGAAGTGTCCGGCCCCGAGGTACTCGACGTGGCTTCCGTCGCCGGCCGCCGCGTTGGTCTCGATCGGCACCCAGCCGCGACGGGTGGGCCGGTGGAGCCGGAGGGCCTCGGCGACGCCTTCGCCCCAGAAAGGCCGGGTCTCGGCGAACCTGTTCACCACGGCGTGAACGATCTCGTGTTCGACGGCCGACCACATCGACACCACGATGTCACGCTCCGGATTGTAGCATCCGCTGATCGCCTCGTGGCCACAGAACTCGGGAGCGTCATTGTAGAGATAGATCTCGACCTTGTCGGAGGACGACGCGTCGAGCATCCCTTCCACGAACTCGATCTGCTCGTCGATCCACGGTAGGTCATGGCCGCAGAGCGGGTCGCCAAAGCCCGTCCCGATCACCGCCCGCTCGGTCTCGTAGCGCAGCGGTGGCAGCGGCTCGGCGCAGGCGCCGACGAATACCGCCACTGCGACGATGGCAGGGATACGGTGACGAGTCATGGCTATCCGCCCGACGCCGCGCTACCGCCTGCGCTCTCGTCCGCCCCGGGGGGCGGCGCCGAGGCTGTGCCGCCCTGCGCTCCATCGGGGCCGCCTCCGCCCTGTCCGCCGGTCCCCGGCGGGCCGTTCGGACACACCGCCAATAGCTTGGCACTGCTGCCAGGTGGGCACAGACCCAGTGCGGTTGCATCGTCGATCGCGCAAACCCGGTCATTGGTGCTCGGGATGTCGCAGCCGTAGACGTTCTCTCCGGGCAAGCAGTAGGCGGCGCAGAAATCCTGGTTCGAGACGCCACAACCTCCACATCCGCCCCCTGATCCACCACATCCGTCGGAGACGGCGAGACCGAGCAACAAACCAGCGGCGGCCAGGCGGCCGGGCAACGAAGTAGAGCTTCGGGGGCTCATCCGAGACAAGCTACCACGTGCGTACTGGACGGGCACGCAGCCTCCCGCGGGATCTCACAACGGCGCCAACGGCTCGGAGCAGTCCGCATCCGAGACACACAGCCCATCTGTCGTCGATTCGTCCGAGGTCGAGCCCTCGTCGTCGCCCGTACCACCGCTGGTGCTCGTGTGGGGCGGATCGAGCATCGCCACGCACTCGGCCTCCCATGCATCAATGGCGGCATTGAGTTCGTCGACCGCCACCGCCTCTTCGGCCCGGATCCGAGCCCGCTCGGCGTCGACCCTCCGCTCGCCCCGGAGGTCCTCGAGCCGCTCTCGCGCGCCGAAGACGGCCGGAAGCCCCGCGAGGGCTCCGATCTCGGGAGGCAGCGTGTCGCGATCCCAGCAGGTCGGCCCGAGCTGCCCTTCGGCGATCTTCTGATCGAGGATTGCGATCACCGTGTCCTCGTAGTCGATCCCCGGCTCCGGCGTCACGCCCCGAGGCAAGCCGTAGGGCAAGCGCAGCGCATCATCGTCCGTCGGCGGTTCCTCGTGGCAACCCATGCCATCGCCTCCCACCGATCCGACCCCAATGGCCACGAAGCACTGCGTTCCCTCGTCACATGCCACATCGCCACGATGAAACAGGCAGTGGTCCCCGTTCAGCCTCGGCCCGCAGCCCAACACGACCGTGGCGACCAGCCCGCCCCCGAGCACGCGCACCATCGCCTGCATGCGCTCGATCCTCATCGCCACGTCAGCCCTCGAGCTCGATCGCCACGCGCGCTCTTCTTGCCTCGGGACCCGCACTTCACCCGATCCGTCCGGCACCGGACGACATCGGCCACGAGCAAGCCAACACCAGCGGTGAGCACCCCGAAGCCCGTCCCGATGAGCGCGTATCCCATCGAGTGCAGGGGTGGACGCACCGTCAGATAGCTCGGGAGTCCCCCCGGGTCCCTCACCGCCAGCGAGATCCCGAACACGAGTCCGCCCACCCCGATCCCAGTACCGACCGCCCCGGCGATGCCCAGCCGGTCCGGTCGATAGGGCCTCTTGGTCAGCTCGACCACCCGCTCGTGCTCGGCCCGTTCCGACGCGCGCTTCCGCTGGGCAGCTGCCTCCGCTTTCTCGAGAGCCTCCGCGGCCTGCTCGACCCGCATATCGACCTCCAAGAGCAGCTCGTCGGTCGTGCAATCGCACGCGGCGTCGCCGATCCACTCGGGCTCCTCCTCACCCGCACGGATGCCGCGCACGCTCAACGCATAGCCCAGCGCCATCCCTCCGATCTCGATCACGATCCGGTCTCCACGCCCCAGGTCCTCGTGCCGACCGACCACGACCTGCCCGCGCTCGCGCACCCACGCCCGGTGGGCCGTGCCCTCGAACATGTCGGCGTCGACCTCGACCGTGAGCGCATCGTCGTGCTCCGCATGGTCCTCCCCGTCGCCGCTCGGCGCCGCGAGCGAAGGCCTGGTGCTCGTGGTGAACACTACGGCGAGCATCGCCGCCCCATGGATCGATCTCATTCGACGTGCTCCTTGCACGCGGCGACCAGCCGCGTGATCTCGGGATCCTTCACCCGCCGCCCCGCGCTCACGCACTTCGCGTAGTTGCGCAGGTTGAGGTAGGCGTAGACGCGTAGCCCTCGGCGCGAGCCCTGCTCCGATCGCGACCAGCACGACGTCCGCGAGGTGTGCTCGAGCACCGCGACCCACCGGCGCTCGTCGAAGGCCGCCTTCGCCGCGTCGCGATGCTCCGCGCAGGCCGACGTCGAGGAATCGGGGCGACGATGCGCAGCGCCGACCCCCTCGCTCGATGGCTCCACGGCCCCTGCGTCCCCGTCGATGATCACCAGCTCGCCGTCATCGTCATCATCGTCGCTCGAGGGTCGCGACGCTTGCCCCGAGGACGGCACGTCCTCGAGGACCTCCTCCTCCGGCCTGGCCGGTGTCGCGACCTCCGCCTCTGCGACCGCATCGGGGTGCCCTTCGGCCCCCCGACTCCCCGAGGAGAGGAGCGCCATGGTCCCCGCGACCGAGCCGACCACGACCATCGCCGCGAGCGCGCCGAGCCCGAGGACGGTCGCCCAGCGCCGTAGAGCCGCTGCGCCGTCCCGGCCCACCACGGACGATTCCACCAGCGTGAGCCTGGAGCCCACCACGGCCTGACGCCCCGTCACTACGCCCTCCGGCCCCGCGTACACCCCGGGCATCGTGGGCTCCTCGACCTTGCCCGCGAGCGGCCACTGGTTGGCAGGCCCGGAGAGGACGTCGGGAACGACATGCTGCGCCCGCATCTCCGGTCGCCCCACCACCGCCAGAGCACCCGGCCCGGGCTCCCCGAGCGCCTCGGGGACCCGCCGGATTGCCTGCTCGAGCGCGGCCATCGACGAGATGCGCGCGTTCCTGTCCTTGGCCATCGCGCCGAGCACCATCGCCTCCACCGCCGCCGGAATGCTCGGATCGATCGCTCGCGGCGGCGTGGGTTGCTCCCGGAGGTGCTGCGCGAGCACGACGATCGCGCTGGGCCCCGAGAACGGCACGCGCCCCGTGAGCATCTCGTATGCCACGACCCCCAGCGAGTACACGTCGGAGCGCGCGTCGAGGGGCTCGCACCGGGCCTGCTCGGGCGACATGTACGAGGCGGTGCCGAACACCTCGCCGGTCCCGGTCAGCTGCTCCCCGTCTCCCTCCCCGTCCCACGCCGCCTTCGCGATTCCGAAGTCGAGGAGCTTGACCTCGTCGATGCCTCCCGGCTTCGCCTCGATGAAGCAGTTGCCTGGCTTGATGTCACGATGGACGATCCCCGCGTCGTGGGCCGCCCCGAGCGCGCTCACCATCTGCAGGAGGATCGGCCGAGCCCGAGCCCACGGCAGCGCTCCCTGTCGATGTAGTCGCTCCCCGAGGTCTTCGCCCTCGAGGTACTCCATCACGAAGTATACCGAGCCATCGAGCGGGTCCCCGAAGTCGAGGATCTGCACGACGTTGGGGTGGACGATCCGCGACGCCGCCTTCGCCTCGCGCAAGAACCTCTCGCACGACTTGGGATCGTAGGCCAGCCGCGGCTTCAGGGTCTTGATGGCGACCCTGCGGCCCAGCACCTCGTGCACGCCCTCGTACACGCAGCCCATGCCGCCCTCGCCGATCAACCGAACGATCCGATATCGCCGATCGATCACCCGACCGATCAAGGTCTGCCGCTCCACCATCACCATCTTCAGCCTTGCGCATGACTCACTCGATCGGAAGGGCTGCCCCAGTGACTTCGAGTCGCCCGATCATCCCGAGCGCCTCCCTCATGGGCCATCGCCAGGGTCCCCCCGAGTCGCTCTCGCTCCCTCGATTCGACCTGCTCACGACCCGATCATGACCGCGGCGAGCGCCTCGGTCGCGCGCCGTCCCGTCCGTGCTCCCGGTGTCCTCTCCCGACGACCGTCCGCACGTCGCGGCGCGACCAGGCTCGCGCGACCAGGCTCGCGCGCCCCCTCGCGATCATCCTGCCACCCTCTGGCGGCCCGAGCTCGCCCGCGCCCTACTCCTCTTCGCCCCGCTCGACCCGCTCGAGGTTCTCTCGCAGCCGCGCGGTCGCCCTCGCGATCCTCCGCACCGCCGCCTCCGACACGTCTTCGAACGCCGCGTCGAGCATCGCGTTGGACACGGCGATGAAGCGGGGCAGCGCGCGCTGGGCCTTGCGGGTGGGGCGGATGAGGATCGCGCGGGCGTCGGCCGGGTCGGCCTCGCGGGTGACCCAGCCCTGCTCGGCGAGCGCCTTCACGAACCGGCCCACCGTGGGCTGCGACAGGCCCTGGTGCTCGGCGAGATCGCGGGCGGTCAGCGGCCGGCGAGCCTGGAACAGCACCATGAGCACCGCCGCCTGCTGCGGGGTGACGTCGGCCAGCCCCTCGCGGGCGAACAAGGCCGCGATCCGGCGCTCGAGCGCGCGGTGGATCCGCCCGAGGTTGAGGTAGGCCTCGGTCTGCAGCCGCCGCAGCTCCAGCGCCACCGGCCCGCCTCCGCTCTTGGCCCTGGACTCGGACATCGCTCACACCCAAGGCCCCCCGAAGCGCCCTGGCGCCGAGATACTAAGCATGCTTAGTATCATTCGTCAAAACGAAAGGACCCCGCCCGTGCCCAACGCCTACCTCTTCGATGCCGTCCGAACCCCGCGAGGCCGCGGGAAGGACAGCGGCAGCCTCTACATCGTGCGCCCGGTCGACCTGCTCGCGCAGGCGCTGGCCGCCCTCCGCGATCGCAGCGGGCTGGACACCGCCGAGGTCGACGACGTGGTGATGGGCTGCGTCACCCAGACCGGCGACCAGGGCTCGTGCATCGCCCGCTTCGCCGCGCTCGAGGCCGGCTACGACGTCGACGCCCCGGGCGTCACCCTCAACCGCTTCTGCGGCTCGGGGCTTCAGGCGCTCAACGACGCGGCGGCCATGGTCGCCTCGGGCTTCTACGACCTGGTGGTCGCCGGCGGCGTGGAGAGCATGTCGCGGGTGAAGATGGGCAGCGACGGCGGAGCCATCTGGGACCCGCGCACGCAGTGGAACGTAGGCTCGGTGCCCCAGGGCATCAGCGCCGATCTGCTGGCCACCCTCAACGGGATCGGCCGCGACCACGTCGACCGCTTCGCGGTGGAGAGCCAGCGCCGGGCGGCCGAGGCCATGGAGCACCACCGCTTCGATCGCAGCGTGGTGCCGGTGGTCGACGAGAGCGGCCTGCCCATCCTCGAGCGCGACGAGTACCCGCGCCCCGACACCACCGTGGAGGCGCTCTCGTCGCTCACCCCCTCGTTCGAGATGATGGGCCGCCAGTTCGGGCTCGACGCGCTCACCCGGGGCCGCTACCCGCAGGTCGAGCGGATCGACCACATCCACCACGCGGGCAACTCCTCGGGCATCGTCGACGGCGCCGCGGCCCAGATCGTGGCCACCCGCGAGAAGGGCGAGGCGCTGGGCCTGAAGCCCCGGGCCCGGGTGCGCTCGGTGGCGGTGGTCGGCACCGACCCCATCCTCATGCTCGCCGGCCCCATGCCCGCCACCCGGCGCGCCCTGGACAAGGCCGGCATGAAGGCCAGCGACATCGATCTCTTCGAGGTCAACGAGGCGTTCGCCGCGGTGCCGCTGGCGTTCATGAAGCAGCTGGACGTCCCCCACGACAAGGTCAACGTCAACGGCGGCGCCATCGCCCTGGGCCACCCGCTGGGGGCCACCGGCGCGATGCTCATGAGCACCCTGCTCGACGCGCTGGAGGATCGCGATCTCTCCACCGGCGTGGTCACCCTGTGCATCGGCGGCGGCATGGGCATCGCCACCGTCGTCGAGCGCGTCTAGCTCCAGCCACCGAGGACTTCGTCATGAGCACCAACGAGACCAAGACCGCCAACGGCCAGGCCGCCCTCGCCTTCGACCCCGCGTCGGGCGTGGCCACCCTCACCCTCCAGATGGAGGGGCGGGCCAACAAGATCAACGACCAGTTCGGGCAGACGCTGCAGGAGGCGCTGGACTGGGTGGAGGCCCGCGAGGGCCTGCGCGGGCTCGTCATCGCGTCGGGCCACAAGGACTTCTGCGTGGGCGCCGACCTCGACGCGCTGTACGCCCAGCGCGACCCGGCCGCGATGCTCCAGCGCCTCGCGGGCCTGGGCGGCCTGCTGCGCCGCATCGAGCGGCTGCCCGTGCCGGTGGTCGCCGCGCTCACCGGCTCGGCGCTGGGCGGGGGCTACGAGCTGGCGCTGGCGTGCAACCGCCGGATCGCGGTCGACGACCCGCGGATCCAGCTGGGCCTGCCCGAGGTGAGCCTGGGGGTCATCCCCGGGGCGGGCGGCACCCAGCGGCTGCCCCGGCTGGTCGGCATCCAGTCGGCCCTCGAGCACATCCTGCCGGGCAAGATCGTCCGGGCCCCCCGCGCGCTGAAGGCCGGGCTGGTCGACGAGCTGGCCGCCAGCCCCGAGGCGGTGATGCAGGCCGCGGCGGCGTGGATCGCCACCAGCCCCAAGGCGGCCCAGCCCTGGGACGAGAAGTCGTTCCGCTTCCCCGGCCCGCGGCCGGGCGGCGAGCAGGCGCGCAACATCATCATGGCCGGCGCGGCCATGCTCTACAAGAAGACGGCGGGGGCCTTCCCCGCGGCCGAGGCCGCGCTGTCGGTGGTGCAGGAGGGCTGCGCGGTCACGTTCGAGCGCTCGCTGCAGATCGAGTCCCGCGCGTTCGCCAAGCTGGCCACCTCCGACCAGGCCAAGGACATGATCCGCACCCTGTGGTTCCACCGCACCGCGGCCGAGAAGCACGAGGGCCTGCCCACCGCCAAGGAGCACGGCTTCGCCAAGGTCGGCATCCTCGGCGCGGGCATGATGGGCGCGGGCCTGGCCTTCGTGACCGCCAAGGCGGGCATGCAGGTGGTGCTCGAGGACATCGACCAGGGGGCGCTCGACGCAGGCCTCGCCCACGTCGACCAGCAGCTGGCCAAGCAGCGGCACCTGAGCGACGAGCAGCGCGAGCAGCTGCGCAGCCGCATCACCGGCACCCTGGCCGTGGGCGACCTCGAGGGCTGTGATCTGATCATCGAGGCGGTGTTCGAGAACCTCGAGCTGAAGCACGTGGTCACCAAGGAGACCGAGCCCGTGCTGGCCGAGGGCGGCATCTGGGCCTCCAACACCTCGGCCATCCCCATCACCGATCTGGCCAAGGCCTCCGCCCACCCCGAGCGCTTCATCGGCATGCACTTCTTCTCGCCGGTCGAGAAGATGCAGCTGCTGGAGATCATCACGCCCGAGGCCACCTCCGAGCAGACGCTGGGTCGCTGCCTGGCCTACTGCCGGGCCATCAAGAAGCTGCCCATCGTGGTCGGCGACGGCTACGGCTTCTACACCACCCGGGTGTTCTCCGCGTACATCCTCGAGGGCGCGCAGCTGGTGGCCGAGGGCCACGACCCGGCCACCATCGAGTGGGCCGCCCGCGCCGCGGGCATGGTGGTGCCGCCGCTGCAGGTGTTCGACGAGGTCACGCTCACCCTGGCCATCAAGGGGTTCCAGCAGGGTCGTACCTACGGGCGCACGCTCGACATCCCCGGCGTGGCGCTGGTGGAGTCGATGGTCCGCGACCACGATCGCAAGGGCAAGGCGGCCGGGGCCGGCTTCTACGACTACGACCCCAAGGCGGGGCGCCGGCTGTGGCCGGGGCTGAAGGACCTGGTGAGCGCCACCCCCGACGAGACGGGCGTGGACTTCATCGGCCGCCGCCTGCTGGGCCTGC
>JGI12210J13797_10410179_pt1 | contig 10560 bp, 7 predicted proteins | sample ElkSlonscriptome_3_FD_13797 | JGI IMG/M metagenome (IMG submission 13797) | reverse complement strand
ATTTTTAATAGTTGAATTTAGTTTATTCTGTAAAATTAAAAATTTCTTTAGCAATGAGTACAGGGTGCTATCGCATTGACGTGTCTTTATAAGTAGATAGCCAGAATAGGCTAGTTACTTTTTGAAAATATGGAAAGCGAAAGTAGGATATATTCTTTAATTGGTCGGGTTCTCTCAGGAGATGCTAATCAACAAGATCATCAGCGATTACAGCAGTGGTTGGATGAGAGCAAAGAAAACCGAGTTACCTACGAACGTGTTCGCCAAGTATGGGATAATACTCAAGAGAAAGCAGCTTATTCTAATACAGAGCGCGTATACCGTAAATTTTTACAGAAACGAGATAGCATTTCAGTATCTGAAGAGACCCAACCGAAGCCCATATATATAAAAATTGCTCAACTAGCGGCTTCGTTTCTGGTAGTAGCCATAGGCCTGTACTGGATAGTTACAACATCATTAAATGCTACTGACCCGTCGGAGATAGCTTTAACCGATAGTACAGTAGTAAAAGAAAACCCTGCCGGACAGAAGCTGAAAATTCTTCTGTCCGATGGATCTATTGTCTGGCTCAACTCAGAAAGTAAGTTGAGCTACCCAGCTACTTTCAGCGACACCACTCGCCAGCTACAACTTGTTGGTGAAGCGTACTTTCAAGTAGCTAAAGATTCTAAACGACCCTTTGTAGTAACTTCTGGTATACTACAAACTACAGCATTGGGCACCGCTTTTAACGTTAAACACTTTCCTGGAGATTCATCCTCGGTAGTATTTTTAACCGAAGGTAAAGTTAAAATAGCGCGTATAAATGAACCTGACTCAGCAGTACTGCTGGAGCCTGGTTGGGGAGTAAATTTGATTGCTGAGCGTCAGCAATTGCAAAAGTTCGCTGACAATGCAACAAAATGGGCCGGATGGAAAGAAGGCATTCTTTATTTTGAGAACGCCCCTCTAGCGGAGATTACTAGTACTTGCCAACGGTGGTACGGAGTAAAATTTAACGTACAAGGAACACCAACTCAAGATTGGACCTTCACTGGAAAATTCACGAATGAAAGTCTGGAAAATGTGCTAAAAAGCATGCAATACGGAACTGATTTCGATTTTGCAATTCAAAATAAACAAGTAGAACTAACCTTTAAAAGCGAGAGCCTATGAAAAAATCCTTATGAAAAAAAGCCGATGACACTGTTAATGTCACCGACCCAATTCACTCTGATAACCTTCAGTTGGCGCTGAGATCAGGTTATCAGCTATCAAATTGTACATTTAAACGATTCAAATGTAATGAAAAAAAGACTATTACAACAACTGATTATGGCCTCCAGATATATGTTGCTCGGGGTATTTCTGCAAATCTTTCTCACTGGATTACTAGTGGCTTCCAGTACGGATGCTCAATCTGTTAAATCAGTACGCGACGTATATGTTGTCCCTAGTTTAGACTATGGTAGTGTACAGCAGATCATGCAGATCATAGAAAACGAGACAGACTATAGCTTCTCATACTATCAGAACAAAGTCGACTTAGCTAAACAGGTTAACCTAAAGAAGCAGCGATACTCTATTTACAACTTACTAATCGAGGTATCGGCCCAAACTAAGCTTTCGTTCCGTCAGATTAATAATGTAATCAACGTAAAAAACAAGGAAAAGGGTAATCAAACTAATGAAGTAGAGATTATTACAGCTGCTGTAACAGTCAGTGGTCGCGTTAGTGATACGGAGGGAGAGTTTTTACCAGGCATCAATGTGTTAATAAAAGGCAGTAGTCTGGGAACAGTTACCAATGTGCAAGGAAGATATAGCCTAACGGTTCCTAACGAAGACGATATTCTGGTTTTCTCCTCTATCGGCTACCTTACGCAAGAAATACCGGTAAACGGCAGAAGTACGATTGATATTAGTATGACTGAAGACATCCAAAGCTTAGAAGAAGTAGTAGTAATTGGATACGGTGCGGTTAACAGACGTGATCTTACTGGATCAGTAGCTCAGGTAAAACCAGAGGAACTTACTGCTTTCCCGGTGAACAGTACTGCTCAGGCACTACAGGGGCGGGCAGCCGGAGTACAAGTACAATCCACTAACGGAGCTCCCGGCAGTAACCCACGAGTTCGGGTAAGAGGATCTACTTCTATTAACGCCAGTAGCGATCCTGTTTTCGTTGTAGATGGGTTTGTAAATGCAGCCGTTCCTCCCCCAGAGGATGTTGCCTCAGTAGAGATTCTGAAAGATGCTTCCGCTACGGCTATCTACGGATCGCGGGGGGCTAACGGAGTGATATTGATTACTACCAAGCGAGGAAGGAGCGGAAAGCCTAAAGTTAATTTAAATGCTTCTTATTCATTTCAGGAAGATATAAATCGGCTAGAATTGCTAAACGCCGGACAGTACCTGGACTACATACAGGAAATTATACCTGATTACGAATCATCTGGGGCTGATACTGATTGGCAAGACGAAATATTCCGTCCTGGCGGAATTCAGAATTACCAGCTATCAGTATCCGGTGGAAACGACGATATTGGCTACTACATTTCTGGAGCATTCTTCGATCAGGAAGGGGTTATCATAAACTCTGATTTTCAACGCTACTCCATCACTAGTAATCTGGACATTAAGGCCAGCGAACGCTTCAAAATCGGACTTAACCTGTTCGCTCGCCGTACGGATTCTGATGGGGTTAGAACTCAGGAAAGCTCGGGAGGAGCCTCTTCCACCGGAGTAATATCGGCAGCGTACTTATTCAATCCAGATCAAGGAATTTTTGATCAGAACGGTGACTTTACTGTAGCCAAAGTGGGCGATCAGTTTAACAACCCCTACGCCACTGCTACCGCGCGCACTAACCAGCAGCAGACTAACCGAGTTCAGGCTAATACCCGACTCGAGTACCAAATTGTAGATAACCTCTCCTTTACTGTGACAGCTGGAGCCAGCACCCAAAACCGACGCAACGGAGGCTACATTCCTTCTACTTTGGTAGCTGGGCAAGGAGTAGGTGGTTCGGGTACTTTTGATGCAAACACTTTTACTACCTTACTGAACGAGAATTACTTCACGTACTCTAACGAGTTTGGAATTCATAGTATTCAGGGTGTACTGGGTTACTCCTACCAGCACGAACGAAGCGAGTCTTACGGGGCTGGCAACCGGGGCTTTGTAACTGATAACTCTCTTTACTGGGATTTAGAAGGAGGAACCAGCCCCGATATACCCGAATCAAACCTTAGTATTTCGGAAATCAGTAGTTGGTACGGACGGATTAATTACCAATTGGATGATAAGTACATGTTCTCGTTTAACGCTCGGGTAGACGGCGCCTCGCAGTTTAGCAAAGATAACAAGTATGCATTCTTCCCTTCCGGTTCAGTTGGCTGGAACGTTGGTGACGAAGCTTTTTTGCAGGACATTAGTTGGCTGGAAGCCTGGAAACTAAGGGGTAGTTACGGGCTTACCGGAAACAGGGCAATTGGTCCTTACCAAACATTAGCCACCTTTTCAACATTACTTTCCGTGCACGATGGACAAATCGTAAACTCGGTGGTTCCGTCTTCTATTAGTAATAATGATCTTACCTGGGAAACCACCCGACAACTCAACGTAGGTACCGATATTTCACTGCTAGAAGGTCGGATAGATTTCACAGTTGATTACTACGTTATGCTCACCGAAGATTTGCTGTTTCGGGAACAACTGCCTGCCTTTACGGGCTACCGAAATCGTTTGGTTAACTTAGGTAAAGTAGAAAATAGAGGTCTTGAGTTCGCACTTAATTTCCAGAATAACTTTGGCAAACTTCGTTGGGACGCTAATTTCAACTTCTCTACTAACCAGAATAAGATCGTTGAGCTACCCGAAGGGCTAGATATATTGTACCCTACAGCCCCCGGTCACCTTCGCGGAATTAACGACACTCAGATTTTGCGAGAGGGTGAAACTCCCGGATCATTTTTCGGTTTTTTTTACGACGGAGTATATCAGCAAGGAGACAACTTTATTGAAGGCAGCGGCTTTGAGCAAGAGCCCGGAGGCGAGAAGTTCCGCGATATTGATGGCCAAGACGATGGAGGCAACCTCACCGGTCAACCCGATGGGCAACTAAACAACGATGACCGCACGGTGATTGGCGACCCTAATCCGGACTATATCTGGGGCTTTACCAATACGTTTCGTTACAAAGGCCTAGACTTAAATATTTTCTTCCAGGCCTCGCAGGGCAACGACATCTACAACTATACGCTGATGGAGCTAAATAGGCTGTCGGGCGCATCCAATGCTACCATAGCGGCTCTAGACCGTTGGAGCCCCGATAATACCAATACTGAGGTGCCTAAGGCCTCCACCGGCCGTAGTGAGCGAATTTCTAGCCGGTTTGTGTACGATGGAAGCTTTATACGACTGAAAAACCTGGCGATTGGTTACAATTTCAGAGGAGGTTTCTTAGACCGAATCAGTGTTGAAAATTTACGCCTTTCGGTGAGTGCTCAGAACCTTCTCACCTTCACCAACTATCCAGGAGTAGACCCCGAAGTATCGTACAATACAAGTGGCGACTCTCGGGAGAATCGCAACCGGGGCCTAGACTACGGTAGCTATCCCAATGTGAAATCTTACACCATCGGGCTGAACATCACTCTTTAAAGCAACCTATAGAACGACATTATTATGAATAAATTAAACAACTCATTTTACCTGGTTCTTTTCGTTCTGATCGGTGCCTTTGGCTGTACTGATTTAGAGGAAGACCCCATCGCTTTGTTAGCTCCTGAATCTTTTTTTAAAACCCCTACCGACGTAGAAACAGCCGTAAATGGTATTCACGGTCGTATATGTTCAGAAGACGTCTACGGACGAAAGTTATCATTGACTATCATGTTACGTAGCGATATGCTGGATATTGGCGACCGGGGTACTCCCGGACGGCGGCAGCAGGTGAACGATTTTCAGATGGATGCTAACAACGGAATGGTGCTGGCATTTTGGCCCGCCATGTACCAGGCAATAAGTGCCGCCAATGCGGCTATTGCCGGAGGAGAGTCTATTATCAATGATAGTAATCGTGGAAGAGTAACTCCCCTCATTGCTGAAGCCCGGTTTATGCGAGCCTACTGCTATTTTCACTTAGTACAGCTATTCGGCGATATTCCCTACATAGACTTCTTTATTGAGAATCCAGATGAGGTAGTTGATATCTCTAAAACTCCCGCTAACGAAGTGTGGGACGGAATTATTACCGATCTGGATTTTGCCAAAGACAACCTACCAGAAAAAAGCGATATTCGTTCTCGCCCTTCCCAGGGTTCGGCAGCGGCTTACTTAGCTCTATCGCATCTAACGCTGGGTGATTTTCAGGAAGCGTATAGCGAGGCAAAGTACGTCATTGATAACAGCGGCACCTTTGGCTACGCGCTGGACAGTGATTTTCAGGACTTATTTGATGCGACCAAAGCTGATAATCTACAGGGAGCTATTTTCACGCTGGACTTTTTAGGGCAGATGGATGCTTACCCCATTGAACGGGATGTGCTTCCGGCACTAACGGGTATGAGGGGCCGAGACAACATAGAAGGTTGGAGCGTAGCGGTACCTACGATGGCTGTTTATGAAGATTGGGATGATCGTGACTATCGTAAATGGGTAAGTTTTGATACTGCCACTATGATCAACGGGGAAATGCAGTCGTTTGAGATGTTCGGTAATCCAGATGCCCGACGCCCCCACTGTGCTAAGTATTTCCGCTTCCCAGGTACCGCTGGCACTAGCAACTACGATTCTGATCACAACTACAGTCAGATCCGTTACGCTGAAGTACTACTTATTGCCGCTGAAGCTCTGAACGAAATAAATGGTGGGCCTAACGCCGAAGCTGAAGGGTACGTCAATCAGGTACGTGCCCGAGCTCGGAATGCCGCCGGTGTCATGAATGATTTTCCTGCCGATGTCACTCCCGGCCAGAATCAAGCAGAGTTTCTTAATACGGTGCTAGAGGAGCGTCGGCTAGAACTAGCTTTTGAGGCTAAACGCTGGTATGATATTAAACGGCGTCAGTTGGGTACTGAACTATTTACCGGCTCTAGTTCATTTGAACCCCATCCGAACTTTGATCCTGGTCGTGATTATTTATTACCACTACCGGGCAATCAGCTGCTTCAGAGCCCTAATTTAGCTCCCCAAAACCCGGGTTATTAGTTTAAATGTGATATTTGCGGGTCAAAAGCTCGTTCAAACTCCAATGTGGTTTTTCATTTTTTTTGAATACTTCATTGGAGTTTTATCTTACCGAAATTTTATTCAATGTTGTGATATGAGGAGAACATGCCATTTTTTTCTGTCAGTCATCCTGGTTCTAACCGTAGGTTCGGTTATAAAAGCCCAGTCACCTAATATCGTATTGATCGTTGCTGATGATCAGGGCTACCACGATTTGGGCGCCTACGGAAGTAAAGACGTCTTTACTCCTCACTTGGATCAACTAGCCGCTGAAGGAGTACGACTGACGAATTTCTACGTGACCAGCTCCATCTGTACCCCTTCGCGTAGTGGCTTACTTACCGGTCGCTATCCGCAGCGTAATGGCACCTACGAACTTTTCCGCAACGACATGGTGGATATGGGACATCAGTACACTGAGCAAGAGTATAGTATTTCGCCCGAACGGGTGCTGGGCACTGACCTGCGGGAAGTGTTTCTTTCCGAATTACTTCAGCAAGCAGGCTATACGAATGGTATTTTCGGAAAGTGGGATTTGGGTCAACTCAAACGCTATTTACCGCTACAGCAGGGCTTTAATGATTTCTACGGTTTTGTCAATACCGGCATTGATTATTATACGCACGAACGCTATGGTGTGCCATCGATGTTTTCGGGCAACGAGCCTACCACGGCTGACAGTGGCACCTACAGCACGTATCTGTTTGAGCGGGAAGCCCTGGCGTTTCTCGACGAAAACCGGGATCGCCCGTTTTTTCTCTACCTTCCCTTCAATGCTCCTCATAGCGCGTCTAATCTGGATCCGGAAATCCGTGGTTCGGTGCAGGCCCCAACGGAATATCTAAACCGTTACCCGGAAGCAACCAATCGTGAGGAGGCTCGGCAAAGAGGTTACCGCGCCGCCGTTACATGTATGGATGCTAGCATCGGTAAAGTACTAGATCGTATTAAAGAGTACGGATTGGAAGAGAATACAATTGTGGTCTTTCTCTCGGATAACGGTGGCGGCCTAGGCGCAGATAACTCACCTTTTCGGGGAAAGAAGGGGCAATTCTACGAAGGTGGTATCCGGGTGCCCAGCATCATCAAATGGCCGGGTGCGGTAGAAGCAGGCTCCGTTAATAATCAGTTTCTATCTTCTCTGGAAATTATGCCAACACTACTAGCAGCGACCAACGTTTCGGTACCCGAATCTATCGTATTAGATGGGTTCAATATGTTATCAGTTCTGCAAGGGGAGAACGAGTCTAGCCGACAGGAAATGTATTGGGAGCTACGGGGCGACCAAGCCGCCCGCGTGGGCGAATGGAAATGGCTAAAAGACAAAGGAGGAGAACATTTATTCAACTTGGAAGAAGATGTTAAAGAAGAAAACGACTTAAGTATTGACCGCCCTGATAAACTAAAGATGATGCGGAAAAAGTTTGCCGACTGGCAGAAAGAAATGCAGAAGGCCGAACCACGCGGCCCGTTTAAAGATTTCTGATCACTATACCTAGCACACTCTAAGTCGTATTCCAATAGGAAATCCAGTATACAGCACACTACCAAATTTTGCGCTATTCAAAACAGTGTCAAAATTTCAATATATCACTTTCCTTGTTCTGCGGTTTGCTTTATGAATTTGGAAGAGTCGCCATCTTGTAGAATATCAAAATCGGTAATATCTCCGGTTGAGCTCACATTGAAGTGCATTTTCATATCACTTACCTTGGTGAAAAACTTGTTCTTTTCGTAAGGAAATATCTCAAATTTAGACTGACCCGTTCCTTGGCCATATAATCTTTCCCCTTCCCTAAATATTTTAACAGAGAATCGCTCATCGATTTTATATTCACCGGTATATCTGTCTAGCTCTTTATTTTTCATACTGATCATCGTCACTTCTTGCATCGGCGGTTGTTCTTCAAAGGGTATATGAAACCCTTCTTTTGACGTTTCCACTTCGTACAGACCTTCTATACCCGTGACAAATAGTGTACTTTTATACGAACCTCTACCAAAAGAAACATTGGTCACCCATTTAGGAAACCGATGTTCGTCTATTAAATCACCTTCAGGAGAATATACTGCGATCTTGGTATCAAGAAATAAGGATACGTAGATATTGCCTTCAGAATCTACGGTCATACCATCTCCAATACCTTTGCCAAAATCGGCCAATTCTTTCTCGTAGGTGATACCACCGTCTTCTTTTATTGAATAGGCCAAAAGTTTTCCGCTAAAATCCGTTCTATCGCCCTGGTAATTTTCTGACACATCTCCATTGAATGTATTATCTGCCGTAGATATGTATAAAGTAGTTTGGTCTGGTGAAATAGCAATACCATTTGGCTTACGGATATTGGCAATTACTAAACTGACTACCCCCGAAGTATCAACTTTATACACTCCATGCACTGGTTGATTCATAGGTTCTATCCCAAGCATTTTGGGATCGGTAAAATAGATATTCCCGAGCTTGTCAATTACCAGGTCATTAGGTGAATTGTATCTCCTACCTTCAAATTCCCAAGTGACCACCTTAGTGATCCCAGTTTGCATATCGGTTCTGGTTATTCTCTGACCTCCTTGATTATCTGCCTCGCATACAACCAGCCTTCCCTTACTGTCAAAAGCAAGGCCGACGGAGCTCCCGCTTGGTGACCTGAACACCTCGGTTTTTCCGACCTCAGGATCGTATCTCCAGATAAGGCCGGTGTAGCCCGCTTCATAATTCCTTATCAATATATCGGAGAAATATACTTTCCCATCGGATGCCACTGCCACTCCTTCGGTGAATTGCCCAATCCCTCCAGCAAAAACTAACTTATAGGGATCTTCTTCTTGAAATATCTTACCACTTTCCTGGGCACAAACAAATGATGGCCATAAAAGCACAGCAAGTACTAGTTTTATAAGATGTCTCTGCATTTTTGTTCAATAGTTTTGATCCTGTATGAAAAGGTTTTTAGCTATTTATCAACTCAAGGCTTCACGTTCCATATCTGGCGGGCTATTTTCCAGGTACTATCTTCCTTACGCAGTAGCCATACCGGTCGGAAAGCCATATTCATGGATTCTGATCCATCTTTGGGTTGCAGGATTACACTGGCTTTTCCTACTACATAAGCGAAATCGCTGGTAACTACTTCTATCTCTTCCGCAATTACAGTGGGATTTATTGTAAACTGCTGAAACCTGTTCGTAATCTCGCCCTCAATTTCTTGTGTGCCGCGAAAGTCGGGAGCGTCCGGTGGCATCCACAGCGCATCTTCGGTAAACATACTGGCGTATTGCGCCCCGTCACTGGATTTTACATTGGCCGGATACGTTTCTTCAACTAATCTCTTAATTGACTGCACGTCTTGGTTGAGCGTCTCTTTTCGTTCAACTGAATCTGTAATCATAATAAAATAGGGTTGTAATAGTGTTGAGAATTAATTGCGTTTAGAAATAAAGCCTTGTCCTAATTTGGCTCAACAAAGCTGCTCGGAGGCAATGAGCCAGCGGTCTTCCCGCTTGATCATCGTATTCATAATATGGCTGGATTGGGTAGCTCTGTCGGGCATAGTAACCACGGCGTATCCCCAGACGACTGCGGTATCGGGAGAAAGGAACTCAATACCGTTGAAGTTATGGACGACTTGGGTGTCCTTCCATACACTATCCATATTTACTCTGAATGCTTCCCGCAGAGCTTCTTTACCGATAAGCTCTACTGAGCCCCAGGCAAAGATGGCTCGCTCGTACATAGGCACAAGCATGGTGTCGATGTCACTTTTGATAAAAGCTGCTTCAAATTTCCGAAATACATCCCAGATGGCTTCTTCGTCTTTGATACGAGCGGGAGAGGAGGTAGAAGTAGTAGTACTCATTATTAGTATAGTTAGTTAGGTTTATTACAGTTTGATGGAAATTTAGGCGGAATGAACCATAAAGTATAGGAAAAAACGGACATGGGATAATTTAGATGAGTTCAAACCTCTAGTTCTACTGCAACTGTCGGCCGATTTATCTGAATAATCTTTTTATTCTCTACTTTGGTGCGCCAGTGTATGGCATCAATGAGCCGGTTATGCTGAAGTAAGAATTCTGAAGGTCTTTTTCCGGTAAACTCCATAAATTCGGCATCAAAGTGCGAATGGTCGTAGTACCCCGCTCGGTAGGCAATCTCCGATAATGTTTTAAACTGCCGATGAGTAATCATTGCCAATACCCGATTAAAGCGAACCGTCTTTTGGAACGTTTTGGGCCCAATACCCATATTCCCCTTAAATAAGCGACGCAAATGGCGACTACTGACTTCCAGTTTATCGGCTAATAGTTCCGTAGGCAATAGCGGATTTTTCTCGTATACATCTA
>JGI12210J13797_10045035_pt1 | contig 10560 bp, 4 predicted proteins | sample ElkSlonscriptome_3_FD_13797 | JGI IMG/M metagenome (IMG submission 13797) | reverse complement strand
CGGAAACTTCATCGAACACAATATGTCCCCCTGCTGGAATCACGGTTCCGACGGGAATCGGCCATTGGGTAAGCAGGGCGGCGTCATCGCTCAAATACCAGTCGCCGTTCAGGGTGATGTCATTCGTGGAACTGTTGTAAAGTTCGATCCAGTCGTTGGAATCATATTCCGGGTTCGACGGATTGCTGTAATCGGTGTGCGCCGCAATTTCGCTAAGGACCAGGGCCGATTCCGCCGGCGCATCGGCCTGCCCCGGAGAGCCGCCGATGTTGGAACTCGCCCGCCAGTTGCCGCCATAATAGAGCGCGTCGTTGCCAAAAGTTCCAACCCTTGGAACGAGCGAATGCCCGGGACCGCTGGCCGCCGCCGGCCAGCCCCGGACGGACTGATATTCAAATTTGACGAGCTCTTCGTTGAGCGGCCCCAAAATTTCCAGCGTTTCGCCGTCGCTGAGTTTGCCGGAATATTCTCCGGCAATGTTCATTCCATTTGTATTGTAGCGTGACGAAAATGCGGCGAGATCTTTGGTAATCACGCCATGCGTTTGCGGCGCAAAATTGGTAAATCCCGCCAAAGAAAAATCAAATTCAATGCCATCCGAAAAATAGACGCCCGTGAGATTCAGCGCTTCCGTGCCGGAGTTAAACAGCTCGATAAATTCATAGTCGCTGCCGTCCTCTGGGGAGTGCATGATTTCGGTCACGCGCAGATGATCTTTCAAGGGGTCGCCCGTGGCGGTGCTGGTAATCACCACGGTTTCGGCGGCTACCCATTCGCCCTGAAAATTGTAGACATCCAATCTTAGTATATTCAGGCCCGGTTCCAACGGGACTTCCGCACTCCACTGATAGGTCCGCGATGATCCGCTGCCTGATGAAGTCCACGTCAGAGCAAGCGGCTCGTCGACGCCCTCGAGATAGATTCCATTCACATCCAGCCATCCATCGCCGGATATCGTGGCCGACAATTCACCAACCGTCGCAGGGGCGTCCGTGACTGAAAACGGATATTGCGGGGCTACACGTGCCTCGATTTCTCCTATCAGGTAATTGTGCCTTCGCCCAATGAACGTCAGATAACTCGCGAAGTTTTCATTCGGCAACAACGCGCCGAACTGATCCGTCCAGAACTGCATATAACCCACATTATACACGTTCTGAAGAATATCCCACATGTGCGCATAATAGAGTCGCTCGCGTTCCGGCGTACTGATCATTTTCTTAAGATCACCACTCGGGTCGATCGCACGAGTGGCACTATAGTTGAAGTCCATATCATGTGGCAGATAGACTGCGCGGCCGTCCGAAGGTTTGAAATAGAACATGGCGTTATGCGTGCCGCCAACCGAATAGTTGTCGGCGTGCCCGTTGGCCACCGCGTAAGCCATATTCCGGAGCCAATTATCCACATCCACCACGTCGCCGATCTGCTCGTTGAACGCGTCGCCGGTGAGCCCCATTTTTTTCGCGAACGCGATCACCGGGGAAAAATCATCCGCCGCCCGTTTGTTCTTAATCATCAAGACATGGCGATACGCCTCTTTGTCATCGCCCAGATCCTTAATATTGGAAAGTCTTGCTACAATATCCGGGGCGGGAAGTTTATACCCTTCGCCGTTCGCGGTTCTGGGATAATAAACGTATTCAAGCTCAAACAAACCTCCATCGCCGTCTGCACCAAACTGTTCGTCCAGATAGACATCGCCATAGCGGGCGAGCTGGAGTTCAGCAGGACTGCTATGCTCGGGCTTCGGCGCAATGACTTTGATCAGATCATTATATTTACTCAGCACGCTACCGCCTCGGTTCATGGCCATATTGATCAGCATTTCGCGCTGCCCGACCACCTGTCCCGCCGACCGATCAATCGCAATCGATTGATGAACCCCATTGAAAGGTTGCTCGGCGTGAAAATTAAGACGGAAGCCAATTCGAGTATCTTTCACGCGCCCGCGCTCGCTACTCTTCAGGCGCACACCGACATCATAATAAATATCGCGTTCATCAAAGATGACCGTACAGCCAAGCTGTTCATTGCTCATCAGTTGGATGTCTGTATCCATGAAATCTGCGTCGGCGTCCGTCATGATGATTTGGAAATTGTGCAATGTCAGACTGCCGAGTCCATCATCCACTTTATAAAGGGCGCGGGCATCCGCTCCGCGTGCCGGAAAGGTCGAAGCCGCGCCCTGTGCATCCTCAGCCTCCACATAAAACTGGACGACTGATCCTGCTGTCTGCGGCGGAAGCGCAGTCGCATATATTCCATTGCTGAGGGCCATGGTCGATGAAATCCATGCACCACCATTCACCGAATACCACGTTTGAATATTGGCAACACCCTGCGGGTCTGCGGCCTCAGCGGAAATGATGACTTCGTCTCCAACCTCTGGAACCGCAGGTTCATGCTGAAAAGCACTAAAGACCGGGCCGGAGTTGGTGACAAAGGTCGAATTCTGCGCGTCGGGCGTACCATTGTTCATGGGAACATCCAGCACGGTGGTCTTGGCCGCGCGGTTAAAGTAAAGACGGGTATTCACCAGCCGGCATCCTGTGATCCATTTGGCCTTAAAAGAAATCCGGTAGGTTAGTCCGTTTGTCACTGATCGCCCATTGACCAACGTAATCTCAGCATGGTTATGCATGTGCTCCGTGACCCCGCTGGCCACCAGCTTCAGTGCCTGATTGCCTGGATCATCCGGATCCGTAATCACTTCGCTATGCCGATGGTTTCCTATAATGCGCCAGTCGCCAACACCCCCTTCAAAATCGCCGGTGGAAATCAGTTCGGCGGGTGATCCATAAGGATCTTCGATTACACTGATATCATCGAGCAACACCTCGCCACCATCCAACAGACCAAGTACAAAATCCCTCCACTGTCCATCGTTTCCGACCGCGCTTGCCGAGGCTACAGCTTCGTAGGTGTAGGTTTGCCAGTTTGATTTTGGTGCTTCATCACTTGCCGCCCACGCTTCGGGCACTGAATTATCAGCAAACGGGTCGCGCAGCTCTAAGCTGGAACCGCCGCCATCGGCATATTCCGGCCAGCGACCGCCATCAAAGTAGCGCACTTCATCGGCAGGATTACCGACCGAATCCACCAGCCGGAGCCTTTCGCCGCTATTCGACAACGAACCCGAAAAATTAGAAACCACCAAATACGCCCCTGGAGCCAGCGAAGATCCGATCGGAAAATCGTAGGTGATACCATCATCAAACTTCCAGCCTTCCAATGAGATGGTGGTGCTGCCTCGGTTGTACAGCTCGACCCATTCCTCATTCGACTCTGCATAGGTCAAGCCGTCGTTGGTGGCCTGGTGGTGATACATAATTTCGTTGATTACGATATCTGTCGTCAGATCAAATTGATTTTCTGCTCCCGGTGTACCCGTTGAAGGTCGGAGCCAATTCTCATCCAACCGTCCGCGCAATCCGCGTTTTGCAATCCGCGCATCGACCACCGAATTTGTGTTCGGGCGGTACAGGAAAATAGGTTCCTCATCCAGGACTGCAAAATTAAGCTCTGAATCGGTCAGCAATCGGAAACCTCCCGGCGGAAGGGCGGGGCCGGAGAGTTCGTATTCCCGCGCAGGATCGCCCGCAATGGAAAGTCGATATCCAGCCGGGTCGAGCACTTCTCCGCTCAGGTTTTTGAGTTCGATCCACCAGTTCTCATTGGTGACACCTTCGATTTCGTTGATAACCAGTTCGGGATCAATCAATAGATTTTCAACAGGTGCCGCTGGAGGAAGCTCGGTGAGCTCATCCACTTTTAGCTCGGCTGCGAAGCTGATATCGCTGCTATTTGCTTTCTGCTGATGAATCTCTACAGCCAGGAGATTCTCTCCTTCAACAAGCAGGGATTTCGGGAAAACGACGGCCTCGTAGACTCCCTCCTCAACTCCGCCAATAGAGTCATTGGCATAATCTAGATAGGTAATCGTACCCTGATCCATGCGAACCCGAGCAAACTCAGTGCCGTTCAGGTAAAACACAGCACCATCATCCATCATGGCTGAAAAAAAGGTGCTCGAAATTGTATCGATGCCGGATGCCTGAAAAGCATGTCGAAAATAGGTCGTGGGATATACATTATTAACATCACCACCAAAACTTACCTCGGTCGATTCCCCTCCATCGCCATAGCCTAATTCAGCCGGGCCGCTCGACCACGAGTTGTCATTATAACTGGACAGCATCCAGCTGGTGCCGGGGTCTGTGCCTAAATCGCGATATTTCCATGTCGCATGTGTTTCAATCAACGTGGTGCGATTGACCTCATACAAGGTTTCGTCCTTCGGAAAATTGCGTTTGCCCGGCGTTCCGCCCCTGTTTCCGGCATGCCAGTTTTCTGCATGATCGCTGAAACTGACCGGCTTGATTTTAGCCAAGGAGACGCCGGAGCCATCGGGAGCAATCGGCCATGCGCCGCCATCTCCGTAGGTGAGTTCATCCATGTCGCGCCCGCTGTTGTTTTCGAGGCGAATCGATTCGCCGCCATTGGACAGCTTTCCATCGAACGGCCCGTATACATTTGTAATTCCGCTCGCGGCTTCCAGCGCTGCCGGCGATTTGGCGACGACCAAATATCCGTCCGCTGGAATAATCGTGCCGTCAGGAAATGTGAACTCAATGCCGCCATCCAGCTCCCAGCCCGAAATATCCATATCGTAGGAAAGTGCATTAAACAGTTCGACCCATTCGAGATCGTCGTTATTTCCGACCGGATGATACATCAGCTCGTTGAACATAATAATGCTGTCGGCTCGAACACCACATACGGTGAAGCCGATCAGGCTCAACATCAAAAGGAAGAGTCGACATGGCCGATTGATACTAGTTGGAAAAATAGATCGTTCTTTTGTCATCCATTCGCTTTCATAAAAGTATAATTATTTCACGCTAAAGCTATAGGTGCCTGAGCCGACTTCGCACGGCAACCAGACCTGTCGGCCTTCTTTGATCGGTGTGAGTTTCTTTTGGAGATTCCGGTGTTCGCTTTCAGACAGTGCTGCCCCGGCGTGGTAGGGGATGTAGAGGGTTGCGGTTGTGTTGACAGGAACCTCGACGGTCCAGGCGAACGAATTTCCATCATTTTCCCATTCGCTGCGGATTTTCCCGTAGGGCGATTCTACGCTGGTTTTAACCCAACCGATCTGATCGGTGAGTTGCGGTTTGAGTTCGAAATGTTTGTAGCCGACGGTTTTTTCATCCGGCTGGATTCCGCCCAACGATTCATGCATGAAGGCGGAAAAGCCGCCGTTCATCGGATGGTTGAATGAGTTTTTGAATTTTACCTTGGTCCAGTCGAAACGGCGTTCCGGCCAGGTGGACAGGCCCAGATTCATGATAAAACCGGGACCGGGGAAGGTGGTGTCGGTTAGCATTCGATACACCAGCTCGTCCTGGCCGTTCTCGGCCAGTACGGTATAAAGATGGCGCAGACCGTGAATGCCGCAGGCGTGGTGTCCATCGTGCCGCTCGTTAATGTCGTAGACCAATCCTTCGACGCGGTCTTCAATTTCATCGTCGGGCACCATGCCGAGTTTAAGGGCCATCACGGTGGCCGTCTGGCTGCCGTAGTGTTTTAAGTTTTTACTCCCTTCGATCGGTTTGAGGTTCACCTTGTCGAACGCCTTTCGGATGCGGTCGGCCTCTTCCTGACACCATTCTCTGTATTCGGCATCGTCCATAAGGAGCGCCATTTCGCTGATCAGCTGCAGTGCCTGATAGTAGAACGCTGTGCCGGAAACGTAGGGGTGGCATTCCATAAATTCAGGAGCGGCCTTACGGTCCCAATTGGGCGGACACCAGTCGCCGAGGCCGTTATCAATGACGCCATCTTTGTTCTTATAGGATTTGTAGTAGGTGATGAAATCCTTGAAGTGTTCATAGTGTGGTTTGAAGGATTCGGCATCGCCCGTATGCACATACATGCGCCATGGAATGATAATATACGCTACGGCCCAGTCGATCTGAGCCAGGTTGTTGCACCGCTTGCCCGGAGCGACCTGCGGCGGGACTCCGGCGCTGTCCGGCAAAAGCCGTCTGGCCTTTTGGTCTTTTGTGAGGCTGTCCTGGATATCACGCAGATATTTGGAATACATGCGTGCCATGTCATAGTTATAGAGACTGAGATCGGCCGTGGCATGGGCATCGCCGAGCCAGCCGCATTTTTCGCGTGCGGGGCAATCTTCCGGCAGCGAGTGCCAGTTGCCTTCCAGGCTGAGCAGACTGGCGGCATACTGTTTGTTGAGCATTTCATTGGATGATTCAAAAGATCCAGTTTTTTCCAGTGCGCTGCGAACAAAAACCGCTTCTATGGTCTCGGCGGTCGGCGCTTCAGCCAGCCCCGTTATTTCCAGATATTGGAAGCCGGAGTAGACGAAACGCGGCGAGTAGGATTCCGGGCCGTTTCCTTTGCAGATATAAAAATGATCCTCCGGAGCGCCCGGTGCGCCGCCACGGGTTTTCTGATTGCCCCGGCCGGTATCACGATCGAGCACTTCCGTGGGATAGAAATGGATAACATCGCCGGGCTTCTGATTCAGCTTGATGTCATACCAACCCGAAAAGTTTTTGCCGAAATCGACCTGATAGGTGTCGTCGGCCACTTTTTTAATGGAGACCGGTTTGAACCGCTGCATTTCTTTGATCGGCGGCAGCAGTTGCGGGCGCAGTTTGTTGTCGGGGCAGGGGGCGGGCAGCTTAACGGCCTGCTGCCAGGATGAATCGTCGAGGCCGGGCTTGGCCCAGCCGGGAATTTCCTTGCGGGCATCGTAGCTCTCGCCCCAGTAGGCATTATCGAAAAGGATTGGGCTGACGGTCGCCTTCCAGCGGGTATCGGTTGCGAAAACCTCGCTGCTGCCGTCGGTATATTCAACAAACAGTTTGGCGCGTAGTTTTGGTTTTCCATATTCAAACTTAGGGTTGAAGGCAAGGTTCTGGCCGTAGAACCCGTTGCCGAGCCAAACGCCGAGGGCATTGATTCCCGGTTTTAAGGCGTCGGTAATATCGTGCACCACATAAAGCGTGTGCTTCTCATAGTTCGTCTGTCCGGGATCGAGGACGTGGTCGCTGATTTTATTTCCATTAATATAAAATTCGGAATAACCAATGCCGCTGACGTAGGCGCGTGCTTTCTTGACCTCTTTGCCAATTTTGATCTCTTTGCGCAGGAGTGGAGAGGGGTTGGACCGAAGCATAGTATCTTTGCCATTTGGTTTGCGACGGGCGAACTCCGAATCGCGCGTATCTTCTTTCAGGCCGATCCATTCTGATCCTTTCCAATCCTTGGAATCCAGCAGTGCCATTTCCCAGAACGCGGCTTCCGACCAATCGCTGACATTTCCCTGGTTGTCGGTGACCTGAACCTTCCAATGGCAGGACTGACGGCTTTGCAGTTTTTTTCCAAGGTATGGAACCCATATGGATTGTTCAGAAGTAACCACGCCGCTGTCCCATAAATCACCTTTATTCGCGGCAAGAAGCTCCGGATTGCTCGCCGCCAGAATGCGGTATGCCTGCTGGGTGATTTTTTTTGCGGCCGGATCGGTTGAGCGAATTTTCCAGCTTAGCCGGGGCTGTGTGATGTCGAGCTGAATCGGGTTGCGAAGATGCTCTACTTTGAGATCATACAGGCTGATTGCGTGCGGGGCCGCGGCCGGAGTCTGAAGCACGCCTGCAAATAGCAGTGCTATTGCGAGCAAAGGAGTTGCTACACATACAGAATTAAATTTGCGGGTAGTAATTTTATTTTTTTTCACCATCAAGCGCTCAATTTAGGGTCTATTTATACGTTATGTCATCCCACGTGCTTTTAACTGTGGGCGCGAATTAAATACGCTAAATAATGCCCTTTTAGGCGCAAAAAACAAATGTTAACCGTTAAATCCTGAAAAAGGAATTTTTATGGCACATACTTTGTAAGAAAGGTGAGGCGCGATCAATGACTCGCGTTTTTAGTGATTTGATTTTTGTTCATCAGCGAGCGCCTGCTTTATTTTTTCGGCGGCATCGGCCGGAATTTTTTTGATGGGTGCTTCATGCTTGCGGCCATATTCGCGAACAGCTTCGCGCAGAACGTGGGTTTGTTTATAATAAATACGGCACATGGAGCACATCATCAGATGGAATTTCACCGCCATACGGGTTCGCAGGGGAAGATCTTTTTCCAAGGATTCCGAAATCAATTTTGAAATATCTTTGCAATTGAGCATATTATTTTGCTTCCAGCCAGTTTTCCGTCAGGCAACCTCGGAGGCGCATACGAGCACGATAGAGCATGACCCATAGGTTTGAGGCGGTAATTTCAAGTTCGTCGCAGATTTCATCTGAATTGAGCTCTTCTAATTCCCGTAGCACAAAAAGGCGGCGCAGATTATCGGGCAGATGCCCTAAGCAACCCGAAAGCACATCCATGAACTCTTTCTGTTCCAGCACTTGGCCGGGGTGGATTTTCCAGTCGGCGGGAGCTACACGCCAATGTCCCTTGCGGTCAAAAAACTGATCGGCAGGTTCGTGGACTTCTTTGGTTTCTTCCGTAACGGCTTCTCGGCTCTCTTTGCGAATCACATCAACAATTTTGTTTTTCAAGATGCTGATCAGCCACGTTTGTATCGATGAATTTCCGGTGAATTTATCTTTAGAGCGAAAGGCGGCTAAAAAGGTTTCCTGCACGACATCTTCCGCGGATGCTCTGTTATTGAGTCGGCTCCAGGCAAAGCTGTATAAAACATCGGCATACTGATCGACCCAGCGTTCTGGATTCTCGTTATTTACGGTTTCTTTCATCTTCCCCCAAAGTTTTGTGAATCACTAAAAGCTAGAGAATCCTGAGGCCGAAATATAGTAAAAGATTCGTTAGTCGAATGTTTTTGCAGCTCTATTGAATAAAAAGCGGGCCGGAACATCCGTTCCGGCCCGCTTTGAATTATTATTTCATGGCAGCACATTTCGCACAAGCGCAGCCGGCCGGGCAGGAGGCTTCCATGCCGGCCTTTTCGGCTCCGCATGCTGCTTTGTCTTTGGAACACATGCTGTTGCATCCGGTTAGGGTCATCATTGCGGTGATCATCAGTGCTGATGCTACGAGGGATACTTTTTTCATTTTATTTTCCTTTGGTTTAGTTATTTGGGACGAGGACCACATATCCGGGCAGTCCCGGAAGTTCATAGCGATCCATAAGATTTTTGATTGCTGCGTGTCCAGGATCTTCTGCCTGGAAGCGAATTTCCTGGAAATCATGTAAACGGGTAATGACCTGTTCGTCTTTAAATGTTGTGGCATTCATGGTGAGACAGTTTTTGCACCAGCTGGCCCAGAAATCGATAAACACGGGTTTGTCCTCATCCAAAGCCTGCTGCAGCGCCTGCTCTAGCCGCGCAATTTCCTGTTCGGGGGAGGCTTCGGAATCGTGTCCGCCCAGCAGCTCATAGCCGAGGTAGCCATAGTAGAGGGCCATGATGGCAATCAGGATTCCGAATCCGTGCTTAACCCGCACCATCCACATGCCGGGTTTCGGCAAAACAGCTAAGCCTGCGCCGGCAATGGGCCACGGTAATCCCATGCCAATGCCTAGAAGAAACGGCAGGAACAGACCAGCAGGATTCCCCGCGGAATACATGGCGGTGGCCTGCAGCAGCACTGCAATGACCATGGGTGCAACGCATGCCCCTGCGAGTAATGCCGCAACAATCCCCATGGAAAAGGCCGGAATCAGTCCGGCTCGGTTTCCGCTGTTTCCGCCCATACGCGAGCTGAAGCGGGAGAGGTCGATGTTGAGCACATCAAACATGGCCAGCGTCAATACAAGGAAAACCAGGGCAATCGAAAAGTTGAACGCGGGCGATGCATTCAGCGTTCCGAATTTGCTTCCGGTGAGCACGGTGAATATGCCCAGTCCACCGTAGGCGACTGCAATGCCGAGCCCATATACCCCGCCTCGGATGAATCCCTGTCGTTTCGTGGCTGCGGCCGAGCCCGCTCCGATAATGGCCAGGTTCACGGGAATCATCGGTAATACACACGGGGTTAAGTTCAGAGCCAGTCCGCCGAGTAAAACTAATGCGATGATGAGTATAATCCCTTTTCCTTCCAACAACCCCGCCGATGCGGCCGGCGCGCTGGATGAATCGAGCGATAAAAAAGCCAGCATTTCATCCACATTTTTAATGCCGCCATCACTCCGGACCGTGGTGAACTTGTCCAGCAATTCGTTCAGTTGGCCGGATGTATTTTCCGGAATTTTCGTTTCCGCTGCATCCAATGCCATGGGTGCGCCCAGGGTTAGTGAAGCCGGCGGATAGCATATTGCACCAGCTCCGTCTTCCTGAGCGCCGCAGCCCTGGTAATTGATGGCAATGGCTGCACGATCTGCCGCACGGGATTCAAAAACCCAACGATGAATCTGACCGCCCTCAAAAATGGGCGCTGTGCCAAACTCATCGGTGTGGTCGTGAGCGACCGGTTGCTCGAGCAGCCGGGCACTTCCGCTCACGGAAACAGAGGTGCGCTCTGCATATAGGTACGTGCCTGCCGGAACGTTCACCTCAATGC
>JGI12210J13797_10025983_pt1 | contig 10560 bp, 7 predicted proteins | sample ElkSlonscriptome_3_FD_13797 | JGI IMG/M metagenome (IMG submission 13797) | reverse complement strand
CGAGAAGAGCGGCGGCTGGCCGGTCCGGGCCACGGCGGATGCGTTCGTCGACTACGCCGAGCTGGTGGCGCGCCGCCTCGGCGACCGCGTGCGCAACTGGATCACCCACAACGAGCCCCGGGTGGCGAGCATGGTCGGCTACCACATGGGGCGGCACGCGCCCGGGCGGCAGGAGCCGGCCGCCGCGCTCGCGGCCAGCCACCACATGATGCTGTCCCACGGCCGTGCCGTGCCGGTGATCCGCAGCCATGTAAAGGATGCGGTGGTGGGCATCACCCTCGATCTGGCGCCGATCCACGCCGCCACCAACGATCCCGAGCACCAGCGGGCGCGCCGCCTGCACGACGGCCACTTCAACCGCTGGTTCCTCGACCCGGTGTTCGGCCGCGGCTACCCCCGCGACATGCTGCGGCACTTCGCCGAGCGCGGCGTGCTGCCCGAGTCGGGGCTGCCGGAGGTGAAGCCGGGCGACGAGGAGACGATCGGGGTGCCGATCGACTTCTTGGGGATCAACTACTATCGCCGCAACATCGTGCAGAGCGAGTCGTTCCCCGAGCCCGAGGCCGAGGAGGACGTGGGCGATCCCGACGCCGACTACACCGAGATGGACTGGGAGGTGTACCCCACGGGGCTGTGGGAGACGCTCACCCGGGTGCACCTCGACTACGCGCCGGCGGCGATCTACGTGACCGAGAACGGGGCGAGCTACTCCACCGGGCCGGCCGAGGACGGCTCGGTGCCCGACGCCCGCCGCCTGGAGTACCTGCGGGGCCACTTCCTGGCCGCCCACCGGGCCATCGAGGACGGGGTGCCGCTGCGGGGCTACTTCGTGTGGTCGCTGCTCGACAATTTCGAGTGGGAGCGCGGCTATACCCAGCGCTTCGGCATCGTGTGGGTCGACTACGAGACCCAGGAGCGCCGCCTAAAGGATAGCGCGCTGTTCTACCGCGGGGTGATCGCAGACAACGCGGTGCCCCCGAAGTGAGGACAGGAAAAATTCATCGATCCCCGCCACCCGTCGCCCCCCTTGAGCCCGTGCGCGTCCGTCTCGTGACCTTCCAGTGGCTGGCCACCGCCTCCATGCTCGCGGCCGGCTGCGTCGGCGCCGGGGCGGAGGGGAGCGGCGAGGGCGGCTCCTCGGCGTCCCCCACGGGCTCCGAGGGCGGGGCGGGCACCGAGGGCGAGGGCGGCAGCGCCGACGAGGCCTCGACCACCACCAACCCCGACCAGCCCCCGACCGCGCCGGGGGGCTACTACGTGGAGGGCAACGCCATCTACGACGGGCAGGGCGACGTGCACGTGTTCCGCGGCGTGGCCCGGCCCTCGCTCGAGTGGACCGGCATGGGCGAGAACCTCAACCCCCAGGACTACGAGTTCATGGCGGGGTGGGGCGCCAACGTGGTGCGGATCGCCCTCAACCAAGGGTTCTGGCTCGAGGGCTCGGTCGCCTACGTGCCGGGGTACCCCGAGCGGATCGACCAGCAGATCGAGTGGGCCCAAGCGGCCGGCATGGACGTGATCCTCGACCTCCACTGGTCCGATCGCGGTGACTTCGGCACCACCCCCGACCAGCAGCGCATGGCCGACGCCAACTCGGTCACCTTCTGGGACCAGGTGGCCACCCGCTACCAAGACGACGGGCGGGTGCTGTTCGAGCTGTACAACGAGCCCCACGACGTCACCTGGCAGGTCTGGCGCGACGGGGGCGACAGCGGCGAGGGCTTCACCGCGGTGGGCATGCAGACCCTCTACGACACGGTGCGGGCCACGGGGGCGCACAACGTCGTCATCGCCGGCGGCCTGGACTACGCCTACGACCTCAAGGGCGTGCCCTCCGCGCCGCTGTCGGGCTACAACATCGCCTACGCCAGCCACCCCTACGACTTCCCCAACAAGGCGCCCGCGAGCTGGGATGCCGACTGGGGGTTCCTCAGCGAGACGTACCCGATCATCGTGACCGAGTTCGGCAGCTTCACGTGTGGGGCCGACTATGCGTCGCAGCTCATCGACTACGCCAGCGACCGATCGCTGTCGTGGACCGCATGGGCCTGGTACCCGGGGGGATGTGAATTCCCGGCCCTCATCACCGACTGGGTGGCAACGCCCAGCGAGGTGGGGCAGGTGGTCAGGACCGCGTTGATGAGCGGTTAGGCCGACATTCGTTGTTTCGGTACATGTTCGAACGAAAGAGGAGTCCAAGAGATGTCCACAGGTAAGCTTGCGATGGGGGTGTTGTGTGCGTTGGGGCTGGGGCTAGCGTCGCTGGGATGCGACGCGGGCGGCAGCGACGGCGAGGGTAGTGCCGAGACCGGTGCCGGTCCCGGAGACACGGGGGGCACCTCCGGCGAGACGGGTGACGAGACCGGCACCCCGGGCGACGAGATCGTGATCGAGCCCGCCAACATGATCGACGACCTCGAGGACGGGGACCCCCTGATCCTCGCCGCCGACGGTCGCCAAGGCGCCTGGTACACCTACAATGACGAGTCGGAGGGCGCCGAGCAGCTGCCCCCGACGCCCTTCGAGCCCACCTCGGGCGGCCCGGGGTCGAGCCTGTACATGGCCCAGACCAGCGGCAGCGGGTTCGGCGTGTGGGGGGCGGGCGTGGGCATCGATCTCAACAACGAGGGCGACCCCGACGGCGGCGATGGCATGCGGATGCCCTACGACGCCAGCGGGCACCAGGGCATCGTGTTCCACGGCCGGGGCAACACCGGCATCCGGGTGAAGCTGCTGACTGCGGCCATCGTGCCCACCGAGACCGGGGGGACGTGCGAGACCGAGTGCGAGGACGCCCACGGCATGTCGATCCCGCTGACCGACGAGTGGCAGCAGTTCACCGTGCCCTTCGACGGGGCCTTCCAGGAGGGCTGGGGCACCGCGGCGAGCTTCGACGCGAGCACGATGATGTCGGTGCAGTTCCAGGTCGCGGCCGGGATCGACTTCGAGTACGAGCTCGACCAGATCGGCTTCTACTGAGCCCGAGCGCCGGGACCTCCCTGGCGACCCCTCGAGCGGCGCTCGGCCCTGGGCCGGACGCCGCTCTTTGCGTGGGGTGCTCGCCGGACGCAGCGCGAGGGCGCGGCGTCAGGACGCGGCGTCGGCGGGCTCGGGCTCGGCCGGCGCCTCTCCGCGCGGGAACGGGGCGAACCAGGCGGCGAGCAGCGAGGGGATGGTGGCGACCATCACGAACAGGAAGAAGCTGCGGTACCCCAGCCAGTCGGCGAGCGGGCCGCTGGCCATCTGGGTGGGCACGAGCACCAGGTTCATCAGCGCGGTGGCGAACGCGTAGTGCGCCATCGTGTGCTTGCCCGGCGCGATCTGCTGCATCATGTAGAGCATGTTGCCGACGAAGCCGAAGCTGTAGCCGAACTTCTCGATCGCGGCCATCACGGCCACGGTGGTGAAGGGGGTGGCCACGCCGGGCTCGGCCACCTGGCTGAGGTACACGTAGGTGAGGTTGGGCGCGTTGATGCACAGCGCCAGGATGAACAGGGTCTTGGGCAGGCCGTAGCGCGACACGAAGACCCCACCCAGCAGGCCCCCCACGATCGACACGGTGGTGGCGATGACCCCGTCGATGAGGCCCTTGTCCAGCAGCGACAGGCCGATCCCGCCCTCGGCCACCGGCGCCTGGAGGAACAGCGGGGCCTCCACCAGCAGCAGGCCCTCGGCGCTGCGAAACAGGAACACGAAGATCAGCATCCCGACGATGGCGTCCTTGCGGAAGAACGCCCGGATGGTCTCCGTGAAGGTGGCCATGACCTCGCGGGCGCTCTCGGGCCGGCGGGCGACCGCGCCGGTGGGCAGCACCCGCCAGTGGTAGATCGCCAGCCCGGTCATGGTGATGGCGCTGGTCGACAGCCCCCATACCCACGCCGCCCGGGGGGTCAGCCCGTCGGTTTGGAGGTACCCGGCCAGGCCCACCACCGCCGCGGTCGCGAAGATCCGCCCCACGTTCCACGCCATGCCCTGCACCCCGATGAAGCGGGCCTGCTCTCGCTCGTCGAGCGAGGTGATGTAGATGCCGTCGATGCAGATGTCCTGGGTGGCCGAGGCGAACGCCAGCACCCACAGCAGCCCGATGATCACCTGGAAGTAGTTGGGCAGCGGCAGGGCGAGCGCGAGGCTGAACAGCACCGCCGCCATGAGGCACTCCATGGCCAGCACGAAGAACTTCTTGGTGCGGACCATGTCGAGGAACGCGGCCCACAGGGGCTTGAGCGACCAGGCGATCCCGACGCTGGCGGTGGCGATGGTGATCTCCGAGTCGCTGTGGCCGAGGTCCTTGAACATGGTCCCCGCCACCCAGATCACCATCGCGAAGGGGATGCCCTCGGCGAAGTAGGCGGTGAAGACCCAGCGCAGAGGATTGGCCATCATCATCCACGGTAGGGCGCTGGGCGCCGTCTGTCATCGCGGCTTGGATCGGCCCGGTCGAGCGCGTGCGTCCGGCCCCGCGTGCGGCCGTTCTCCTGGCTGGCCGGAACGGTTCGATCCGTGCGGTCACGGGGTTACCGGGCGCCCACCGGGCCCGGGACGGCGGGCGGCGGGGGCCCCGTGCTATCAACGTGCCACTATGGGCCGCATCTTCAAGGGCATCCAGCGCTTCATCAAGGACCACTTCGAGGCCGACGGGCTCGAGTCGCTCGGCGACGACACGATCGCCTTCCGGCTGGAGGACGAGGAGGGTCGCGAGTGGGGGTGCATGGCGGTGGCCGAGGAAGAGGCCGAGCAGCTGATGTTCTACTCGGTGGCCCTCGAGCCCGCCCCGCCCGAGCAGCGCGACGAGGTGATGCGCTTCGTGACCCTGGCCAACTACGGCATGCAGGTGGGCAATTTCGAGCTGGACCTGGCCGACGGCGAGGTCCGCTTCAAGACCGCGATCGACGTCGAGGACGTGGAGCTCACCCCCGAGCTGTGCCGCAACGTGGTCGACCTCAACATGATGATGATGGGGATGTACATCGATGGCCTGCTGGCGGTGATGGCGGGCGACAGCTCGGCCGAGGACGCGATCGCGGACAGCGAGGCGCTCGACGACGAGGAGTTCGAGGGCGAGGACGAGGACGAGGACGAGGACGAGGACGAGGACGAGGACGAGGGCGAGGACGCCGAAGCGTCCGAGGGTGACGAGAAGAGCGACGCGTAGGCGCGGCGCGGGCCCAGCCTTGCTCTTCCTTCCTCTCTAGTCTAAGGGGAGGGGGAGGCAGAGGCAGAGACAGAGACAGAGGCGGTGCGGGGCAGGATCGCGCGGAACACCACGCGGCGGTTGGTGCAGTGCGCCGTCACCTGCCCGCCGTGGGCGTTGACGAGCATGCGGACCACGAACAGGCCCAGGCCCACGCCTTGATCGGCGCTCGGGGTCTCCCCCTGCACGAACGCATCGAACAGCGAGGCCAACGACGAGGGGTCGAGCTGCCCGGGGTTGTCCACGCTCAGCTCGATCTGCTGCGGGTCGCGGCCGTCGATCCGCACGTGGATCGAGCCGTCGGGATCGCCGTGGCGCAGGGCGTTCTGGAGCAGGTTGACCAGCAGCTGGCGGATGCGCGAGGCGTCGACCTCGGCCTGGGTGTCGCCCCGCGCCTCGATGGTGATCCGCTCGGCCCGGGGCACGAGGGCGATCGCGTCGGCGGCCAGCGTGGCCACGCGGCAGGGCGCGCGCTCGATGGCGAGGTGGCCCCCGGCGCGGCCGCGGGCCATCACGACGAGATCCTCGGCCAGCCGGGTGAGGGCGTCGACGGCTCGGTCGAGCTTGGGGGCGAGGCTGGCCAGCGGGAGGGGGAGGGCGTGGTCCTGGTCCGCGAGCAGGGTCCCGATCATCCGCAGCACCGACAGCGGCGAGCGCATGTCGTGCCCCACGATGCCGGCCACCCGGTGCTCGAACTGGGTGTGGCGCTGGTGCTGGAGCGAGGCCCAGCGGATCCGCAGCGCGCTCCGGATCCGCACGCGCAGCTCCACGGGGGACACGGGCACCCGCACGAAGTCGTCGACCAGCGCGGTGAATTCCTCGATGACCTCGAGGCCCTGGTCGGCGGGCAGGTGGAGGATGACGGGCACGACCAGCGGGTGCTGGCGCTGGCGCAGCGCGACGAGCGTGTCGTGGTGCTCGCGCAGGCCGCCGAGATCGGCGAGCACCACGTCGAGGCCCTCGGGCTCGCGCACCGGCTGCACCTCGGGGATGGCGGCCAGCCAGCGCTCGAGCGCCTCGCGGGACCGCGGGGCCATGGCCAGCCACGCGCGGGCCGGCGCGTCGACGAAGGGAGCCTCGCTCATCTCGGCGAGACCCAGTCGGGGATGCCGGAGAGGATGCCCCGAAGCTCGACCAGCGGGTCGCCGACCTCGATGCCGTACTCGGTGATGTCGAAGCGGCGCATGGTCTGCTCGAAGCTGCTCAGCCGCTTCTTGAGCACGCCGATGGCCTTGATGAGCTCGCCGCGCAGCTCGAGGTAGCGCATGAAGATCACCGTGTCGGCCAGGTAGCTCAGCCCGGCCCCGGTGACCGAGAATGCGCCGGTGAGGTTCTCGATCTCGTTGGTGAGGATGACGGTGACCCCCATGTTCTGGAGGTACTTGCACAGGGCGTGCAGCGAGGGGATCAGGTCCTGGCCCCGCACCGACAGCCGGTAGCCGGCCACGCTGTCGAGCATGACCACGCGGACGCCGGCCTGCTCCACCTCCTCGCGGATCTGGGCGGCGAGCTCGTCGGGGGAGTAGATGAGGGGCTCGATCTGCTCGATGCGCAGCGTGCCGGTCTCCTCCATGCGGGTCAGGGGCAGGCCCACGCTCTCGCAGCGCCGCCGCAGCACCATGAGGTGCTCGTCGAACACGTAGGCGCGCGAGCTCAGTCCCCGGCCCGCGGCCTCCTTCATGAACTGGAAGCCCAGGGTGGTCTTGCCCACGCCGCTGGGGCCGGACAGGATGGTGACCGTGCCCCGGTCCAGCCCGCCGTGGAGCAGCCGGTCGAGGGAGGGCACGCCCGAGGGCATCTGCTCCATCGTGAACTCGCGGCCGTGGGCGGAGGGGATGAGCCGCGGGAACACGGCCATGCCCTGGGAGCCCAGGCGGAACGAGTGGGGGCCCTCGGCGAAGTGGCTGCCGCGGTACTTCACGACCTCGATGGAGCGGTTGGGCTCGCGGCGCAGCACCAGCACGCCGTCGCAGAGGTAGCGCAGCTGGTCGTCGGGGTTGCGGGGGCTGGCCTCGGCCGTGGCCACCACGGTGGCCCCCTTCTCGTAGAGGAACGACAGCAGGCTGGCCACCTGCTTGTGGTAGGAGAAGGAATCGTGGTTGAGCAGCTGGATGTGGGTGAGCGAGTCGATGAACACCCGCTGGGGCGCCACCCGCTCCACCGTGTCGATGATGCGCTGGGTGACCGAGGGGCCCTCGACCACGCCGGGCTCGAAGATCGAGTAGCTCTCGGACGAGCCGATGAGATCGGCCGCCTCGGGGCGCAGCTCGAGCACCTCCACCCCGTCGAGGTCCAGGCCGCGGGCGCGCACGTCGGCCAGCAGCTGCTCGGAGCGCTCCGACAGCGAGATGAACAGGCAGCGCTCGCCCGCCTGCAGGCCGCCGCCGAGGAAGTGCGCGCCCAGCGTGGTCTTGCCGTACCCCGGGCCGCCGCAGACGAGGTAGGTGCGCCGGGGGAGCAGTCCGCCCTCGAGCACCTCGTCGAGGCCGGGCACGCCAGTGGTCATTCGAGAGGTGGTCATGGGAGAGCCCGTCGCCTGGCTATAGCAGGCGGGGTGGAGCGGAGGTGCCGCGAGCATTCTGCGCACGGCGGGCGGGTACGGGGCTCGCGGCTCGATGGGTTCGGTAAGAACGAATTATGTCATCGGATTTTCCGAATGCCGGTCGCGGGTCGAGCACGGGGCGCCGTGATCCGGCGTTCTCGCGAGTCGCGATGGCATGGGGGTGGGGCCGGCCTCGCGGTGCTCGGGCGCTGGTGTGGGGGGCTGGTGCTGGCCCTGCTGGGGCTGTGGCCGATCGCTGTTCGGGCTGCCGCGTCGCCGCTGGCCCACGAGCGCTACCCGCTCGACAACGGCCTGGACGTGGTGCTCCACGTCGACCGCCGGCTGCCCGTGGTGGCGGTCGACCTCAGCTATCACGTGGGCTCGATGCACGACGGCGAGCACCCCGGGGTGGCGCACCTGGTCGAGCACCTCATGTTCCGCGGCACGGCGCACCTCGCCGACGGCGAGCTGTCCAGCCGGCTGTACGACGCCGGCGCGCGGGGCACCAACGCCGCCACCCGCCACGATCACACCATCTACCACACGGTCGTGCCGGCCTCGCAGCTGCCGCTGGTGCTGTGGCTCGAGTCCGATCGCATGGCCCACGCCGAGGAGGCGTTCACCGACGTGCGGGTGCGCCAGGAGATCGCCACCACGATCGACGAGTGGGAGGACCGGGTCGACAGCGAGCGCGACGGCACCACGGCCGAGGCGATGTGGAGCGCCCTGTTCCCGCCCGGTCACCCGTTCCACCCCGCCTCGCCCCGGCTCATCGAGCGGCTGCTCCCGCACCACGCCCGCGCGTTCGTGCGGCGCTACTACGGCCCCGCCAACGCCACGCTGATCCTGGCCGGTGACCTGCCCGGCGACGTGCGCGAGCAGGTGGAGCGGGCGTTCGGGCACCGCACGGGCGGCCAGCGTCCGCCGCGGCCGGCGGGGCTGCGCCGCCAGCCCGCGCACGGGCAGCGGGTCGATCGGGTGTCGGCCCTCGCCTCGACGCCCACGGTGGTGATGGCGTGGCCGACCCCGGGTCTCTACGCGCCGGGGGACGCGGAGGCCGACGTGCTGGCCCTCACCCTCGGCGCCGATCGGCTGCGGGCCATGCTCGAGCGCCTCGCCCCGGAGACCTTCTTGGCCGTGCACGCCCGCCAGCTCAGCCGGCCGGAGCAGTCGCTGTTCGTGCTCGCGGCCCAGGGGGTGGCGGCCGCCGACCCCGAGCGGATGATCGCGGCCCTCGACGCGGTGCTGGAGGCGTTGAGGACGGAGCCGCTGGGGCCCGGCGATCTTCGTCGGGCGCGGCGGCGGCTGGCCGTGGATGCGCTGCGAGCGGTGCAGCGGGTGGAGGACCGGGCCGAGCGCATGCGCCTGTACGTGCGCGCGGGCAAGGACCCCGACTGGATCGACGGCGATCTCGCCCGCTACGACGCGGTCGACGAGGCGGCGGTGCGGTCGTTCGTGCGACAGCAGCTCGCCCCGACCCGGCGCGTGATCGTGGTGGCGCGACCGAAGGGCAGCGGGGAGCGGACGGGCTCGGGGCCGCCGCAGGAGGCTCCGCGCCCGTGAGCTGGTCGCGGCGACAGCTGCTCACCGCCCTCGCCGCGACGCCGTGGCTGGGGTGTGCCGGCGGCACCGAGCGGAGGCCTCCGCACACCCCCGAGGACGTCGAGGTTCGCCTGCCCGAGATCGACCGCGGCACGCTCGACACGGGACCCGCGCTCTACCTCATGGAGGATCACCAGCTGCCCCTGGTGGCGATGGCCGTCGCGGTGGAGGCCGGGCATGGCGGCGAGCGGCCGGGTGAAGAGGGCCTGGCCGCCGTGGCGGCGGCGCTGCTGCTGGAGGGCATGGCGGGGCTGGACCGGGCCGCGCTGCTCGATCGCTACGGGGAGCTGGGCACCACCCCGTTCGCCGCGGTCGAGGTGCGCCACCTCGTGCTGGGCTGCGTGGTGCACCGCGACGATGCGCCCGCGGCGGTGCGGCTGATGCTCGACCACCTGCGCGCTCCCCTCGCGACCGAAGAGGCGTTCGTGCGGGTCCGACGGGAGCGACGCGAGTCGCTGCTCGCGGCGCGCGGCCTCCCCGACGTGGTGGCCGGCCTGGGGCTGCTGCGCGGCACGTTCGGGGTGGATCCGCCGATCTCCCTGCTGGGCGACGGCACCACGGCCAGCCTCGACGCGCTCGCGCCCCAGTCGGCGTGGTCGTGGTTGCCCCGGCGGCTGGGCCGGGACGGGCTCACGTTCCTGTTCGCGGGCGACGTGACCGTGCCCCAGGCGTCGGCGTGGATCGGCGCGGCGACCCTCGACGGGCCCGCGTCCGCGACCGCGCCCGGGCCCATGCATGCGCCCGCGCTCACGCCCGCACCCACGCCCGGGCGGTCCCCGCGGGTCGTGCTGGTGCCCTGGGCGAGCCTGCCCCAGGCCGTGGTGGCGCTGGGCGGGCGGCGGGCCCCGCTAGGCCATCCCGACGAGCCGGCCGAGGCGCTGGCCAGCTCGGTGATGTCGGGCCTGATGCACCACGAGCTGCGCGAGCGCCAGCGGGTGAGCTACGGGGTGCAGACGCGGGCGTGGACCACCAAGCGGGGCCCGGCGGGACAGATCTGGGCGAAGGTCGAGCCGGCCGACACGGGTCGAGCGGTCCGCCAGCTGTGGGCGTTCGTCGATCGGCTCGCGGGCGCGCAGGCGCTGAGCGACGGGATGGTCGACGACCTGCGTCGCGCCAACCGGGTGGCGATGATGCACGCCCATCACGGCGCCGAGGCGGGGCTGGCCCAGCTGCTGCAGCTGGCCGAGGGCGACCTGCCGGCGCGCGCGTCGGCGCGGCGGCTGGA
>JGI12210J13797_10011516_pt1 | contig 10562 bp, 9 predicted proteins | sample ElkSlonscriptome_3_FD_13797 | JGI IMG/M metagenome (IMG submission 13797) | reverse complement strand
CCACGTTCCGCCCCAGATAAAGTCCGAGACATTGGTAATCGGCGCGATCAACGCCTCCGCGCCGGTCGGTGCTGCAGCCATTTTTTGGGCTTCCCCTGGTAGATCCCTTGTCCGAGCCGACCCAGCCAGCCCGATTTGAAGGGGCGCACGCTAGTGCGGGCGACCGGAATTGACCAGCCCGCCGGGCGATTTTTCTCGAACGGGCAAGACGCTTGCCTTTCGCGCATGGCAGCCGTATTGCCTTGCCCATTCCGACATCGGTATTGGTTTCCATGCCCCTCCGGCGATCTTGTCCCGGGCGGCGCGGAACCCTACCTGAAAGCCGGACTTGAAACGACACTTGCCCCGCAGGCGAAAGGCTGGCCCGATGGCCGAACAGAAGAAAACCAAGACGTCCCTTCCGGAATTCGTGAACCAGGTCCGTACCGAGACCAGCAAGGTCGTGTGGCCGACGCGCGAGGAGACGGTGCGCACCGCGATCTTCGTCTTTATCTTCATGGTGATCCTGGCGCTGTTCTTCTTCGGGGTGGACAGCCTGTTCAACGCCATCGTCAACTTCCTGATCTCGCTCGCCTGAGCGATCCGCCTGCTGGCCCCTACCCAAGGATACGAACGCACATGTCTCGCTGGTACATCATCCACGCCTATTCCGGTTTCGAGAACAAGGTGAAGGAGGCGATCCTGTCGGAAGCCGAGCGGCTTGGCCTGTCCGAAGGGGTCGAGGAAGTCGAAGTGCCGACCGAGACCATCACCGAGATCAAGCGCGGCAAGAAGGTCCAGACAGAACGCAAGTTCATGCCCGGCTACGTCCTGGCAAAGCTGCGGATGAACGACGACATCTATCACCTCGTCAAGAACACGCCCAAGGTCACCGGCTTCCTTGGCAACGACAACAAGCCGCAGGCGATTTCCGAAAAGGAAGCCGCGCGCTATTTCGGCGGTGTCGAGGAGGCGAAGTCAGCACCCAAGCAGCAGGTCAGCGTCGATTACGAGATCGGCGACCAGGTCAAGGTGCTCGACGGTCCGTTCGCCAGCTTCAACGGCGTGGTCGAAGAGCTCGATTTCGACAAGGCGAAGGTCAAGGTCTCCGTCTCGATCTTCGGCCGCGCGACCCCGGTGGAACTGGATTTCGAACAGGTCGAACTGGTCAAGTAGGGCCACTCGGCCTTTCCCATCCGCTATTGCTTCGCGGGTCCCTCTGGCGCGCGGAAGTGTCCGGTCCCTCGCGTGATTTCCTAATCGCGAAAGCTTCGCCATGGTGATCCGATGCCAGGTCGCCGGCCAGTCTTTCGCCCGATAATCGGCGCGCGAAGGTGTCAACTTCGCCTTTCGGGTCCGGAGCGCAGCCTGTCTGCGGGATGCGGCGAATTTCGGGCGGGTGACGCGGTGTCAATTGTGTCAACTTTTCCACGCAGGCGATTCCGGGGCCGATCGGCCTTGCAAAGCTGCGCGAAAACGCTATCTGCACCCGCTCTCGTCACATCGATGGGAACCCGTGCGGGAGCCTTGACCAATGGTCCGGGCGCTTGACCGCTTAACATGACCCCGGACGCGCGTTCGGGGAACAGTGCGAAAGGAGGCCATGCGTGGCCAAGAAGATAGAAGGCTATATCAAGCTGCAGGTGCCCGCGGGCACCGCCAACCCCTCGCCCCCGATCGGCCCGGCACTGGGCCAGCGCGGCGTCAACATCATGGAATTCTGCAAGGCGTTCAACGCCGCGACGCAGGACCTTGAAAAGAGCGCCCCGATCCCGACCACGATCACGGTCTATGCCGATCGTTCGTTCACCTTCACGACCAAGACGCCGCCCGCGTCCTATTACATCAAGAAGGCGATCAACCTGAAGTCGGGTTCGAAAGAGCCGGGCAAGGACATCGTCGGCTCCATCAAGAAGAGCCAGGTGAAGGACATCGCAGAGGCCAAGATGGCCGATCTGAACGCGAACGATATCGATCAGGCCATGAAGATCATCGAAGGCTCCGCGCGTTCGATGGGCCTCGAAGTGGTGGAGGGCTGAACCAATGGCAAAGACGACGAAAAAGCAGGAAGCCGCTGCAAAGCTCGATCCTGAAAAGCTGTACGGCGTGGACGAGGCGATCGCCACCCTGCGCGAGCACAAGGCGAAATTCGACGAAACGGTCGAAGTCGCGATGAACCTGGGCGTCGATCCGCGCCATGCCGACCAGATGGTGCGCGGCATGGTCTCGCTGCCTTCGGGCACGGGCAAGGACGTGAAGGTCGCGGTTTTCGCGCGTGGCGACAATGCCGAGAAGGCAACCGCCGCGGGTGCCGACAAGGTCGGCGCCGAAGACCTTATGGAAGAGATGCAGAACGGCGATCTCGACTATGACCGCGTGATCGCGACGCCCGACATGATGGGCGTGGTCGGCCGGTTGGGCAAGCTGCTGGGTCCCAAGGGCCTGATGCCGAACCCCAAGCTTGGCACGGTCACTCCGAACGTCGAACAGGCGGTCAAGGACGCCAAGGGCGGACAGATCGAATTCCGCGTCGAAAAGCAGGGCATCATCCATTCGGGGATCGGCAAGCTGTCTTTCTCCGACGACGACCTGAAGGCGAACTTCAAGGCTATGACCGACGCGATCGTGAAGGCAAAGCCCACGGGCGCGAAGGGCAAGTACGTGAAAAAGGTCTCGATGACCTCGACCATGGGCCCGGGTCTCAAGATCGATACTGCCGAGATCGAAGGAGCCTGATCGGGCTTTTCCGTCTCGCGGGACAATTCAAAAGGGGCCGGGGGCGATGGCGCTTCCGGCCCCTTTTTCGTGCGGCGAGGATCAGCGGCCCGGAAAGATCGGAGGTTTTGCGCGTTGGATAGGCAAAGGAGTTTCAGACATGAACATCAAGGCCATCCTGCTGATCATCGGATTCGCTGTTCTCATCGGATCGCTATTCGTGGATACGCGCTTCGCTCCGTTCATCGGAGCGGGCCTGTTGCTGGCAGCGATCATTTATGGCTGGGCGGCGAACCGTTCGGCGAGCGCTGAAAACCTGCGCAAGGCGGAACGCGCCACGCATCGTCAGCGCAAGGAGCATTATCACGACGAGCGGCCCTGACACGCGCTGTCACTGAAGTTGTATGTCGCAAGTCCGCCGCGCAGGCGGCGCTTTTTGAAAATCGTTCGGCCATTGCCGTCGATGCAATACGGGTTCAGCTCGAAAGCGTAGGCGGCAAATGCCGACTTGGGCTCAGATCCCGCCCTGCGTGTAATCGTACCCCAGCGCGCCGAGGCTATCGGCAAGCGCCCCGACGCAGGCGCCCAGATCGTCGGCAATCGTCGAGCGCACCACGAAATTGGCGCCAACCCGCCCCTCCCGGAAAAAGGGATAGGAGCCGATCTGGCAATTGGGATGCGCCGCTTCGACTTCGCGAAGGGTCTGAGCGACTTCGCTCTCCGCGACCCAGCAGCCGATCGTTTCGCTGATCAAGGGCGCGCCGCCCTCCAGTTCGCCGGTCAGGGCATCGAGCATTCCCGCCGTTATATGCGGAACGCCGGCCATCAGGATCACATTGCCGCGCCGGATACCGGGCGCACCCGACATGCGGTTGGGAATGAGGTCGGCGCCTTCGGGCGCTCTCGCCATGCGCAACCGGCCGTCGTTCAACCCGCCCTTGTCGGCGTAATACCGCTCCAGCAGAGCCCGTGCGTCGGGGTGGACGATGACGGGCACGCCCAATGCCTCGGCGACCGCATCGACAGTGATATCGTCATGGGTCGGGCCGATGCCGCCGGTGGTGAATAGATAGTCGCTGGCCGCGCGCAGGGCGTTGACGGCTTCGACGATCCGGTCTTGCACGTCGGGGACGACCCGCACTTCGGCCAGGCGGATGCCCTGCACCTGCAGCCAGCTTGCGACCTGCGCGATGTTCTTGTCATGGGTGCGGCCGGACAGGATTTCATCGCCGATGACGATCAGTCCGGCCGTCCAGATCTTGTCGGGGGAACTCATGCCGCGTGGTTTAGGCGAAGGTTCCGCCGAACGCCAGCCGAGATGCCGACAGGACTATTCCGCCGCCTCGAATTCCTGGGTCGATCGTGCGGCCTCGTCCACGCGCTCGAGCTTGAGAATGCCGTCATCCACCGGATCGTTCGCCAGCATCTTTCGATCGGCGAGGTAGTCCTGGTTGAGGCGCCAGGGATAATCGATCGAATTTTTCGGCTGGATGGCCTTCGCGCGCTGGATGTAGCCGCTGGAAAAATCGTAGATGTCGTCTTCCTCGATCGCCGCTTCGGCTTCCGGCGTAAGGACGGGCACGGCGATCTGCGCGTTCCGCTTGCGCATTTCGTTCAACACCCGGCAGACATAATCCGAATTGATATCCGCGCGCAGGGTCCAGCTTGCATTGAGATAGCCGAACACCACCGCGAGATTGGGCAGGTTCGAGAACATGCAGCCCTTGTAATAGAACCGCTGGCTGAAATCGACCGCCTCTCCATCGACGCTCACGGCGATCTTGCCGGCAACGGCCATCTTCAATCCGGTCGCGGTCACGATGATATCGGCTTCGACGAATTCGCCGGATTTGAGCCGGATGCCGCCCTTCTCAAACCCTTCGATATGGCCGGTCACGATCTCCGCCTTGCCCGCATTCATCGCTTCGAACATGTCGGCATCGGGAACGAGGCAGAGCCGCTGCTCCCACGGGTTGTAGGGCGGCGTGAACGCTTCCTTGTCGTAATCCTTGCCCAGCGCCTTCTCCAGCCCCTCGGTCAGGTTCTTGATGGCCTTTTCGGGCTTGTTGCGAGCGACCTTGAAGGTGAAATCCTGCATCCAGATATTCTTCGCCCGCGTGATCTTGTAGGCCAGCTTTTCGGGCAGGATCTTCCGCAAGGTGTTGGCAAAAGCATCTTTCGCCGGACGCGCGATCATCCATGTCGGCGTGCGTTGCAGCATGGTGACCTTGGCCGCCTTGTCCGCCATCGACGGTACGATCGTGACTGCGGTCGCGCCCGATCCGATCACCACGACTTTCTTGTGCGCGTAATCGAGATCCTCGGGCCAGAATTGCGGATGCAGGACCTGTCCTTCGAAATCGCCAAGCTGGAAGCCGGGGTCGTAAGGCTCGTCGTAATCGTAATAGCCCGAACCCAGATACAGGAAATTCGCCGTCATCCGGGTGCGCGATCCGTCCTCGCGCTCCATTTCCACGTGCCAGCGCGCTTCGTCTTCGCGAAAGTCTGCGGAGATCACCTTGTGGCTGAACAGGATCTTCTCGCGAATGCCGCGCTCGTCGACGATCCGGTTGAGATAATCGAGGATCGCGGGCGCATCGGCGATGCTCTTTTCATGACGCCATGGCTCGAACTCGAAACCAAGCGTGTGCATGTCGCTGTCCGAGCGGACGCCGGGATAGCGGAACAGGTCCCACGTACCGCCGAGATCGGCGCGCCGCTCGGCAATGGCAAAGGAATGGCCGGGGACCTTCTTCTGCATGTGAGCGGCCATGCCGATGCCGGAAATTCCGGCTCCGACGATGAGGACATCGATATCCGGGGAGCTGGCAAGCATATCTCTCTCTTTTCTCTCTCTACCGGGTGCAATGTAACCACAGCGATCGATCAAAAGCGAGTCTTGATGGCAAATTGCAACTGACTTTCCTTTCACCGGGCGCTAGTCGCGCTGGCCATGAACAGGCTCTTTTCCCTCAGCACTTCGCTTTCGACCCTTGCTTTCCTGCTGGGCGGCGCGCCGCTCATGGCGCAGGACCAGGACGAGGATCAGCAGCCCGAACCCGAGAGGCCCGAGATCGTCGTAACGGGCGAGGGGCTGGAGCCGGCGCTGTCCACCATCGTCTATTCGAGCACGGTGATCGAGCGCGAGACGATCGTTTCGAGCGCCTCGGGCCGGATCGAGGACGTGCTGTCGAACGTCGCCGGTTTCCAGCAATTCCGCCGTTCGGACAGCCGGTCTTCCAACCCCAGCGCGCAAGGGGTCACGCTGCGGGCGCTGGGCGGCAATGCCACGAGCCGGGCGCTGGTCCTGCTCGACGGAGTGCCGATCGCCGATCCGTTCTTCGGATATGTTCCGTTCAACGCGATCACGCCCGAGACGCTTTCGCGCATCCGGGTGACGCGCGGCGGCGGATCGGGGCCGTTCGGGGCCGGCGCACTGGCGGGCACGATCGAACTCGAAAGCGCGGACGCTGCAATGCTCGGCCCGGCCCAGGGCAGCGTGCTGGTCAACGATCGCGGCGGAACCGAAACGAGCGGTGCCATCGCGCAGAACCTCGGAGGAGGTTTCGGGATCGTCAGTGGCCGCTGGGATCGCGGACCGGGATTCTTCACCACTCCCGAAGACCAGCGCGTACCGGCCAGCGCGCGTGCGGAATTCGACAGTCGGCAACTGGCCGTGCGCGCCGTCGCGCCCGTGACCGGCACGATCGAGTTGCAGGCGAGCGGCCGGGTGTTCGACGATGAACGCACGCTGCGCTTCGAAGGGGCGGAATCAACGAGCGAGGGCCAGGATGCCAGCCTGCGCATCGTCGGACGCGGCGATTGGGCATTCGATGCGCTGGGCTACATTCAGGCGCGCAATTTCTCCAATGTCGTCATCAGCTCCTCGCGCTTCACGCGCGTGCTCGATCAGCGCAACACGCCATCGACCGGGCTCGGCGCAAAGTTCGAATTGCGCCCGCCGGTCGCAGAAGGTCACGAATTGCGAATTGGCGCGGATTACCGGCGGTCGGACGGGGAATTGCAGGAGGAGGCCTACAGCGCCTTTACCGGAGCATTGCGAGAGCGTCGCCGCGCTGGCGGCACCAATTCCAATCTCGGCCTGTTCGTGGAGGATGACTGGCAGATCGGGCCGCTGCTGGTGACCGGGGGGCTGCGCGCCGACCGGACGGAGATAGAGGACGGGTTCTTTCGCGCCGTGGATGCAGGCGGTGCGCTCATAAGCGAGACGCTCGCGCCCGATCGATCGGACTGGGCCCTGAATTATCGTGCGGGCGCGGTGTTCTACGCCACCCGCCGGCTCGACCTGCGCGCAGCGGCCTATACCGGCCTGAGACTGCCGACTTTGAACGAGCTCTACCGCCCGTTCGTTGTCTTTCCCGTGGTCACGCAGGCGAATGCCGCGCTCGAGAACGAGCGGCTGGAAGGATACGAGATCGGGTTCGACTGGCAGCCGGTGAACGCGCTGGTCGTATCGCTCACTGCCTTCGACAACGAGGTCGAGAACGCCATCGCGAACGTCACGCTGGAGCCCGATCTGCGCCAGCGCCGCAATCTCCCGGCGATCGACGCGCGCGGGATCGAAGGTTCGCTGGCGGGGAAATTCGGCGCGGTCAGCCTCGATGCGTCGCTGGCCTATACCGACGCGGCGATTGTTGGCGAGGGCGCTTCGCTTGCGCTGGACGGCAATCGCCCGCCGCAGACGCCCGAATTTTCCGCGTCCGCGACTTTGGCGTGGGAGCCCCGGCCCGACTGGCGGCTGGCTGGCACGTTGCGCCACGTGGGCGCGCAGTTCGAGGACGATCTGGAAACGGATGTCCTGCCCGCGGCAACTACGTTCGACATGTTCGCGCAGGTTCCGGTCGTAGGACAGTTCTCGATCGTGGCCCGGGCGGAAAACGTATTCGACGAACGGATCGTCACCCGCAATGCGCGCGGGGCGATCGACCTGGGCGTTCCGCAGACTTTCTGGCTCGGAATTCGCTACGGTTTGTGAGTGGACCTACCGGCGGCTTGAATGCGATCACGAAACCTTCTCTGTGCAACATTGTAAGTCGAAAACGGACCTGACAGCATTTATGCTGCGCTGCAGCGACAAGTGTTGCATTTTTGATACTACAAAACAACAACCGGCGCTCCGCACTTGCCGGACCGAAAAGCGTTGATAGTCTGATTTTCCAAGAGCGAACCTAATCGGCGAAACAGCCGGTAGGCATTTGGAGAGGAAACCTATGACACGTAAGTTCGCAGCCTACGCTGCCGGTCTCATGGCCTGCAGTGCATTCACGACCCCGGCGATTGCGCAAACCGCAGAGGCGATGGACGATCAAGGCGAGACGACGCTGTCACCCGATCCCGATGATAGCGTGATCATCGTGACCGCGACCCGGCGTGCGCAGGACGTGCAGGACATTCCGATCGCGGTGACCGCGGTTTCGCCCCAGCAGCTCGAGAACCAGGGCGTCGACAATATCCAGGAAGTGACCTCGGTCGCGCCCAGCTTTACGTCGAGCCAGGCCCAGGTGGCTTCGGGTTCGGTCGTGCTGCGCATTCGCGGCGTCGGCACGACGTCGAACAATATCGGCTTCGAATCCGCCGTCGGCATCTTCATCGACGGCGCCTATCAGTCGCGTCCGGGCGTGGCGCTGAGCGAATTCGTCGACATCGAGCGGGTCGAGATCCTGCGTGGTCCGCAGGGCACGCTGTTTGGTCGCAACACCTCGGCGGGCGCGCTCAACATCACGACGCGGCGCCCCGATCTCTCCGAGTTTGCTGGTTTCGTGAACGCATCCTACGGCAATTTCGACGAGATCAGCGTGCAGGGCGCGGTCAATGCGCCGATCATCGAGGATACGGTCGCAGTGCGCCTGACGGGTGCCTATCGCGAACGCGACGGTTTCATCACCCTTGTCGATGGTAACGGAACGCCGTTCGACGATTCCAACGACGTCGACCAGTATCTGGTGCGCGGTCAGGTCGGCTGGGACACCGATAGCGGTCTGCGCGGCCGCATCATCGCCGATTATTCGAAAAGCCAGTCAAGCTGCTGCAGCCCGATCGAACTGTATCAGAGCCCGCTCGTGACCGCGGGCGTGTACCAGGCCGTCGGGCTCGGCCCCACTGGCGGAAATGGTCAGCCAGTCGTCGCGACGAATCCCTTTGCCCAGCCCGTGTTTGAAGACGCGCTCAACGACCGGATCGCCTCGGCCAATTTCGCGCCGAGCGCCGATGTCGACAATTATGGCGTGACCGGCGAAGTGGAATTTCCGATATCCGACAATGCCGACCTCATCTTCATCGGCTCCTACCGCAATTTCCAGTCCAACGAGACATACGATTCCGACTTTACCGCGCTCGATATCTTCAATGTCGACTTGATCGATCTGGAGCTCGAAACGATCACGGCCGAGCTTCGCCTGCAAGGTGAAGCCTTCGACGGGCGATTGAATTACGTCATCGGCGGGTATTTCTCCGATGAGCAGATCGACCAGTCGGTGAGCTTCTCGCTGGGTGAGGATTACGAAGGGAACGTCGCGGCGCTGTTGGGCGGCGCGCTCGGACCCGATCCGTTCCAGTTGCTCACCGGTGTGGATCCTGCAGGAACGAGCAACACCAATCGTTTCCAGCAGGATGCGAAGAGCTACTCGGTCTTCACGAACAACACGCTCGAATTGATTCAGGGTCTCAATCTGACGCTCGGCGCGCGCTATTCGTGGGAAGACAAGGAAGGCGGTTTCACCCAGACCGCTTCCGACAATCAGGTATGCCCCGCGACGCTGAATGCGCTGGGAACGATCGGGACCATCAATCCTGCGCTCGTCGGACCGTTCGTCGCGCTTGGCTGTTTCGGCTTCACCGCGCCGGCGGACCGCCCGGAGGCCGCGGTGCTGCCGTTGCCGCGCACTTTCCAGTCCGAGTTCAACGACGAGGAGCTGATCTACACGGTCAATCTCGGATACGAATTCGCCGCGCCCATAAATATCTATGCAAGTTTCACCCACGGCTACAAATCGGGAGGGATCAATCTCGATACGACGGCCGCCGTCGGCGGGGCTGAACCGACCTTCCTTTCCGAAGAAGTCGATGCCTATGAGGTCGGCTTCAAGAGCCGGCTGATCGACAACGCAGTCACTTTCAACGTCGCGGCGTTCTACGAGGAGTTCACCAATTTCCAGGTGCTGGAATTCACCGGGACCGCCTTCGAGACCTTCAACGTCCCGCGCGCTGAATCGCGCGGGGTCGAGATCGAAACCGTCATCCGTCCGAATTCGGAGCTGACCTTCAACGTTTCGAGCACGATCCTCGAGGCGAGCTACCCCGATGACTGCGCCGGCGATCAGACTGCCCCCCAGGTGGTTTCGCTGTGCGGGTTCGACCTTACGAATGCGCCGAGCTTCATCTCGATCTTCGGTGGTATGTGGGAAAAGCCGATCAACGCCTCGACCGAGTTCTTCCTCGCCGGGCAAATCCGTCTCGAAGGCGATCAGCGCACATCGACCCAGGGGATCGTGCCGCCTTCCGCTGCACAGATCGCGGCGCTTGGCGTCGAAGCCGCCGTCGCCGCGCAACCGCTGATCATCGGCGACATTCAGGATGGCAAGGAGTTCATCAATCTGCGCGCCGGTATCCGGTTTGCCGACGATCAGTTCGCGATCGAGGGTTTCGTCAACAACCTGACCGATAACGTGGTTCGCGGCGTGACCTTCAACACCACGCTTCGCGGCAGCGGGGCTGCGAATTCGCGCTCTGCCTTCTCGCTCCAGCCGCGCACTTACGGCGTCACGCTTCGCGCCAAGTTCTGATAGCCCGAAGCAGCAAAAAAGAAGGGGCGGCACCGCGCATGGCGGGCCGCCCCTTTCTTGTTTGGC
>JGI12210J13797_10875136_pt1 | contig 10563 bp, 8 predicted proteins | sample ElkSlonscriptome_3_FD_13797 | JGI IMG/M metagenome (IMG submission 13797) | reverse complement strand
TGGCAGCCAACCTGCCAACCTGCAAGGCATCTGGAACGAAAGTATGAATCCGCCTTGGCAGAGCAAGTACACGATCAACATCAACACAGAGATGAATTACTGGCCGGCCGAATCGAGTAACTTAGGCGAGTGTGTCGAGCCGTTAATCGCGATGGTCAACGACCTTTCCGTTACCGGCAAAAGAACGGCCGAAAAAATGTATGGAGCAAGGGGCTGGGTTGTGCATCACAACACCGATCTATGGCGAGCCTCGGCACCGATTGACGGACCAAACTGGGGGATGTGGCCCACCGGCGGCGCATGGTTATGTTTGCATCTTTGGGATCGCTACGAATTCAGTGGCGATCCGTCCGTGTTAGCGGATATCTATCCTGTCATGAAGGCCGCGTCAGAATTCTTTGTCGATACACTGCAGGAAGATCCAACGAACCATTGGCTAGTCACGAATCCTTCGATCTCGCCCGAGAACGGTCATCCGCTGGGCTCCGCCGTTTGCGCAGGTCCGACGATGGACATGCAAATCCTGAGAGACTTGTTTGCCAATACGATCAAGGCCGCAAAGACGCTCGGCGTGGATAAAGATTTTGTTTCAAGGCTGTCTGACACCCGAGCACGGCTGGCTCCGAATCAGATCGGTAGCGCAGGGCAGTTGCAGGAATGGCTCGAAGATTGGGACCTGCAAGCCGGAGATCGGCACCACCGCCATGTTTCTCATCTCTATGGGTTGTATCCAGGACGAGACATCCACCGACGCGACACTCCCGAGTTGGCCGACGCGGTCAAGAAATCACTTGAACTTCGCGGCGACAAAGCCACAGGTTGGGCAACCGCTTGGCGAATTGCCCTCTGGACACATCTCGGCGACGGCAATCATGCCTACCAAATTCTCGAATATCTCATCAGCCCCGAACGGACGTATCCGAACATGTTCGACGCTCACCCGCCGTTCCAGATTGACGGCAATTTCGGTGGGGCGGCTTCGATTGTCGAGATGCTGATGCAGAGTCGATTAGGCAGCGTTTCCGATTCGTTAACGCCTACGATGGATCCCGAAATCGAGTTGCTTCCTGCGCTGCCCGACGCGTGGCCTAACGGCAGCGTCAAGGGCTTGCGTGCCAGAGGTGGCCTCGAAGTCGATGTGACATGGAAGGACGGAAAACTCGTCAGTGCGAAGATCAAGTCGACGCCGAATCAGCCTCGAGCAAAGGTCACTGTCCGATATGGGCACACGGCCGAAGAGATTCAGTTAGAGTCAGGCGTCGAAATCTCGCTGAATTCCGAATTGCTCGTTCCGAATCAGTTCAACACTTAGAAAAACGAAGGAGTCATCCACTCTTGACACCTTTTTCCCCGCGTTTGTCCGGCGACGTTCAAGGCAGAACAAACGGGCGAGCCTAAGTTATTTTAGTGGCTTCATGCCGTGTTGTTCTCGGAGGCGATTGAGCCAGCCGAATGCGGCGGGGACCGAACGGATGAAGTTAACCAGCGACGTCGTGCTGGTGTCCCACCGGTCTGCCACCAAGCGAGTCTGTCCGCCCGAACGATAGAGATCGTTTAATAATAATGCCAAAATGGCAGGCTTGTCCTCGTTGTTGTCGTTCATTCGTTTCAGATTCTTGCGATAGCGTTCGCGAAGGTCTGCTTCGATTGGATCATGCGACGCGTCGGTATCAGGCTCGCTGCGAACTTCAATCGCCAATCGATAGCGAAGACGCTTTAGTGCTACGGTGCGATTGTCTGCTTGACTGCGTCGCTCGGTCGCCTCGCCGATTATTTGCGTGGCGATGTGAGTTAGAAATACGCCCGAACTGGTTTTGTTGCGATGTTGCCCGCCGGGACCGCTACGCCGCTGCGTTCTCAGTTCACACTGCTGGAGTAAATCCTTTGGTGGCTGAACTGCCGGATGAACGCCGAGAATTATCTTAATGTCCACTAACCAACTCGCTTAGCAGATTAACCAAATCGGACGCCAAATTGCGTGACGGCAATTTCACGACGCCGACGCAAGAACGCCCGATCGAATCTTGCAATGGTTCATGGTGAGCGGATGGCAGCGGACAAATGACTTCATAGACCGCATCGCGAGTGACACTGGTTCGATCCTCGGTCATTTGCGAAACCGATTCGATCTTCGTGTCAATTGAGTCACTAACCCCGTGGTCGATCCTGACTCGAATCTCGGTTCCCTGCGTCACCCAGCGTTGGTCTTTGGCATCGAGCAAAAAGATAGCTTGTCGGTCCTCGCTCGTTGCGATTCGGCAAAATGGTTGCCGGGAATCGTTGATCGAGCCTACAAGACTAGCCAACCATACGCCCTGCTTCGAATCATCCATCGACGTGGTTGGTTGAGCAGGGATGACGATTCCTGAATGTGAGGTTTGCACACGAGTTTGTGCCAATCGTTGTCTCGCTTTTTCTAATAACGCTGCGACCGATTCCTCCGCCGCCTGAAGCGTCTTCCATTGATCGGAGATCTCGGGATGGGCGAGGGCATCACGGCGAGCAAGTTCGCTGCGTAGGTTCGCTAACCGAAGTTCTCCTTCGAGCCGAGTGATCTCGATCCGCTCTGTTTCATTGTCCAGTAAAGCCAATGTGTCGCCCGCTATGACTCGGTCACCATATTCGGTTCTGACTTCCAAGAGTTGGCATGACGGTGGCAGAAAGACGCCCGACGAATCCGCGGAGTCAATAACCCCCGTTACCTCACGATAGCGTGGGAGGGGTGTGAAGAGGATCAACAACAACGCAGCGATAACACTCGAAACGATCGAAATTCGTCGCCATGGTGAGACGCCGATCCAGTTTCCTTTCCCCTGTATAACGCCGACGCAACCTTTTGCTTGGGCAAGCGTCGATCGCACCGCGACCATACCAACCAACCCGATCCCCAAAGCGTTCAGTTGAAATTGGTTAGCGATATGAACAATGAGTGCCGCGATTGCGAATAGCACGGTCGTCCGATAAATCGTCGATGCGACGTGATAGATCGACATCCAAATGGCTTGCTTATCCGAGCGTCGAGTTTTTCGATAGTGTTTTCCTGCGATCCTCGCAAGGATCGCTGACTCGAACGATTCACGTGCTTCGCGACGTAGATTCGTGCTGCCGATTGCATCCATCAAGACATAGTAGCCGTCATAGCGCATGAGCGGATTGGCATTGAACAGCACGGTACTGATCCCGCAAACCAGAATCAGATTCATTGCAACCATTCGCGTCGCCGGATCATTTGCCAAAACCCAAACCCAGGTTGCGATAGCCGCAATGATTAGCTCGACGTAGATCCCAGCTAACATGACTGCCGCACGCCTCAGGGGATGGGGGATTCGCCAAACATCGGTCACGTCACAATAGGGACAAGGAACGCCGCAAAACAGATACACGCCTACCGATTTACTCACCGCCCCCATCCGTCGGCACATTGTCGCATGAGCCAACTCATGAACGATTTTTGTGACGAGAAACGTGCTGCCGATCCAAAACGCGTTCGCACTGCGAAGGTACTCAGGTAACAAACGAAGGGAGGTCATCCACGCTTCCGAGCGACTGAGAAGCATCACCATCGAAGTGACAATGATTGTCATCCAAAACAGAATGGCGATCGGTGAAAACAGGAACCCACAAATGGGAGCGAGCCGTTTTGCGAGTCCGTCGACGCTGCCGAGCGGAATTTGAATGGCTAAAAGGCTGAACGGTTTGGTCACCGTCGCGAGTCTTTCGCAAGTCCAGTCGGCCACTTTGGCTTGAGTCGATAAGGACGGATCGACACGGTCCCCATGTAGTCGTTGCCAGGCATGTTCACTAATCCGAGCGAATTTTCCACTGACGTCATCGATCACCATTCGGCAAGCACGGGCATAGCCTTGAACGGGTAAGCTATGCAGATCTCGTCGAATGGGAACCGAGCGAGTTTCGTCTGGTAAAATCGAGTCAGCCATTGCTTACCGCCAATCGGTTGTTTGCATTCTAGCCGATCGGATTGCCGCATCGCTGGCGTCAATTTTCATACGCACCGTCGTCCCTGGGACCAACACCCAATGGGCCATTGGCGAATCGGTATTTCCTTCGATCTGGTTGATGATTTCGGCATGCAATCGGTACCGACCGCCCGGCAACCGTTGGGGATCGGATGACAATACGTTGCCACGGAGCACTTTTTCGTTTCCATGACTTGAATCAGTAAAATGAACACTGACGGGCAATCCCACACACATTTGGGGCGACAATTGATCCTCGCGAACCAGAGCGTGAATATGCAATCGGTCCAATTTCGCGACGGTCGCGATCGGTTGTCCCTTTTCAATCCATTCGCCACTCGACCGAGTGATCTCGACAACGGTGCCGGCGAGCGGCGAGCTGATTTGTAGGTTTTCAATTTGGTCATCGAGCATCGCCAGATCCGCTTCACGAAGTTGAACCTCGACATTCAGTTCACGCTGCCGTTTTTCGGCTTGAGCAACCTCCAACTCACCACGTTCGACTGCCAAACGCAAACGACGCAAATGGCTCATGGGAACCGCACCATTCACATCGTTGTAGATCGAGCGGTTGGAGTCGAGTTCTGCTTTGGCTTCCGCAAGTGCTGTTTCGGCATACTTTCGTTCGACGTCGTCAGCGGCCGCATGGCGAGCATGATCGAGTCGCAATGACGAAGCACGCCGACGAATCTTCAACGTTCGATCGTCGAGTCGAGCGAGGATTTCGTCGTGGTTGACTCGCTGGTTAAGCTTGACAGCGATTTCAGCAATGCGGCCCGACTCCAAACTCGGCACTTCGACTTCATCCGCAAAACGGACCAAGCAATCGGAGACCTCGACGACGCTGTCCTGGGCGTCGAGGATCGTTGGCGATGCAGAGATGGTGAGCAGAACGAGAAAGCTCAGGCAAAGAGATTGGTTCATATTCGATTTCCGGTCAGGTTGGAGTCTAGCCTTTAGGCGATATGCAGTGAGGTTGGAGTCTAGCCTTTAGGCGATATGCAGTGAGGTTGGCGTCTAGCCTATAGGCGATTTGCGATCACTTCGAACCCTCAGCACAGCGGCGTGAATCGGCTAAAGCCTAGACTCCAACGGATGTCCTCTATTCAAAAATACATCTTTACGTTGGCTCGGATCGTTTCAATTGCATCATAAAAAACCACTTTCACCAGTGGCAAATTTTCACATTGAAACAGGACTCGCAAAGGAGCCCCATTCACCGAGCCGCGATTTTGCAGCGAGCGACATAGTTCCATCGACTGCTCCGATGATTCGATTTGCAAGACGACTGCTCTCGCATCGGTTCCATCCTTCGTGCTGCGGATCACCGGTCCGATGGATTGCATCGTCAGTGGCAATAGTTCGTCTGGCGTGCCCTTCATCGAAGCCTGTGCCGCCAAAACACCTTGTTGGTTTGCACGGCGGACGGGATCGATTCGTGAAAGTGGCACCCGTGCGTCGATGAACCAGCGGGTTTCTTTGCCGATCACCTCCATCAACGCGTCCCCCCGATTGACGGGCCGACCTTGTAATCGCTGCTCCATTTGCCATGCATCGACGATCCCCTCGTTTGATGCCCGTATGACCAACGATTGTTTGACCTCTTCGAGAACGGCCAATTGTTGGTCGATTGTTTGTAGCTCTTCTGCTAGCAGGCTACGTTCACTTTGCAGTTGCTCGTTCCGCTCGCTTCGGTGCGAAGCGGTGTCGACCAGAGCGGTCATGAACGCCGCTTGCTTTTGAACCAGGATCGATCGGCGACCGATCAACGCCGTGATCTGTTGTTCAAGCGTAGGATCAGTCATCGACAATAATTTCTGACCGCGCTGCACCACTTCACCATTGCTGACATGGATCGAATCGATCACGGCCGACCTTGGTGCGAAAACCCGCTGCACATCCATGGGGCGAAGTATCGCTGGAGCGGTCACTCGCATCGGAACGGGGAAGAATGCTACGACCGCAATAAGGGTCATGAAGACGATCCCAACGGCTAGATGGAACCAACGCGAACGACGACGCGAGTGTATTTGGTTCGCCAATGCCCCGATCACTCGGCCCATCGGAATCGCTTCGATCATCCGTCGATGCCGAATCGCTAATCCGGTGTGCAAAGCGATGCGGCGGAGCGGTTCAGCGAGTGAATCGTCCAATTCTTCTGAATCGCTCCGGGCCAATCCCACCAAGCAAATGGAATCGGATTCTTCGGAACAAGCAACCACGCGAGCTTCCAAATCAGAAGGCGACCCTTCTTGTTCGTCCTTGCTGACGAAGCAGCACGTTGCAGGATAGAAATACTCGCTGGCGACCGATTCGATTTGTTTCGCTGCCCTGCCCTGCCGATCGATGGTGCCGACGTGACTCACAGCAACCAATTTACAATCTTTCGCTTCGACGTAGCATAATGCGACTCGGTCGAGCGGGAATAGCTTGGCGATCGAGTCGACTGCAAGCGTTTCGATCGAGCGGGAATTGGTTTGAGCATGAAGCGAGGCAACGATCCCATCGACCTGGTCGTTGATCCGTTCTTTGCGATCGAGGCAGCGAAGTTGATCGTTCCGCAAAAACTCGCCAGCCAAATCGGCCATTTGGGCGACAAAACGAAGGTATCCTCGCTGTGTCGCGATCCCGCAGTCGGGTTCGAGAAAGACCTCCAATACATGCGAGGGATGAGTGGCAATCAAGTTGGATTCGATCGGAACCACCGCAGCGGGGACATTGGTTGGATTGGCCGGAAGAGCCGAATCGGTGGCTCCAGGAGTTGGTGGAACCACGACGGGTTGGCCCGAGGCGATCACTTCGGCGATCATTTGCTGATGCGAGTCTCGCGATTCCGCAGGAAGGGTCTGGTCGGTTACCTTGCCAATCCGATGAGCGACCGAGAGCGACCACTCGTCACTGGTATCGACATTCCAAATCACGACGCCTTCTGCAGCCATGGCCACCAGAATGCGGTTGGCTAGCATTCTTAGGAAATCTCGGCGCGAAGAGTTACCGCGAGCTGCCACAGCCACTTCGCGAACAATTTCGGCAATTTCCCGGCGTGTTTCTTGGACGAGCGGGTCAGGATCGCCCGTTGCTCTCTGAGGATGCGGCGTAGCGTTACCACCTGGAACAGCCCCAGAAGGCGAAAAGACGAACGGGGAATCGTGAACAGCCGCTTGCACGAATGGGGGGCCTAAAGAATCGACGAAGAAATATACAGCAAATTACGTTCTCCATAGCAAAACGACCGCTGCAATCACAAGCCGAAATATTGCGAGTTCATCGAAGGAGCGAAGATGACGTCGTGAACGCGACCTCGGGGGGACATAAAGTAAAATTGGTAGAACATTATTGGTAGAAGATGTAAGGTTGAGAGGAACGGGTTTTCATCGTTAAGCGGTTTGCTTGTGGTGACGACTGCGTCCTCGAATCCAAACGGTCAATACGTAGCCAGCTTTTGACCAACGCTTGAAAAACCAACGGCTGAGTTGGTAACAGGCTACGTTTGAGAAAGCGTTTTCGGCAAACGTCACTTTCCAGGACTCGTAGTACATTGGATCGTGTCCATACCAAACGATTGCGAAAGCGACATCGCCGATCGTTTGAATAGCGACCACCAAAAAAAGAACGATTACGCCAATTCGGCGTCCTTGGTTTCGTGTTGCCCAAGCAGCAGCCCAAAATACGGTTAGAGCGATCGAGACTTCAAAGGCATGGTGGAGCAGCATGACAAAGTCATTGCTCGGATAAAAAACGCTCGTTGTTGGGTCGCTGATGGAGGCAAAGTATCGACGCATTGCTTGATAGAGTGCAAACATGACGGCTGCTAGCAACGTCGCTGCAAACAATCCTTTCAAACTCCAGTTCGTCTGTTTCGGACGGACTGCGTTTCCAGGATCGGTCGAGTCACATGAGTTTTGGTCGATTAGGTGAAATTGAAACAACTGAGTCGGAATGTGCATGAATAGCATAAAGATCGGAACTTCGATAAATAGAAAGAGAAACGATATTGCGGTCAATGTTGCGATCGAGTGGTTGCTAACAAGTGGCTGGTACTGCGGAACCAGCACGGCTAGGCCGAAACAAGTAAAGATCAGATTCAACCCAAGAAGTTCCCAACGGGACGATTTATTCGGCCAACGCCAATGCCACCACACCGCCAACTGTAATGCGATCGTCGTTTGAAATGCGCTAGCGAGCTGGTTGCAACACTCGGCTGCCAATTCCATTTCATTCGAATACCAAAACCATACCTCTCGGTAGGCCATTAAAAAAGCAGCGTAGATTCCACCACAGATCATCCAAATGCTAATGGCAATGATCGTCGTTGTCCAGAAACAACGGTGGCGTGCGGCAATCGCTTCCGGTGGTTTCAAAGGAGTTGGATCGTTCATTCGCTACGTTTCAAGTATGTGCATTCCAATCAAGTAGGATAACTTTTTAGCCAGCTTATCAAATGATGCGATGGTGAAGCGATGCCATCGCAAGCGTGACCGGTTCGACGGTACTGCGAAGGGCATCACCGATCGCGGCAAGCTTCTCTTCGTACGGTTCACCGGTCCTCTCATCCATGTAAAACTTCTTGATCTCGAGACCGAGTGAAATGCCGGTGCCAGGAAAGTTTTCGTGAACCCAGCGAGAAAAACGGGTCGCCCGAAAACGGACGTTGCGGCGAACATCCAACGGGCCACCTGGGAAGTCGAATCGCTGCATCGCGTTTTCAAAGCTTGCGACGACTGGTTCACATCGCTCCCAATCCATGCCTATGGTGCAAACGTTGATGTCGCCTCGATGCACGTCTATAAAGTCTGGCCCTATGTCGAGTGACACGCTTCCTGCTTTCAGAAAAGATGAGTATTGTTGTTCAAACGAACGGATATGATATCATGTATTGGCTTGGGCGAGCAGCAAAAAAAGCCTACCGTAGTCCCCACATCCTGGTCGACTGCAAGGACTCGTTGCCTCGTCCACTACCATTGGCTGGTAGACTCATTCCTGCTGCTCGCCATATGTCATTTCACTACAAAAAGGATCAAGAAATGGGTGGTAGCAAAAAGCGCAACTTCAGAAATTTCGCTTCGGGTGATGTAAAAGACTAAATGACGCTGTCCTGCTAGGGCGTCAACAACTCACTTAGAGACTGGAGAGTGCCGGTTATGCGGCGTGTTCTATCAATGCTGAATGCTAGCAATTCGGGTTTTGCTGATTTTACTGGGTGGGAGGTTGGGGGACGCCGATGAATTTGAGAGTAGCCGATCGGTAGGCTCTTACGATTTGGACCGCTAAACTCTCGAAACGAATTTCGAAACCGTGCCACACGCTCGCGAACGATCGACGCTATTACGCTGGTTCTTGTTGACCGGTCCAGCGCGGACGAGCGAGTTTTTGGGCGAGCAATTCCTTAGTCGACTTGGCACGATTATTTCGATTTTGGCCATGCTGTGGGCGACGGTTCGGTTGGCGATTCGGCCTGCCTGCTGGACTCAGCCGGTACGAAGTGTTTTCGCCCGACAACTGTTGTTCAGCGGCGTCGACGGAGTCATTGTCGCGCTACGGTTCGGAGCCGCTGTCGGCGTGTTGATCATTGTCCAAGCCGCTCTTTGGGTCGACGCGCTTGGCGTCACGACGGATGTGATTGCTCCCATTTTGTGGCGCGCGATCGTTCGCGAATTGGCTCCGCTATTGGCATGCTTGGTTGTGATCGGACGTAGCGGGATCGCGATTTCAACCGAACTGGCCACGATGTTGGTCAACCACGAAGTCGAAGTCCTCGACGCACAGGGGATCGATCCGATGACGGCGCTAGTGATGCCCCGGGTTCTCAGTATGGTGATCAGCATTTTCTGTTTGGCAATCATCACGGCCACGTCGATGATTGTAACGGGGTATGTGATTGGTTGGTCGGTCGGTGCGATCCATGTCCCCTGGACCACCTTTCTCAATGGCATCCTTCGTGAATTCAACTCACTCGATCTGTTGTTCTTCGTTTCCAAAACGAGCATAGCTGGCGCCTTCGCTGGGGCAATTTGTTGCATCGATGGACTGAGTGTTGGCAGTAGTGTTACCGACGTTCCACGGGTGTCGAGTCGCAGTGGAATTCGGGCGTTGACGGCCGTCTTTGTTGTCTCGGCAGTGTTGTCCGTATTGATCTATGGACGTCTCCTCGTCTTCAAAATTTTGTAACGAGTCGCATAGCATGACAACCATCGAGAATGATGTTCCAAACGAGAAACCGCCAAACGAAAATCCGATTGTGCTAAGGCTATCGGATGTGTCTTTTGGCACAAGCGGCGAAAGCGGCATTCGTCTCAATCGTTTGACGATGACGTTGCGTCAAGGCGACTTGGTGATGATCCATCTTGACCGCTCAGTGAAAGTCCGTGAAACGGTTTCACTCTTCGAGGGTTTGGTTCAGCCCTTTGAAGGAACGGTGCGATTCGAACAAAACGATTGGCTTGGCGAAGATTTCGACCGGCACTTCAAAATGAGAAGCCGGATTGGTCGCGTCTTCGAAAACGATGCGTGGATCCAAAACCTAAACGTTGCCGAAAACGTTACATTGGCGCGGCGTCATCACCGAATCGAACCGGAATCGATTGAC
>JGI12210J13797_10142708_pt1 | contig 10570 bp, 4 predicted proteins | sample ElkSlonscriptome_3_FD_13797 | JGI IMG/M metagenome (IMG submission 13797) | reverse complement strand
TTGTCAGTCACAATGCTGGTAGGGGCCAGGTCCAATCGCTGGCCAGCGCCGTCGGCGACGTAGTATGCCTGAAGTCCGTTGGGTAGATTGAAGATCATCTCTCCGCCGACCCCTTGGAGATTTATGGGGTCTGTGAAAATATTCTCAGTTCCTTTACTGGTCGCATAGTCGATGCTCTTCCAGTAGGCACCGTGTGCGGAGGGGTGCCGTTCAACCGCCCGATTGTTTCGCGACACGCCTGACACGGCCATGCCGGCTCGCTTGGCGATACGCTGCTCAATATTTTGCTCGGTGTCGATATCGAGTTGCTCTTCCAATTCAGTCAAAGTTAATGGCAACTGGAGCAAGTCATGGTAGAGCGGGGGAAGCGTGGCGATACTGACGAACCAATCGATACGGAGGTACGGTATGGGACGCACCATGCCGGACGGTTCGAGGTATTCAGTGACTAGCGATGCGAATGTTGCGGAATCCTCGTAAAAAACACCGTACGGGTACTCAAGCTGAACCAAGTCGAATTTGTTGATCGAGTCACCGGTGGTGCTGCCGGAATCAGACTGGGCCACCGGACGGTGCCAACCTAAGTCGCGAAGATCGACGGCGAACAGCGTTTCGACTTCCGAGTTGACTGTAATCGGTTTGACTAATTCTCGTTCGCGCGATAGGTGATTGATCGCCTTGAACAGAGCATCACGCTGTAATTGCAGCTCGGCCTTGGTAGCGCCGGCGACCAGGTGGTGATGTGAACTGAAGTAGCGGAATTGATATCGCCCGGTCAGCGAGAGCGAACGTTGATGCTCCAAAATTTGTTTCTGCAAATAGTCAGGGGCGAGCAATTTCTGGTCGGGCTCGGTATGCGCCGCTGAGTCCTTATTGACCACATCTTCTGGAAAGTCTGACGCTCCTGCGACGATCCACTTCCTGACCCAATGAATTTCGTCCTCGTTCAAGGGGAGACTGCCAAGCGGCATGCGTGCATCCGCGTCCTGCTCTACCAGTACCTGGTAAAGCAAAGATGCGTCCGGTTCGCCAGGGACCACGGTTCCGACATCTCGCAGCTCGCTCACGTTCAGGACATCGATTCCAGCCTGAGTGGCGCTTCCACCGTGACACTCCAAGCACCGAGCGCGAACGATTTCTTTGACCTTCGAGCCCAGTGCTTCCGATGTCTCATTCGATGCAGCCGCAAACGTCGCACTGCCGACGATGGCGGCAACTGTCACGAGCGAGAAGGTAAGGAAACGATTCCAAACAAATTTAGCAAGCACGACGGGCTCCTTTCGGAAACGAAATTTGAAAAAGAAATAGCGAAGGACATCGTGCGTCCTTCGACTGCGTAAAGCGATCTTGCTATTTAGATGGTGCGTCCTCCGGCACTGTGAGATCGGGAAGCGAGTCAGGATCGATCGGCAAGATGCGTTCCCCATCTTCCGATCCCGGAATCTCGGGCATCTTGCCAGGCTCAGGGAAGGCGGAATCCGGAATCTCATCTAGCTTTTCCTTCCGATTTTTTTTGGCGAGCAAGGAGTAGCCCTTTTCCTCCAAATCGTACCGTCCCCAATAAACCTTCCGAACCGGGTTGTAGTAATAGACGTAGCGGGGACGCGACGGATAGTAGATGCAATAGTGGTGGCGGTAGCCGGAATAGCTGGTCGTGGGCTTGTAGTAGTAGTACGAGTAGTAATAGGTGCTTTGCGGGCGGTAGCTCCAGCTGCTGTAGTGGTGCCGGCCGCTGGCAAACGCGGATGGTGGTTGCAGCAGACCTGCACCGATCACGAGTGCGAACAGGCAAGCGGCGACACAACGGTTTCGAATCATGGGAATCATTATTTTCTTCCTTATTTGGAGTCTAGTGAGGGTTTATTGGCTAAGTGCCAAACGTTTCGTTTTTTGGTAAACGAATGAAAGGGAATTCTCTTTCTGACATTCATGAAAATCTCATAGTCGTCCTTTGATAGATGTTGATGTGTAGCGAAAGGGAGCCGGGCCATCCGGAGTGTTCCGACGACGACACTTACGCAAAGTCCTCGAGAAGACTAATTTCCCGTCAGTGTCCAAGCTGCCCAGTAGAACGGGTGCGCCGAGCCGTACCGCTGGCGGCGACTTTCGATCCGTTTCAGTTGAGCGGTTCGCAAGGCATCCGCTTTGCTTTGTCCGTCCGCCAGGTTCTCGAAGAAGTCGTTCATGATGATCGCCGAATCGCGGTCCGGGACATTCCACAAGGTTGAGACGACAGCCTCGGCGCCAGCGAGTTGAAACGCTTGCCGCAGACCAGCGACCCCTTCACCGGTCTGGATATCGCCCAGTCCCGTCTCGCAGGCGCTCAGCACCACCAGTTCCGTACCTCGCAGGTCGATCCCCACGATTTCCATTCCAGTTAGCACTCCGTCGTCGGCTCCGGCGGCGGGTTGATTGCAGCCGGCGAACAGCATCCCACAGCGGAGCAGCGGATTCTCGATCGGTTTGCCCTCGGCCGTCAGCAACGCGGATGAGCGAGTACCATAGGCCAGCATCATCTGGTCGTCGTCAGGTTGGACCTCCTGGTCGGGCAGGAAGAATCCATGGGTGCTGAGAACCAGCATCTGTGGGCGATGGACCCGCTTGACCACACTTTCCAGCGCGTACTTCCCCAGGTACGAAACCGGCTTCTTTCCAGAAATCGTTTCCAAACTCGGTGAAATAGCTGCAGCCTCGGCCCTGGTGTTGGGAAGAGCCGATACCTTGCCTAGGCCCGTTTGCGAAACGAGACCACGATTGGCATCCCAATCAAACGTTTCATTGCGAAAGATCGCCTCAACGGCCGCACGCGTCCTTTCCGGGGTCAGGTCAAACGTCGGATCGGCGAATAAGAGTGGGGTTCGATGACTCTTGGCTTGTTTCTCCTGGACCCGTTCGCGGCCGCTGATGACAAACTGCAAGCCGTAGTCTTCGATCAAAAAACGATCTTCGCCGGTTGGCAGGGCGTTCCAGGGCATTAGCCACAGTGTTCCGTCAGGGCTGAGAATCAGGTCGTCGGTCTCCGCCGGCAACTTCTCGGCAAGCGGCTGCCAGACCAGCGTGGTCAGTTGCCTTAGTTTCTCTGTCAGTTGATCAGCGGCGTTGGGATCAGTCAGTTGGCCGCGGATCTGGTTGATTTGCTGGTCTATGTCATCGGCCAGGCCCAAATCGACGAGTTGAACGTCACCCGATTTGGCAATCACCCAGGCGATATAGCGGGCCGATTGCCAGATTGGTTCCTGCTGGATCGCCTGGAAATCGAAGACGGGAATCCGGGCGAAGTTGACGAATGTTGTTCCAGGTGGCAGGGCGCCACGGACAGCGTCCAATTCGATCCATTCCGCCGTCTTAACAGTGCCGCCGAGCACCTGAGCCATCTGGCGATTCAGCGTTTGTTCTTGCTGCGTAAGATGAGCAATTGAAGCTTTCCGGGCATCTGCCTGATCCGGTGGAGGTACCGTCATGGTCAGCGTGGCCAGTTTTCGCCGAACCTTCAAGAGTTTCTCGACCGCATCCTTCACTTTCGGATTGTCCGAATCACGCCCCAGTAATTGGCGTTCCGCCAGGGCCTCGCTGGAAAGACCTTTGCCATTGATCAACCAACTGGCGGAGGCTTGCACAGCAGCGGCCTCAGAACGGTTGACATACCCTAGCGAGAGGGCAGCGTGGAACTTTCCGCTTTGTGAAAACAAAAACCTCTTCTGCTCTTGAGATTCCAAGGAGGCGAGAGTCCGGCTTAGAAAGCTTGCCGATGCTCTTCGCGACTGATCGGTTACGTCGACAGCGTGTCGCCACTCACCTTGAGCCTGCAGCAAGGCACCCAGGTTGTCGAGCTGACGAGTCGTATCGGGATGTTCTTCGCCGTGGACCTTTGTCCGGATTTTCAAAGCCTGCTCGAAGTAGAGCCGCGCTGCGGTATAATTTCCTTGGGCCTTCAGCAGTAAAGCAAGGTTGTTGAGCGATTGGGCAAACTCGGGATGTTCTTCGCCGAGGACCTTTCTCCGAATTTCCATGGCCTGCTCGTAATAAGGCCGCGCCGCGTCATAATCTCCCTGAGCATCCAGCAGAAAACCTACGTTGTTGAGCGATTGGGCAGTGTGGGGATGTTCTTCGCCGAGGACCTTTCTCCGAATTTCCAGAGCCTGCTCGTAGTAGGGCCGCGCGTCGGCATAATCCCCTTGAGTCTGCAGCAGGCCGCCGAGATTGTTAAGCGAAGTGGCTGTATAGGGATGTTCGTCGCCGAGCACCTTTTTGTAGATTTCGAGAGCCTGCTCAAAGTAGGGCCGCGCGGCGGCATAGTCTCCTTGAGCCAGGAGCAGAAAACCGAGATCACTGAACGATGTGGCCGTATCGCGATGCTCTTCGCCGAGCACCTTTCTCCGAATTTCAAGGGCCTGCTCCAAGTGGGGACGTGCGGCGGTATAATCTCCTTGGGCCTGCAGCAGAGAACCGAGGCTGTTGAGCGATGAGGCCGTATCGCGATGTTCTTCGCCGAGCACCTTCTGGCAGATTTCGAGAGCCTGCTCGTGATAAGGCCGCGCGGCGTCACAATCTCCCTGAGCCCTCAGTAGAACACCTAGGCTACGGAGGGATTGGGCCGTAAGGGGATGTTCTTGGCCGAGCACGTTTCTGCGAATTTCCAGAGCCTGCTCGTAGTAGGGCCGCGCGGCGGCATAATCTCCTTGACGGTGCAGCAGAAGTCCGATATTGTTGAGCGATGCGGCGATGTGGGAATGTTCGTCGCCAAGCACCTTCCTGTAGATCTCCAGAGCCCGCTCCAAGAAGGGCCGGGCGGCGGCATAATCTCCTTGAGCCTGGAGCAGAAAACCGATATTGTTGAGCGATGTGGCCGTATCGGGGTGTTCTTCGCCGAGCACCTTCTTCCGGATCGATAAGGACTCCTTCGCAAGCACGAGCGCTTCCGTAGTCTTTCCCTCCTGGGATAGAGCACGCACACGACGGTCGATCTCTGCGGCCTTTTCAAGTTGTTTTTCTTGCTGTTGACGAACCGGTTCTACATTGCTCGCCTGTGGAGGCGACTGAGAGTAGGCGGGAAGTTGAAACGCCAATATCCCGATTGCAAAACAGAGCCAAGTCATGCCACGCATCTGTCACTCCTTCAAGCGATATTGTTGAAAGTTTTGTTTTTAAGTAGGCAAAAAATAGGTGCCAAACGACGAGAAATGATTCAGCCCAGTCGATCCTGATCCGGCACTTGAATCAGTATCCAAGTTCCTCGAACTTGGTTGGACTGAAGTACCGTATATGCCGCGCTTCACTATTGCGGCAAATCCTGCGGGCTGTAATATTTGACCGTGGCCGACATGATTGGAATCGGATCTTTGCGAAACTTGGTGGTACCGACGTCTTGATCGACCGACTCGCCGTTGCTGATCAAGCCTCGGGTTGTGATGGAGGACAATTGACCCCGCAGTGCCGCTAGGTCGTCAGCATCTTTGTCAGGTAGGCTTCCCATGGCAAGAATCGCAAGGTCCTCCGCTTCGTCCGTCAACAAGTCAGCGGAAGGCGTCGAGCTAGATTTCCGTTCGGGATAAACACTGGCCGAAATGGTTCCGACGAACTCGCCATAGTCGAATTCCTTCTCTTTCGATTCGGCATCCGACAGAACTCGGAACGGTTGCACCGAGTTGTCGTCGGAGTTGTAGTAGCCCCGAATTCCCCAAATATCGCGATCGGGTTCCAGCACCCAAGCTCTGCACTGAACATCTGGCAGCGTTTGTCGGCCGAGGGTGTTCTCGCCGTTGACTTTCAGGACGAGGCCGAGCCGAGGGCGCGAGGATCCCTTGCGTTTGATGATTAGCGAAACCTTTTGACCTTCCCTCGGTTCCGGCATGAACGCGGCCCCTCGGCGGAATTCAATTGGCTGGGGGACGTCATCGTATCGAACTTCCAAACGGATCGGGGCATCGGAGTTGTCTTGCGAGAGAGGATGTTTTTTCGAAGACGTCGATTTCTGACTCGTGGCGGTTTCGAGCTTCGCAATTAGCGAGGTTTTGACCGCTTCGGTCGTCGCCTTTTCCTTGCGTTCATCCGAAGTGAGCGAGAGGCTGCCGTCATCAAATACGCCACGCACCGTAAAGCTCTCACCGCTGTCCAGCAGGTCTTCCAGGTCAGGGCGGACGGTGAAACGGGCCAGCAAGTCCATCGTGTTTTGCTGCGGATCGAAGCACATGATCCCCACGGTCATGCTGCTCAGGTCGGGTGTAATGACAGCGACGCCAGTGAGAAGTGCGTCGGGCGTTACTTTTTCAGTCCCCCAGGCCAAGGGGTATTTGACGTTAAAGAACTTCTTTCTTCCCGACTCGCTTAAGTGACTAGCCCCTGGAATTTCGGCGGCAACCTTGTTGGCATCCTTGATCACTCCAATCGGATCGCGAATATCGTTGCGAACGATCAAGGCCATCTTCACCTTGTCGGCCAGACGCAGATTGAGCGTTCCGACACGGTCCGAGATTGGCTCGTTTCCCTTCTTAACTCGAAATTTCAGCACGCCGACATTGTCGTAGCCACGGTCGTTGAGTGTGTCCAAAACCTGCGGTATCTGCTTGAGGAGTTCTTTCTCCAGGTCGTCGGCTGCAAAAAGTGATGTCGCGCTAACGAGAAACAGCGCGCCGAACATTGAGGCCGATCCGAGACGCAAAGGCATTTTGACCCTCCTAAGTTAATCCCAAAAGTTGGTTTGTCTGACGATGATATTGATGATATTTACGTGAACTCCTCAGCAAGACTATCTTCCGGTCAACGTCCACGCAGCCCAATAAAAAGGATGAGCCGTGCCGTAACGCTGGCGGCGACTTTCGATGCGATTCAGCTGGGCGTTTCTCAGTGCCTCTGTCTTGCTTTGACTGGCGGCCAAGTTCTGAAAGAAGTCGTTCATGATAATCGCCGAATCGCGGTCCGGGACATTCCACAAGGTCGAGACGACAGCCTCGGCGCCAGCCAGTTGAAAGGCTTGCCGCAGACCAGCGACCCCTTCACCGGTCTGGATATCGCCCAGTCCCGTTTCACAGGCACTTAGCACCACTAGTTCCGTACCTCGCAGGTCGATCCCCACGATCTCCATTCCAGTCAGCACTCCGTCGTCGGCCCCGGCGGCTGGTTGATTGCAGCCGGCGAACAGCAACCCACAGCGGAGCAGCGGATTCTCGACCGGCTTTCCATCGACCGTCAATACGGTTGCCGAACGTGAGTTATCTCCCAGTAACGCTTCGCGATTGTCTTGCTCAACTTGCTGATCTGGAAGGAAAAATCCATGTGTGCTGAGCGCCAGCATCCTCGGTCTCTTCACTCGTTTGCAAACCGTTTCTAATGCGTAGGGGCCGAGGTACGAAATCGGCTTCTTGCCGGTAATCGACTCCAGGCTCGGAGCAATGGCCGCCGCTTCGACCCGAGTGTTCGGCAGCGGAGTAACCTTGCCCAGCGCCGTTTGCGAGACGATTCCCCGGTCGGTATCCCAGTTAAACGTATCGTTGCGAAAGATGGCCTCGACCGCGTTACGCGTTTTGTCGGGGCTTAAGTCGAACGTCGGATCGGCAAACACCAGCGGACGAGCGTTGCTAGGGTTGTTCGGCGTTTTCATGAGTTCGCGACCGCTGACAACATAACGCAGGGCGTAGTCTTCAATCAGGAAGCGTTCGTTGCCCGAACGTAAGGCATTCCATGGACACAACCAAAGCGCACCATCGGGGCTCAGAATCAGCCTCTTGGTAGCTTCCGGCAATTGCTGGGCAATCGGCTGCCAGATCATAGGAGCCATTTCTTGCAAGCCCTGGTTCAACGTCTCGCTCAACGTATCGCTCGATTCGGGATCGTTGACTAGCTTGCGAACACTACTGATCTGGGCATCGATGTCACTGGCCAGCCCCAGGTCGATCAGTTGCACATCACCCTCGCCAGTCGCCGGCATCAACCAAGCTAGGTAACGTGCGGGCAGCAAATGTTGAATGCTTTCGTTCGGGGTGTAGGCTTTCACACGCAGTCGCGCGAAGCTGACAAATACGTTTCCAGGTGGGATCTTCTCGCGGATCTCCTCCACTTCAATCCACTCGGGCGCTTCGACGGAACTACCAACGACCAGCGCGACTTGCTTGGTCAGGTTATGCTCTTGAATCATGAGCTGATGAATCTCGTTGGTCCGCGCGTCCGCATCCTCGGGGCGGGCAGTTGTCATGACGAGTGCTGCCATCTTACTGCGAATCTCCCGCAACTCGCCGACGGAACGCTTCACCTCGGGGTCATCCGCATCACGCTCTAGAAGTTGACGCTGAGCCAGGGCCTCTCGGGCGATACCTTTGCCGTTAATCAACCAACCTGCAGACGCGTTCACAGCGTCAGGCTCACTACGATTGGCGTAGCCAATCGTAAGGGCGACGTTGAATTCACCAACTTTCTTGCCCAGTAATCCGCGACGCGATTGAGGATCCGCAGAACTTAAGACGCGAATCGTCGAATTCAGCGAGTTTCGTCTTGCCTGATCGATACTCTCGACCGCACTTCCCCCATCACCCAAACACTGCTGAACACCAGCTAGATTAATTAATCCAGTCGCCACTCGCGGATGCTCTTCCCCCAAAATAGTCTTTTGGATGGCCAGGGATTTTTCATAGTATGATCGAGCCGTTGCATTGTCCCCAGTCTCCGTATGGAGAGCACCGAGATTAAGAAGCGTATCCGCTGTTGCTGGATGCACTTCGCCCAGCATCTTCTGGCGAATCGCCAAGGCCTTTTCCATCTCTGACTTGCTGCTTGCGTACTCCTTTAGATAGAAGAGTGTCAGCCCCAGCGAATGATGGGAAGACGCCGTAACGGGATGCTCTGCACCATACCATTTCTGTCGGATTTCGAGGGCCTGTTCCTGATACTTGCGAGCTTCGGTATATTTTTTCTGATCGATGAGTAGAACCCCTAGGCCATTGAAATAACTCGCCGTTGTCGGATGCTCGAATCCATGAACTTTCAAGCTGATCTCCGCGGCTTCGAATAGGTAGAGTCGTGCGCCGAGAAGGTTCCCTTGAGTGTAGTTCAAAGACGATAAATTATGCAGTGTGGTGGCCGTGTCGGGATGCTCTTTTCCGAGCACCTTTCTTTGAATGGCCAGGGCCTTCTCCAGGTAGTTTTGCGCGGTCGCATATTTCCCTTCACGATGAAGATTCACCCCCAATTCGTTCAGTGCTTTAGCGGTTCCCGGGTGGTCCGCACCATACATGCGTTTGCTTATTTCCAGTGCCTGCTCATAGTAAAGTCGAGCCTCGGCGTAGTCTCCTTTTTTACTGAGTAAAGTTGCCAGGTGAGAAAGAGCTGTTAGCGTACTGGGATGTTCCAAGCTGTAGGCGCTCTTGTAAATGGCCAAGGCCTTCTCCAGGTAGGGTCGGGCTGCTGGCCAATCTCCCTGCTCAATTGATACAACACCCATGTTGTTTAACGATTGCGCGATGTCCGGATGTCCGGCCGGAAGGATTGTGCTGCGAATAGCGAGAGCCTTTTCGTGACAGGCTCGGGCAGCCTTGAAATCTCCTTGTGCGGAATGCAGCACGCCTAGATCATTAAGCGTTAAGGCTGTATCGGGATGTTCTAGCCCCAGCGTTTCCTCCTGAATTGCTAGAGCATCTTCCAAGAACGGCCGTGCGCCATGATAGTCGCCTTGATCGTAGAGCAGGACGCCGAGGTCGCGAAGCAACGTCGCTGTCAGAGGATGTCTCTCTCCCAGTGTTTGCTTCCGGATCTTCAGCGCTCGCTCGTATTGCGATCGAGCCTCGTTGTATTGTTCCGCTTTCCGATATAAGTCTCCGAGGATTATGATAGACCGGGCGGTCTCGGTCGTGTCACCCGCGATCTTGAGATAAACGTCCACATACCTCTTTTGGTACGGTATCGCGGCGGAAAAATCGCCAAGCAGCGCATGCATCCTGCCCGTCCTGCTGACGTAAGTCATGGTTCTTGGATGATTTTTTCCTTGAACCTTTTCATTGATTCGTAGTGCTTCCTTGTAGTTCGAGAGTGCTGCGGAAAACTTCTCTTGTTTCTCGAGCACAAATCCCAAATTGCCATGCACCGAAGCGGTCATCAGATGGTCTGCGATGTGCTTTTGGTAGACTTTCAGCGCGCGTTCAAAGTAGGGCTGGGCCTCGGCGTATTTGCCCTGCGATACAAACGACAGACCCACCGCGTTCACCGTGGCTATCGTTTCGGCATGGTCTTTGCCAAACACCTTCTCGCGAATCGCGAGCGACTGTTGCACAAGCCGAGTCGCTTCAACTTTCGACTCCTTTACCTTCGCCAACTCGCTCCCGCGATCGTAAAGATCCGTCGCCCTCTTTAGTTGCCGCTGTTCGCTTGGGCTAAAGGTTCGCGCACTAGGGGCAGCTGGAGCTTGAGCATACGCAGGCGAAAGCAATGCCATCACGGCCAAAGCACTAGAAAAACAGGTCGATCCACGCACAAGACTATCTTTCGGTCGAAATGTCACAAACAGCGAGGTGCTGAGGCGATCAAGCAATCTCAACAGTGCATCTCACACGTCAACGCACAACTCGATCCCACCTTTCCGTAAAAA
>JGI12210J13797_10094831_pt1 | contig 10570 bp, 8 predicted proteins | sample ElkSlonscriptome_3_FD_13797 | JGI IMG/M metagenome (IMG submission 13797) | reverse complement strand
AGCGCGATGGGCTCGCGCGTGTCGCTGACCCTGCTGCTGGTCATCACGGCGGTGTCCGTGGTCGTGCTGCTGGTGTGGGCGGTGGCCGTGCTGCCCCACGTGGAGTGGTCGCGGCTGTACGACATGGCGCCGACCGAGGCGGGCGGCTCGGCGTTCCTGCCCCGCGGGGGCCTGGGCATCCTGGCCGCCCTGCCCGCGGCCGGCTGGTTCTACCTGGCCATCGAGGGCGTGCCGCTGGCGGCCGAGGAGACCCGCGACCCCGCGCGTGACCTGCCCCGGGGGATGATCGCGGCCATGCTCTCGCTGGTGGCGTTCTCCGCGTTGGCGCTGGTGCTGGGCCCGGCCGCGGCGGGCTCGGAGGCGCTGTCGCAGAGCGCCAACCCCCTGCCGGCCGCGGTCGAGGCGGTCAGCGGCCGCGGCGTGATCTACTGGATCACCACCGTGGTGGGCCTGGCCGGCCTGGTGGCGAGCTTCTTCGGCATCATCTTCGCCTACTCGCGGCAGATCTTCGCGCTGTCGCGGGCGGGCTACTTCCCGCGGTGGCTGTCTCGCACCAACCGCCACCGGGCGCCCCACTGGGCCCTCATCGTGCCCGCCGTGGTCGGCTACGGCACCATCCGCCTGGTCGACGCGCTCAACGGCGGCGAGGTGGCCACCGCAGATCTGCTCATGCAGGTGGCCGTGTTCGCGGCCCTCATCTCCTACGTGACCATGATGGTCAGCCACCTGGTCCTGCGCCGCCGGGCCCCCGACATGGAGCGGCCCTATCGCACGCCCGGCTACCCCGTCACCCCGGTGGTGGCGCTGGTGCTGTCGCTGGTGGCGATGAGCTCGTCGCTGTTCTACGGCGAGTCGGCGCTGTGGGTGGTGGCCGGCACCGCGGTGGCGATGGGGCTGGGGGTGGCGTACTTCGGGCTCTACAGTCGCCACCGGCTGGTGGCCGACGCGCCCGAGGAGGAGGCGTCGGTGGTGCGCGCGGCCGAGGCCGAGCTGGAGGGGTGAGTGGCGCGCGGCACGAGCCCGCGCGCGGAGCCCGTGGGGCCGGCTACTCCAGGTCGATGATGAGCTGGCGCCCGTCGGTGTGCCACACGGTCAAGCCGTCCGTGCACCCGGTGGAATCCCCGTTCGACCCGGTCTGCAGCGACAAGAAGCGGATCGACTCGGCCCCGTAGTCGATGCTCGTGGGCATTCCCGAGCCGGGGTTCCACGCGCTCCAGTCGAACATGGTGGTGTCGAGGAGGTCGGCCGCGGTCGGCTGCCCCGCGAAGGGGTTGGTGAACGCCTGGTCGAAGAACGTGGCCGTGTTGGGCTCGGTGCCCATGGGCGCGTCGAGCCGGAAGGTCACCCACTCGTCCAGCCCGCTCTCGAGCCGCTGCGCTCGCCAGGGCACGCCGGTGAGGCGGTAGCCGTAGAAGCCGCCGGTGTCGTCCTTGCCGTCCTCGCGGGTGTACAGCAGCATGAAGAAGTCGCTCGAGGTGTTCGTCCCTTCGGGCTCAGCTCAGCTCGAGCTGGCGATAGCGGGCGTAGAACAGCTGGAGCACGCCGTAGCCCACCAGGCCCGCGGCGATGATGGCCAGCGCGTACCAGCTGACCTGGGCCGCCTCGCCGAGCGCACCGCCCACCCCTCGGGCCTGCGAGGGCGAGTGGCTGATGGCGGCGTCGATGAGGAAGTAGCCGATGATGGGGAAGACCACCGCGCGGGCCATCAGACCGGTGCGGCCCACGGCCTGGAGCACGGAGACCTCACGCGAGGACATCCCGGAGCGATCCACCTTCTCCATGAAGCTCAGCTCGAATGCACTCTTGAGCTGGTAGAGGCCGGCCGAGATGATCGCGCCGCCCAGGATGCCCAGCACCACCTGTCCAGCCGTGCCCGCCTCGAGCAGCTTGGCGATCCAGGCCTGCTTGCCGCCACCCGACTGGCCGCTGCCCGCCACCATCTGGAAGGCCGCCACCGAGAGCGCGACGTGCATCACCCCGCTGGCTGCCCAGGCGATCCGCTTGACCACCATCTTCTTCTCGTCCTCGTGCTTGGCGGGATCGAGGGCGGCCTGCACGAACCTCCACAGCGCGTAGCAAGCGAAGCCCACGCCGGCGACCACCAAGAGCACGCGCCCGAACGGCTGCTCGACGACCCACTGCAGCACGCCCTTGCTGCCCTCGATGAGCCCCCCTTCACCCACCGCAGCGAGCACGGCGAGCATGCCGAGGGTGATGTAGAGGGCACCTTTGACCAGCCAGCCGACTTTGGCGGCGGTCTCGAGCGCGTCCGAGTGGCGGTGGACGATCGTCGATACGTTCATGCTGGCTGGGATGAGCAATGATCGGGCCAAGGCCCCAATGCCGCCCAGACGGCTTCTAACGCCGGAACAACGGTTTTTTGGTCTCGTTCGACGTGTCAGCTTGGCTCGCCTGCGCGGGGGCGCACGGTTCACCGGCGTCCATGTTGGGCGCTGGCGCTCAGGGCGCTCGAGAGGGAGCGCGGCTGGCCGTCGGCTCGTGGATCCCGGGCTTCCCGGCTCCCCGCGCGAGGAGCCGGAACTTCCGAGGTCTCGACCGAGCGCGAGCTCAGCACCCGCTGTTGTTCGAGGTCGTGGCCTGGGGGTGGTATTGCCCCGGCCCGACGTTGGTGCCGCCGAAGCGGAACAGCCCGTCGTCGAGATCGCAGTAGGACGAGTTGGTCATCGTCACGTGGCTGGAAGCGCTGTCGGTGCGGAAGATGACCTCGTCCATCCCCGTGATGTCGCAGTCGTCGATGAACACGTGCACCGGGTAGGTGGACCCGCCGTTCTGCCGGATCATCTTGCCCGCATCGTGCGCGGAGAAGTTGGACAGGTGGAAGGTGCTCGCCGCGTTGATCTGGAAGACCTTGTCCGAGCCGTACTGGGCCGAGCCGCCGTCGAGGAAGACCGTGCCCTCGTCCTTGATCGTCATGGCGTCCTCTCCGATGTCCTCCCACACGATGTTCTGCATCCACACGGTGCCGCCGTCGGGGTACACGTGGATCCCGTCGGCCGCGGGGGCGCCCAGCGTCACGTTGAGCAGCGTCGCGCCCTCCTCCACCCGGAAGATCGGCTTTTGGCTCTCGCTCTGGCTGCCGTCGCCGAGGCCGTCGGAGATGTAGCGCTTCCCGCAGCCGTCGAAGGTCTGCCCGGGTCCGACCACGATGGTGGAGCTCACGTAGACGTTGGAGAGGCCCCCTCCGCCGCAGCCCCCGGGCGGGGGCGGCGGGTTCCCGCCCGCGGGGACCACCGCGAACTGCTGGTTGGTCCCGCTGTGGGCGTCCCACTGCATGATGTTGGCCCCGTCCGCGGTGGAGAAGTTCTCGACGTCGAGCGCGAGGTTGCTCAGCCGCGAGCGGATCGTCGCGACCCCGTTGGATGTCTCCTCGAGCATGAACTGCTGGTTGTCGCCGCCGTGGCAGGCCCACTGCGCGATGTTGCCCCCCGGCGACGTGCTCCACTCGAATACGTCGACACACTTGTTGCTGGCCACGTTGCGCAGCAGCACGTAGCCGCCGGAGGCGGGCTCGAGCACGAACTCCTGGGCGGTGGCCCCGTTGCAGGGCCACTGGCGAATGTTGGCGCCGTCGTCCGGGCTGCCGTTCTCGAGGTCGATGCACTTGCCCGAGTTCTGGTTCACGAAGTTGACCGTGCTCCAGGCGGAGGGCAGGGATCGATACATCTCTTCTTCTGCGGGATCGCCCTCGATGTCGTCCTCGACATCGCACGCCGAGAGGGTGAGGGAGACGAGGCCGCCGGCCAGCAGGGTGATGACTCGATGACGTGAGATGGGCATGTTCGTTCGTGTGTTCATGGGCTCGGCAGTGAGTACCTCCACTCGAGCGCGAGGGCTCAGCGGTAGTCGCCATAGTTCGAGCGATGTCGAGGCCTTGCATCCGCGGTCCCCCGTGTTACCCAAGCTTCATCGGTTGATGTCGGCGCCGCTCGAGTCATCGCATGATCTGAGCCTTTGCCGCCCACCCGCGGTACTGAAGGCTCATGCGTGCTCTTCCGCTCTCCGCCATGCTCCTGCCCCTGATCACATCGTTCCCCAGCGGCTGTGATGGTTCCGGTGAGGTGCTCGAATCCGCTGAGTACCGGGCGCTACCCTCGGCGGGGAGCGTGGTCCGGCTGGTGAACGTCTCGTCGAACAAGTGTGTCGATCTGGAGAATGGCAGCCCGGACGACGGCGCCAACATCCGCCAGTGGCCCTGCAACGGGGCCACCGCCCAGGAATTCGTGCTCGATCCCGCTGCGGACGGCTATGTGCTGCTGCGCAACGTGGCCAGCAACAAGTGCCTCGATGTGTGGGGATGGAGCACGTCGCCGGGGGCCAACATCGCGCAGTGGGCCTGTCACGGCGGCACCAACCAACAGTTCATGCTCGAGGAGACGTCCAACGGGATCGCGACGATCCGCTCGCGGCTGAGCAACCTGGTGCTCGACGTCGAGGGCGGCTCGGCCGCGGACGGGGCGAACATCATGCAGTGGAACGCCCACGGCGGGGCCAACCAGCGGTTCGAGGTGATCTCCGCGGGGGGCGGCGGAGACGGCGGTGGAGACGGCGGTGGCCCGGATCCGAGCTGCGGCGACCCCAACGACTTCGACGCGTGGGTCCACCTCGAGGGCGGCACCTGGATCGCGGAGAACGGGGGCTCCACCGTCTACACCGGGGGAGACATGATGCACGCCATGCAGGCGGGGCTCGACAGCCTCACGCCGGGGCGATCGAGCAAGGAATCGGTGCTCGTGTGCGGCTCGGGCACCATCGGCCCCCACGCGGGCAGCATCAAGCGGGTGCGCCTGCCCAGCTACAGCATCCTCGACGTGCGCGGCACCATGACGATCGCCGACACCGGCGAGGGCGACATCGTGCCGGTGGCGTGCCGCAACGCCAGCCACGTGGAGGTGCCCAACCTGCGGATCGAGGGCAACCCTCGCTACTCCGTGTGGGTGCAGAGCTGTAGCGACGTGGAGCTGGGAGACATCGATATCTCGCTTTCGAACATCCTCACGATCGGGCACGGCATCCGCATCGACGACAGCCTGGGCTCGATGTCGACCGACGTGAGCATCGATCACGTGCAGGTGGAGGGCACGGGCACCCACGGAGTCGAGACCTACGGGGTCGACGACCTCACGATCGGGCACGTGGAGGCGGTGGACACCGGCGGCTGCGGGCTGCTGCTCAACGCCACCACCCACGCCGACATCGGGGTGGTGGACGCGGTGGGGGCGGGCTCGGGCACCGGCTACGCCGCGTTCCGCATCGCCAACGGGGCTGGCCGGATCGGCGGGCAGTACCCCACCAACATCCACGTGGGCGAGGTCAACGCCCAGGGCGGCGGGCGCGGGGTGTTCTGCGTGTCCGACAGCGGCGGGCTCGAGATCGATCACGTCGACATCTCGCAGACCGAGACCAACGCCATCCTGCTGGAGAACTGCCACAACGTGTCGCTGGCGACCGGCGGGGGCACGGTGAGCGGCGGCGGGAACATTCGGATCGCGGCGCGGGCGGACATGGCTCCGTCTTCGGACATCACGCTCGAGAACCTGACCGTGGTGAACAACGGGATCCTCGAGAGCCCGTGCTCGGGCACGAACAACGTGGCCAGCAACATCACGCTGGTCGGCTCGTCGCTCCAGATGTGCAACTAGACTAGATTCAGGGGGAGGGGAGGGGCGGGGCGGGGCGGGGGCGAGTTCGTCTCGCTGGGCTTCATCTCGCGTGCGCTGCCCGACTCCGCCCCGCCCGCGGGGCCGCGAGCTCACGCAGACCACGCGGGCTCCCGCCGGCTCCCGCACTCCACCGCGATCGCCCTGGTGGGGCCCGATGGCCGCATGCACGCCCGGTTCGTCGCCCCGCACACCCCGGAGACGCTGGCCCCCCGCATCATCGACGCGATCCAGCGCGGTCCCGAGCCGGCCGAGCCGGTCCGAAGGACTCGGGGTGGATCCGCTCGGGATCCATACCGAGGGCCTCCAGCCCCGTGATGAGGGCGGCCATGAAGGAGATCGGGCCGCACAGATACAGACTGTCTCCCACCCGGCTGCGGACGCGTGTCACTCGACGTATTCTCGAGACCAGTGATGAACGCGACTGCACAGCGATTTCTACTGCTCGGTCTGCTCCCCGCCTTCGCATGCCGCGACGACGACATGCCCGCCAGCTCCGGTACCGACGCGACGGCAACGACATCGGGGTCGGCGGGACTCACCACGGGTACGGGCGATGGCGAGACCACGTCGTCCGATCCGACGGCGGAGACCGAGGAGAGCCCAGACTCAATTACGACGTCGTCGACCACCGCCGATCCGGACACGACCACGTCTGACTCGGACACCGACGCCCCGACTACGGGCGGCGAGCAGTCCATGTTCTGTCCCGAGGGCCCGTTCGCCAAGACGCCACTGCTCAGCAAGACGGTCGTGGCCACCGTGCTGCCGGGCACCTCGACGTCGGTCGGTGTCGATGGGCTCATCGAGGGCCCGGTATGGTTCGAGGGGTCGCTTTACGTGTCGCACTTCTGGTTCTCTAGCAGCCCGCACCCCTCCGAGATCCTGCGATACGTCGACGGCGTCGGCTTCGAGCTGGCGCAGGTCGACAGCGGAACCAACGGCCTGGCGATCGACCACGAAGGGATGCTCATTGGCGGCAACCAGGCGAACGGCACGATCTCCGCTTACGATCTCATGGGCGGGATCACCACGGTGGTCGAGGACTTCGAGGGCACGCGCTTCAACTCGCCCAATGACCTCGCCGTTCGAAGCGACGGCACGATCTACTTCTCGGACCCGAACTATCAGGGGCCGCAGCCGATGCCGCAGTCCATCACCGCGGTCTACCGCGTCGCGCCCGACGGCACCGTGGTGCAGTTCGAGACCTCGCTCGAGCAGCCCAACGGCGTCACGCTCTCGCCTATGGAGGACGTGCTCTATGTCGGCTTCCCGGGCGGCATTCGTCGCTACGACCTGATGCCCGACGGCAGCGTCGTCACGCCCGGTACCGAGTTCGGCCGCGGTCTTTCGAACATCGACGGCATGACGGTCGACTGCGCGGGAAATCTCTACGCCACGCTGTTCAGCGAGGCTCGGATCGCGGTGCTCGACCCCGAGGGCACCGAGCTTGGCAGCGTGGAGGTTGCGCCCTCGCTGACCAACGCTGCGTTCGGCGGCCCCGAAGGGCGCACGCTCTTCATCACCGCGGGCAACCCCGAGCAGGGCGACTCGCTGTACTCGGTCGAGCTAGAGATTCCTGGGATTCCCTACTGAGCCTGCTCGAGGAGCGGCGCGTGCCCTGACGTGCGTGGACCCATCAGTCGTACTGCTGCTCGAGCACGAGGCCCGGAGCCGGTCCGAAGGACTCGGCGTGGATCCGCTCGGGATCCATACCGAGGGCCTCCAGCCCCGTGGTGAGGGCGGCCATGAAGGAGATCGGGCCGCACAGATACACCTCGACATCGAGGCTGGGCACGAGGCGGGCGACGAGGGCGGCGTCGATGCGGCCGACGGCATCGAAGCCCGGCCCGCGGCGATCCTCGGGGCGAGGGCGGCTGTAGGCCACGTGGACGTGGGTGTCGGGGCGGTCGGACGCGAGCCGCTGGACCTCCTCGCGCAGGGGGTGGTGCGCGCCGTCGCGGGCCCCGTGGATGAACCACACCGGCCGGGGGGAGGCATCGGCGGCCAGGGCATGCAGCATGGACACCATGGGCGTGATCCCGACGCCGGCGCTGACGAGCACCACCGGGCGCGAGCCGTGGTCGAGCACGAAGTCTCCGGCCGGAGCTTGGGCGGAGACGATGGCCTCGGGCGGCAGCTGGTCGTGCAAGAATCGAGACGCCAGGCCGTGGGGCTCGCGCTTGACGGTGATGCGGTAGCGCGCGGTGCTCGGGCCGCTCGACAGCGAGTACGTGCGGGACACCGGCTCGGTGTGGTCGGGCAGGGATAGCTCGATCGACAGGTGCTGCCCCGCCGCGAAGCCGGGCAGCGGCCCGCCGTCGCGGGCCTCGAACACGAACGAGGTCACGTCGTCGCTCTCGCGGGTCCGGTGGACCAGCCGCAGCGAGCGGATCGAGCCCCGGGCCTCGCTCCAGCGCAGGGGCAGCGCTTGGGGCAGCTCGATGGCCTCATCGAGGGTGAAGACGATGAGGCGACGGGCGCCGGAGAAGAGAGCCACGCGAGGGGAGTCCCAGTCGATCTCGGTGCGACCGGTCAGCTGCAGCATCCCGCCGGTGCCCATGTCGACCAGCAGCAGCCCGGCGCGGGGGTCCACCACCAGGTTGCCGATGGTGTTGAAGAAATTGTTGCCGGCGTAGTCGGGGATGAGCAGAGTGCGATCGTCGGGGACCCCGATGAAGCCCGGGGAGCCCCCGCGGTGGCTGGCGTCCATGCCGAAGCGGGCGTCGTGGCCGGGGCCGCGGTGGCCGGTGGCGATGAACAGGGTGTCGGCGCCGCGGATCCACGCGGTATGCTCGGCGGAGAGACGCGCGTGGTGACGGGGCGGCGCAGGGGGCCGCGGCGGCTCCACCCACTGCCACTGGCGCTCGGTGATGTACTGCGGGCAGTTGCCGAAGCTCTGGTCCACCGCGAGCGCCAGACCGCCGTTGGCGGTCGGCTGCACGCGGCCGTTGACGCGGTTGCGGCGGCGGGTGTGCAGCTCGATGCCCAGCAGGCCCAGGTCGGCGCCGGGCGGCAGGGCCCCGTGCAGCGCGTCCCCGGGGACGGGGCGGGCGTCGATCTCCAGCCGGCGAGGGTCGGGCGCACGGGCGAAGCCCGGCCGCCCGGTCAGCAGCGTGGCCCACGGGCGCCCCCGCTCGTCCCGCGCCGCGGCCACCAAGAAGGGCAGCTGCTCGTAGAACTCGCGGTGCTGGGGGGGCAGGGCAGGCCGCACCGCCCCGCGGGCCCAGGGCTCGATGCGATCCCGAACGCCGAGTCGGGTCTGCACCGCGTGCTCGCCGGCGTGGAACGGAGACGGGGCCGCGGGTACGTCCATGATGCGCTCGTTCTTCCTCGGCTCAGGCGGCCGGGACGATCAGCTCCATGCGGATGCCGCCGGGGATCGTGTACATCCCGTGTCGGGTGGGTCCGTTGCCGAGGGGCTCGGGCGCGAACTCGACCTCGACCCCGGGGGCCTGCTGCAGGCGGGTGTGCAGGGTGTCGAGCGCAGCGTCGTCGACCACCCGCAGGGCGAAGTGATGCAGGCCGATCACGCGCTTGCGGTCGAAGCTCACCGCGTGGGCGGGGTCGGCCACCTGCCACACGGTGAGCATCGTGTGCCCGTCGCTGACGAAGACGGCCGGGTAGTCGGGCTGCTCACCGACCTGGGTGAAGCCGAGCACGTCGATGAAGAAGGCGCGGGTCCGAGCGAGGTCGGGGACGGTCAGTCCGATGTGATGGGCGCCGCGGGTCAGGGGGGCGTCGGTCATGGGTAGAGCTTGATTCAGCGGCATTCGAGAATAAATGCCGGAATCCGAAGATGTTTACTCGAAGAAGCTGAAGAATGCTGCGTACCATGGCGTGGTGAACAAGCTCGCCGCCATGCAGACGTTCGTGGCCATCGTGGACGCGGGCAGCATGACCAACGCGGCGGCGTCGCTGGGCAAGGCGCTGCCCACGGTGGTGCGCAGCCTGGCCACCCTCGAGCGGGCGCTGGGGGTGCAGCTGCTGCGACGCACCACCCGGCGGATGTCGCTGACCGAGGAGGGGCGGCTGTACCTCGAGCGCTGCCGCCGGATCCTGGCCGACGTGGAGGAGGCCGAGCAGGCGCTGGGCCGCCAGCAGGCCGAGCCGCGGGGCGAGCTGCGGGTGACTGCGCCGGTGCGCTTCGGGCAGCTGCGGGTCGCCCCGGCCGTGCTCGGGTTCCTGCGGGCGCACCGGAAGGTCTCGGTGGATCTGGTGCTGCTCGACCGAGTGGTGAACCTCGTGGACGAGGGCTTCGACGTGGGCGTGCGGATCGCCGCGCTGACCGATTCCTCGATGATCGCGACCCGGGTGGGGCAGGTGCGCCGGGTGCTGGTGGCCAGCCCGGCCCACCTGCGGCGGGAGGGGACCCCTCGGCACCCGCGGGAGCTGGCGCAGCGATCGGTGGTCGACTTCCCGGGGGGCGCGGTCGGGGCGTGGACCTTCCAGGAGGAGGGCCGCAGCATCAGCGTGCCGGTGCGGGGGCGGCTGCGCTGCAACCAAGCGGAGGTGGGGGTTCGGGCGTGCGAGGAGGGGCTGGGGTTCGGGCGCTTCTTGTCCTACCAGGTCGAGGCGCTGGTGGCGGCCAAGCGGCTGCGGATCGTGCTGCGAGACTTCGAGCCCCCGCCGATCCCGATCCACGTGGTCTTCGCCCACGCGCGGCTCATGACCCCGCGCGTGCGGGCGCTGGTGGACTGGCTCGAGGCCGAGCTGTCGTAGCCCCTCGTCGCTTCGGAGCCGCGTAGGTAATGCAGCTCGCCAGCGCCTCGTTCCTCCGGCGTGCTCAGCGACGACACCGCGTCATGATAGTGGCACAGGGGCCCGCCACGAACCTGTTGTCGTGGGCCCACGGGCTGCTAGTCCCCTGGAACCGTGATGACTTACAAAAG
>JGI12210J13797_10083323_pt1 | contig 10570 bp, 8 predicted proteins | sample ElkSlonscriptome_3_FD_13797 | JGI IMG/M metagenome (IMG submission 13797) | reverse complement strand
TGCCGCGACCCACTCGCATCGAACACGCACCGCGGACCCTCGGCAACCGAGTGGACCCCCAGTGGACCCCAGCGCCCGACGGCGACGATGCGCCCCCTCCCCCGCTCAAGAAGAAAGCCCCCTAGGCTCCCCTAGAAGGCTGTTCAAACGGGTGAGCCCGCACGGACTCGAACCGTGGACCCGCGGATTAAAAGTCCGCTGCTCTACCAACTGAGCTACGAGCCCGTATCGTGCCGGAGGAACGAAGTGCTTGCCCGGTCGGCGACCCCAACGGGATTCGAACCCGTGTTACCGGCTTGAAAGGCCAGCGTCCTAGGCCTCTGGACGATGGGGTCAGGAGGACCGGGCAAGCCGGCGTTATGTAGCCGAATGGCCCTCCCCTCGCAAGCCGGTGCGCGCACATCGCGGGCGGTGCCCCCTAGCGACCCCCGAGGCCCCAGGGTACATGCGTGAGGTCATGCATGCGCTGTTCATCACCAAGCACGGCGGTCCCGACGTCCTCCAGGTCCGCGAGGCGCCCACGCCCGCTCCCTCCCCGGGTGAGGTCCGCGTGGCGGTGGAGCTGGCCGGGCTCAACTTCGCCGAGGTGAGCGCTCGGCAGGGCATGTACCCCGACGCACCCAAGCCCCCCTGCGTGGTCGGCTACGAGGGCAGCGGCGTGGTCGAGGCCTGCGGCGAGGGCGTCTCCTCCCTGAAGGAAGGCGACCGCGTGATGTACATGTCGCGCTTCGGCGGGCACGCCAGCCACGTGGTCGTCCCCCACCCCCAGGTGCTGAAGATCCCCGACGCGATGAGCTTCGAGCACGCCGCCGCGCTGCCGGTCAACTACCTCACCGCCCACCACATGCTGTTCGAGATCGCCCGGATCCGCCCGGGCGCGCACGTGCTCGTGCACATGGCCGCGGGCGGGGTGGGCACCGCCGCGCTCCAGCTGTGCCGCACCGTCGACGACGTCACCACCTACGGCACCGCCTCGGCCGGCAAGCACGAGTACGTCCGCTCCCACGGCTGCACCCACCCCATCGACTACCGCACCAAGGACTACGTCGACGAGATCCAGCGCCTCACCGCCGGCCGCGGGGTCGACGTGGTCCTCGATGCCCTCGGCGGCGGCGACTGGCGGAAGGGCTACGACCTGCTGCGCCCCGTGGGGATCCTCATCGCGTTCGGCATGGCCAACACCAACACCGGCGCCGGCAAGCGCAGCCTCGTGAACCTGGTCAAGCAGCTCGTCCGCATGCCCCGCTTCTCCCCCCTGAAGCTCATGGACGACAATCGCACCGTCGCGGGCTGCAACATGGGGCATTTGTGGGCCGAGCAGACCCTGCTCCGCCGCCAGCTCGAGGCCCTGCTCGACCACTACGAGCGCGGCACGATCCGCCCCCACGTCCACGCCGTGCACGGCTTCGACCACGCCGCCGAGGCCTTTGGCGAGCTCGAGCACGGGCACAACCGCGGCAAGGTCCTGCTGCGACCGTGACGCAGGCGATCGCCCCGGGCGACAGCCCCTCGAAGGGCAGACCGATCGAGTCCCCCACGGCCGTCCCGAGCAGCACCCCCAGCGAGCGGTCGAGCGATGACATGCCCGACCCCGAAGCAACCCACGTGCCAACGCCGAGCAGCCGAGGAACCCGCTCCACGACCCGCGCCTCACCCCCGCGGGAGCGTCACGGCGTCAGCCCGCGCTCGGTCGATGCGTCGATGCGTCAGGGAGACCCATCCCGGCGCGTGCCCGGCCCCGGAGCGCCCGGAAACCCGGCCCCACGACGACCCACCGACGACCTCGCCTACGAAGGCACGGGCTCGGTGCCCGCCCCCGGGCTCGGTCGCGGCCGGGCTACTCGCTCGACGACGGGCCGCCGCTGGACTTGGCCAGCTGCCCGGCGTTCACCTTCTCCACGTCGAACCCCTTGGCGCGCTCGAGCATCGCCGCGATCACCTCGTCCCACGGCGGGGTGTCGCCCTTGGCGAAGCGCAGCGGGTTGCACCGCGCGATCACGAAGGTCTTGAGGTAGGGGCTGTCCAGGCCCTTCTCCTTGAGCGCCTTCACCACCGCCACCACCGCCTCGTCGAGCGCGAGCAGCTTGCCCGCCCGCTCCTCTCGCACCGGGATCGTCTCCGCGAGCGGCTGGTCGAGGAACGCCTCCACCCGCTTGAGCACCGGCGCGTACGCGCTGCCCGAGAACCGGCCGTTGTGCTCGTAGCACGCGCCCAGGGTCAGCAGCTGCGGCTCCTCGAACTCCAGCGCGTAGTCCGACTCGTTGCGCGGGTCGAGCTCCGACAGCGAGCGGGCCATGCGGATCACCTCGAGCGCCTTCTCGCGCACGTTGTGGGCCTTCTCGGTGTTGAGCGCCAGGATCTTGTAGGCCACCTCGGGCTCGGGCACGACCAGCGCGATGATCGACGACCCGCCCAGCGTCTTCACCGCGGTCAGCCGGTGGTTGCCGTTCGGGGTCCAGTAGCCGCCCTCCGGGCTGCGCACCGTGATGATCGGATCGAGGAAGCGGTCGAGCTTGTCGATCACCACCGTCAGCCGCTTGGCGTGGGTGGCCGAGAGATCACGCTGGAACGGCGTGGGCTCGACCTTGTCCACCGGCAGCGCGGCGAGGATGGTGAAGTGCCCTCCGATCGGCTCTCGATACGTGGCCAGCACCGTCCCGCCGTCCTCGGCGATGGCAGCCTGCAGCGCCACGGTAGCCTCGGAGGGCTCGCCCTCCCCGACCTCCGCCGCCGGCAGCCCGCGCGAGCCGGGCTCGGCGGCCGCCTTCTTGCGGCTGGTCTTCTTCTTGGTGGTCTTCTTCGCGGTCTTCTTCTTGGTCTGCGCCACGGCGACTCCGGCCCGCTAGTTTGACCGAAGCCGGGACCGCTCCGCCAGCACCGCCATGATCTGGGCCACCGCCTCGGTCGGATCCACCCCCGGATCGAGCCGTAGGTCCGCCCCGTCGGGTATTTCCTCGCGGCCGGGGCCCAGGTGCACCACCAGCATCTTGAAGGGCGAGACCAGCGTCTGCACGGTCCGGTGGTCGCTCATGCCGATCACGTTGGTGGTGGACACCACCACCGTGCCCGCGTCGAGGAACAGGTGCACCACCTCGCCGAAGCGCCGCACCAGCTCGTCCCGATCGTCGAGATCGATGTCCGCGTCGACGCCCAAGAACACGTTCTTGCCGTCGAGCAGGTAGGCGTGCACGCCCCCCTCCACCAGCCGGCGCTCGAGCACCCGCGCCACCGCGTGCTTGCCCACCCCCGCCTCGCCCGTGATCATCACCATGCTCGCGGGGTGGCCGAGCCTCTCGGCCCGCTCGCCGGCCGAGATGTCGCCGCGCACCCACTCGATGTCGCGGATGCGGCTCTCCAGGCGCAGCTGGTGGTGCTCGTCGGGCACCAGCTCCCGCACGATGCCCCCGCCCGCGATGTCGTAGCCGTCGACGATCACGAAGCGGCCCGTGCCCTCGATCCGCTCGCTGGGATCGAACGCCACCGGGTTGCGCGTGCGCAGCACCAGGTCGGCCACGTCGTGGCGATCGACCCGCTTCTTGGTCACGCTGGTCCCCAGCTCCGAGGCGTCGAGCACCCGGTGGATCTCGTCGATCTGCACGTCGGTCTGGGCCGTGCCCAGCTTGAGCTTGTAGCGGCGCCCCGGCTCCAGCGGCAGCTTGCCCAGCCAGAACAGGTTCACCCGCAGCCGCGTGCCCACCTCGGGCGCGTCGCTCAGGTGGCTCATCACCTCGCCGCGCTCCAAGAACAGCTGCTCGGTGAGCGTGATCCCGGCCGAGAACCCCGCGGTCACCTCGGTGGGCGGCTCGGCGGAGAACACCTCCAGGCTCGCCACGGTCGAGGTCTTGTTGGACGGCGAGAACACCACCCGGTCGCCGACCTGCAGCCGCCCCGCCTCCACGCGCCCGGCCACGATCCGCCGGTCGTCGCCGCGCTCGTTCCACTTGTAGACGTCCTGCACCGGCATCCGCAGCGGCAGATCGGGCCGGCCCGGCTGCTTGTCGAAGCCGTCCACCGCCGTCAGCACGTCGGGCCCGTCGTACCAGGGCATCGTGCCCATCCGACCCGCCACCATGTCGCCCTCGCGCGCGCTGATGGGGATGAAGCAGCGCGGCCGGATGCCCACCTCCTCGAGGAAGTCCCGGTACTCGCTCACGATCTGGTCGAAGACCCCGCGCTCGTAGCCCACGAGATCCATCTTGTTCACCACCACCACCACCTGCCGGATGCCGAGCATCGACAGCAGGTACCCGTGGCGGCGGCTGTTCTCCCGCACCCCCTCCTTGGCGTCGATGATGAGCACCGCCGCCTCGGCCCGGGCCGCCCCGGTCACCATGTTCTTGAGGAACTCGATGTGCCCCGGCGCGTCGATGATGATGTAGTCCCGCAGGTCGGTGCGGAAGAACACCCGGGCCGCGTCGATCGTGATGCCCTGGTCCTGCTCGGCCTCGAGCGCGTCGAGCAGGAACGCATACTCGAACTGCTTGCCCTGGCGCCGGCACGTGGCCTGCACCTTCTCGAGCTTGCCGTCGCCGAGCACCCCGGTGTCGGCCAGCAGGCGGCCCACCAGCGTCGACTTGCCGTGGTCGACGTGGCCGACGATGACGATCTGCATGGTGTCGCGCATCGCTACATGTACCCTTCGCGCCGGAGCTTCTCCATGGCGTAGGTGTCCTCCTGGTCCTGCGCCCGCCCGGCCCGCTCGGGCACGTTCGTCGCGCGGAGCTCGACCAGGATCTCTTCGGTGGAGGTGGCGGTGGAATCGACGGTGCCCGTGCAGGTCTCGCAGCCCAGCGAGCGGTAGCGCCGGCCCTCGCCCCGATCGAAGTACAGATCGATGATGGGCACCTTCTCGCGCTGGATGTACTCCCAGATGTTGATCTCGGTCCAGTCCAGCAGCGGGTGGATCCGTACGTGGGTGCCCGGCGCGAAGTCGGTCTTGTACTGGTTCCACATCTCCGGCGGCTGATCGGCGATGTCCCAGTCGTTGTTTTGGTCGCGCGGCGAGAAGTAGCGCTCCTTGGAGCGGCTGCCCTCCTCGTCGGCCCGCGCCCCCACGATCACCCCCGTGAACGGCTCGCGGTCCTGCTCTTCGTGGTACTGCCCGTCGGCCCCCATCCGCAGCCGCGGCCAGCTGCCGTCGAGCGTGTGCCGCAGCGCCTCGGTCTTGAGCGCGCGGCAGCACTGAAGCCGCCCCCGGGTGTGGTTCATGCCCTCCGCCAGCGCCTGCCGGTTCTGCCCCACCACCATCTGCAGGCCCCAGTCCCGGGCCAGCTGATCGCGGTAGGTGATCATCGACGGCACCTTGTAGCTGGTGTCGATGTGGACCAGCGGGAACGGCACGTGGCCGAAGAACGCCTTGCGCGCCAGCCACAGCAGCACGGTGGAGTCCTTCCCGATCGACCACAACATGCACAGCTGCTTGAAGTGCTTGTAGGCCTCCCGGAAGATGTAGACGCTCTGTTCTTCGAGCTCGTCGAGGTGCGACATGGATTTATCTCTCGATGAACCGTATTTACCGAAGCGTGGGCCTGGCCCTCGAATTCGGCTGCATTCGGGAACGAAACAGCCAATAGCATACATCCGACCGCCGCGCCCCACCGGTCACCAGCATTCGAACTCCGTATTTACCCATGCAATACGAAACAACTCGGCAACCCGTTGGCTTCGGGGGCTTTTTTCACCGGTACGCGCGCATGAGCCATGCTGGGCTCGATCGCGCGGAGGCCTACGGCGTTCACGCCGCATCTCTCGGATGGCCCGCCCCGCCCCGGTGAATAATCCCCCCGCGGGATCCATCCCACCCGGACCCACCGCCATCGCCGCGCCTTCCCCGCACAGCCGAGACGACTCCACCATGAAGCTTCGAACCTCCCGCTCGCTCGCCAGCCTCGGCCTCGCCGCCGCCGCCCTGCTCGCCACCGCGGGCGTGTCCACCGACGCCGAGGCTCGCCCCAACATCCGGCGCAAGGGCGGGCAGTTCGGGGTGATGCTCGGCGGCTCGGCCTGCATCCCCGGCAAGGCCGAGTGCAGCCGCGACGCCGTCACCGACGGCGGCGTCTCGGTCGACGGCGACACCCGGGGCTCGCTGGGCCTGGGCGGCGAGCTGGGCTACCGCTTCAACCAGTACGTGTTCGTCGGGGCGGCCTACAACCTGGGCTTCTTCGACACCGACTACACCACCAGCGGGCCCAGCACCTACGAGCGCGGCTACCAGAACAGCGTGTACGGCGTGGTCCGGCCCACCCTCCCCGTGTGGCGCTTCGACTTCGGGCTGGGCGTGGGCGCCGGCTTCTCGCGCCAGACCTTCAAGTGGGACAGCGGCGACGACAAGGACTACTCGCAGGGCTTCTCGGTGCTCCTGTCCCCCACCATCGACATCTTCGTCAGCCAGCGGATCTTCATCGGGGCCAAGCTCGACATGCTGCTCAACGCCCACGGCCGAACCTGCCGCCAGCGGGGCTCCGAGACCAGCTGCACCGACACCGGCCGCGACGACATCGCCCCGGTCCACCAGATGATCTACGGCATCCACGTGGGCGGCACGTTCCTGTAGCCCGCCTCCCACCACCGTCCGACCCCCGAGGGGCGCCGCCTTCCCGGCTGCGCCCCTCGCTGCGTTTCGAATGCCCGAACGAACGAGGGCGCCGCCCTACCGGCTGCGCCCCTCGCTGCGTTCCAAAGCGTTCGAACGAACGAGGGCGCGGCCTCTCGGTCCGCGCCCTCTGGCTCACCCCGTCGTCGGGCGGCTCACTTCTCGGGATCGCCGTCGGGCTCGCCCTTCGCGGGCTCGCCCTTCGCGGGCTCGACCTTCGCCGCGTCGTTCGCCGGCCCCCGATCGGGGCGCTTCTTGACCTCGAGGCGCTTCTTGTTCATGTCGCCCTGGTCGAGCACCGAGCGGGGCGGACCCTTGCCCTCGCGGGTGGGCCCCCGCTTGTGCGGGCCCTTGCCGTCCTTGCCCCCGCGCCGGCCACGACCACGCCGCGGCTCGGGGCCCAGGGTGGGCTCGATGTTGTCGACGATCGTGGTCTTCGCGAGCAGCTCGTCCTTCAGCTCGCGGCGCCCCTGGTGCAGCTTGCGCTGGCGCAGACGGTCGCGGATCTGGTCCTCGAGCGCGTCCTTGGGCAGATCGCCGGGCGGCCACGAGCCGGTGACCTTGATGATGTGGTAGCCGAACTTGGTCTTGACCGGGTCGCTGATCTGCCCGGGGGACAGCTCGAACGCGACCTCGGAGAACTCCTCGGCCATGCGATCGGCGGTGAAGATGCCGATGTCTCCGCCCTTGGCCGCGCTGGGCCCGATGGAGGTCTCGGCCGCGATCGCGGCGAAGTCGGCCCCCTCGGCGGTGACCTGCTCGTGGATCTCCTTGGCCTTGGCCAGCGCCTCCTGCTCCCACTTCTTGCGCTCGTCGTCGGAGGGCTCGGGCGGCGCCTCACCGGCCTTGGCGCGCGGCGGCGGCTGGGGACCGATCGGCACCAGGATGTGCGACGCCCGCACGCGGGGCTTGTCGGACTTCCAGTTGCCCTTGATCTTCTCGTAGTCCTCGTCGACCTCTTCGTCGGTGACCTCGAGCTTGTCGAGCTTCTCGAGGATCGCCTTCTCGCGAAGCTCGGCCACCACCATCTCGCGCAGGCTCTGGGCGGTCTCGCCGCGCCGCTCGAGGTGCTTGGCCCAGTCGCGGATGCCCCGCTTCTGCTGCTCTTGGCGCTGAGCGAGCTCGGCCTCGTCGTACTCGACCCCGAGCGCCTTCACCTCCTGGGCGAGGACCTCGTGGTAGATGAGCCGCTCGGCGATCGACTTGCGGTAGCGACGGTCCGCCGAGGGCGGGATCTCGCGGCCCCGGTCGGCGTACTTCTTGATCTTGAGATCGTAGATCTCGCGAAAGGCGTCGTTGGGAATCTCGACCGAGCCGACCTTGGCGATCGGGCCGTCGGGGACGGGCCCCAGCTCGATCTGGTTGGACCGGCCGTCGGCCTTCTCGATCTTGTCGAGGTCCTGGGCCTTCTCGGGCGTGGGGGGCTCGGTGCACCCCAGGGGGGCGAGCAAGGACAAGCCGATGATGGCGACGAGCGAGCTACGCATGGTGTGGCCTCCGGGCGTTCGCGGGGCCCATCGAACGAGGGCCCGCGCCGAGGGAAATGGCGCCGGATTGTAAAGCACATCCCGGGTCGAGGGACAATCGTAGCGTCACGGGCAGCGCACTTACCGCCCTGACAGCGCCAGCCCGATCGCGTAGGATTCTGCGCCGTTGTCGACCCTGGTGCAGATCCGGCGGCGAACTGCCGCTCTCGACACGCCCGAGCCGGAGGCCCCTGACGCTCCTCGCGTCTACCTCGAGACGTTCGGGTGCCAGATGAACGAGGCCGACTCGGCGCTCATCGCCGGTCGCCTGCGCGCGGGCGGCTACGTGCGCGTGCGGGATCCCGCACACGCCGACGTGGTGCTCATCAACACCTGCGCCATCCGGGAGAAGGCCGAGGACCGGGTGGTGGGGCGCACCAGCCAGTTGCTCCAGCATCGCCGCGACAACCCCGGGCTGGTCATCGGCATCACCGGCTGCATGGCCGAGCACCTCAAGTCCCGCGTGGCCGAGCGAGCGCCCCACGTGACGCTCGTGGCCGGGCCCGACAGCTACCGCGGGATCGCGTCGCTGTGCGACCGCGCCCGGGCCGGCGAGCGGGTGATCGACGTGAAGCTCGATCGCAGCGAGGTCTACGAGGGCCTGGTCGAGGAGCCCGACGACGACGGCGTGAGCGGGTTCGTCACCATCCAGCGCGGCTGCGACAAGTTCTGCACGTTCTGCGTGGTGCCCTATACGCGCGGGCGCGAGCGCGGCGTGCCCCCCCGCGAGGTGCTGCGCGCGGTCCGGGCCCGGGCCGAGGCCGGCTACCGCGAGATCGTGCTGCTGGGCCAGACCGTCAACTCCTACCGCTGGGAGGACGTCGGCTTCGCGCAGCTGCTCGCGGCGGTCCACGAGGTCGAGGGCATCGAGCGGATCCGCTTCACCAGCCCCTACCCCGTCGACGTGTCCGACGACCTGCTGCGCGCGATGGCCCGGCTGCCCAAGCTCTGCCCCCAGGTCCACCTGCCCGCCCAGTCGGGCTCCACCGTCGTGCTCGAGCGCATGCGCCGGGGCTACTCGCGCGAGCAGTTCCTCGAGATCGTGGGCCGGCTGCGCGAGGCGGTGCCCGGCATCGCGCTGTCCACCGACCTCATGGTGGGCTTCTGCGGCGAGACCGAGGACGACCACGCCCAGACCCTGTCGCTGATGGAGCAGGTGCGCTTCGACAGCGCGTTCATGTTCGCCTACAGCGACCGGGGCATCACCTACGCGTCCAAGAAGCTCGACGACGACATCCCGGCCGCCACCAAGAAGCGCCGGCTGCAGGAGGTCATCGCCCGGCAAGAGCAGCACACCCGGGCCTCCCACGCCGCGCGCGTGGGCACGCGCCAGACGGTGCTGGTGACCGCGGTGTCCCGGCGGGGCGACCGGATGGTCGGGCGCACCCCCCACTTCCACAAGGTGCTGCTGCCCCGCGACTGCGGTGCGCCGGGCGAGCTTCACGAGGTGACCATCGAGGGCAGCACGGGGCACTCCCTGCTCGCCGCCGACCCCCGCTCCTCTCACCCCGGACACGACGATCATGGCCAATAGCCCCTCCCGCCCCTCCCCCGACGAGGACGACGCCGCCGAGGCGCCGCCGGGGCGGGTCAGCCGACACATCCAGCCCCTCGGCCCGCGCGTGCTGGTGCGCGTGATCAAGTCGCCCGACCGCTCCGAGGCCGGCCTGTTCCTGCCCCAGGGCGTGAAGGACGACAGCGCGATGGCGCTGCTGGGCGAGGTGGTCGAGGTCGCCCGCACCATGCCCAAGACCGAGTCGATGGTCGACGACGACGACGACGACGACGACGACGACGACGACGCGGGGCGAAACCAGCTGCTGGGCAAGAACGTCAGCGGCGTGCCGCTCGGGTCGAACGTGCTGTTCGAGAAGGAGCGAGGGGTGGTCGTGCCGTGGGACGAGACCCTGCGGATCATCGAGGTCCGCTACATCCTCGCCATCGTCGACATCATCACCGAGGACGAGATCCAGTGAGTCGCGCCCTGCCCTGCCGCGCCCGCGCGGCCCTGCTCGTCTCCGCCCTGGCGCTGTGGCCCGCCGCCTCCGCCGCCCAGGTGCCCCGCGCTCAGGATCGCCACCCCACCGACGGGGTCGACCGCGTGGTGCACGACGTGTCGGCCGAGGGCGACGCGTCGAGCATCGAGCTCAACCCCGCCCTGCTCGCCGACGTGGAGGGCCTCGACGTCACGCTGATGGGCTACCGCACCGTCTCGGACTTCACCCGGGGCAGCGGGTTCGGCGGGTTCGCGGCCCTCAACCTCGGGTTCGGGCTGGCCACCGGCATCGGCGTGCAGGTCGTCCGCCCCGGGCTGCGGCTGGACGGGGCCGACTTCGACGCCGCGGCCAACCCCGACCTCACCAAGCTGAGCTTCGCGCTCGCCGGCGACTTCGACCAGGCCGCGTTCGGCGTGGGCGTGCACGGGGTGCGCCGCGCGGGCCAGCGGATCCAG
>JGI12210J13797_10071630_pt1 | contig 10570 bp, 10 predicted proteins | sample ElkSlonscriptome_3_FD_13797 | JGI IMG/M metagenome (IMG submission 13797) | reverse complement strand
AGGAATTGTCCGTTCGAAATGGGGCTAACCTGAAGTTTGAATCGGGCGGCACTGCTGTTTCGGACAGTTATTATCAGGAAGATGATACGCGGCTGCTTTTTGATTCAGTAACCAATGCGCCGTTGGTGAAAACGTCAGGCGGATCTGGAGCAACGATTGAGGCTGGAGCCTCATTCGAATTTACGGGCCAAATCAATGAGCTGACTCGAAATGTGACGAACGAGCAACTGCTGGTAGAGTCCGTCGCATTGACCGTTAATGGAAATGCCAACCCAACCACGAATGACCTGTCCACCCTGAACGGAATCAGCAGTGATGATAGTAATCTCTACTCCATTAGTTTTCGCGCCCAGAATGATGATCTCATTATGGGAATCTTCCGCGAAAGTCTGGCTGTGAGTGCTGGTTTTGAGTCCAATACACAAATGTCTGCAGTGAGCGATGCAATTGATGATATTGCCGATCAGGACAATCAAAAGGCGATTAATCAGCTCGAAGTTCTAGGACAGCTTTCTAGGGGCGCCAACGGGCAGCAGAATGCGCAGTTGACCCAGTTGTATGAGCGTAATGCTCCGACCTATATGCATATGGAAGGTTTGTTCGAGGGCATGCGGCAGGTGCAGAATCGCGGGATTATGCCAGATACGTATTGGGCGATCGGTCCGCGTGGCCCGCAGGGTCCGCATCTCTATGGCGAACAGTCACAGTTGTGGTTTAAAGGATACGGGAGTTGGGGAACGCAGGATGCCGATGGTGCATATTCCGGCTATGATCAGTCGGTGTATGGTCTGGTTATTGGCTGGGATAAAGCATTCGGGGATCTGTTGTTTGGCCTGGCGGGGGGGTATTCATCGTCCAATATTAAGCAGGATGATAGCGACAAGAGCGACTCCGGTTTAGGTTATGGAATTCTATATGGCTCCTGGGGCACCATGGACTGGTTTGCGGATGGCAGCCTTGCCCTGGGCTTCGGCTCGGTTGAAAATAAAACCGGCACGGCTTTTGATACAAAATCTGATGCGGATATGACCCAGTTGGGCTTCTATCTTGGCGGCGGCAAAGAGATGGTGTTCCGCGATGATAAAATCTTTCTGACTCCGACGGTGGCGATTCTGGGCGGTAATTATTCGCAGGACGGCTATACCGAAAAATCGTCTAATTCAGTCAGCAAAAAAGTCGATGATTACAGCCGCTTTAGCTTTAAAACGGATATCGGCGCGGAAATGGTCTTCCGCAAGGAACTGGAAAAATCCGTGCTGATGCCGGATGTACATGCCAAATGGTTGCATGAGTTCAATACGGATGCCGATTCGGTGGGCTATACGCTGGTCGGCGGAACGGGTGATTATTCCTACACCATGACGGCTCCGGTTTCGGATCTGTTTGAAGTCGGGGTGGGGCTTTCGCTCTGGACAGAAAATGCCAAAGGTTCGGTTTATGAGTTCGCCCTCGGCTATGACGCGCGCTTCGGCAGCGGCTACCTAGCGAACGTCCTTGATCTGCGTGTGAACGTCGAATTCTAAAAAGTAAACGTGCGCTTCAAGCCGCATGTTAGATTCAGACGGTGCGTAACGAAGCTGGGATGCTTCGTCTACATTATTGACCTAGGGGCAGGGCTCGGGTAGCTTGTGCGCTCGATTTTTATGGGCCGTTATGCCCTGAACATTTAGCGTAACTTTATGAATGACCTTAGTTTAATACGAAATTTCTCGATTATTGCCCACATTGACCATGGGAAATCGACACTGGCTGACCGTATGCTGGAACTCACCGCGACGGTGGAGCATCGTAAAATGAAAGAGCAATTGCTCGATTCCATGGATCTGGAGCGTGAGCGGGGCATTACGATTAAAGCCCATCCGGTGACGATGAAGTATAAGGCGAAGGATGGAAAAACCTATACTTTCAATCTGATCGATACGCCGGGCCACGTGGATTTTTCCTATGAGGTATCGCGCAGTCTTCAGGCTTGCGAAGGTGCGATTCTGGTGGTCGATGCCGCGCAGGGGGTGGAAGCGCAGACCGTTTCGAATACCTATTTGGCGTCCGATAACAACCTCGATATTTTGCCGGTACTGAACAAAATCGAAATGCCGAATGCGGATATTGATGAGGTTTCGAAGCAGATTGAGGATATTCTGACCATTGATGCCACCGACGCGCTGCAGATCAGCGCCAAAAAGGGGATCGGCATCGAAGAGGTGCTGGAAGCTGTGGTTGAACGTTTTCCGCCGCCAACGCCCGCCGCGGATAACTTGACCCGAGCGCTTGTTTTTGACTCTAAATACGATGCATTCCGTGGTGTGGTGGTCTACATGCGGATCTTTTCCGGCACCATGAAAGCGGGCGACAAAGTCCGCGTGATGAGCACCGGAACCGATTATGAAATCAAGGAAGTCGGTGTGTTCACGCCTGAAATGGAGAAGCGCAAGATTCTTGAGGAAGGATCGGTTGGCTATGTGATTGCCAATATGAAGGATGCCTCTGAAATACAGATTGGCGATACGCTGACGCTGGCGAAAAATCCGGCCAAAGATGCGTTGCCTGGATTTAAGGAAATTCATCCGATGGTCTTTTCCGGTATTTATCCGGTGGAAACGTCGGACTATGAAAAACTCGGCGCCAGCATGGATAAGCTACGTCTGAATGATGCGTCGTTTTCTTTCCAAGCGGAATCGTCGATTGCGCTGGGCTTCGGTTTTCGTTGCGGATTTTTGGGATTGCTCCACATGGAAATCATTATGGAGCGCCTACGTCGTGAGTTTAATTTGGACATTATTTCCTCCTACCCGAACGTGGAATATCGCGTGATTTTGAAAAACGAAGAAGTTCAGTTGATCGATAATCCGATGTATCTTCCTGATCCGACGCTGATTGAGCGGATTGAAGAACCGATGATCAATGCGACGATCATCTGCCCGACGGATTATATGGGCGATATGATGTCGCTGATTATGGATCGACGCGGCCAGATCGTGAAAACCGACTCGATTGACGGGACGCGCGTTATGCTGACCTGCCATATGCCATTGAACGAGGTGCTGATTGATTTTTATGATCGTCTGAAAACCATTTCCAGGGGCTATGCCTCGATGGATTATGAATATTCTGACTATCAGGAATCCGAACTGGTACGTATGGACATCATGATTCATGGCGAAGTGGTGGATGCGTTTTCCAGTATTGTGCATCGCTCCAAGGCGGAGTTTCGCGGACGACAGATGTGTAAATCGCTGCTGGATGTGATTCCGCGCCAGGCCTTTTCCGTTGCCCTGCAGGCGGCAGTGAACGGAAAGGTGATTGCCCGCGAAACCATTCGGGCCTATCGCAAGGACGTAACGGCCAAGTGTTATGGCGGTGATATTTCCCGAAAGCGCAAATTGCTCGAGCGCCAGAAGGAAGGTAAGAAGAAGCTGAAGGCGATCGGTAAGGTGAATATCCCGCAGGAGGCGTTTATCGCCGTTCTTAAAACCAATAATAAGTAGATAGGCAATGGGCAAAAGGCATTAGGCACGAGGGTGGGATTTTCCTATTGCCTGTTGCCAAGTGCCTAATGCCATTCCCGAAGGGGAACAAATGAACTATTTTGCAAAACGAAAATTAAAGAAGCAGCTCAAAGAATATCTGCATATGGCGCGGCATGCGCGGCACATGCGTGAGGATATTGCTGATGCGGCTGATCTTGAAGCTCTGACTCTGGCCGAGGCGGCTGTGGTTGAGATTCAGAAAACGGGGCAGGGCGATGTGGAAGCTGCAGTCCAGACCTTGGAAAAAAAGGCGAACAAGGTTTATCCGTTTGCGCGTAAAACGCCGATGATGGAGTGGACGGAAACGATCATCGTTGCATTGGGTGCCGCGATGGCCATCCGGGCCTTTTTCTTCCAGCCTTTTAAAATTCCGACCGGTTCTATGCAACCGACGCTGAACGGAATTACGATTGAGGCTCAAGCCGAATCGACCATTTTTGACAACCCGCTCGCTAAATTCCCTAAATGGCTGATCACCGGGTCTTCGTATAAAGAGGTGCGGGCAAAAGCATCCGGGAAGTTTATGGAACAGAATGTCAGAGGGGATCGGGATAAGGTCATTATCACTATTGGCGGTGTGGATCATAAATTTCCCAGTTACCTCCGTGATGAGCTTCAGCGGCAGATCAGAGAGCGGTGTGAACAACAGCGTACGAATGAGCCCTACTATAATAAGGGCGATATCATTGTTTCTGCGAAGGTGATTGCTGGAGATCATATTCTGGTCAACAAAATGAAATATAATTGGATGAAGCCGGAGCGCGGTGATATTTCTGTTTTTGATACGCGGAACATAGCGGATCCGCGGGTGCGTAAGGATACGTTTTACATCAAGCGCATGGTCGGCCTGCCGAATGAAAAGATTCAGATTCAGCACCGTCGGCTGGTGGCTGATGGGGAAATCGTGTCAGAACCCCCCATGTTTGAAACCATCGCCACGGACCCGAAATACAGCGGTGGACATGCCACAACGGCGGGTTCGCGGTTGGAAACGGCGGAGGACTTTATTCAGCTGGGGGATGATGAATATCTGATGATGGGCGACAATACGCGCCCGAATATGAGTCTGGACGGTCGTTTCTTCGGCGGTGTTCCGCGCGAGGATTTCCAGGGGCCGGCGATTTTTGTTTATTGGCCGTTCCGCGAGCATTGGGGTGTTGTTCGCTAGTCTATAAAAATGAGGGATTTGCGGGTTGACTTCAATTTACGCTCCGCTACTATCCCAACCTCTTTTCCCGAAAAATGGGAACGAATTTGTTAAAACGGAGTATTTGAAATGCCGAATCTTAAAAGTGCTAAAAAAAGAATGCGTCAGAACACGGTTCGTTACGACCGCAACGTACAGGTCCGTACTCGTGTTAAATCTGCGCGTCGCAGCATGATGGAAGCACTCGAAGCGAAGGATGCAGAAGCTGGTGCAGCTGCGCTGAAGTCCTACAGCTCCGTGCTTGATAAAGCTGCAAAAGCAGGTGTCATTAAAAAGAACACCGCGATTCGCCGCAAAACCAATGCGGCAAACGGTCTGCGTAAGATTGGTTAACTGATCTTCCAATGATTGGAAAAAAAGCCTGCTGAGAGCGGGCTTTTTTTGTGTCTACAGAGGTTGGGTTCTAAGAATGTTCCCGGTTTCCAGGCATTGGAACCAAAAACTTAACCCTGCATAGAAAGTCTATTTCCACGCCTCAATCAGGTCATCGAGCATGAATTTCGCGATTTCATCTGCGGCTTTCGGCAGGGCACTTCGCTTCGAGGTCGTCAGGTCACTCTGAAATTGGAAGGTGACTTCTCCATAGGTTTTGGAACTGGAGATGATATCGCCGGTTTTGGTGTTTATCAGCTCTGCAATCCCGTCGACCTTAAGACGGTAAAGATCCGGGGTGGTGCGAAGGTCTTCCTCGTTTTTGTAGGCAATGGGCCTCATGTTGTAGCGGGTCAGCGTAATTTCGAGTACGGCATCCGCCTGTTGAGGCCCATTGACCAGTTTTACCCGCCCATCAAATTGAATGCGCTCTCGCATGGCGTGAGTGACCTGAAGTTCGATGGCAGATTCCGTGGTGTTGTTGATGACGGGCCCCATGGCGACCGTGTGAATATTTGCGTGAGTTGCACCGTCGAGTTGATAGCCCATGCACCCGGAAAAAAGCAGGGCGGCGGCGAGGCTGTTGAGCAGATAGAGTCTTCTTTTCATAAACGTTTCCAATAAAACGCAAAACTCTGCCGGAAAATTGAAAATTGTCAAAGCTTGATTCCGGCAGGGCGCGTGCTTAGTGTACGCGCTCTATTTTTAACCCGAAACCCGAGGAACGAATGAAAAAGGTACTGATTCCGACTAAGCTCGATGCCGTTGCGCGAGAAACCCTCAACAGTCATGGCGGCTATACCGTCGTTCAGGATGATTCTGCGGATCTGATGTCGCTCGCATCCCAGAACCCGGATACCTATGCACTTTTTGTTCGTTCCGAAAAAGTGACGCCGGAGGTCATCGATGCGCTACCGTCCCTGAAGGTCGTCATCCGCGCTGGTGCCGGCTATAACACCATCGATACCAAATATGCCCGTTCCAAGAATATAGACGTCATGAACACGCCGGGGGCCAACGCCAATGCCGTGGCTGAAGAGGTGATTGCTCTGATGTTGGCCGATGCCCGTCACGTCATCCCTTCCGATGCTTCGACTCGCGCTGGCAAATGGGAAAAGAAAAATTTCATGGGCAAAGAGATCACCGGAAAAACGGTGGGCATTGTCGGTTTCGGCGCCATCGGTCAGCTGGTGGCCAAACGCCTATCCGGATTCGAGGTGAAAATTTTGGCCTATGACCCCTTCCTGTCGGATGAGCGTGCACATGATCTGGGCGCCAAGTCGGCTTCGCTGGAAGAGATTTTTGAGCAGTGCGACTATATTTCCCTGCATATGCCGGAAAATGATGAAACGCGCGGGATTATCAATAAGACCCTTTTTGCGCGGATGAAGAACGGAGCGTCTATCATTAACTGCGCCCGGGCCGGCATTTTGAACGAAGATGACCTGCGTTCGCTGAAAGCCGATAAAGGCATTCGTTTCCTGAATGATGTATATCCGAAGGATGAAGCTGGCGATAAGCCGATTGCCGATATTGCCGATATCATGCTGCCACACCTCGGGGCCAGCACCGTTGAAGCTAACTGGAATGCTGCGCACCGCTCGGCGACCCAGTTGATTGGCTACGACGACAAAGGCATTGCTTCCTATGTTGTGAACCGTGATGTGCCGGAAGGGCTTGATAAAGCCTATTCTGAACTGGCCTTTGCTCTGGCTCATACCTGCCGCGGAATTGCGGGGGGTAACAAGAAGCTGAAGCTCATCGAAACCAGTTTTTACGGCGATCTGGCTGGCTACGCCGACTGGCTGCTGGTGCAGGTGGTTGCGGCATTATCGGATGATTTTGATCGTTCGATGGGATATGACGCTGCGCTTGAGTATCTCGGCGAAATGGGCGTGGAATATTTCAACCGCGAAACCGACACCAGCAAAGGATATGGGAATTCCATTACCGTCGACGTCACGACTTCGGTGGATTCCGCCCATTTCCAGCGCATCAGTGTTCGGGGTACCGTCGCTGAAGGCAATATGATGATTTCGAGAATCAACGACTTCGATAAGCTCTATTTCGAGCCGACCGGAACGGCCGTATTCTTTATCTACAAAGATCGTCCGGGTGTGATCGGTACAATTGGTAAGACGCTGGCGGAAGCCGGAATCAATATCGATGATATGCGTAACCCGCACGATCCTTCCGGTGAAAATTCCCTGGCGCTTCTGCGCACCAGTGAGCAGGTCGACTGCGCTGTGGTGGATAAAATTACTGCGGAGATTGACGCCCTTCACGCATCCTGTGTGAGTTTCTAAAGGAAACGCATAATGGAAACGAAAGTTCCAGAGTTCGGAAAAGCTAAGCGCCCCGGACTGCTGGAACTTTTTTTTACCTTTTCCCGGATCAGTTTCGTCACGATCGGCGGTGGCTATGTGATGTTTCCGGTGATGAAGGCAGAGGTGGTGAATTCCAAGGGTTGGATCTCCGACGAGGAGATGGTCGACTACTACGCCCTCGGTCAGTCGATTCCCGGCATTATTGCCATGAATACCACGACGCTGATCGGCTATCGCAAGCGCGGGATTCCGGGGGCGATCTGCTCAGCAGCTGGCATGGCGGCACCGTCGCTGATCGTGATTCTACTGATCGCGGCCTTCCTGACGCCTTATTTTGATCATCCTTGGGTGCAGAAGGCCTTTGCCGGAATTCGCGCCGCTGTCGTGGCGATGATTGTGATGGCGGTCTGGCAGGTGGGAAAAAAATCGGCGTCTACTCTTCCAACCCTTGGAATTGCCCTAGGCGCGTTTGCTCTGATTGTTTTGGCCGGGCTGCATCCGGTGTTGATGATTCTGCTCGGTGGATGTCTCGGCGCCATTCTATTCCGGAAAGTGGAGGGCACGTCATGACCATCCTCCTGGAGCTCTTTTATGCCTTCTTTGTGATCGGGAGTTTTTCGTTTGGTGGCGGCTATGCAATTTTGTCGTTTCTCCAGCAGGAGGTGGAACGGCGTGGATGGATGACCACCGAGCGGTTTGTGGATATGATTGCCATCTCGCAAAGCACGCCCGGGCCGATTGCCATCAATATGGCCACATTTGTGGGATATGAAACCGGCGGGTTGCTCGGCGCTTTGGTCGCCACGCTCGCTGTGGCCCTTCCCGGGATGATTCTGATGACCTTATTCGCGCTCTGTTTTTTTCATTTTTATGAACGCTCCGGCACACAGGCCGTGTTTAAAGGTCTGCGCCCTGCGGTCGTTGGTCTAGTGGCCGCAGCCGCTTGGCAGATCGGCAAGGTCGCCGTTGTGAACGGGGTCGCGGCGGGAATAACCGTTGTGGCGATTGTGCTCATCGCCAAATGGAAAATTAGCCCGGTGCTGCTGGTTATCGGGTCGGCGGTTGCCGGGATTCTGTTGTTCTAAAGCGGGACGATCATCTTGCCGGTCTAACGTAGTTGAGCATGACGAGCCGAGAACGGCGATCCGTAGTGTGGTGTTGAAATCGTGTTCGTTTATCAGGGGTGAAAAAAGAGTTTTGCGTAGATATAGGCTATCCATTCGGTCATGACCACTTTTACGCCTTCGCTACCTTTATACCAATCTCCGGCATCATAAGAGGCGGGGTCGAGGCAGGTGATCCCGATGTTGTATTCCGGGCCCAGCGCTTTCTGGTAGAGCATCCGGCTTCGGCGTCCATGCGGGCCGACGGTGATCAAATGCAGGTCACGCGATTCGAGATTATAGGCCATGAACGCTTCGCGCAGGGCGACGGCGGATAAATAGGTGCGGTCTTTTTTTTGATCGGCCGCGATGGCGGTTATAATTTGATTCTCCGGAATTCCGAGTTTGCGCAGTCGGTCGGCGGTCATTTCAGGGTAGGATTCAAATTGCTGAATATAGCTGCCGGTCTCAATAGGAACGCCGGTGCAGACGATTTTTTCATAGTCACCGAGTTTGTAGAGGGTGATAGCGTCATCGAGCGCAAAGTCGTGAATCCAGCCCTCAACCACCATAAGGCCTTTGTGTGGGGATTTTTCCGGGGCAAGGAAAGCGTAAAGATTGGCAATGAACGTAAGGCAGAATGCGAGGATTATGGTTGCTATCAGCAGCCAACCCAGCCATGTTGGGCGTCTTCGGGGACGTATACTGGTCAGTGCCAATCTCATGGTGTTGTTTATAGCAAGTTTCCAGAGGTTGGAAAAACCAGAAACTTCTTGCTTACGGGGGTTGACACGACCATGCCTCTTCTATAACTTCCCCCACCTTGTGTTTTTACCGAAGCAACGCTAGAGGACTATTTAAATGAAAACTTTTATGCCCAAAGAGGCTGACATTGTACGCGAATGGTATGTTGTCGACGCGACCGACAAACCGGCCGGCCGTCTGGCTGTAGTCATTGCCGACGCACTTCGTGGCCGCGATAAGCCCACTTACACGCCGCACGTTGATGTTGGCGCTTTTGTTGTTGTGGTTAATGCTGACAAAATCAAGCTGACCGGCAACAAAGAGAACGACAAAATCTATCAGGATTATTCAGGATATAGCAGCGGCCGTACGGAAACGAAGGCCAAAGAAATTCGTGAAAAGAATCCGGAACGTATCATTACTCAGGCGGTGAAAGGCATGTTGCCGACCAACCGTCAGTCCCGTTCCGCACTGAAGCGTCTGAAAGTGTATGCAGGTGCTGAGCATCCGCATGCGGCGCAGCAGGTGAAAGAACTGGCCCTCAACTTCTAAGCAGGATAAATTGATCATGGCAAAAGATACTCTGACATTAGCAGCAACCGGACGTCGCAAGACTTCTGTTGCACGTGTACGCATGACTGAGGGTTCCGGAATCATCACCGTGAACGGCCTTGAGTCCGATGCTTATTTTAACACCGCCCTTCAGCAGGAACTGCTCAAGAAGCCGTTCGAATGTGCCGGCGTAGCGGGAAAATATGATATCATCGCCTCTGTCAAAGGTGGCGGAAAATCCGGTCAGTGCGACGCAGTGGTTCATGCCGCTTCCCGTGCGCTTGCAGGTTCTGATGATGAGTTGAAAGCGGTTTTGAAAAAAGCTGGCTTCCTCACACGAGATTCCCGCATGAAAGAACGTAAGAAACCGGGTCAGCCGGGTGCGCGTAAACGCTTCCAGTTCTCCAAACGTTAATCGTTTCGAACTGCGAACGACAAAAGCCTCCCGGAGCCGGGGGGCTTTTTTTGTTTTCCAATCATTGGAAAAACTTTTTAATCCGCCTTCCGATCATTGGAACTAAAGGAACAGGATATGTATTCAGAAATTCATTTGCCGAAAGGCTTCAAATGCGCGGGTATTGCCGCCGGAATTAAACCGGCGAGTGTAAAAGATATGGCGTTGATCCTTTCGGAGCGGCCCGCCGCCTCGGCCGGTGTGTTTACGACCAATCAGGTTTGCGCAGCACCGGTCAAGGTGTGCAGGGCGCATTTAGAGCATGGCGTCGCCCGGGCGATAGT
>JGI12210J13797_10005567_pt1 | contig 10570 bp, 7 predicted proteins | sample ElkSlonscriptome_3_FD_13797 | JGI IMG/M metagenome (IMG submission 13797) | reverse complement strand
CCGCCTCGCCGGTTGGCCAGCGCCACCAGCTCGTCGCAGACGGCTTGGATGTCGCGCTTCTTGAGGTACTCGGTGACGGTGACGAGGATGTCGTCGTTGCGCGCGAGGTCGGTGAGACCATCGCTCGCGAGGACGAAGACGTCGCCTTCGTAGAGCTCCATCGGCTCCAAGCGCTTCTCGACCTGAATCTCGGGCGTCATGCCGAGGGCTCGTGTGATCTTGTTGCTGTCGGGGTGGCCGATGGACTCCTGCTCGCTGATCACGCCTCCATCGAGCAGCTCCTGGACCATCGAGTGGTCCCGGGTGAGCCGGTAGATCTGCTTGCCGCGGATGGCGTAGGCGCGGCTGTCGCCGACGTGCGCGACATCGAGTCGGTCGCCCTGAAGGACGACCGCCACGCAGGTGGAGCCGGGTCGCTGCTGGTTGCTCGGGGGGCCGCCGAACTCGTAGACCTTCCGGCCTGCCTCCTCGATCGCGGCGACGAGGGCGTCTCCGGCGGACACGTTGGGGATGCGGACCGCCATCTTGTCGAAGATGGTGCGGATGGCGATGTCGCTCGCCTGCTTGCCCCCGGCGTGACCACCCATGCCGTCGCAGACCACGAACAGGTGGCCGTACTCGGTGTGCGCGTAGCCGCACGCGTCTTCGTTGACGCGCTTGGCCGGGTCGAGCCCGGGATCGGTGGCCTGCCCGTACTCGAGCTCTACGCCGCTGCCGCCCACATTGGACACAGTCGTGACATCCTTACTCGAATCGAACCGTGAATTCGATGGGTCCGAAGCGGAGCACGCTCCCGTCGGCCACCGGTTGCCAACCGTGAGGCTGGAGTCTTGCCCCGTTGATGTACGAGCCGTTGTTGGAGCCCTCGTCGCGCACCATCAGTTGGCCGTACTCGAACTTGACCGCGGCGTGCATCCCCGAGACGCGTGGTTCGGTGAGAACGATGTCGCATATCCCGGGATCTCGCCCCACTTTGCTGGGGTGGGGGCCTACCGGGTACTGACCGAGATGGCTCTGGAGTAGGGCCCGTGTCGGCATGCTCGGGGGGCCAGCGGAGGGGCCCGTGGGTGCGGGAGGCGGCGGGGCCAGCCCCTGCGGCGGGGGGGCCGGGCCTTCTGCGACCACCGGGCGGGGCGTGCTCGGCGAGCCGCCTCGGCGTCTCTTGTTCTGCTTGTTGCCGCTCCGAGCGACGCCGACGACGAGGAGCACGAGGACGAGGCCACCGAACGACAGACCGCCTATCAGAAAGGGATCGAGGGGTTTGTCGTCGGCGGGGAGGGTGAGGATCTCACCCGCGGTGAGCGCACTGGTCCGGTTGCTGCTCTGGTCGAAGACGACGATCTGAGCCGTGGAGCCGTTCTTCTTGCCGCGAAGGAAGCGCTCGGAGTCGGGCAGCCGGAACTCGACCGAGACGGCGTCACCACGGATGGCCTTGCCCACGAGCTCTTGGCTCGTCAGCTGCTTGCGGACCTCGATCAGCTCGTCGAGGCCTCGGCCCTCGAGCGAGTTGGGGGCGCTCTGGTCATTTGGAAGGAGGTAGAGCTGGGCCTGTTCGAAGTCGCTCCCCCAGCAGAAGTCACCGAAGATGGTGACGGTCCCCCCGGGCGTGAGCGGCGTCTTCTTGGCCGCGGCGAGCGTTTGGTCCACGTCGACCCGTACTGGCCACTGCGTGGTATCGACCCCGAGGGGCACATCGATGTGGTTGTCGCCCGAGACCGGGGGGTCCACGGACTTGAAGACCAGCTTGAAGGTGTGGGTCACCTTCGGCGACAGGCATGGCAGCACCCATCGCGCGAGGACCATCGAGTCGAACCGAGACTGGACCGACTGCACGATCCGCTTGGCCTTGCCGCTCTTTGCGCCCTCGACCACGAAGAAGGCGCCCCCGATCTCCGGGTTGGCGAGGTTCTCCATGAAGTTGCGGGCGTTGATGAAGACTTCGTCTCGGGCGGGGTTGGGGAACCACACGCTGATGACGGGGAGAGGTAGCTTGGGGACGGTCTTGTTGCCCTCGGGGAAGCGTCCCTTGGTCAGGTAGTCCTTCAGCTGGAGCGCGGCGGGGGCTGCCGACGAGACGTCGGTCCCGACGTTGCCGTCGCTGAGGACCACTGTTGCCTGGTGCAGGGGCGCTTCGACCGCGCCGGCGTTGCCGAGGGAGCGGAAGCCGTCGTCGATGCCCTGCTTGAGGATGTTGAATAGGCTCTTGGTGCGGCCCTGCTTGCGAAAGATGTTGGGCACGCCGTCGACGAAGTTCCGGGCGAGGCGTCGGTCCTTCGTCCACTGGCTGTGCTTCACGATCTCCCGATCGTTGAAGAACATGACGTCGACGATGTCGTTCTGGCCCATCGCATCGATGAAGGCCTTGGCGATGGCGCGTGCCTCGTTGAAGCGGCTGCCCATCTGACCGGACGCGTCGATGAGGATGAGCCACGCCGTTCCGGCGCTCCCGTTCTGCTTCTTGGCGTCAGCCCACGAGGTGATGTCGACCAGCTCGGCCGGCATGTCCTGCCCGCCGACCGTGGTCACGAAGTAGGCTTCTTTCTTCGGGAACTCGAAGCTCGTGAAGAGCGCCTTGGGCTTGTCGAGCTCGGACGACAGACAGGCCAGCTCGTCGTCCCCGGTAAAGTTCGAGCAGCGCGAGGTGATGCTGCTCATCGGCTTGTGCTGGACCAGGTCGATGACCGTCGTGAGGACGGGCTCGCTGTCGCGAATACTCGCGCGGGGATCGATCCGCAGCAGGTGGGCCTCGGGGGCTCCGAAAGCCTGGACAGTCAGCAAGAGGAGGGCGACGAGCGCCAGCAACGAACACCCACGTCGGAGGTGAACCATCGCCCTCCTCGTCTCCCTAACTCTTGTTGCGCGCCGGGAGGATGTAGACCGTGTACCCGCCGAAGCGGACCTTGTCCCCATCATTGAGGGGGGTGGGGACGTTGGGGTCGATCCGGCGGCCGTTTACGTACGTGCCGTTGGTCGACTTCATGTCCATGACGCTGATCTGTCCTCCGTTGCAGATGATCTGCGCGTGGCGGGTCGAGGTGGTGCCGTGCGCCACGGGGACCTGGCACTTTACGCTGGTCTCGGCCCGACCCACGAGGTTCTCCCCCTCGAGGAGCACCCAGTGCTGGCCACCCGGCTCATCCTGGAACGAGTAGATGAAGCCGGCGAGGGTCTGCCCATCGGCCGGAGCCGCGGACGGAGCGGCTTGGCCAGGGGAGCCGCCGGGGTGCGGAGGCTCGGGGGCCACCGGCGGGGGGCCACCCATTGGCGGTCCCGGAGGCGGCGGTTCCATCGGCGGGGGGCCGGGGGGACCACCCATGCCGGGGGGAGGACCCCCTTGATGTCCGCCCATGCCGGGAGGAGGACCCCCTTGATGTCCGCCCATGCCGGGAGGAGGGCCCCCTTGATGTCCGCCCATGCCGGGGGGAGGACCCCCTTGTTGATGGCCCCCTTGATGTCCGCCCATGCCCGGGGGGGGGCCGCCTGGAGGCGGGCCACCCGGATATCCCCCCATGCCGGGCTGCTGCGGTGCCCCGGCCTCGGCAAAGGCCGTGGCCTGGAGGGCCGGGTCGGACGGACCACCGGGGGGAGGACCGTAGCCCGGTGGCGGGCCGCCCTGGGGGCCAGGGGGTGGGCCGTAGCCCGGCGGCGGGCCACCGGGAGGCCCAGGAGGAGGACCAGGAGGCGGCCCGTAGCCGGGCGGGCCACCCGGAGGCGGCGGGTATCCACCGGGCGCCGGTGCTGGCGGCGGTGGATAACCGCCTCCCTGCGGAGCACCCGGAGGCGGTCCGAAGCCAGGGGGCTGCGGAGGAGGGGCTCCCGGGGGAGGCCCGAAGCCGGGCGGCGGTCCTCCCTGCGGAGGGCCACCGGGGGGAGGTCCCTGGTGAGGGTGCCCCCCCGGAGGAGGTCCGAAGCCCGGCGGGGGCCCACCCGGAGGAGGTCCCCCGGGAGGAGGTCCAAAACCGGGCGGAGGCCCACCGGGGGGCGCTCCCCCTGGAGGGCCAAAGCCCGGCGGCGGCCCCGGCGCAGCCCCCTGCAGGGGGGCTCCACACACGGAGCATTGCGGGTTTTCGGGAGGGTTGGGGGCTCCGCAGCGCGGGCAGTTCGTCATCGCTTCCTCGTCACCTCGTCGCGGGGATGGGGCCCTCGACATCCTGGCGTTTGCAGCGGCAAGAGCATAGCGTGGCCGACCCACGGGAGATCAACAAACACTGGCCAAACCTCGGAATTTCGTCGCACTCCGGTGGTCGGGACATGGACGCGAAAAGCGCGCCTCTTAGGGAGAAGCGCGCTCGCCGTAGCCGAGGCCGGTCGGCTCTCGGAGGTAGAGCCGGAGCGGTCTAGCGGATCACTTGTCTTTGGCGTTGCGGACGCGGGCTCGCTTGCCCGTGCGCTCGCGGAGATAGAACAGGCGCGAGCGACGGACGACGCCGCGCGACGCGATCTCGATCTTGTCGATTCGGGGGCTGTGGAGCGGGAAGATGCGCTCGACGCCGGTCCCGAAGCTCACCTTGCGTACGGTGAACGTGGAGCGAACTCCGGCCCGGTGACGCTTGAGCACGATGCCCTGGAACACCTGGATTCGGGTCTTATCGCCCTCGACGACGCGGTAGTGCACCTTGACGGTGTCCCCACAGCGGAAGTCGGGGAGGTTGTCGCGAACCTGGCTGTCTTCGAGCGCCTTGATGATCGGGTTGGGCATGACCCTGTTCTCCTAGAGGGAGATTTCTCCTGCGGGGAGAGTCGTCTGGGGGGCTCGTCGGCTCTGGTCGCCGTCCTCGGCATGAGAGGCGTGACCGACGGAGCAAGGGTGCGGCATTATGCACGCCCAGTGCGCTCCGTCAACGCCAATGTCAGCCGTCGTCCTCCTGCTCGGTGGCCTTGGCCGCCGCCCTGAGCTCGGCCGCCTCCTCGAGGCGCTGCTTCAGCGTCGTCCGCAGCTGCGGGAGGTTGTAGAAGGCCGGGTCCTCGCTCTCGCTGAGCTGGCCGATCTCCTCTGCGATCTCCTCCGCGCGCCGCCGCGGCGCCTCGGGGACCTTGAGGGCCTTGCCCAACTCCTCGAGGGCCTCCTTCTCCTCGTCGGCCACGTGCCCGTCGACACGGGTGATCCACGTCCCGACCGCGTAGACGAAGAGCCGGTCGGCCTTCGACATCTTGGGAAGCTCGACCGCGCTCATGGCGATCTTCTCCTTGGTCGCCTTTTCGATGGCCTCGATCTCTTCGATCCCCAGCCCCTCCTCGATGGCGGTCCGGCAGATGGCGTCGGCTTCCTGCGGGTCGACCTTTCCGTCGGCCCACGCGATGGCGGCCAAGGCCATGAAAACGTCTCGTCCCAGCTTCTCTTCTGACATCGGTCTCCTCGGGTTGAAGCGCACGCTAACGCCGCGGCTCACGGAAATCAGCTCCGAGAGCGCGGAAGCTCGTCGAAACGAGGCCCCCGCCTCAGCTCGGCCTGGACGGCGCGCGATGAAGCACGGCGCCGTCTTGCAGCGCTCGGGGGGGCGACCTAGACTGGCTCCCATGCGCGCGCTGGTGGTGACCACGCTGATGGCCTCGACGGCCGTCGGCTGCTCTGCGACCGTCGAGGACCCCGCCTCGGACGAAGAGACGGGGGTCGTCCACGGGGCGGTCGTGGTCGAGCGGACGGTGGCTGCGGACGGCCGAGCCGCCTCGCAAGCCCGGGTCTCGGCGCGCTTCATGCGCCTGGAAGGGATCGATGCGCCCGTGGCGGGGCGTGTCGTCGCCACCCGCCGCTTTCAGCCGGGCGAGCCCGTCGGCTGCCGCTGGTTGGTCACCGACGAAGAGGCCCTGCCCCCGTCGGCTGAGGGGTCGATCGAGCTGGTCGACGTGGGTGACATCGTGGTTCACGCCGTCGATGGCGGGCGCGACACGCCCCTGGTGACCCGGGCCTTCCCCGACGTGGGCGACCTGGTATCCGGGGTCGTCTACACGTCTCGCGACGACTCGTGGCTCCCCGAAGCCGAGGGCTACCTCATCGAGGTGGCAGGGTCGGACGAGATCGACGCTTTCAGCCTTCGCCTGGAGGCCCCCGACGTGCCCTCCGCGGTGTCGTTCGACGGCGTCGGGCTGGCCGAGCTCGACGTGATGCGCGCGGGCGAGACGGTCGAGCTGCGCTGGGCAGCCGAAGCGGCCAACGACGAGATTTACGTCGACGTCGTACCGGTCGACGTCAACGACGGTGCACCGTACCGCTGCGTCTTCGACGACGATGGGCTGGCGAGCTTCGTGACGCCGGGGTTCGAGCCCGGTGTCGAGCTCGACGTCGAGGTCCACCGCTACCGTCGGCTCGACGTCGAGCGCGCTCGTGCGGCCGGCATCGACCTCGATGATGCGGTGCTCGAGGTCGACCTGGCGGCGGCGGCGCGCGTGACCGTCGCCGAGTGACCCGGTGAGCTCAGAGCCGGGAAGCACAGGACCGGGAGCCTCCGCGTCGGCGGAAACCGAGGCTGAGGTCGAGGCCCTCGTGGCCGCCGGAGATCTCGAGGCCGCCGCCGAGCGCTGGCTCGCTGCGGGTCATCCCGGGCGGGCGGTGGTCCTGCTCGAGCGGGCGTGTCTTTGGGAGCGCGCCGCTGCGGCTGCACTCGATGCGGGCGACCCGGGGGCGGCCCTTCGCCTCGCGGCCATCGCCGGGGGCAGCACCAACATCGCCGAGCGCGCGATTCGCGTGGCGGCGGAGCTTCGCGATGCGCGTCGCATCGCGGCCGACCTCGCGGGCCGGGGCCACCACCACCACGCCGGCCGGCTCTACGAGGCCGTGGAGGACGACCTGGCGGCGGCCGAGGCCTTCAGCCGGGCCGGCGACGTCAGCCTGGCGGCCCGGGCCTACGACCGGGCCGAGCGTCCCGCCGAGGCCGCGCGGCTCCTGGAGGCGGCCATTCGGGATGCGGCGCGAAGCGACGGCGACCCGCTCCGCATCGAGCTCGGAGCTCTCTATGCCCGACACCGCAAGTACGACGCTTCGGTGCGGGTATTGCAGCATCTCGCGAGTCCGCGGCCGCGGCGAGGGCTCACGCTCTTAGCGCATTGTCTGAAGGCTCTCGGGCTCCGCCAGGCGCTCGACGACCTCGGCGAGGAGCTCGCCGCGCGAGGGGTCACCGAGAAGGACGTGGCCGAGGCCGTCACGAAGGCCACCGAGCGGACCGAGGCCCTGCTCTACGGGCGCTACCGCACCGTGGAGGAGGTGGCGGTCACGCCTCACGCGCGCCTGATGCGGGCGGTGGACACCGTCTCCGGCGATACGGTGGCGGTGAAGGTCCTGGCGTCGCAAGGAGTGGGAACCGGCCGGGACGCCCTCGCTCGCTTCGTGCGGGAGGCCGAAGCGCTCGCCAAACTCCGCCATCCCAACGTCGTACCGCTGCACGACTTCATCGAGGCCGGGCCCGCCATGGTCCTGGCCTGGATGCCGGGCGGTTCCCTGCGCGACCTGCTCGATCGCGAGCCCTTCTCCCCGGCACGGGCCGCGGAGATCGCGCGGGGCGTGCTCGACGCGCTCGCGGAGGCCCATCGGCTCGGGATCCTCCACCGAGACGTCAAACCATCCAACCTCCTGTTCGACGGGGGAGGCACGGCCCGCCTCGCCGACTTCGGTGCGGCCCATCTCGCGAGCTCCCAGGCCACGGTCACCGCGGGGGCCATCGGGACCGTGGCCTACATGGCCCCCGAGCAGCGAGAAGGGCGTGCGGCGACCGTGACCTCCGATCTCTTCGCCGTGGGCGTACTTCTGCACGAGATGCTCACCCGACGTCTCCCGAGCGGCGATCCGGGTGAGATCAGGCTCTCGCTCGAGCATCCGGATCTCAGCCCGGCCCACGACGCCCTCCTCGCTCGTTTTCTCGAGCCCCAGCCCGGGGACCGCTTCGCGAGCGCGCTCGAGGCACGCCAAGCCGTCGAGGCCCTCGACTGGTCGACGCGGGTGGTCGAGCAGTCGCGGAGGGCGCAGGGACCATTGCCCCGTCACTCCGACCCGCAGGCGGGGCGTCTCGGGCCCGCCCGCCGGCGGGGCGACGCCCACGATCTGTGGCTCGAGCGGGACGTCCAGATGCTGGCCTGGGACGAGCTCGCGCGGGCGGCGGCCATAGCCCGCATCGGGCACCCAGCGCTTCCCACCGTGCTTCGGGCCGACGCGCAAGCCGAGCAGATCTGGGTCGAGGTCCCTCGGGGACGGCCGCTGTCGCAGGGCTTGTCGCTCCCGCCCACCGAGCGGGCTGCGCTCGCCGCAGGGCTCGAGGCCCTCCACGCCGAGGGCTACGCCCACGGCGCCCTCGATCCCGCTCACGTGTTTCTCCACGCCGGCCGCGTGAGCATCGCCTACGCGGTCTCGCCGGACGCGTGTCCGGAGGACGACCGCCGAGCGCTCGACGCCTTGCCGTGATCCGTCCTCGGTGAGCATGACACGATGATCAGGGTCGGTGAGGAACCCAAAGTCCGCCGCGCGAGGGCGTACCGTCATTTCAGACGGTTGGAGGCTGGCCCCGCGCTTGCAATTCCGAAGCGCATCGCTTGTTCGACTTGATGCGGTGCTTCCTCGCGCGGGGTGCCACCTCTTTGCTTCTCTTTTTCGCTTTCTCTTTGCTTCGCGTCCTCGTGACGCCCTTTGCTTGTCTTCGCGATACCTCGAGTCCAACGACACCACGCCAACGTGGTGAGGGTGCCCAGCGTGTGCCGGCGGTCCCAAGCGGATCGTCGGCACACGCCCTTTTTAGGGCCGCGACGTCGCGCTGGGCTGGGTGGAGGGCTGGGCCGAAGACCCGCTGCCTGGAGGCTGGGCCGTTGGTGGCAGGGAGGTGGGGGCCAGCTCGTCGTCTCGACTGCAGCGGCCTCGGGTCGGCGTCTCCGCCTCACTCCACCAGCGGGTGCCGTTGCTGAAGTGCAAGATGGCGTGAAGACCCACCACGTAGATGCCGGCCGCCGCGAGGGCACAGGTGAGGGCGACCATGCGGCGCGGGCCCGGCAGAACGCGGGGCCTCCAGCGCTCGGTGGCGGCGAACCACCCGAACCCGACGTGAAAGGCCGTTACGGCCCAACCGAGGGAAAAGACCATGGCCCACACCGGAATCCCCCTCTGGGTGGCCGAGAGAAGTTGAACGAGATGATCGTAGCTGTCGATCGCCGCGACTTCACCGCGCCAGCGCGGGGCGTGGACCATGACCAGGTGGAGCAGCACGAAGGCCAGGACCAAGAACGAGCTGCGTCGATAAATCGGATAGAGAGGGTGCTCGCGGATGGTGTCCGGCGTCGCTCGATCCGCCTTCGCGTTGTCACCCCGGCGCGAAGCGAGCACGATCCCATAGCCCCCATGGAACGCGAGCGCGCCCAGTACCGAGACCGTGAGCACGCCCCCGAGCGCCCCGTCGGGCGTGGCCGCGGCCAGCGCCTCAGGGCTCACGAGGGCCTGCTGGTAGCGCCAAAGCTCCCACAAGAGCCAAGCCGTGAGCGGGACGAGGCCGGTCACGGCGTGGAGCTGGCGCGGCCGAGGGGTCGTCACGACTCGGCAGAGTCGAAACGTCGCCACGCGGTGTCAAGGTGGTGGTCGCTTCCCCTCGCCCTCGCGACGTCGATGCTCGCTTGCGGAGGAGGCCAAGCGAGCGGTCCGGTGCCCGTGGCCACCATTGGTGCGAGCCAGCGCGCCGAGCTCGCGTTTCGACCGCTCATGCGGCGTTGGGTTCTCGGCAGCGACAACGACCGACAACGCCTCGACGAAGAGCTGGCCGCCTTCGTGCTCGAGTTTTCCGACGATCCTCTCCTGCGACTCGCGCAGGTGCTGCGGGCATTCAACGCTCTCGACCGAGGGGATCTCGACCGCGCCGAGGTGCTCGCCAAGGGCGAAGGGTCCAAGGCGAACCGGTCACCGCTGCTCGGTCAACCGGGAACGGCGCAAGACTTGGCGGCGCTCGTCGTGGGGTCCGTCGAGCGGCGCCGCGGCGACTACCCTCGAGCCCTCGAGCGGCTCGCGCCGCTGCACCATCGGCTCATCGATCCCTTCGCGACGGCCCGTCTCAACGAGGAGTTGGTGCTCACCGCTCTGGGCGCGCAGCGGTACGACGACGCCATCCGCTTCATGGACGGGTGGCGCAGTGAGGCGGCGGCGGATCAGGAGACGGAGATCGTCGCCGAGATCAAGAAGCTCATCGGCGAGGTCCCCAAAGCGCGTCTGCGGGCCGACCTCGAGCGGCGCTCGAAGCTCGGCATCATCGAGTCGGGGATCGAGATGGCGCGGCTCGTCGCGCAGCAGCTTGCCGTCTACGCGGTTTGGGATCGCGATAGCGAACTCGCCCGGCTCCTCGTGAACAGCTACGGGGCGCTGCTCGAAGGCTATGGCGAGGCCGTCGCGCGCCTCGCCGTCGACGTGACCCGGGGGCGTGTCACCGCGCGCACGGTGGGTGTGGTCGTGTCGCTTCGCAGTCCCGCCCACAGCCGGCGCAGCGCCGACGCCGTTGCGGGGATGGCCTTCGGCATGGGTCTGCCGGGGTCGGGGGCGAGGCTCGTCACGCGGGAGGCCGACGCCACCGCCGAGTCGGTACGCCGGGCGCTGGCCGAATTGGCGGGTGAAGGT
>JGI12210J13797_10605780_pt1 | contig 10571 bp, 6 predicted proteins | sample ElkSlonscriptome_3_FD_13797 | JGI IMG/M metagenome (IMG submission 13797) | reverse complement strand
CATTACGAATCCCGGCACACCGGCCAACGGGGTGGCTGTGGTGAATAACGGAGAGATCGTCTACACGCCCTCTGCCGGCTTCTTTGGGCAAGACAATTTCACCTATACCATCAGTGACGGAAATTTGACGGCGTCGGCAACCGTCACCGTGACGGTCAACGAGGTGGCGACCGGCGTCCAAATAGCGGATCAAAACCTGGGGGCGATCCTNGATGAGGACGATTCGGCTACCACCATCTTCGCCGACTTGAACACCCTGGTCACCATCCTCTCGGGCGACGCGCCGACCTTCTCCGTCGTCTCAGCAGTCGGCGGAACCGCCCAGGTCGTCAATGACAGCGAAGTGCAGTTTACGCCGGCGGCAGACTTCTTCGGTCCCGCCAGCGTGACGGTGCAGGCGACCAATTCCGACGGTAGTGACACGGCTGTGCTGTCGTTCACTGTTAATCCCGTCAATGACGATCCCGTCGCACCAGATCTGTCGCGGACGATGCAGGAGGACACGGTCCTCGATATCGATGTGGTTGCCGCGGCGACTGACATCGATAGCACGACATTGACCCCGAGCATCGTCACCGGTCCGATCAATGGCACCGCAGTGATTGCTGGCGATCAGATCCGTTACACCCCGAACGCGGACTTTTTCGGAACCGATACGATCGTTTACAGCATCGACGATGGTGACGGGGGCTCGGATCAAGGCACCATCACGGTCACGGTCGAGAACGTTTTTGAAGACCCGGTCGCCGCCGATGTGACTCGAAACCTGACCGAGGATGATAGTCCGATCATGGTCGATTTGGCGGCGTTGGTCACCGTCGAACAGGGTGATGCGTTTGAGATCACTGTGGCTCCCGGCCAAGCGTCATTCGGAACTTACTCGCTCGCCGGCGGCACGTTGACCTACGATCCGGCGGACGACGCCTTCGGCATGGATACCATTACCTATCGTGCGACCAGTACGGTGACAGGCGCGGCTGACGAGGGCACGATTACCATCGACATCGCCGCGGTCAACGATGATCCGGTCGCTCCCGATTTGAACCGGACGATGTTGGAAGACACGACACTGGACATCGACGTCGTCGCCGCGTCCAGTGACGTCGATAGCACGACGCTGACCCCGAGCATCGAAACCGGGCCGTCCAACGGGTCCGCTTCCATCGTCAACGGCCAAATTCGGTATGTGCCCAACGTTGACTTCAACGGCAATGACTCGATCGTCTACCAGATCGATGACGGAGACGGCGGGTCGGACACCGGAACGATCGACATCATCGTCACCGACACCGTCAACGTGCCTGTTGCCGACGACGGGACGCTCAATGCGACGGAAGATGCCGGCGCGGTCACGTTAGACTTAAGCACCCTCGTGACGTTGGAGGCTGGTGATTCGGCCACGTTCACCCTGGTCGGGGCGCCCTCCAACGGGTCGGCTTCGATCGTCAACGGCATTCTGTCTTACACGCCCGCGGCCGATTACTTCGGCGCTGACAGCGTGACGTACCAGGCGACGAATGTTGCCGGCAGTGATACGGGCGTGATCTCCATCACCGTCGATCCGGTCAACGATGAGCCGGTTGCCCAGGACGACACCGCCATGACGGTCAAGGACCGTGCGGTGACCATCGGGGTGCTGGCCAACGACTCGTTGGGGCCGGCGAACGAAGGAGACACGGCACAGTTGTCGATCGATTCGGGACCGGCCAACGGCCAAGTCTCGATCACCGGCGACAACCAAATCGTTTACACCCCCGACGCCGGCTTCACCGGGACGGATTCGTTCACCTATCAGCTCAGCGATGGCACGGATAGCGACACGGCGACGGTAAACGTGACGGTCAATGATTTCGCTTTCTCAACGATCAGCGGACGGGTGTTTGTTGACGGCATTGACAACATCCAGCAAGTGATCGAGTCCGAGGGCCAGATCGCGCCCAACCGCGACGGCGAATACAATCCCGGTGAACGCGTGCTGGGAGGAGTCAGCGTCCGGTTGCAGTCGCCGGCTGCTCAAAACGTGACCGGACAGGACATCGACCTCGTCGTCATGTCGGGACTTGATGGCGTCTTTGAATTCGAGGACGTGCCGCCAGGTGAATACACGGTCGAATATCAGTTGCCCAACAACGCGATCGCCCCAGGGGAGGCGTCCGACGGCGTGGTCCCCGTTTCGATCGACGAAGATCCATTGGCTGCCGGCGACTACTCAGCAAACTTTGTTCTGTGGTCAATGGGCGATTTGTCGACACTCGACAGCTCGGTCATTTCCTCGAACAACGCGTCTGGGTCCGTGACCACGGTCGTCGCCGGCGCCGGTGGCGTGATCTACTTGGATGCCAGTGGAAACCAGATCATGTTCCAGGCCGGTCCTGGCTTCGACGGTGTCGAGTACGCGGCGTTGAGCGTCAATCAGGCTCGTGACGCGGCACTGCTGACGGTCGTCCGCAACGGCCAAGTCGAAACGGCCGTCGTCGATTCGGAGCACTTGATGTTCGGCGGTTCCGGGCTCTCGGTCCGACTGTTCGGCGGCGTGGACGACTTTGATTTCCTCTCGCAGATCGATCCGTCAATCGCGAGCAATTTCCCGACCTATCAGGATGCTGTCGACCAAATTTTGAGCGAGTTGAGCTGAACGCTGTAGCCGTGGCCTGGGCGGGCCATGATGACGAACACCGCTGGCTAGCTTGCAGCCTGCGGTGTCGGTGGGTCGCAACGGCGCGTTATAATGAGGAGACCTCACCGAGACGTCCCCCACCCACCTCGCTGCGACTGACGTTGTCATGCCCCTCCGAGATCCGATCGCCGTTTTAGACGAGTGCTATCTTCCCGCCCGCGCGAAGCTGCTGGAGTTAGCGGCCATGCTGGACCGGATCGACCGTGCCAGCGAAACGGCAACAGACGGTTCTGCGGGCACGGACGGCGATCAGCGGTTGCGGCAACTCCAGCGGGCGATCGAGTTGTTGCTAGATCGGCCCGAAGCGGCCGACCGGGCGGCTCAAATTCAGTACCTGTTTTCGCGCCCGTACGACGAGAACTGGCAACAGGAATTTGGCTTGGAGGATTTGACCGGTCCTACCCGAACATCGATCCGAAGGGGTTGAACATGGATTTCATCGATCCCCATATCCACATGGTCAGTCGTACCACGGACGACTACGAGCAGCTTGCCCGGATGGGATGTGTCGGCGTCAGCGAGCCAGCGTTCTGGGCCGGCTTTGACCGCGGCAGCGCCGACGGGTTTCGAGATTATTTCGAACAACTGACGGTCGTCGAGTCTCGGCGGGCCGCGCAGTTCGGGATCGCCCACTACTGTTGGCTGTGCATCAATGCCAAAGAAGCGGAAAACGTCTCGCTGTCCCGCGAAGTCATCTCGATGATCCCGGAATTCCTGGACCGTCCCGGTGTGTTGGGGATCGGCGAGATCGGGCTGAACAAGAACACCCGCAATGAAGCGACGGTTTTCCTGGAACACCTCGACCTGGCTGCAAAGCACGATCAGTTGATCCTGATCCATACGCCGCACCTGGAGGACAAATACCAGGGGACGCGGATGATCCTGGACATGCTGTGCGACGACTCACGAATCGACCCGGATCGGGTGCTGGTCGATCACGTCGAAGAGCACACGATCGGCGAAGTGCTTGACCGCGGTTTTTGGGCGGGCATGACGCTTTATCCGACTACCAAATGCACGCCCGACCGAGCGGCCGACATGGTGGAGCGTTACGCGGGTGAAAAATTACTTGCCAATTCCGCGGGTGACTGGGGCGTTAGCAAGCCGACCGCCGTGCCCGATTTCATCTTCGAAATGCGACGGCGAGGTCACGGCGAAGCATTGATTCAAAAGGTTGTCTTGGACAACCCGGTCGGCTTCTTTTCCAAGTCGGGTAAATTCGTCAATCCGGCTCGCGGGTCCCGCGAAGCGGTTGTCTGAACGCCGCGAATCGACAATTTGAACGCGAGGAAGCGGCTGTTTGAACACCAGACAGATCGCTGCTGTCGCCAGACCGTGGTTCTCCGCTTTCCCTATGTTCTAGCGAACGTCGCCGCCGGGACGTCAGTCGATCGCGTGGTGACGAAGTTCGTCCAGGGTGGCATATTCCAGAGCCGAGATGTGGGTCGCCGCCAAGCGGACACGCGGTGCCTTCCCAGCGTCGTAGGCCTCTTTCCAACGGGCGGCACAGAGGCACCATTGGTCGCCCGGATTCAAGCCGGGAAAGTGGTACATCGGCATCGGCGTGCTCAGATCGTTGCCACGGCTCCGGCTGAATTCAAGAAAGTCGGCGGTCATTTCCGCACACACGACATGGATTCCGACGTCATCTCCACCGGTGTTGCAGCACCCGTCACGGTAGAAGCCGGTCATCGGGTCGGTACTGCAAGTTTGCAGGTTGCCCCCCAAAACATTTTTGGCGCCGGTGCGGGAGGGCTGCGGTTCTTGTTCGGCCGGAGACATGGGGCAATGAGACTTCGATTGGAAAATGAATGTGGTGGGGAACGACCTGGCCGGTACCAGCGCCGGCTGTCATTTGACCGCCAGCGGCTGGCTCAACCGTGTGCATGTTTTCTGTCCGTCAACTGTAGTCGCTCGTCGTCCCCGGTGGCAATCGGCCGCCTCACGAGGTTGCCACGGACTTCGTCGATTCAGTTTTCTTCAGCTCCTGCAACTTCTTGAACTCCTCACGCCCTTTGTAGAACGGGTCCAGGGGATAGCAACCGCTGACCAGTCCGTTTCGCGGTGCGGTGGTGCAATCACTAAATGTGCGGCAAACTTTTTTGCGCTGCCAAGCTCGGCCGCCGATGACGTCCGCCGGCAATTCGGGGTAAGACAACACCATCCGCCCTAGGCCGATTGAGTCCGCCATGCCTCGGTCCACCACGGCTTGACCGACGTGCGGCAAATACTCTTGCAGGTAAGAGTAGCCGGAGCCGATGAACGCCATGTCCGGATGCTGTCGTTTCAGTTCGGCGACACAGCGAATTTGCCGTGCCACACCCTCCAACGGGTCTTCAGGCGGCGCGTATCCGTCGCTTGGCGGAAAGTAGGCGGGTCGCTGGATATGCGGCGTGCTGTAAGGACTTCCCGCGGTGGTACAAACCCAGCGGATTCCCAATTGCTTCATCAAATCCAGCAGCCGATGGGGCTCGCTCATTTCCAGGTCCAGCCCGTCTTCTGTGGCACCGAATAGTAGTCGCGGGTCTGCGTCCGGCTCCGGCTCTCCGATTCTGTCCGATCCGGCATGGTATGGAAGGAAGTCGAAGACGCTCAGACGCACCCCGATGGCGAGCGAGTCGGTTTGGGCGGTAATGCCTTCGACGATATTCCTCAGGAAGCGGGTCCGGTTCTCAAAACTGCCGCCGTAGATGCCGGGGCGGTCGACGCCCGACAGAAGTTCGTGGCCGAGGTACCCGTGGCAGTGCTTGATGTCCACAAAATCAAACCCGAGTTTTTCGGCCCGCCGGGCGGCGAGAATGAAATCGTCCACCAGCTGACTCAATTCGTCGTCGGAAAAGAGCGCTGTGTCATCGGACACGCCGACTCGCCGATCCAGCACCGGGTTGCGTTGGGCGACGCGAGGTTCGGCAAGCGATTTTTCGTTGGGTCGCGCGTAGCGTCCCGAGTGCGTCAGCTGCAGACCGATACAGAGGTCCGACGTGCTGGCGAAGTTTTCGCGGTGCGATTGAACCAAGTCTTCGCGGAGCGACTCGATGGCCGAAAGATTTTCCTCGACCAGCAACAGCTGATTCGGGTTGGCCCTTCCGTCGTGCCGGACAGCGACCGCCTCGCCTCCCCAGATCCATTTCGCACCACTGCGGCCGAAGTTCTGCCAGCGGCGGCGGGTTAATTCGGTCGGACACCCTTGCCGCGTCCCGTCCCAGCCTTCCATCGGCAGGATACAAAAACGATTACCGATGGTGCGTCCGCCGGTTTGGAGGGGGCGCGCCAGAGGTGCGTCCTCGCCAGAGGAAACCGCTTCGTCGGACGGCATGTCGATGCCAGCCGTCTGAAGATGGTCGACAAACGCTGAGTGCGTTTTGAGGCGTGCGAGGCGTGGGTAGTTCATGTCAGATGACGAAGTGAAAGAAAAAAATCGGACGCGGGTTCACGCCGACAGTGGCGTCAAAGGCTGCCTGCGGCTGTCAGTTCACCGAGGCGTTCGGCGATGTGCTGCAGCAGCGGTTGGTCGCTGACAGGACGCGTGGGACTGCCCGGGAAGGTTTGATCGCTGGCGATTTGACCTTGCGCGTGCAGGTACATCGCGGCCGAATGTTTGTAGGCAGGCACGGGGGGCCGGAATGCCAGCATCCCGAGATACTGCAACCAATCGTTGACTTCGTAAAACGCCGGATCGCCCGCCGCCCACATGGCATCCCGCCTGGCGAACACGTCGGGACAGAAAGTGCTGAGACCCAGCAAATAATCGCTGCCATAGATCACCATGTCGATCGCCAAATCGTTCCCGGTAAGCACCTGGAACGACGGCCTCACACGATCGCGAAGTTGGAGTCGTTGCCATTCCAAGTCGCGGCGGAGCGACGAATGTTTCGCACCGACACACGCTTGCAGGCCGAGCAGTCGCTCGTAGAGTTCCAGCGAATAGATGCGTCCAAACGGGGCAAACATCTGGCCCAATTCGAAGGCGTAGAACCGGTCGCACCGCGAGGCGAGTTGCTGATACCGGTCGAAGATGGCATCGTCGTTGCCGCTGGTCAGCCCAAAGGACTGAAAGAGAATCGGGGTCCCGCCGTGACGCTGGACTTGATCGATGCCGCGGGCGTAACTGTCCAGATTAAAGTCCGCATCAGCGGCGTCGTCGACGAAGACACCGCCCAGGAACGGGCGGCCGGCGGCGATCGATGCGGTGCGGTCGAGAGTCTCCTCACGGACGGATTCGTCGATCAGGTTAGCGAATCCCGTGTCCATATTGATGGCGGGGACCAAGCCGGCGTCGAGGGTACGCCTGGTATGGGAATCAAACCCCTGCCAATCGATATCCCGTGCATTCTGCATCGGCAACAGAATCGCCGACATCCCGGTGATGGTTCGGCGTGGGCGGATCATGGTATTTGGATCGATCGTGCTCATGCCGCGATGATACAAAAAAAGGCGGCCCGATCTTGGTCGATCGGGCCGCCGTCGTTCATTTGCAATTCGGGCCAAAATCGCCCTAAGTGCGGAACCTTATTGGTTCGGATCGAAACCGGTCTGCGCGATTTCTTCCTCTTCCTGAATGATGATTCGCGGCGTGACCATCAGCATCAGGCTTCGAGCTTCGCGGCCGATCGCGACGTTGCGGAACAATCGGCTGACGTACGGGATCTTGCTCAAGAATGGGATCCCCCGCTCTTGACGCCCTTCGCTCATCCGCTTGATCCCGCCCAACAGAATCGTGCCGCCGTCGGGCACACTGACAGTGGTGCTGACCGAGGTCGACGCGAACGTCGGTTGCTGGACGGTCGTCCCCACGGTGGTGCTTTCTTCTTCGGCGTCGTCGACTTCGTCGTTTTCGTCGATGACTCCGTCCCCGTTGGTATCGGTTTGGTCGCCACTGGTGGAACGCGTCGAGGTACTGCCTTGGAACGTGAACGTGTTGACGTCCCCGATCTGGCTGAACGTCGGTACGAGTGTCAGACGAACGAAACGCTTGTCGTCGCTGACGACTGCTTGAACGTTCAACCGCGTTCCCTCGTCGAGCACCACGATGACCGGTTGTTGGGCGACGGCAAAGTCGCCGACGACCGGCACGACGCTGGTAACGAAGGGACGCTGAGTCGTGTCTTGGATCGTCGCGATCTGTCCGTCGAACAGCGTCACCTTCGGTGCCTGCATCACACTACTGCGGGTGTCCCCTTGAGCGGCCTGCAAGAAGAAGAACGCTTCGATGTCGCTGAGCATGGCGAAGCCGATCGATGAGATCGCACCGGCGTCCGGCGCCCCGAAGGGTGAGATCACACCGGCGGAGTTGTTCTCCAAGCGGATGTCAAAATCGGCGGTCGGTGTTCCCGGTCCAGACAACCCGATGGTCACGGATTGGCCGGCGTCGTCGGTCGGCACTGATGTCGCGTTGTCATCAAACTGGACGTCGAAGTCGATGCCGATCTGTTCGAAGAAGGTGTCCGCCAACGTGATGAAGCGAACTTCGATGGTGATCTGAAGGTTCTGCAGCTTTCGCAGCGACTCCAGCAGTTCAACGATCTCGTCATGAACCTCCGTGGTGGTACTAATCACCAGCGAAAGGTTCTGGGGATAGGGTGCCATGGTCCCGACACCGCCGACCGCTTCCCACGTGTCGGGCTGGATCGTGGTCTGGATCAATTGCATCAGCGAATCGAAATCCGCCATCGCTCCGCCACCAGCACCACCTCGCATCGCCCCGGCGGGTCCGTACCCGTTGCCGGCGAATCCACCAGCGGAGGCCATCGGGCTGTACTGGCCCAAGACGTTGGGATTCATGGAATTGCCACGCGGCGTGCCAGCCATGCCGCCCAGGTCGGTCATCGAAACCGGCATCACTTGAACATCGGTTGTCGGCTGAATCATCTGATACGCCGCTTTCAAAGCGCCCGACAGTCCGTATTCGTGACCGGAGACGAAGTTCGGAATCGGTGTAACCAAGTCGGCGACCCGATAGGTCTTCGTTCGAACCATTGTCCGACGTGCCTCTTTGCTGGTCACGTTCAGAACGTCGTTGTCCAGCACGTACGTCAGGTCCAAGTCGCTCAACAGAATGTTCAGCGCGCTTCGCAGCGAAATGCGGCTGTTGATCGACAAAGTCACCGGCGTATCGCGTGTGACGCGAGCAGCCGACAGGGCTCGATTGTCCAGGACGATCGGGACGTTACTGTAACTGGACAGGACGTCCAGCACTTCCCCGAGCGGCCGGTTGATGTAGTTCAGGTCGACGTCGGTGTTCCGAAGTCGCTGTTTGATATCCTGTTCACGCGGTGACAGGTGCGTGTCGGCGTTGGTCGCGGTGCGGCGATCCGACAACGCCTGCCAAGTCTGTGGCTCGGGGAAAGTAAACGGCCGGTCGGGATCGGGAGCGACGGCCTTGCGTCCCAGGTCCAGCATCTCCATCGCAAAGCCTTCCTCGGCGTCGGCTCGAATCTCCTGGTCCATCTGCATCCGAGTTCCGGTCCGCGAGGCGTGAGACATGCTGGTCGCGATTGACGAATTCGGTTTCAATTCCGCAACCTCTTTGGCCACCATTTCGGCTTCGGGAAACCGCTCTTGATCCATCAGGTCGTTGTAGGTTTCGACGAGGGCCGAAACCTCTTCGTCGATGCGGGCTTGCCGAGCCGCGTTGGTGGCCATTTCCGTATGAACGGCTTGGTTGCGAATATCCAGTTCGATCTCCGCACGGTGCGCCTCGACGTACTGTTTCTGGTCGGTCAATGCACGCGTCACCAGAGCAGCCAACGAAGCCTTTGATGCGTCGTCCACTTGGCTGCCTTCGACACGGCGAAGCAATCGTTCCAGTGCATTGACGGCACCGAGCGGGTCGGTCGTCTTGTTTTCATTGGCTTTCGCCAATTCGGTGGTCACCTCACGGTACAGGCGACGGCTCTGTGCTACCGCTTCCAGTTCGGCCTGCTGCATCGCTGTCAGCGGTGCATCGGATTTAGACGTCGCGGGCAAGCGGGAGGGTTGCAGCAGTGTGAGCTTGTCACGCAGCGCCCGACGTGTCTCCGTATCCATCTGGTCTTCGTACTTCCAAGCCTCGACGAACTTTTCGCGAGCGAAGACTTGGTCGCCCCGGTTGAGCGCCTCCATCCCTTGGCGATACAAGTCGTCGCCTGGGGATGAGTCGGCCAGCGGCTCGGTATTCTGGACTTGGGCGACATTGCCGAACTGACCAGGCTGACCGAAGGCCATCGCGTTTTGCACGGCGGACCCCGGTGCGCTGGACGGGTCGGCTTGATGGGCCGCTGGCCGCACAGGCTGATTGGGCCGGCCGACGTTTTCGTTGGCGTTGGGAGTGGCGGCAATCGCGGACTGAGCCAGCTCCTGCAAGTTCAAGTTCCGGCGTTTCGCGGCCGCTTGCGCATCCATCATCAATTGCCAAGGACGAGGTTCGCCCGGTGCAAACGTGTGGTCGGGAACGCTCAGACTTTGAGCCCGGAAGGCCATCTGGTAGGCCGCTGCGACATCACCGCGATCCAGCGCGGCGCGTCCCATGGCGGTCCATCGGAGTGCCTCGGCTTTCTTTGCCAAGTCCGATCCGGAATTCGGCATCGGCGACGCACTCGGGATGCTGTCGAGCGGCTGTGCCGTCGCCGAGCGTCGCTGGGGGGGAAGCTCCAGCAGAGCAGTGTCCAAACCACGTGAGAGCAACGACTGTCGCAAATGATTCAGTCGGCTGCTCGCCTGCGTCTTTGTCGCTGCATCCGCTTGCGACAAGCTCGCGCGGGCGAGTCGATACTGTTCGACAGCCCGGGTTAGCTCGCCTCGCTGAAGCGCCGCCTGCCCCTGATCCAGATGCCCCGACCAGTGGCTGGCTTGGGCGGAAGACGGGTAGGGCGTCGCAACTTGGGCGTCTGCCGACGGCGCGGCAAGCCAAGCCGAG
>JGI12210J13797_10726868_pt1 | contig 10573 bp, 5 predicted proteins | sample ElkSlonscriptome_3_FD_13797 | JGI IMG/M metagenome (IMG submission 13797) | reverse complement strand
CACAAAATTGCACCTTCACGCTCTTACTTATAAAGGCCTTGAAGTACAAGTGCCAGTAAGTATATGCTATAACATATGAATACGACTTTTTGTCAAGTTGTAACAGTATTAATCTATGAGTGAAAGGGATCAGGTGCTAGAAGAGCTGTTACTAAACGATAGCTTTATAAGCTGGGTGCTTTATCCCACTCCCGCTCTCGATCAATACTGGCAGCAGTGGCAATGTGAACATCCGGAAGGTGAAGTATTAGTAACCGAGGCGCGGCGATTAGTACATCAGATGAGGGCGAGTGGTCAACCTGAACCTTTGCATGAGCAAGAGGTAAGGCACATGTGGCAGACGCTCCAAGGTCGACATACTGAAGCTCGTAGCAATGATGCTATCCTAGAAAAGACGAAATGGTACTGGATGGCTGCTAGTGTTAGTGTACTACTTATATTCAGCATTTTTCTTTTTACTAAAATAAGTGAGCCTACTGTAATCACCCATCAGACTGCTTACGGTGAAACCCAGTATATTGACCTACCCGATAGCTCTTCAGTCTTACTAAATGCAAACTCTGCTATCACTTATCAAGAGGATTGGTTAGAATCTCCCGAAAGAGAAATAAAACTTACTGGAGAAGCCTTTTTTGATGTGCATCACACCCAAGACCATCGACGGTTTTTGGTTCAGACTAATACAGTAACGGTTGAAGTTGTAGGTACTTCTTTCAATATTTTGAATCGGCGAGATCATACTCAAGTAGTTCTGAAAGAGGGTGAAGTAGTGCTTAGAGCCGAAGACTCAGAAGTGCTACCTACTGATATTACTATGCAACCCGGAGAGCTAGTAGAAATAGATGGTACTGACTATGCGCAGCATCCGGTCAATGTTGAAAAATATACTGCCTGGACGCAGAATGAACACATTTTTGAGGGTGCAACTCTTACTGAAATCGCTCAATTACTAGAAAATATTTACGGACTGGAAGTTGAGATAGAGGATAAATCTTTGTTAGATAAGAAATTTACCGGTAGGATTAACCGCGGCGATCTGAACAGCCTCTTTGGTCAATTAGAAAAGGTGTTTCAGTTATCCATAGAACGCGAGCAGCAACTAATAATTATCAAGTAGAATATACTTTACACTAAACACAATAACTATGAACAAGATGCTACTATGGCTAGGCCTATTACTATTAGCCTTACCAGGCTTGGGGCAAGTACAATTGGCTAATCTCTACAACGCCTCACCTGTTCTTGAGCAAGATACGAAGACTCATTTGACCCAAGTATTATATGAATTAGAAGAACTCTATCAAACCCGATTTAGCTACGATCAGGAGCTACTTCAAGATAAGCTGGTGGATACGAAAACCGCTAAACAACTAGAGAATCAGAGCGCGAAAGTTGAAGAGGCACTAGAAAGCCTTTTAACTCCTTATCAGCTTACCTTCGAGCAGTTTGATTCGGAGACTTACGTTATCTATCCTGCATCTGAAAAATCTTCTATTAAGAAGGTAGATAAGAAACCACTACCAGAAACTAATACCCTCCCTTCCTCTTTGCTGAAAAAGATTGAGCAAAGTAAAGCTGCCTCTGAACGTTTGCTTGAACAAACTATTTCCGGTACAGTGACTGATTTGTCTAGCAACGAAGCACTACCAGGAGTAAACATCTTAGCAAAGGGGACAACGACTGGTACTGTAACTGATGTAGATGGCAACTACCGTCTGACGGTAGCCGATGAGATTACTACCCTGGTCTTTTCCTCTATTGGTTATGAAACCGTTGAAGAAACAATTAACGGACGTAATACAATTAATTTGGCGTTATCTCCTGATATCCAGTCGCTGAGTGAAGTAGTGGTGATTGGGTACGGCTCTCAGAAAAAGAGCGATATCACCGGGGCGGTTAGTTCGGTAGAGCCTAAAGATTTTGAAAACGAGCCTATTGCTAATGTTACGCAGGGTCTACAAGGAAAAGTAGCCGGGGTTAATGTTACTTCGGGAAGTGGAGCTCCCGGTGGAAACATGATCGTTCGTATTCGCGGGAACAACTCAATCATTGGTAGTAATGATCCGCTCTACGTAATTGACGGAGTGCCGGTTCAGGGAGGAAACAACGGAAGCACCAATCTACTTTCTACCATCAACCCTAATGATATTGAATCTATTGAGGTACTAAAAGATGCTTCGGCTACCGCCATTTATGGTTCCCGGGGCAGCAATGGGGTTATCTTAATTACTACAAAAGGTGGAACAGCAGGACGTAATCAGGTAGAATTCGAGACCTATGTAGGATTCAGAGAAGTTGAGCGTCAGTTAGATATGATGAATAGTCGGCAGTTTGCCGAGATTGCTAACGAACGAAACGTAAACGATAATCTTCCAGTCATCTTCAATGAGATTGATACTTTAACGGATGTTAACACTGATTGGCAGGATGAAATATTTCGTCGGGGATTTATTCAAAACTATTCCTTAGCTTTTTCCGGGGGTAATGAAAAGACGACTTACTTGATTTCAGGGAATTACTTTGATGAGAATGGTACTATTATTGGATCAGACTTTTCACGGGGTTCCGTTCGTCTTAACTTAGACCAGCAGGTCACCGACAAACTCAAAGTAGCAGGTCGTTTCTTCCTTTCTCGATCAGTCAATAATGAGATTGACGATAATAATATACTGCAAAGTGCTCTGAATTCTCCTCCCTTCTTACCGGTGTATAATCCTGATGGAAGCTACGTAAATGCGGCTACGTTGAAACAGTACTCTTTCAGCCCTAGCTCCGGTGATAACCCAGTAGCGATAGCTAAAGAACGTTTAGATCAACGAACAATTGATCGCTTGTTAGGGAATGTTACGGGAAGATATTCACTAACGGATAACCTTTCTTTAAATATCTTACTGGGAGTAGACCAAGTTAGTTCGGAGCGGGACCTATATAGTCCTCGTATATTAGAGAGTGGATTGCCGGCAGGAGTAGGATCTAAGACTTTTAGAAAGTCCACATCGTTTCTAAATGAAAATACGATAAATTATAATAAAAATTTTGGGAATGGCCACGCACTAAGTGTAGTAGCTGGTTTTACTTGGCAAACCGAACAAAATGAATTTCTTACTGGATCATCGAATGGCTTTGTAAGTGATGACCTTCAGAATAATATTCTGAGTGCCGGCGAAAACTTTTCAGCCCCTAACAATGGCTTTGACGAATGGACGCTACTTTCTTGGTTAGGTAGAATCAATTATACGCTTAAAGACAAATACTTATTTACTCTATCGGGCCGAGCGGATGGTTCATCCCGTTTCGGTGCGGGTAATAAGTGGGGCTTCTTCCCTTCGGGTGCAGTAGCGTGGAGAGTGTCTGATGAAGCCTTTATTCAGGATAATATCAGCCAGCTATCTAATTTAAAATTGCGCCTAAGCTACGGTATTTCGGGGAATCAAGCAATCTCGCCTTACGGCTCACTACAGCGATTTTCCGACGTGGGGCTGGCTTTTGGCGGAACGCCCACCAGTGGCTTTGCGGCAGAGAACCTCGGCAATCCAGACTTACGATGGGAAACCACTGCGGAGTTTAATACCGGACTGGAATTCGGTTTCTGGGAGCAAAGAGTCCGAGCCAGTGTTGACTACTACGTCAAGAATACGAATGACCTACTAGCGCGAGTTAATTTACCGCCTACTTCCGGTTTTACTACCAATATTCAGAATATCGGTTCTACTCGTAATAGTGGGTTTGAAATCCAATTAGGAACTGATCTTATACGCACTAGCAAAGTAATTTGGGATTTAAACTTTAACGCCTTTCGTAATATAAACGAAGTTACTGAAACGGCTAGTGGACAAGACATCATCGCTCCTAATCTGGATATACTTGGGGCCGCCAATATTGTGCGAGAAGGCGAGCCACTGTCCGCATTCTACGGGTTAAAGACGGACGGCTTAACTGAAGATGGGTTGATAAATTACGTAGATGTAAACGACGACGGAGAAATTAACGACGATGACCGAGTTATCATTGGCAATCCTTACCCCGATTTGTTCTATGGTTTATCATCTAATCTCACATATGGTAATTTTTCACTAAGAGTATCTCTAGTGGGTGAAGCAGGTAAAACGATTTGGAATAACAATATCTACCGGCATATGAACTCTTTCCACCGGGGTTCTAACCAGTTGGCGGTAGTAGCTGATCGTTGGACTACTGAGAATCCAAATCCTAATGCGACTTACCCTAAAGCCACCAGCGGGCTAAACCAACGACCCTCGGACTACTACCTAGAAGATGCTTCATACTTACGGATTCAAAACGTGAGACTTAACTACAATATTCCGGTTTCAGCGTTTAATACCGAGGTAGTTCAGTCGGCTAATATTTACGTGAGTGCGCAGAACTTATTCACCTTTACCGATTACAGCTGGTATACTCCCGATATTAATGCGTTTTCCAGCGGTGACCTCAGAGTTGGCATTGACCAACGGACTTATCCTTCCGCCCGAACCTTTACGGTAGGAGTAAGAGTAGTTCTGTAAAATTTTGTGCTATTATTAAAGATATTCAACTATGAAAAATATAAATAGAATCTTTCCAGCGTGTTTAGTAATGTTGACTCTTGGTTTATTTTCTGGGTGCGGCGAGGAAGTATTAGAAGAAAAACCTAGAAACTTTCTTTCTCAAGAAGCAGTATTTGCTACTTCCGAGGGAGTCATTGCCGCCACTAACGGTATCTATAAACCCTTCCATCAGAATAATCTGTACGGATGGTGGCTATTGGGCAACGTTGAGTATTTCTCAGACTATATCTACGGCCGCGGCAGTCAATCGCCCGCCAGTCGCTATGAGTTAGGCTCTACGGGAATCAATCGGATTGGCAACATTTGGCGAGGAGGTTACCAAGTAATTAACCGGGCTAACCTAGTCATTAGCCAACTAGAGAATCAAGATATTTCGGGAGTAGATGCCGCGCTAAAAAATCGCTTGATGGGTGAAGCTCGGTTTCTCCGAGCATTGTCCTATTTTCACTTAGTACGCTTATTTGGCGACTTACCTCTTCGTTTAGAGCCCGAAACGCAAGACTTTGCCATTGAACGCTCCCCAGAATCAGCCGTTTATGATCAAGTTATTGCCGATCTGGAATTTGCCGAACAAAGCCTTCCCAACACCTACCCGGCGGCTGAACTTGGTCGGGCTACCCGTTGGGCGGCTACTAGTATACTGTCTAAAGTGTACTTAACCCTAGAGCAATGGCCCGAAGCAGCGGCTACTGCAATGGAAGTTATTGAGTCAGGTGAATTTAGCTTAGTAGAGGTAACTGTACCAGAAGACTTTCAGCAGATGTTCGGTCCTGATGTGACTACCCATTCCGAAGAAATATTTTCGTTGAAACACGCCCGTATCCCGGGATTAGGCTTTGGGCCAATCTGGTTAATGCACCGAGCCGGGTCCGGTTATTCCATTGGAGGTAATGCCCACGCCTGGTTTGGTAACCCAGATTCCTGGTTGGGCGACTGGATAGATCAATTAGACGGGCCAGACTTGCGAACTAATGACTGGCTCTACAATGGTGAGTTTGATGAACAGTTTTTGAGCGAAGAAATTCCGATGCTTTTTAAAAAATTTCGGGATACTGAATCTGATCCGGCAGGAAATGATTATCCAATAATTCGCTATACCGAAGTACTACTAATTTTTGCCGAAGCAGAGGCAATGGCTAATGGCGGGCCTACGGACGAAGCCTATGAGTACCTAAACATGGTCAGAAGAAGAGCCTATGGCCAGGATATCAACACCCCTAGCCCGCTCGCTGATTTCCCTGCGGGATTAAATGCTCAGCAATTTCAGGACTCATTGCTATTAGAACGAGCTAAAGAATTTGTGATGGAAGGCAAACGCTGGTATGATCTACTACGCACTAATCGGACATTAGAAGTGATCCGCGCATCGGGAGATGGTAAATCACGGATTGAAGAACGCCACCTGAAGTGGCCAATCCCCGCCGAAGAAATAGATAATAACGAAGCCTTAACCCAAGCCGACCAAAACCCCGGCTGGTAGTAAAGTATTCAGGATTTAAAGAAGCGTGAGATAAAGTCTATCTCACGCTTCCTCTGTGTTCAACTGAACAAACAGGTATCATATTGTCCTCTAACAACTCTTGATTAATGAACAGCTCAAACACCCGGGATGAGAAATCACGAAGAGCATTTTTGAAGAAAATATCCTTCGTCGCTCCTGCGGTACACTCACTATCGGCAAATACGTTTGCTTACTCCAGCACTATTACACCCAAGGGCAGTATACCTCAAACGCTCAGATATGACCTGATGGTATACGGAGCTACTTCTGCCGGAGTGGTGGCTGCTTACACCGGGAGGATGTACGGGTTGCGGGTATTGTTAGTCGAACCGGGCCGGCACCTGGGCGGTCTGACCTCTGGGGGGTTAGGCAGAACCGATACTGGTGGTCAGGATAGTTACATCACGGGGTTGTCGCAGGATTTTTATATAAGAATAGGCAAACATTACGGACAGAGCGTTCCTGCCTATGAATTTGAACCTCATGTAGCTGAGATGATTTATGAGCAGTATATGGATGAAGCCGGGGTTGAAGTCTTGTATTCAAGAAGAGTCAATTCAGTAGATGTTCGTAACCAAACCATCAGAAAGGTATACTTAGAGTACGCTTTGAAAGGAGATCAGCAGCTAATAGAGGTGGAAGCTGCAAGTTTTATTGACGCTACTTACGAAGGCGATCTGATGGCTAGGGCGGGTGTTTCATACACTATTGGTAGAGAAAGCAACGATAAGTACGATGAGCTGTACAATGGAGTCATTCCGGGGCGGGTTTCTGGTCCATACGGTAAGGCAACCAGAGAACGAGAGTGGTCAGTAAACGTAGATCCGTACGTCACTCCGGGTAGGCCTTCCAGCGGATTGCTGCCGGAGGTAAACGGTGTCGGACACGCAGTTGCCGGGACCGGAGATGATAAGGTACAAGCTTACTGTTTCCGCCTTTGTCTGACCCAAAACATAGATAATCAACTGCCCTTGTACGAACCCGAAGGGTATGACCCTGCCCGGTACGAACTCATGGCCCGGCTACAAGCTCTGGAACCCTGGCAGAGACTACGAAATGGATTTATTATATCTAGCATGCCCCGGGGAAAAACAGACATTAACAACTATGGTTTGGTCGGTTTCTCATCCAATTACGTAGGTAAGAACTTTGATTATCCGGGGGCTGACTACGAAACGAGAGCTAGCATTTGGGATGAGCATAAAAAGTACCAGCAAGGCCTACTCTGGTTTTTAGCTACGGATGAACGAATTCCGCAGCACATCAGACAGGAAATGCAGTCCTGGGGGTACTGCCGGGATGAGTTTCTGGATACCGGCGGATGGCCTCATCAGCTATACATCCGGGAGGCTCGACGAATGGTGAGTGACTTTGTCATGACCGAGCATGAGTGTGTAGGGAAAAGAAAAATTGAGGATGGCATTGCGATGGGCGGGTACGCCCTCGATTCTCACGTTGTTCAAAGAGTAGTGGTGGATGGGCACGTAGAAAACGAAGGTAACATTTCTATCTACGGCTTTGATCCGTATTATATTTCGTACCGGGCCATGACCCCTAAGAGGGAAGAGATTAATAACCTGTTGGTACCGGTATGTCTATCTTCATCCCACGCTGCCTACGGTTCATTACGTATGGAACCAGTATTTATGGCCTTAGGACAATCGGCCGGAGTAGCCTCTTACTTAGCTACAGATAGCGACGTATCCGTACAGGAGGTTGATGCTGGCGCTATTCAAAATCAACTGATTAAAAATCCTCTGGTCAATAAGAAAATACCCCGGGAATTTGCTAAAATACTACCTTTTAAAAAATAACGACTTTCTGCTTTTACTATAGAATATGAGATACTGCAAAAAAGATATGATTCCGATTCTACGATTTACTGCCGGGTTACTACTTATTCTTGGTATAGCCTGCCACCCCGAAGACGTAACTGGGCAGAACTCAGACAAACCCAACATTCTCATCATTCTAGCTGATGATCTAGGTTACGGTGATTTAGGTAGCTATAATCCCAACTCACTTATTCCCACTCCTAATCTAGATCGGTTAGCTTCCGAAAGTATTCGCCTGACGGATGCTTATTGTCCGGTAGCCGTTTGCTCCCCATCGCGTTATTCACTCATGACCGGTCGCTACTCTTTCCGCAGTTGGAAGAATGCAGTAATGGCCAACTACGAACCTTCTCTGATTGAAGACGAGCTACTGACCCTACCCGAAATGCTCCAGGAAGCAGGTTATACTACCGCTGGTTTTGGCAAGTGGCACCTGGGTACCACCTTCCCTACCACTGATGGTAATAAGCCCGTCGGCTACGGAAAGTTCCGAGCCGATGACAACGGGGCTAACCTAGCGTTGAACCAGCCTGTCAGTGATGGCCCCCTAGATCATGGCTTTGATCACTGGATGGGGTTTAGCTGCGCCAGCGAGTGCTGGGTACTGGAAGACAAACAAGTAATGGGCTACCTAAAGCATGATTACTATACGGTAGAAGATGCTTCGGGTACAGAACGTTTGCAGTCCTTCACCATGCAAGAATACCTCCCCTTTATTACCGAGCAGACGATAAGTTATCTAAAGAATAGGGAAAAAGACAGTGAGCCGTTTTTTGTGTACTATTCTCCCTACGTACCCCACATTCCATTAGCAGTAAATGAACCCTTCATAGGCTCTACCCAGGCCGGACTGTACGGCGATTTTGTGCACGAATTAGATGCTTACGTGGGCAAACTTTTAAAAGCACTGGATAGCTTACGACTTGCTGATAATACAATCGTACTATTTGCCAGCGATAACGGATCACACTTTGATATTGCTTCTAATGAAATTGCCATGGAAACCGCCCGCAACCAGCCTTTTTCTGTAGATACTGCCTCGCTGTCCGGTCCGGTTCACTACCCGAATGCCCCACTACGGGGAACTAAAAGAGATGTCTGGGAAGGAGGGGTGCGAACTCCGTTGATTGCTCGTTGGCCCAATCACTTTCCTAGAGGAGCAGTCAGTAGCGAACTATTTGCGCTGAACGATATGCTTGCCACCTTAGCGGCTCTAGTAGATTATGAGCTTCCCGATGATTCGGCGCAGGATAGCTATAACCTGCTACCGGTACTGAGAGGCAACCAAGGTACCCGGGAGTCAGTGGTGGTTAAAGCAAGCAAAAGCCTTTATGGCTTGCGGCAGGGTCAATGGAAATATATTCAAGGTACAGATGGGCGACCGCCTCAGCTATATGATCTTTCCGTAGATGAAGCGGAATCAGATAATTTATACGCTTCACAATCCGAAGTGGCGAAGGAAATGGAACAAAGATTAAACGAACTACTGAATAGCGAGCGGACCGCTCCCCACCTTTAGTTCTCCGTACTAAATCACTATTTCATTAATCAGCGAAAAAAACACCTCATAAAATGAACCCAAACAAGTGATAAGTTCTACTAAAAATCGCTGCTTTTCAATAACCCTCTGGTTAGCTACTTCTCTTTTTTTAGCGACTCATCAAGCGAAAGCTGAAGAGCGTCCCAACTTCATTGTCATTATGGCCGATGACTGTACCTTCCGAGATCTGCAAGTGTACGGCGGGCAAGCCCAAACTCCCAACCTGCGGTCATTAGCCAGCGAGGGGATGAAGTTTAATCGTTGCTTTCAAGCAACCGCCATGTGCGCCCCTACGCGGCAAAACCTGCTCACCGGATTGTATCCGGTAAAAAATGGGGCGTACGCTAATCACTCTGAATCTCACGCCCACGTAAAAAGCATCATCCATCACCTGCAACCAGCTGGTTATCGGCTGGCACTTACCGGAAAACGGCATATCGGTCCAGAAGCCGTCTACCCCTTTACCTTCTCGGAAAATACGACTGATCCGGATATGAATTTCATTAGCCAATTCATTGACGAAAGTAAGCAGGCGAAACAACCCTTCGGCATATTTGCTATGAGCAGTTCTCCCCACGTGCCCTGGACGCACGGTGATACCTCACAATATTCCCCAGAAAGCATACAACTCCCCCCTTATCTGGTAGATACCGAAGACACCCGCCACGCCTACGCTAAGTATCTAGCAGAAATCAGTTATTTTGATCAGCAAATAGGGCAAATCCTAAAACTTATCAACGAGCATCAGGTACGGGCAAACACAGTGGTGCTCGTACTAAGCGAACAGGGCAGTCTATTTCCTTTCGAGAAGTGGACCTGCTACGATGCCGGACTACGTAGTGCTCTGATTGTTCGGTACCCTGAGGTGATACCCGCCGGGACTGAAACCGACGCGATGGTGGAATATGTTGACATTCTACCGACCCTGTTAGACTTCGCTCAAACTTCACCAGTGAGCGAACTGGACGGAAAGAGCTTCAAAGAAGTGTTGCTGGGTCAGCAGCAGAAACATAAAGACTATGTTTTTGGAATTCAGACCACCCGAGGCATCAATAATGCTACTCAGGCCTACGGCATCCGTTCGGTGAGGAACGACTCCCTGAAATATATTGTCAATCTCTTTCCCGAAAAC
>JGI12210J13797_10463929_pt1 | contig 10578 bp, 5 predicted proteins | sample ElkSlonscriptome_3_FD_13797 | JGI IMG/M metagenome (IMG submission 13797) | reverse complement strand
GACGGTCACCGCAACTGGTACTACAAAGGGCCTAACAATGACCGGGAATGGGCCTGGCTTTCCAATCGACATACCCAAGTTGCCCAGGTTCTCAATACGTATTTTGAAACGGGTAACCCTAAGTACGCTCAGTACATTGACCTGTTCCTGCGCGATTTTATTATTAAAAGTATGCCCTACCCCGCCGTTAAGAGCCGTAACTCGATATGGCGAGGCTTAGAAGTTGCGGCTCGAGCCAAGGTTTGGTCAAGGGTCTTCTACGGACTTATTAATACCGGACACTTATCTCCGGCTACGCAATTACTGATGTTAAGCAGTCTACCTGATCATGCCCACTACAATCGAAACTTTCACGGGGGAAACAACTGGCTAACAATGGAGATCTCGGCTCTAGCTACCGTTGCTACTAACTTTCCAGAGTACCAACAATCCGACGAATGGCTAGCGTATTCGGTGCAGGTCATGGTAGAGAGTATGAAAGACCAAGTGTACGCTGATGGGGTGCAGACCGAGCTCACCTCTCATTACCACAATGTATCTCTTCGTAACTTTGAGCTATTTAAAGACATATGCGATCGGGCTAATACACCTCTTTCCGCCTACTACAATCAGACTCTGAAAGACATGTACAGCTATATTGCCCACGCCGTGCGCCCCGATGGGTATCGTATTTTAAATAACGATGGCGACCGGGGTAGCGACCGCACCATCATTCTAAAGGGAGTTAGTACTTTTAATCAACCCGATTGGGAGTATATTGCTACCAACGGCACATCCGGCACATTGCCTACCGATGGTCCGTCGTATTTTTTTCCCTGGGCAGGTCATCTTATTTCTCGTAGTGGCTACGATAGCTTGGCTCAGTGGTCGTTTTTTGACGTAGGTCCCTGGGGAAGCGGTCACCAACACAATGATAGATTGCACCTGTCAGTAGCTGCTTACGGTCGCGACTTCTTAGTTGATGGTGGAAGATTTGCTTACACCGGGGCAATAGCTGAGAAGTTTCGCCCTTACGCCCGTAGCAGTGCCGCTCACAACGTACTGCTGATTGACGGTCAGGGGCAAGACGATGGCCCCCTCCTTGCTAAAGCTCCAGTAGACGAATCGCATTACAAAATCACTCCCGAATTTGACTACGCCAGTGGCTCCTTTAATCAATTTATTGGTACTGAAGGAGAGGCTTCCCATCAGCGAGCAGTGATGTACGTGCGGGGCGAATTCTGGGTGGTAGTAGACAATATCACCACTGACCGCCCCCGGAAAATTGACGCACTATGGCACTGGCACCCGAACTGTACGGTAGAGAAGGACGGTTCAACTGTGCGTACTGCCCACACCTACGGTAACCTAGCAGTTACTCCTGTAGGCGAGAGGAAGTTTGACGTCACATTAATTGAAGGGCAGGAAGAACCTACCCTTCAAGGATGGTATAGCCCCGAGTATAATATCTACGAGTCTAACTTAGTTACGAACTACCACAGTACGATAAAAGAAGATGCCACCTTAGTATGGTTACTACTTCCTTCAGCGAATGAAATTGCTACCCCCTTCGCTACTATTTTGCAGGAAACCGAACAACACATTAGCCTGAAAATAGAATCAAATCAAACTACTTGGGAACTAACCATACCCTACTCCGATAGTCAATTGCTAGAATTTCGTAAGAGTCAGTGAAGTAAAGCGGTTTGAGTACTTACGTTTATTACCACAATAACGCATTGTACATTGAAGAAATACTAGCTACTTTTGCCACTCATACGTCAACCGCTACATCTACACTACCTAGGCCCATGTGTTAACTAACCACAAAGTAGATATGCAGCTGATATTTATTGACCTGCCCCACCGCTGGGCGGCCCTCAAACCATTTACTCTTACCCGACCAGTGGCTACGTTGCGGGTCGGCATCTGCACATTACGCGAGAAGTGGGAGATGTGCCTGAGCGAGCACATCGATCATCGTGGGTCATCGTACCTTACCATGCCTTATCTGCAAGCAAAGTACTCACTGACTATTGAAGAAAAGAATCTAGTACTGAATCCAGCAGTATGCCCCGATGCTTCCCTGGTTCGGGCTACCAAACAATTAGCCCCGCGTACGATGCTTTCCCAAGGAGATTGTTTTATTGCAGCGCAAATACCGGGCGAAGATCTACAATCATTAATTGGCGATAACATTCAGTTTAGTGATTTACCTAAGCAGTTATCTAATTACCAAAGTACCTCTTACACTGACCCTATCGTAGAAATTAAGCACATTTGGGACATTTTCCAGCAAAACGGTAGTCAGATTGAGCGTGATTACACTCACCTAACCCGCAACCGTTCTTCCGCAACGATTACCGATATTCACACTCGCACCTACGGCGATTCGCAAATCTTTGTTGAAGAAGGAGTAAATATTAAAGCAGCCATTATTAACGCCGAAGGAGGTCCGGTGTACTTAGGTAAAAACACCACTATTCACGAAAATGCCGTAATCAAGGGGCCATTTGCTATGCTGGAGGGCGCTCATGTGAACCTAGGAGCCAAAGTGCGGGAGGCAACCACCCTGGGACCAAACTCAAAGGTTGGTGGTGAGGTAAAAAATATTGTGGTACAAGCCAACAGTAGTAAGGGGCACGAAGGTTTTATCGGCAACTCGGTTATCGGTGAATGGTGCAATTTTGGAGCTGATACTAATACTTCTAACCTAAAAAATAATTACCAATCGGTGCAACTGTGGGACTATCAGGCTCGCGCGCTAAAGGACAGCAAACAAACCTTCTGTGGGTTGATGATGGGCGACCATAGTAAGTGCGGAATTAACACGATGTTTAATACCGGAACTACTGTGGGAGTGTTTACTAATCTGTTCGGGGGAGGTTTCTTACCTAAGTTTATCCCCTCGTTTTCCTGGGGCGGTAGCGAGTCATTGGTAGAATATCGGTTTGAGAAAGCGGTGGAAGTGCTAGAGAGGGTGTTAGGTCGCCGTAAGCAACTTCCTTCTTCCAATGATCTGGCAATTCTGAAACATATTTATCAGCATCGGGCGGAAGAGTTCACAATATAGTTCATCTTTAGGCTTCCGCACCCGGCACTACTTTTTTCCCAGTTCACTCCCATTTATCTGTGTAATGCGTGTTTCTCTTCCAACAATTCGCTATTAATATTGGTAATTAATTAAGCTTATACCCCTTACTTGAACATGAAGTTTATTCTACCCTCTCATAATTTACTGCTATTCATCACATTTCTTGCTTTTCCTCAATGGCTACTAGGACAAAGTACCGGCGAAATAAGTGGCTTTGTACGAGATGCCCGAACCGAAGAACCCCTAATTGGAGTAACGGTTCGTCTGGAAGATAGTGCGCTGGGAAGTACTACTGATATCAATGGGTTTTATACGATCAAGAATATTCCTGCGCAGTCGTTCAATATTACGGCTTCTTACGTAGGTTATCAGTCCAGTACGCGATACAACGTAGTGGTTCGATCAGGGGGGAATCCTAACTTGAACTTCACGCTAGAAGAAGCGGTAGATGAGTTAAGTGAGGTAGTGGTACAGGCCAGTCCCTTTGAGAAGCGGTCAGAAACTCCCAATTCCATTCAGCGGCTATCGCAGGAGGAAATTGCTACTTACCCCGGGGGAAACAATGATATTGCCCGAGTTGTCCAGTCACTGCCCGGAGTATCGGGTTCGGTGGGTTTTCGTAACGATGTAATTATTCGGGGAGGAGCTCCCAACGAGAATGTGTATTACCTAGACGGAGTAGAAATTCCTAATATTAATCACTTTGCTACGCAAGGTAGTGCCGGAGGGCCGGTAGGGTTGCTTAACGTTTCCTTTATTGAAGGAGTAACTTTGAGCACTAGCTCCTTTCCTGCTCAGTACGATAATGTATTATCAGGCGTGCTTCAGTTTGATCAACGGAACGGTGATCCCCAGAATCGACGACTGAACTTCCGGCTAGGAGCTAGCGAAGCCGCTCTCACGTTAGAGGGGCCGTTATTCAAGAAGCCTGCCGAAGATTCTTTAGCTAACACCACCTTCATTTTTTCGGTACGTCGCTCCTATCTTCAGTTTCTGTTTCAACTCATTGACTTACCTTTCTTACCCGATTACTGGGATTATCAGTACAAGATCAACCATAAAATTGACGATCGTAACGAGATCAACCTGATTGGTATTGGCTCACTGGACGATTTTCAGATCAACCCGCCTGATGATATTACGCCAGACCAGCAAGCTACGCTAGACCAAGTACCCGTAATTCAGCAGTGGACGAGTACGATTGGGGTAAGCTGGCGGAAGCGATTTCGAGAAGGTAAAGGTTTCTTCCGAGCTACATTGAGTGGTAATATTCTCAACAATGACTTCCGGCAGTACGCCGATAACGTGAACGAGACTGACCTAGTTTTCAGAAATGAGTCTGTAGAAGATGAGAACAAGCTACGCTTTGAGCTAACTAACTTTCTTAACGACTGGACACTTAATAGCGGTTTTCTCGCGCAGTACTCACGCTACGAAAACACTACCAGCGATATAGTAAACGATGTATCCTTTGAGACCAATCTAGATTTTTTCCGCTACGGGGTATTTGCTCAAGCTTCGCGCTCGTTTTTCAATGAGCGTTTCACTCCCTCGTTCGGCTTTCGGGTAGACGGTAACACCTTCACCGACGACGGAAATAACGTGCTAAACACTTTCTCGCCTCGGGTTTCACTGGCGTATAATGCTTCTTCTCGGTGGACACTCAATGCTTCCTGGGGACGTTACTACAAAATTTTGCCCTACACGGTGCTTGGTTTTCAGAACCAAGACGGTGAATTTGCCAATCGCGATGGTGATTACACCCGAAGCGATCACTACGTAGCCGGTTTAGAGTTTTTACCCCGGCGTTCTACCCGATTGACTTTAGAAGGTTTTTATAAGGATTACGCTAACTACCCAATATCAGTAAGAGACGGAGTTTCACTCGCTAATCTGGGGGGTGATTTTTCGGTATTGGGCAACGAAGAGATAATCACCGATGGTCGGGGCCAAACATACGGTCTAGAATTTTTACTACAGCAAAAGCTGGCTCGTAACTTCTACGGTATTCTGGCTTATACCCTCTACTGGAGTGAGTTCACTGGAATTGATGGAATCTATCGTCCGTCACTCTGGGATAATCGTCACTTGCTGACGTTTACCGGTGGCTACAAGCTACCCCGCAACTGGGAAATAGGACTAAGGGTTCGCTATCTAGGTCCAGCTCCCTTCGCCCCGGTCGATATAGAAACCTCTACCGATACTTATCCCATTTTCTTTTTTGATTACGATGAACTCGGCGATACTCGTTTAGGAGCATTCAACCAGACTGATATTAGAGTTGACAAAAAGTGGAACTTTACTGATTGGACACTAAACCTATTTCTTGAGATTCAGAACATACTAGGAAGTAATTTACCGCAGCCACCCTCTTACGTATTGGCTCGCACTGATGCCGGACAAGTTGCCCAACCTCGCAATCTGGTAGAAATAGATGAAGCCAATAACAGTGCTACTTTACCCACTATTGGCATTGTGATTGACTTCTCTTGGTAATACGTTGATTATAAGTGCTTTTTCTGTTCGAGCTTTCCGCTACGTTTTCACAGTAAATACTACATGCGTACTATTTCCCCAGTAGCTCTTCCTTTTTTTTAGCCAAACCCCAGTAGGTTCGTAGATCAGTGAGTATACGTATTGCCTAGCAAATTCTCATAATTTATTCACATATCTTATTGAATTAATCTAGCGTCATACTGAATTTGTAGCACTGATTTTGGTAGAAATAACTCCGTAAGCCACTTAATTTTTATTGTCTATGTGTGGAATTGTAGCCTATATCGGACACCGGCACGCTCATTCAGTCGTGTTAAAAGGCTTGAAACGTTTGGAGTACCGCGGGTACGATAGTGCCGGTCTCGCTTTGATGAACGGAAGCTTATCAGTGTATAAAAAGCAGGGAAAAGTATCAGGTCTGGAGAATTACTTACATGAAGTAGGACAAGATAAATTACACGCATCGCTCGGTATTGGGCACACCCGCTGGGCCACTCACGGCGAGCCGAACGATGTGAATGCCCATCCGCACTATTCGGGTAATGGAGAATTAGCTATTATTCACAATGGTATTATTGAAAATTATGACGCCTTGCGGACTGAGCTTATCAACAAGGGTCATCAATTTGAGAGTGAGACTGATACCGAAGTACTGATTCATTTTATTGAAGACATCAAAGAGCACGAAAACCTTTCTTTGGAAGAAGCCGTGCGAGTAGCCTTAACCCGGGTGATCGGTGCTTACGCAATCTGTGTAGTTTCGGCAACAGAACCCAATACACTGATTGCTGCCCGGAAAGGAAGTCCGTTAGTACTTGGTCTGGGAAAGGAAAAAGGTGAGTTCTTTCTGGCTTCGGATGCTACCCCAATTGTGGAGTACACTAGCGATGTGGTGTATCTGAATGACAATGAAGTGTGTATCATCAAAAATGGAAAGTTTACCATTAAAGATATTCATACCGAACTGGAGACGGCTCCTTATATCCAGACCTTAGATATTGAATTAGAGGCAATTGAGAAAGGCGGTTTTGAGCATTTTATGCTCAAGGAAATCTACGAGCAGCCCAAATCTATTAGTGATTGTATGCGTGGGCGACTAAATGCTGAAACCAGTACCATGATGCTGGGCGGTATCAGGGAATACATTGATAATATGGTGGACGTCAATCGTATTATCATTATCGGCTGTGGAACTTCCTGGCACGCCGGATTAGTAGCCGAATATATCCTCGAAGACTTATGCCGTATTCCGGTAGAAGTAGAATATGCTTCGGAGTTCCGCTACCGAAATCCAGTAATCAATCCGGGTGATGTAGTGATTGCCATCTCGCAATCGGGCGAAACAGCGGATACTTTGGCCGCCATTGAATTAGCTAAAGCGCAGGGAGCCATCGTACTGGGAGTATGTAACGTAGTTGGTTCATCCATTGCTCGAGCCTCTCACGCAGGCTCGTACACCCACGCCGGTCCCGAGATCGGGGTTGCCAGTACCAAGGCATTCACTGCTCAGCTCACCGTGCTTACTATGTTTGCCCTACTGGTGGGGCGTAAGAAAGGAACATTAGATGAGGCTTTCCATCAAATGCTGTTGCAGGAAATGGATCAGATACCAGAAAAAGTAGAAAAGGCACTAAAGCTAAATGCCCACATCAAATACATCTCAGAAATCTACAAAGATGCTACTAACGCCATTTATCTGGGGCGAGGTCACAATTTTCCGGTAGCCTTGGAAGGAGCACTAAAGTTGAAAGAGATTAGTTATATCCACGCCGAAGGTTATCCCGCAGCGGAAATGAAGCATGGTCCCATTGCTTTAATTGACAAAGAGATGCCCGTGGTGGTGGTAGCTACCCAAGATAGCTCCTACGAAAAAGTAGTTTCCAATATTCAGGAAGTAAAAGCTCGCAAAGGACAGGTGATTGCCGTAGTTACCGAAGGTGATACCTTGATCGCCAACATGGCCGATCATGTATTGGAAATTCCGGCTACCAATCAACTGCTTACACCACTAGTATCGGTTATTCCACTACAGCTGCTTTCTTATCACATCGCGGTGCTGCGTGGTTGTAACGTAGACCAACCCCGGAATTTGGCCAAGTCAGTGACGGTGGAATGAAATAAGGGTTGATGGTAGAAGGTGCAAGGTTGAACATACTTTTTCTCTAAACCTTCAACCCTTTACCCTCAACCTTTTAACCGATGAGTTAGGCAGCTACACTAACCGGAACTACCACTTTGGTATCTTCCCAGGCCATAATCATCTCAGTACCAGCCTCATTGAACATAATGGTGAATGGCTCGTATGTTTCTTCTGTTTTAGAAGTAGGTGCTTCTACTCGAAGAGCATCTTTCTTGTCATCGTAATTGTAATGCCCCCACTCGCCCAAAGCATCATTGAAAATCACTGTCCACTTTCCTTCTTCGGGAATAGCGTACATAGAATACGTTCCTGCTTCTAGCTTTTGTCCTCCCAAAGTCAAATCGTCGGTAAGGGTGATTTCAGTGGCTTCATTGGCTCCTAATCGCCAAACTTCTCCGTAGGGCACCAAACCACCGAATACTTTCCGGTCGCGCTTATGCGGGCTGGAGTAAACTACTTTAACGTAGGCATCACCCTGTTTCATGGCCGCCACACTCATAGGGCTAGGCTTGGGTTCCAATGCCTTTTGGGCGAATGCAGCTTGTCCGATAAAACAGCAAATACTTAAGATCAGCGTTGTGTAAAGAATACTTCGTTTCATTATGAAATTTATTTAGTGATTACATAAAATTGAGATACGGAAATCATTACGGGAATAATTCTATAGAGGTTGCAGAATGGTAATATGTTAGAAAACTAGTTATTCATCTATTCCTTTTCGTCCGGTGGAACCATCTCCGTAAATTCTTTCAATGATACTACCTTTTCGGCTTGATAAAGTTTTACAACCTTTTTGGGATCATTCCGGTCGTAATTAGAATTTGACCATGCCATAAACCAAACCCAGTACGGTTGCTCGGCTAGAACTTCTGCGTTGGGTACTTCACCGACTTCTCCCATAGCAAGTGGTTTTCCTTCAGATAACGCTAGTAGCTGATCGTAGAATTTCTGCTGATAGTCATTTTTATAAATGTCAGCCGCTAAAATATCTACTTTATCGCTTCCCGGATAATAGTGGTGGTAATCATCGGCGTAGCTAGGAACGTTAGGATTCCAAACCCAGAGCAGATTATTCAAGCCATGGTAGTTAGTAAGCCGATCATAGAGCATGCTCCAGAGTTTGATGTACCCATCAGCACCACGCTTCTTTCCCCACCAAAACCATTTGCCATTCATTTCGTGATATGGGCGCCATAATACCGGAATATCGGCTAATGCCAACAACTTTAGGTAGCCCGCTACTTCATCTACCTGATTTGCCCAGTTCTTATTAATTGTAGTGCCCGGAGTAACTAGGTCATTCCACTCCCGATTAGTAAGCGTATTCTGCACGCTCCCCTTCCAGGTACAGGGTTCCTCATCTACCGGACGGCAGGCGTGCCACATCAAAGTAATAATAGCTCCTTTTGCATAGTTTTTCTTAACCTCCGCAATCAAACGGTCGCGATAGTGAACCCCATCTTTATCATTAGTTGAATCAGAAAAGCCAAAATCGCTGCCCCACACTACGGGATAGTACCCAGTGAGCTCCTGAGTTTCTTCACTGTGATCGGACCGATGGCCTATATAGTTATGCTGTCCGGAAAGTATGTGTCGCCCTGAATAGTTGTACAGTAGTTTTAGCAAACTACGAGTAGTTTCGGTAGTATTCTGATTAACGGGTTCCTGAAAATCAAGCTGCTCAAGTTGCATTTGCCCTAATGATACCGACGTGAACCAGAACAATTGAAGAAAGACTAATGCATAGGCGATGGGCAGGTAGGTCATGTAATTAATTATTGGATCATTTTAAACCATATTCACTTCTGGTTGGACTAAGATACCAAATTTCTCATTTACCGACTGCTGAATGTTGTAGGCCAGCTTTTTTACTTCTTCGCCCTGCGCACCCCCGAAGTTCACCAGTACTAACGCTTGACGATTGTGAACTCCCGTATTCCCTAAGCGCTTTCCCTTCCATCCCGCTTGCTCAATCAGCCAGCCTGCCGGAACTTTTACCTCATTTTCTGATATCGGGTAGCCCGGAATCTGAGCAAATTGCTGTTGCAAATCTTCAAACTTAGTCCGAGGAACTACCGGGTTCTTAAAAAAACTTCCCGCGTTACCAATCTCGTTAGGGTCAGGCAGCTTACTTTGCCGAATATGAATCACCGCTTCACTAACATCGCGAATACTTGCTGATTTTACCCCAGCCTTTCCCAGCCGCTCAGTAAGCACTTCTTCAATGGCTCCGTACGATGTGTTGACTTTGGGTTGTTTACTCAAGCGGAAGTTCACCGAAGTAATGATATACTTTCCCTTGTAAATATTCTTGAATACACTTTCCCGATAGCCAAACTTACATTCTTCAGTATCAAAGGTTCGAGGTTCAGCAGTTTTGATATCGACGGCTTCTAGTTGCGTAAAAACATCTTTGATTTCTACCCCATAAGCACCAATGTTTTGCATAGGAGCAGCTCCCACTGTTCCAGGAATTAATGAGAGGTTTTCTACCCCGCCCCACCCCTGATCAATGCAGTACATCACCAGTTTGTGCCAGTTTTCGCCCGCCCCTACTTTAATCCACACAAAACTATTATCTTCCTTCACCACCTCAACACCTCGAATATCCATCTTCACCACTAACTCCACTTCCGACGAAGTAAATAGCACATTGCTTCCTCCACCCAAAATGAGCTTTGGGATTTCTTTCCACCGATTTTGCTTCAGTACATCCTGTAGTTCATCTACTGAACTAATCTGCACGAAATGACGGGCAGTAGCGTCTATTCCAAAAGTATTGTATGTTTTTAGTGAGATGTTTGAGGCTACTTCCATTCCAGTTGTTTTCTTAATCAATGCAAAAACTTTACCTTTCTCATCATCTAGT
>JGI12210J13797_10007727_pt1 | contig 10579 bp, 12 predicted proteins | sample ElkSlonscriptome_3_FD_13797 | JGI IMG/M metagenome (IMG submission 13797) | reverse complement strand
GGTGACCTGCCGACAGTATTCCTCTGCGCTGACGCGCTCCCCCTCCCCCTCAGTGAGTTCACACAGGCGCAGGCTGGCTTTGATGTTACCCGGTTGTAGCTGTAGAACTCGCAGGTAGGCGTTCTCCGCCACCTCAATCTGGCTGATTTGCCGGGCGTAGAGCGCTCGTTCGTAGTAGAGCGGAACCATAGCATCATAATCGTCAATGAGACTGTCGAGCAGATTACCTGCTTGCTGATAATCGCCCAGGTCTGCCGTGCTAATGGCAACGGCGCGCCGGGCATCGAAGGCGTCTACTGTATCGTCAGCATCTTGAAGTGCCTGTTGGCTCTGTTGCAGCGCGACGGTGAAGTTACCAGCGCGGGCATAGGCTAGGGCGAGGGTGGTGCGGGCGATAGAGTGCTGAGGATGATCAGCTAGCACTCGTTCCGCCAGTTGCACAGACGGGTTGACATCGCCGTTTGCTTGAAGTGAAAAGGCCTGCGCGGCGAGAGTGTCGGGGTCGCTTGGTTGTTGCTGCACGGCCTGGGCGGCTACCTCGGAGGCTTCGACCAACATAGCCTCGCGTCCGAAGTCGGCATAGCTGTAGTAGATAAGCGCCCGGGTGAGTAGGGCGGCAGTCTGGCTGTCTTCTGGATTGGCTGCCAAAGCACTGCGCGCACGCTCGATAGATGTCTCTAGGTCACCATTTTGGAAGGCGCGACGTGCTGCCTCACTTGCATCAGCCGTAGGCACCACAATAGAAGACAGTGAGAAGCCGCCACTTTCATTAACGCTGTAGAAGATGACACCCACATTGAGCAGAATGCCGAGCCAAACCAACCAGGCGCTACACCCCCCGCGTCCTTCCCGCCGATAGCCACGCGTACTGCGCCGGAACATGCCGAATTGCCTTCTCTAAAGTGGTCTATTTGAGCTTATGTCTCAATCATAGACGCGAGAATAGATTTTCGCCACTAAGTTCAAAAATTGAAACAGTCTGGCAAAGCCGAAGCACCCTTACTATTTTGTAGTCTGCGCCTTATAATACAAATCGTTACATAAGGAGCCGCAAACGCTCTGTCAACAGAAGCGATTCGCCTTGACAGCGCTAGGCTAGACTGATAACATTTTGCGAGTTCGATCCCCAACGACTCGGTGATGTATCCTGCACGCAGGCAATGCCGCCGAGAACTGTAGATATGTGGCGAAAGCGCTAGCGCTCATTGAGAAGGTGCGGTGGCTCGTCATCCTGCAAGGGTAAAGCAGTAGGCGATCTAATTTTGGAGCGCCTTTTTGTGTGCCCAGGCAGAACCGCAAAGTGCTAGTCGGTGTACCACAGGGTACGACCGTGACGGCACTTTTGAGTGTCAGATGGGCGAGCAGCACGAAGCAGGCAGTAAACGTTTAGAGAGTGGAGAAAGACATGCCAACGATTAACCAGCTTGTGCGTAAAGGGCGCAAGTCGAAGAAGAAAAAATCGACGGCGCCCGCGCTGCAATACACCTTCAATGCTTACACCCAGCGCCGCAAGCGCCACGACCGTGGCGCGCCTCAGAAGCGTGGCGTCTGCACCCAGGTGAAGACGATGACGCCGAAGAAGCCGAACTCCGCACTGCGGAAGGTGGCACGCGTCCGCCTAACTAACGGCATCGAGGTGACCGCGTACATTCCTGGTGAGGGTCATACCTTGCAGGAGCACAGCGTGGTGCTGGTGCGTGGTGGCCGTGTGAAGGACCTGCCGGGTGTTCGGTATCATATCGTGCGTGGCACACTAGATGCCGACGGTGTGAAGAACCGCGAGCAGGGTCGTAGCAAGTACGGCACCAAGCGTCCGAAGAAATAAGGTGAGCGAAGATGTCTAGAAGAAGTAAAGCGACCCGGCGCGAAGTTATTCCGGATCAAAAGTACAACAATGTTCACATTGCAATGTTCATCAATCGAATGATGCACGGCGGCAAAAAGAGTACAGCGCAAAAAATTCTTTACACCGCCTTCGACATTATTGAGGAACGCCTGAAGACGGACCCCGTTGAAGTCTTCGAGACAGCAGTTCGCAATGTGACACCTGCGGTAGAAGTCAAGCCGCGTCGTGTGGGTGGTTCCACCTACCAAGTACCGACCGAAGTGGACGGCCACCGTGCCCTAACGCTAGCAATGCGCTGGATCCTCCAGTTTGCACGGCAGCGCAACGGACGCGGCATGGCGGAGAAGCTCGCGGGCGAACTCAGCGATGCCTACAACAACCAGGGCAACGCGATCAAGCGTAAGGACGACACGCACCGTATGGCAGAAGCCAACCGCGCATTTGCGCACTTCAGCCGCTAGACGGGGTTCAACCGCACCCCAACACACAATTTAGGTGGGGCGGGCGGTTGTTGTTCCCCACTAATAATGTAGAGGTAAGCGAGACGCATGGCGAAGAAGAAAAACCAGAGTTACGAGCTTAAAGATGTCCGCAATATAGGCATCATTGCCCATATTGACGCGGGCAAGACAACCACGACAGAGCGCATTTTGTTCTATGGCGGCCTTGTTCATAGAATTGGCGAAGTGCATGATGGCGCGGCAATGACAGACTACATGGACCAGGAGAAGGAGCGTGGCATCACGATCACCTCTGCTGCTGTGACGGTAAGCTGGAATGGTCGTCGCATCAACATCATCGACACGCCAGGCCACGTAGACTTCACCGCAGAAGTGCAGCGCTCATTGCGTGTGCTAGACGGTGGTGTGGTTGTTTTCGATGGTGTGGCTGGTGTAGAGCCGCAATCGGAGACGGTATGGCGCCAGGCCAACGAATATAACGTGCCGCGTATGTGCTTCGTCAACAAGATGGACCGCACCGGTGCTAACTTCTCCCGCTGTGTGGAAATGGTTACGGATCGCCTTAACGGCAACCCGATACCTATTCAAATACCATACGGTGAGGGCGACGACTTCGAAGGCATCATCGACTTAATGTTGATGCAGCTCATCACCTACGGCGATGACCTGGGCCAGGATATTGATTACGTCGAGATTCCGGAGAGCCATATCGAAGCAGCAAAAGCTGCCCGTGCGGAGATGGTCGAAGCGATTGTAGAAAACGACGACGAGTTGATGGAACGCTACCTTATGGAGGAGGAAATCTCCACTGAGGAACTCATCAACGGTCTGCGCCACGCAACGATTGCAGGCCAGCTCCATCCTGTGTTCTGCGGCTCCGCCCTGAAGAATAAGGGTGTGCAGCGCCTGCTGGACTGGGTCGTAGACCTGCTCCCGTCGCCGCTGGAAATCCCGCCGATTATGGGCGTGAAGCCTGAAGACGTGGACGAAGAAGAGCCAGAGCGTATCGCCCGCCCGGCGGACAACGACGAGCCGTTGGCAGCGCTGGTATTCAAGATCGTATCCGACCAGTTCGGCCTGTTGTCGTTTGTGCGCGTCTACAGTGGCGTGCTAGACGCAGGTTCTACGCTGCTAAACACAACCAGCGGCAAGGAAGAACGTGTTGGGCGTATTGTCCGTATGTTTGCTGATCGTCGTGAAGACGTGGACAAGATTGTGGCTGGCGACATCGCCGCTGTGATTGGTCTGAAGCAGAGCTATACGGGTGACACCCTGTGCGACCCGGACAACCCGATCGTGCTGGAGAACATCACGTTCCCCGAGCCAGTGATCGAAGTTGCCATCGAGCCGGACAGCAAGGCCGACAGCGACAAGCTGGGTGAGGCACTCCGTAAGCTAGCTATGGAAGACCCGACCTTCCGCGTATCGGTTGACCCAGAACTGGGCCAAACCAAGATTGCGGGCATGGGCGAGTTGCACCTGGAAGTGCTAGTGGACCGGCTGAAGCGCGAGTATCACGTCAACGCCTCTGTAGGCGCACCGCGTGTAGCTTACCGTGAGGCCATCACTCGCATCCGTGAGCAGGACACCACCTTTAAGAAGCAAACAGGTGGCTCCGGTCAGTTCGCCCGCTGTGTGGTGGAATTCTCCCCGCTCGACGAGGAGAACGACGACCTAGAGGAGATGAAGGACGGTCTGCTCTTCCTTAACGAGATTCGCGGTGGTTCCATCCCGCGTGAGTACATCGAGCCGACCCGTCGAGGTATCGTCGATGCGCTCTCCGGCGGTGTGATTGCCGGGTACCCGGTCGTCCGGGTGAAGGCGCGTTTGGTCGATGGAGCCTACCACGATGTGGACTCCAGCGAGCAGGCTTTCCGTATCGTTGGCTCCATGTGTGCCAAAGATGCAATCCGTAGCGCTAACCCGGTTATCCTTGAGCCAAGCATGCGCGTAGAAGTGGTTGCGCCTGAGGATTACACAGGCGGCGTCGTGGGCGACTTGTCGTCCCGTCGTGGTGTCATCGAGGGCATGAACCCGCGTGGCGACGGTTCCTCCGTCATCAGCGCGCAGGTGCCGCTCTCAGAGATGTTTGGTTATGCGACGAACTTGCGTAATATCACGCAGGGACGCGGTAACTTCACGATGGAGTTTGATCAGTATACCGTCGCACCACAGTCTGTCGCGGAAGAAGTAATTTCCGGCAAGCGTTAAGCGTCAGAACTGGGGTAGGGTCGGGCTGTTTGCTGGAATGGCAGCCCACCCCGATGCGATTGTAGAAGTGGTTTCATTCCAGGGGGCACAAGGCGTGCCGAAAAGTTCAAAGATAGATATTGAAAGAGGTTGAACCAGAACATGGGTAAAGCAAAGTTCGAGCGTAACAAGCCGCACGTGAATATTGGCACTATCGGTCACGTTGACCACGGTAAAACCACGCTCACAGCAGCCATCACCAAGGTGCTGGGGCTACAGGGTGCGGCCCAAGCGATGAACTACGACGACATCGACAATGCGCCGGAGGAGAAGGCACGCGGTATCACCATCTCCATTCGTCACGTTGAGTACGAAACCGAGAACCGCCACTACGCACACGTAGACTGCCCAGGCCACCGTGACTATATCAAGAACATGATCACGGGTGCAGCGCAGATGGACGGGGCTATCCTCGTGGTTAGCGCGCCGGACGGCCCAATGCCGCAGACGCGTGAGCACGTACTGCTGGCCCGCCAGGTAGAAGTGCCGGCGATGGTGGTCTTCCTCAACAAGATCGACCAGATGGACGACGAAGAATTGCTGGAGCTGGTAGAGCTAGAGCTGCAAGAGCTGCTCGAGAGCTACGAGTTCTCCGCAGACACGCCCATCATTCGCGGTAGCGCATTGGCCGTGGTCGATTCCGACAGCACTGACCCACAGGCTGACGAGTACCAGCCGATTCACGAGCTGATGGCGGCTGTTGACGACCACATTCCGACGCCGGAGCGTGACGTTGACAAGTCCTTCCTGATGCCGATTGAGGACGTCTTCACCATTCAGGGCCGTGGTACGGTCGTTACGGGCCGCGTAGAGCGCGGTACGCTGAAGCTGGACGACGAGATCGAAATCGTGGGCTTGCAAGAAGAAGGCACCGCCCAGATGAAGACCAAGGTCACCGGTATCGAGATGTTCCATAAGCAACTGGACAGAGCAGAAGCTGGCGACAACGCGGGCATCCTGCTGCGTGGTACCAAGCGCGACGACGTAGTTCGCGGCATGGTCTTGGCGAAGCCAGGTTCCATCACGCCTCACAAGAGCTTCCGTGGCGAAGTCTACATCCTGAAGAAGGAAGAGGGCGGGCGTCACAAGGCCTTCTTCACGGGCTATCGTCCCCAGTTCTACATCCGCACCATGGACGTAACGGGCACGATCACCTTGCCGGACGGCGTGGAGATGGTGTTGCCGGGCGACAGCGTGTCCCTGGATGTCGAGCTGATTACACCGGTCGCCCTGGAAAAGGGTTCCAAGTTTGCTATCCGCGAGGGTGGCCTGACGGTGGGTGCAGGGATCATCACGGAAGTCACGAGCTAGTCGGCTTCTTCGGTCCTAAGCGAATACGATTTTCCCAGATGCCGGGGGGAACTTGGAACCCCGGCATCACTTTGCCCAGAAGTAACCGGGTTCGGGCGATTAAACGCCCAGCCGAGTTGTTTACAGCTTGGGCAAACAATGAGTGCCAGTAACCGGCAAAGTGTAGGTAAAAGCAAATGGCAAAAAGCAAAATTCGCATCCGCCTAAAGGCATATGATCATCGCACATTGGATGAGAGTGCTAAGCGGATCGTGGAAACGGCAGAGCGCACAGGGGCACGGGTCGTTGGCCCAGTTCCCTTGCCCACCCGCCTAGAGCGGTTCACGGTACGGCGCTCACCGTTCGTAGACAAAGACGCACAAGAACACTTCGAGATCCGCACACACAAGCGGTTGATCGACGTGGTAGACCCGGACAGCAGCACGACAGACGCGCTAATGCGTTTGAACCTGCCGGCGGGTGTCGATATCGAAATCAAGATTTAACAACGGTAACAACCAAGCAATTTATTTCAGGTACGTATGCGGGCGAAGTTGACCCGCCGATGCGGAAAAGTAAGCATGTTGGCGAGCGATGTTCGCCGGAGGTAGGCAGCGATGAAGGGTATCATCGGAAAGAAAGTCGGCATGACCCAGATCTTCAATGAGCGCGGGCAAGTAACGCCTGTGACTGTCATTGAGGCGGGGCCATGCTTTGTGACCCAGGTTCGGAACGCTGAGCGCGATGGCTACACAGCCATTCAGCTTGGATTCGACACGACCAAACCGCGCCGTTTGACGGGCGGCCAACTGGGGCACTTGAAGCGAAACGACCTGCCCGCACTGCGTTATCTGCGTGAGTTCCGCTTGCGCAACGGTAATGTAGATGTCGAAGAGGGCCAAGAGTTAAAGGCCAACGTCTTCGAAAAGGGTGAGATGGTCGATGTAATTGGCGTTAGCAAGGGTCGTGGCTTCGCCGGTACGATTAAGCGTCACAATTTCGGGCGTGGCCCGAAGACACACGGCCAGAGTGACCGTGAGCGTGCGCCGGGTTCCATCGGCATGTGCGCGGCACCAGGGCGCACCCTAAAAGGCAAGCGCATGGCAGGCCGCATGGGCAACGACCGCGTGACGGTGCAAAACCTGCGCGTAGAAGTTGTGGATGCGGAGAAGAACCTGTTAGCCGTCCACGGCAGCGTGCCAGGGCGCAAGGGTGGCATCGTACTCATCAAAGCCGCTCGTAAAGCACAAAGCGCGTAGGGGAGTAGATGACGATGCAACACTCAGTATTAGACGTAAACGGAAGCGAAGTATCGCAGATTGACCTCCCGTCGGAGATGTTCGAGGCGGAGATCAATGTAGGGTTGATGCACCAGGCTTATGTGCGCCAGATGGCGAACATGCGCCGGGGCACACACGCGACGAAGACGCGCTACGAAGTTCGCACCAGCAAGAGCAAGATCTACCGCCAGAAGGGCACAGGCCGTGCACGTCACGGTTCGCGTAACGCGCCGATCTTTGTTGGTGGTGGTATTGCCCACGGCCCACAGCCGCGCGACTACGATAAGAAGATGCCGAAGCGTATGCGTCGGCAGGCCATCCGGGCCGCGCTCAGCGCATTAGTGCGCGACGGGCAATTGGTACTCGTTGATGACTTGGCGATAGACACGCCCAAGACCCGCGAGATGGCAAACCTCTTAAACCGGGTGGCTGGTACACAGAATGTGTTGGTCGTGTTGCCGAGAGAGGCCAAAGATAGCCCGATTTACCGCTCTGCGCGTAACCTAGAGGGCGTGACCCTGCTAGATGCGGCTTATCTCAACATTCGAGACTTGCTGAAGCACGAGAAGGTCGTGATGCCGCTGAGCGCTTTCGAAGTGATCAAAGGCATTTGGGGCGATAAGGAGTAACGACATGGCAAAAGACATTCACATCTACGACATCCTGCGCCGCCCGGTCATCACGGAGAAGTCCACCATTTTGGCCGATGACCTGAACCAGTACGTGTTCGAGGTGCATCCGAAGGCGAATAAACTACAGATTCGCGAAGCAGTAGAAATTATCTTCGAGCGGCGCGTCAAGAAGGTTCGCACGATGATAATGCCTGCCAAGCGTGGGCGGCGCGGGCGCAACTATTACCTGCGAAGCAAGCAGTGGAAAAAAGCCATTGTTTCGCTCGCAGACGGTGAAGGCGAAATTGAGTTGTTCAACGTCTAAGAGGGAAAGCTAACAATGGCAGTCAAGGTTTATAAGCCCACCAGCGCCGGACGGCGCGACATGACCGGGCACAGTTTCGAGGAAATTACGAAAAGCAAGCCGGAGCGCAGCCTGACCGAGCCGCTCCGTAAAAAGGGTGGACGCAATAACCAGGGCCGTGTGACCGTTCGCCATCGTGGCGGTGGTCATAAGCGCCGGTATCGTATCATCGACTTTAAGCGCAACAAGTTCGACAGCAACGCCGAAGTTTTGGCGATTGAGTACGACCCGAACCGTAGCGCCCGCATTGCCCTGCTACAGTATGAGGACGGCGAGAAGCGTTACATCATCGCGCCGATTGGCCTCAATGTGGGTGATGTGATCGGCAATGGCGAGGGCGCACGACTACGCCCTGGCAACGCGCTCAAGATCAAAGATATTCCGCTGGGCACGCAGATTCACAATATCGAATTGTCGCCGGGCCGCGGCGGGCAGATCGCACGCGCCGCTGGCGCATCGGCCCAGCTCGTCGCTAAGGAAGGCCGCTATGCACAAGTTCGGCTGCCCTCTGGCGAGGTTCGGCTGATTTTTGAAGAGTGCATGGCCACCATTGGCCAGGTCGGCAACACCGATCACGGCAACATCCGCCTGGGTAAGGCTGGTCGTCGTCGTTGGATGGGCTGGCGTCCTGCTGTCCGTGGTACCGCAATGGACCCGGCCAGCCACCCGCACGGTGGTGGTGAAGGCCGTACTGGTGTGGGTATGCCCGCGCCGAAGACGCCGTGGGGCAAGCCCGCATTGGGCAAGCGCACGCGCAAAAACAAGCGCACCAGCCGCTTTATCGTCCGCCGCCGTGGTAGCGGGCGTCGCAAGCGCAAGTAATCGAAAGGGGCACTAAGTTATGTCACGTTCACTAAAAAAGGGACCGTATATCGATCCCAAGCTCCTGGCGAAGGTCGAAGCGATGAACGACGCCGGGAAGAAGAAAGTTATCCGCACGTGGAGCCGGGCAAGCACCGTCTTCCCGCAGATGGTGGGCCACACCATCGCCATCCACGATGGCCGGAAGCATGTGCCGATTTACATCAGCGAGAACATGGTTGGGCACAAGCTGGGTGAGTTTGCACCCACCCGTACCTTCCGTGGGCACATGATCGAAGAGAAGAAGCGACGCTAACGAGGAGTATGACGAATGGAAGTCAAAGCAGTTAACAAGCACCTTCCGATCTCCTCGCAGAAGATCCGCCTTGTGTGCGACCAAGTGCGCGGCATGGGTGCGGATCAAGCGTTGGTATTGCTGGAGTTTATGCCGCAGAAGGGTGCTGCGATGGTGCGTAAAACACTGCACAGCGCCGTTTCTAACGCGGTTAACAACTTCGAGCTAGAGCGGGAAGACCTATATGTCCACCGCATCTTCGCCGACGAAGGTGTGAGTATGAAGCGGTACAAAGCCGGCGCACGTGGGCGCTACAAGCCGCGTGTGAAGCGCACGTCCCACCTCACGGTGATCTTAGAAGAGCGATACGAGGAATAGGGTAAGTTATGGGTCGTAAAGTAAATCCAATCGGTTTTCGCCTAAAGGTAAACCGTGACTGGGACACGCGCTGGTATGCAGAAGGTACCCGCTACGTGGACTTGCTCCACGAGGACCGCATGGTGCGAAATCACATCGAGAGCGAAACAGGACAGGCGGGCGTTTCCCGCATCGAGATCGAACGCTTCCCGAACCAGATCGTGATCTACATTCACACTGCCCGCCCCGGCATTGTAATCGGGCGGAAGGGCGAGACTGTGAAGGGATTGCGTGCAAACCTGGAGAAGAAGACGGGCAAGAAGGTCAAGATCGAAGTCCAGGAAGTAGACCAGCCGGACTTGGACCCGAAATTGGTTGCAGAGAGTATCGCAGACCAGTTGATCCGCCGCATTAGCCACAGCCGCGCTATCAAGCGCGCCATCAGCAATGCCATGCGGGCCGGTGCCGAGGGCATCCGTATCGAAGTCAGTGGTCGTTTGGGTGGGTCGGACATGTCCCGCCGCGAGTGGCAAAGTGAAGGGCGCATCCCGCGTAACACGTTGCGCTCCGAGGTAGACTTCGGTAAGGCAGAAGCGCTGACCACATTCGGGCAGATTGGCGTTAAGGTGTGGATCTACCGTGGTGACATCTTGCCGGACGAAACAAACACGGATGAAGAGGGCGGGCGTCGGCGTAAGTAACGCCGCGCGTGCTATTAGAGGAGAAAATAACGCATGTTAATGCCAAAGCGCACTAAATTCCGCAAGCAGTTCCGCGGGCGCATGAAGGGCAAAGCCTATCGTGGCTCCACCGTGACGTTCGGCGAGTATGGCTTGCAGACGCTAGAACCGGCCTGGATCACCAGCCGCCAAATCGAAGCGGCTCGTCGTGCCATGATCCGCTACATCAAGCGTCGTGGTAAGATCTGGATTCGTATCTTCCCAGATAAGCCTGTCACCAAGCAGGCCGCCGAAACCCGCATGGGTAAAGGTAAGGGGTCTGTCGAAGGTTATGTGGCCGTGGT
>JGI12210J13797_10718658_pt1 | contig 10580 bp, 10 predicted proteins | sample ElkSlonscriptome_3_FD_13797 | JGI IMG/M metagenome (IMG submission 13797) | reverse complement strand
GATCGCCAAGATCACCGACTTCGGGATCTCCCGCGTGGGCCGGTCGTTCGAGGAGCCCGCTGGGCTGGGCGCGGGCGCGGGCGCAGGAGTCGGGGCGGTCGCGGGCGCAGGAGTCGGGGCGGTCGCGGGCGCAGGAGTCGGGGCGGTCGCGGGCGCAGGAGTTGGGGCGGTCGCGGGCGTGGGCGCGAGCGCGGGCGCGGATGCCCACGCCACCACGCGGATCGAGCCGGTGCGGTCGCTGCACGGCGAGCGCGAGACGGTCTCATCGCGTCGCTCGGCCGGAGATGATCCGGCGTCCGACGAGACCGAGACCTTGGCGGGGCCGAGCAGCAGCAGCAGCAGCGATCGTGGGCGAGCGAGCCCGTCCGATCTCGTGCTGACCGAGACGGGCTGCATCGTGGGCACGCCACACTACATCGCGCCGGAGCTGGCTCGACCCGGGGCGCCGGTCGACGTGCGGGCCGATCTGTTCTCCTTCGGCGTGCTCGCCTTCGAACTGCTCACCGGCACGCGCCCGTTTCCCGAGGCGGTGGCCATGCGGCTGCTGCACGGGGAGGCGGTGGCCCGCACGACCCCGCCCCCGCTGCCCGGCGAGCCCGAGGCGGTGGCCGCCCTGCTCCAGCGCTGCCTGTCGTTCGATCCCGCCCTGCGCCCCACGGCGCAGGAGGTGGCGAACGGGCTGCGCGAGGCCCAAGGAGCCTCGTAGCCGGGCGGAGGGCGACACCGATGTCCAGCCCCCCCAGCGATCACGACATCGGTGTCGTGATCGAAGCCGGCCATCGTCGAATAGTCCCGCTCGGGGCAGCAAACCGCGGTTGGCCCGCGGCTTGCTAGGTCATGGCGCATGGATTGCCCTCGCTTGGATACCCGCTGGTGGAACCTCTCGCTGGGCGTGCTGGCCACGTCGGCGATGACGGCCTGTGGCCCCACCATCATCCTCGAGGAGGACACGGACGGCACGGTCACCGACACCGACGCGACCGACACGACCCCGCCCGACACGACCTCGCCGCCGCCGCAGTGCCAGTCCGACGTCGAGTGTGGCGACGGCTTCGTGTGCATCGACAACGCCTGCACCCCCTACGGCTACGACGACTACGACTGTCTGGACGGCGGGTGCTGCTACGACTACTGCTGCTACGACGGCTACGGCGGCGATTGCTACTGGGAGGGCTGCTACTCCGACGAGGAGTGCGGGTTCGCCTCGTTCTGCTCCGACTACGGCCAGTGCGAGCCGGTGGAGGTGCTGCCCTACTGTGACGAGGTGGGGCTGAGCCTGCTGCCGGTGCCCGAGGGCGCCGACGAGGAGATCATCTCGCTGTCGTTCGTCGACGCAGACGGCGACGGGGCCCAGGACCTGCTGGTGGGGCGCGCCAACAGCACCCAGCTGGTCACGCAGGGCGGGCAGGCCGTGACCGAGGTGCCGCTGCCCGAGCCCCTGGGGTGGGTGGCCGACGCGGCGGGCGGCGACTTCGACGGCGACGGCATCGGCGATCTCGCGGTGACCACCGGCACCGACGACCTGGCGATCCTGCGAGGCGACGGGCTGGGCTCGTACGCGCTTTCGTTCACCATCCCCACCTTCGATCCGATCCTGGAGCTGTCGACGCTGGACTGGGACGGCGACGGGGCCCTGGACCTGGCGAGCCGCTCGGGCAGCGGGATGGTCACGGTCCACCTCGGCGACGGGGCGGGCTCGCTGGTCTCCCACCTCGCGCTGAGCAACACCATCGGCGTGACCTCGTACGCGGCCGGGCACTTCGACGCGGGAACGCAGGGCGACGTGGTGGTGCAGAACGGCGGCGAGGCAGCCCTGTACCGCGGCAACGCGTCGGGCGACGGGCAGGTCGATGCCTACCTGGCGTCGTCCAACTATGCGGTGGAGCGCCGGCTGCTGGCGGGCAACGTCGATGGCGACGGGCCCGCGGAGATCCTCGGCCACACCAACGTGGCCAACGACTGGCTGCTGCTCGAAGCTTGGCGCTACGAAGGGGATTCGCTCTCGCGCTACGCCCTGGACTTCCCGGTCTCGGCGGGCGAGATCGGCGACGTGGATGGCGACGGGGCGCTCGACCTGGTGCTGCTGGCCGGAAGCGAGCTGCTCACCCTGGTGCGGGGCAACCTCTCGAACGAGCTGGACGTGGTGGGGTGCCAGACCCACGTAGAGCCCGGGGTCGCCGCCATCGACCGCCTCGCCGTGGGCGACTACGACGGCGACGGGCGGGCCGATGTGGCCATCGCCGATGGCGGATCGCTGTGGGTCTTCGCCGTCTCGCAGTAGACTGAGGCCGATGCTCCGCGCTCGCCCGCTCGCCTTGGCCTTGGCCTTGGCCCTGGCTCTGGCCGTCGCTGCGGCGCCGGCCTGCGGCGGGGGCGGGTCGCTCGACACCGGGTCGACCACCGACGAGACCGAGACCGAGACCGAGACCGACGACACCAGCGAGATCGAGCTGCTCGCGCCCCGGATCCACGCCGCCCCCGACGCGGTGGCGCGGGGCGGGCTGCTCTACGTGATGCTCGACGTGCCGATGTTCGAGGTGGACCTCGAGCTCGACGGTCGGCTCCTCGATGCTGCGCGCCTGCCCCTGTTCGCCGACCTGCCCGGGGCGATCGTGCGCGTTCCCGACGACGTGCCGCGGGGACCGAACGTCCTGGTGGTGCGCCTGCGCGCCGATCCCCGCGTCTCGGTCGAGCACCGGCTGCGCGTGGAGGAGCCGCGCTTCGTCGACGTGGCGACCGCGGTGGGGCTGGGCGTGGTGCACGACGTGACCGGCAGCCCCCGCGAGTGCGCCGAGAGCCACACGGGCCTGGCGTGGGGAGATGTCGACGACGACGGCGCCCCCGACGTGTTCGTGGGCTCGGTGGGCGCGGCGGGCCGGCTGCACCGCAGCGCGGGCGACCTCGACGGCGACGGCCTGCCCGACTTCGAAGACGTGACCGCGGAGGCGGGCCTGAGCGGGATCGATGCGGTGTCGATGGCCACGTTCGTCGACCTCGACGGCGACGGCGACGAGGACCTATTCGTGGGGCGCCGCGGCACCAACCGGGTGTTCCGCAACCGGCGGGTGCCCGAGGGCGTGCTGGGCTTCGAAGACGTGACCGCGGAGCTGGGGCTGGGCGTGGAATCGCAGCGCACCATGGGGGTGGCGTTCGGCGACTACGACGGCGACGACGACCTCGATCTCTACGTGGTCAACCACGCGTTCTGCTTCCCGCAGCCCGGCTCCGACATCCGGGCCCACGACCACCTCTATCGCAACGACGACGGCGTGTTCGTGGACCAGACCGACCAGCTGGGGGCACCCATTCTCGATCGGGTGGGGTTCTCGGCGGCGTGGGTCGATCTCGAGCGCGACGGCGATCCCGACCTGGTGGTGGTGAACGACGACGTGGGCGGCATGATCGGCGATCCCAACGCGGTCTGGCGCAACGACGGCCCCGGCGTGGGGGCGGGCGCGTGGCGCTTCACCGAGGTGGGCGTGCCCAGCGGCGTGGCCCTGCCCGGGGTCAACGGCATGGGCCTGGCCCTGGGCGACGTGAACCACGACGGCTTCGTCGACCTGGCGTTCAGCAACATCGGCGACAACCACCTGCTGCTCAACGCGGGCGACGGCACGTTCGTCGACGTGTCCGAGGCGGCGGGGGTGGGGCGCGGGCGCCTGCCGTGGGAGCGCACGTCGATCACCTGGGCCGCCCACCTGCTGGACCACGACGACGACGGCGATCTCGATCTCTACTACAGCGGCGGTCGGATCAAGGGCAACACCCCCATCCCCGACGCGTTCTTCGACAACCAGGGCGATGGCACCTTCCTCGAGCAGACCTGGGCGTGGGGCGTGGCCGACCCCGGGCACGGCAAGGGCTCGGCCCTGGTCGACCTGGACCGCGACGGGGCGTGGGACATGGTCACCGCCGCGTGGGGCGAGCCGCTGCGGGTGTGGCACAACCGCCGGCCGCACGACGACGCGCACCACTGGCTCGACGTGGAGCTGGTCGGGCGTGGCGGCAACCGGGCGGCGCTGGGGGCCATCGTGGAGCTGCGCACCGAGGCCGGGCCGCAGACCTGCTTTCACTCCGGGCGCCCCTCGCTCGGCGGCGGAGGCGAGCGCACCTGCCACTTCGGGCTGGGCGCGCACGACCGCGTGACGCTGCTGCGGATCGTGTGGCCCGATGGCAGCGAGTCGCAGCTCGAGCCGCCGGCGGTGGACCAGCGGGTGCAGGTGGTGCAGCCGGGCGGCTGACGCCGGGCGGTCGACGCCGGCCGGGGCGGGGCCGAGCGCCGCGGACGGCGGGGCGGGTGGCCGCGGTGGCCGGCATGGGTCATGCTCCGCGACAGCATGGCGGGCCTGGTCGTCACCAATCACGATCGCGACGCGGCGGGGCTGACCTACGTGTACCCGGTGGTCTCTCGGCGCGCGGGCGGAGTGTCGGTGGGGATCAACCTCAACCCCAACAACGCCTGCAACTGGCGGTGCGTGTACTGTCAGGTGCCTGATCTGGTGCGGGGGGCCGCGCCGCCGATCGACGAGGACCAGCTCGAGGCGGAGCTGCGGAGCCTGCTGGCGCAGGTGCGCAGCCGCGAGTGGATGGAGCGCAACGTCGAGCCCGACTATCGGCGCCTGGTCGACGTGGCGTTCTCCGGCAACGGCGAGCCCACCACCTCGCCCCAGCTCGACTCCATCATCGCGCGGGTGCTCGGCGTGCTCGACGACACGGGGCTACCGGGGCTGAACAAGGTGCTCATCAGCAACGGCTCGCTGATGCACCGGCCGGGCGTGCTGCGGGCGATCGAGCGGCTGGGCCGGGCGGGCGGCGAGGTGTGGTTCAAGCTCGACCGCGCCACCGCAGCCGGTCGCCGGGCGATCAACGACGCCGCCTCGTCGCCCGAGGCCGCCCGCGAGAACCTGCGCCGCTGCGCCGCCGCCTGTCGCACCCGCATCCAGACCTGCGTGGTGGCCATCGACGGCGAGCCGCCCGCCGAGGACGAGCTGCGGGCCTACCTCGAGCTGCTCGCGGGCGAGGTCCGGGCGGGCACCCCCATCGCCGGCGTGCTGCTGTACGGCATGGCCCGCCCGTCGATGCAGCCGGGGGCCGAGCGCCTGCAGCGGCTGCCCGAGGCGTGGCTCGAGGCGCTGGGGGACCGGATCCGAGCGCTGGGGCTGCCGGTGGTGGTGCGCCCCTGAAGCGGCCTCAGCCGGGCCGCGGAAGTGCCCGGCGCGCGCGCTCGACCGGGTCGCGTAGCGAGCAGCCCTCGACATGGTCGTTGACCAGCCCCATCGCCTGCATGAACGCGTAGACGGTGGTCGGGCCCACGAAGCTCCAGCCCTGCGCGCGAAGGTCTCGGCTGAGCGCGGTCGATTCCTCGGTCTTGGTCAGCTTGGCCAGCGCGGCGTGGGTGAGGCGGCGGGGCCGGGCCTTCGGGGCCGGTTCGAAGCTCCAGAAGTAGGCGGCCAGCGAGCCCCGCCGCTGGACCAGCTCGCACGCCCGCTTGGCGTTGTGGATCGCCGACTCGATCTTGCCGCGGTGGCGCACGATGCCCGCGTCGCCCAGCAGGCGCTCCACGCTCCGGCGGTTGAAGCGGGCCACCCGTTCGAAGTCGAAGCCGGCGAACGCCCGCCGAAAGTTCTCGCGCTTGCGGAGGATCGTCAGCCAGCTCAGGCCCGCCTGGAAGCCCTCGAGGCAGATCTTCTCGAACAGCCGGTGGTCGTCGCTCACCGGACGGCCCCACTCGTGGTCGTGGTAGTGGACGTAGTCCTCGTGCGATCCGCACCAGGCGCAGCGCACCACGCCGTCGTCTCCTCGCAGTAGCCCTCGGGCCAGCCTCGTGCTCATCGAGGCCACAGTAGCGCCGAGCGGCGGTGGGGTCGCTGCGGCCGACGCGACCGGAGCGAGGCCGGCGGGGAGGGTACGGGCCCGGTCTGGTCCGGTTGCGTCGCGGGCCGAGCATGCCTACCGTTGCGGCATGCTGCGCAGGCCCTCGGCGCTGGTGCTGCCGCTCTGGCTGGCCCTGGCGTGCTCCACGTCGTCGTCGCCCCACGAGCAGACGATCCCCCGCGATCCGAGCACGTGGCGCACCCACGCCGAATTCCAGCGCACGCTGAAGGCCCTGCCCAACGCCGAGCAGCGGCTGCTCAACGGCTGGATGATGCGCCACGCGCTGATGAAGGGCTCGGCCCCCACGACGATCGGCGAGGCGCTCGAGGAGCAGCGGGCGTTCATCGAGGAGCGCAAGCGCGAGGAGGCGGCGCAGGAGGGCGCTGCGGCCGAGCCCGCGGCGTCCTAGCCGGCGCGCAGGGGGGCGCGGGGCCCCGGGGGTGCACGGAAGGCCGAGCTGAGCGATGATGGGCGAGCCCCGTCATGCCTCGTCTCAGCCCCTGTCCAGCGTGTCGTTCCCATGTGATGGTCGAGGAGCATCGCTGCCCCCACTGCGGGGTCGCGCTGCGCACCACCCTCGCGCCGAGGGCCGGCGCGGTGGTGCTGCTGGGCTTGGCGCTGGCCGGCTGCCCCGCCGACGACACGGGGGACTCCGGCGCCTCCACCCAGGGCACGCAGTCGGGCACCACGGGCACCACGGGCACCACGGGCACCGGGGCGGTCACCGGGGACACGGGGCAGGAGACCACCTCCGACGACACCCTCGGCGGGAGCGGGGGCGTGGAGTACGGCACCCCCGACACCGGGATCGACGACCCGGGCACCACGGGCACCACGGGCACCACGGGCACCGGCGGTGCGAGCACGGACGGCACGACCTCGGTGAACGAGCCCGAGTACGGCGTGCCCGAGACCACCACGGGCTAGGCGCCGCTCGCTCTGCTTCCCATGTCCTCTTCCCTCCCCCCTTCCGACGGGCCGGCCCTGCTCGACGAGCGCTACACGCTCGGCGCGGTGCTCGGCGAGGGAGCGATGGGCCGGGTGTACGAGGGCGTGCACACCATCCTCCGCAAGCCGGTGGCCATCAAGGTGCTGCATCGGCACCTCGCCTCCGACGCTCGCTCGCGCAAGCGGATGCTCCGTGAGGCGCGGGCCGCCTCCACGATCCACCACCCCAACGTGGTGGAGATCATCGACTTCGGGGAGACCTCGCGCGGCTCGCTGTTCCTGGTGATGGAGCGGCTGGTGGGGCGCGACCTCGGCGAGGTGGTGGCCGAGCACGGGGGCCTGCCGTGGCCGCGGGCCCTCGGGATCCTCCTGCAGATCTCCAGCGCCCTCGCGGTCGCCCACGAGCACGGCATCGTGCACCGCGACATCAAGCCCACCAATTGCATCGTGACCACCGAGCGGCGCGAGGATGACGGCTCGGAGGTCGAGGTGGTGAAGCTGCTCGACTTCGGCATCGCGAAGGTCGACGAGGAATCGTCGAGCATGGGGGGGCTCACGGGCACGGGCGAGATCATGGGCACCGCCTCGTACATGGCGCCCGAGCTCACCCTGGGCACGCAGGCCGGGGTTCTCACCGACATCTACTCGCTGGGGTGCATGGCCTACGAGCTGCTCACCGGGGCGCCGCCGTTCTCCGGCGACAACCCGTTCGAGGTGCTGCGCAGCCACCTCGAAGATCCCCCGGTGCCGCCGCGCAAGACGGTGCCACAGATTCCCGTCGCGCTCGAGGCGGTGGTGCTGCGGGCCATCGCCAAGCAGCCGGAGGAGCGCTTCGCGTCGATGGCCGCGCTGCACGACGCGCTGGCGGCCATCCCGATGTCGGCCTCGTCGCCCGCGGCCGGGCCGAGGCCCAGCCCCGAGGCGTCGGGGGGGCCGACCGGCACCGCGGTGTTCACCGGCGTGCGCATGGGGCCCGGTCCGGCGGGAGCGGGGAGCCCCGACGTGATGGGCGTGCCGGGAGGCCCCGGGTATGGCGCAGGGCCGGGAGCCGGGAGGTCGGGGCACGGGGCCGGGCCCGCGGCCGCGGGGGCCGGCGGCGGCGCGCAGGGCCCGGGGGGAGGCTCCAGCGCCAGTCGCTCGATGTCCGCGCGCTCGTCGGCGTTCGCGCCCGCCGGGGGGCGGTCGGTGGTGCTCATCGTGGTGGTGGTCGTGGTGCTGCTCGGCGCGGTGGCGGCCGGACTGTGGCTGGCGCTGGGCTGAAGCCGCTCGACGCCCGGCGAGCGAGCGGAGTGCGGTGGATGGGCCTGCGTTCGTGGGTACGTGCGGCGTGCGTGCGTGCGTGCGTGCGTGCGTGCGTGCGTGCGTGCGTGCGTGCGTGCGTGCGGCGTGAGCCCGGGCGGGCGTGGGTGCGCGACGAGCACGGAAGGCGCCTCGCTCAGCGCAGCACGGGCAGTGAGCGACGCGCGGGCTCGGGCACGGGCTCGGGCTCGGGCTCGGGCACGGGCTCGGCCCATGCCTGCTCGCGCAGGTCGAAGCGGCCGAAGTCGTAGGGGTTGCCGGGCGCGGCGTGGGCGTGCACGAGGATCTCGCGCCGCCCTTGCCGGCGCAGCCGATCGGCCCGGTAGTAGCAGAACGGGTTGTTGCCGCGGCGGCCCAGGGTGCTGTGGCTGGTGAACGAGCACCCGGCCCGGCACACGTCGGCGTAGTAGCAGCCCGCGCAGTGCCCCCACAGCTCGTCGAGGGTGCGGTCGCGCGCGAACTTCAGCGGCTCGCCGCGCTCCCAGATCTCCGCCAGGCTCATCGTTCGCACGTTGCCGCCCTCGTACGGGGCGGTGGGCAGGGAGGGGCAGCCCTTCACCGTGCCGTCGGACTCGATGCCCATCACGTAGCGACCCGCCTGGCAGCCGGTGAAGAAGCGGTCGGCTCGGTCGGGGCGCGCCCGCAGGCGGTGCTCGTGGGGCCCGAAGTAGCCCAGGTTGTTGCCCAGCGCGACTCGAAAGGCCTGCAGCTCGCTCACGCCGCGGGCGTGGGCGCGCTCGCTGGCCCCGCGCTGGATCTCGGCGAGCGCGTCGATGATGTCCAGCACCATGTAGGGCTGCACGATCCACTCGGGGTGATCGGCGGCGCGGCCCATGGGCGCGGTGAGCTGCCCTCGCCACACCGCCACGCCGGCGGCCTCGAGCTGCGCGGCGATGGCCGGCAGCTCGTGCATGTTCAGCTGGTTGATCTGGGTGTTGGCGCTGACCACCATGCCCGCGGCGCGCGCGTGTCCCACCGCGGCCAGGGCCGCGGCGTGGCTGCCGGGGCTGGCGCGCAGGGTGTCGTGCACCGGGGCGGTGCCGTCGATCGACACCCCCACCGCGGCCAGGCCCGCCTCGTGCAGCCGCCGGGCCCGCGCGGCCGTGAGCCCGCGACCCCCGGTCTGCATGCTCACCCGCACGCCGGCGCCGGCGAGGCGCTCGACCAGCGCATACACGTCGCTCCGCAGGTAGGCCTCGCCGCCGATGAGGGTGACCTCGCGGGTGCCGAGGCGCACCAGGGCGTCGGCCACCTCCATCAGCTCGGCGGTGTCGAGCTCGTCGTCGCGCACGGGGCCCGCTCGGGAGCCGCAGTGCTCACAGGCGTGGTCGCACCGCAGCGTGATCTCCCAGACGGCATAGATGGGCCGCGGGGCGTCGAGCTCCTGCTCGCGGATGGTGCGGGGGCTGGTCATGCGAGGGCTCCATCCTAGCAGTCGGGGGCCCCCTGGTGGACGGCGGTCGTGGTGCTTGGCACAGTGGCGAGACGATGGCCAACCCGATCGCGCAGAGCACCGAGGCGTTCCTCGCCACCCTCGACGGGACCGTGCGCGAGGCGGCCGAGGAGACGGTGGGCTCCAACTCCAAGCGCTCGGCGGGGGTGGAGTTCACGCTCACCGAGGAGATCAACCTCGCCAAGGCGATCAAGCAGATCGCGTCGGTCGACGGCTTCTCTCGGGAGGAGCGCAGCGCCCTGGGGTTCCTGATGATCATGGCGGGCATCCCCCATCGCATGCAGCAGGAGGTGCTCGACTTCGACGTGACCGACGTGCGGCCCGAGCACGTGGCCGAGCTGTTCCCGCACGCCAGCCGCAAGGCGGCCTACGTGCTGTCGGGCGCGACCACGGTGGCGGCGTTCGACGGCCTGTCGGAGGAGGAGGAGCTCGAGGCGCGCGAGCTGGGGGTGCGGCTGGGGCTGTCGGCGCCGCTCATCGACGAGCTGGTCGACAACGCGCTGCGCATGGGGCTGGCGATGAACACCGGCAACCGGGCCAAGGTCGAGCTGCTCGAGGCCCAGCGCTTGCTGCTCATCTCCGGAGTGTGAGGGGGGCGGAGGTCAGTCCTCGAAGACTTCGGCCGGAGCGGCGGCCGTGACCGCGCGATCGAACCATCGCTGGAGCAGGGCTTCGTCGGTGCACTGGCCGATCCGCTCGCGGTGGGCACGGGCGAGGTGCAGGCCGCGGGCTCGCAGCAGGCGCTCGAGCGCCTGCGCCATGGCTTCGACCTTGCCCTCGTTTCGGCCCTCGTTTCGGCCCTCGTTTCGGCCCTCGTTCCTGCCCTCGTTCCTGCCCTCGGCTCTGCCCTCGGCTCTGCCCTCGGCTCTGCCCTCGGCTCTGCCTCTGGCTCTGCCCTTGGCCTCGCCGTCGGCGAGGAGCTGGTCTCGGATGCTGATGAACATGGAGCGCGTCTCCTTGTCGAGCGACTCGACGAGTGTACTGCGCAGCGGTGAATTTCGCTCGA
>JGI12210J13797_10568764_pt1 | contig 10580 bp, 10 predicted proteins | sample ElkSlonscriptome_3_FD_13797 | JGI IMG/M metagenome (IMG submission 13797) | reverse complement strand
CGTGTTGGCCGGCTCGAGCCGAATGCGATCGCCCTCGTGGTAGAAGCGCTTGCAGGTCGCCTCGCCCTCGATCATCACGACCACGATCTCACCTTCCGACGCGGTGCTCTGCTTCCGCACGAAGATGTAGTCGCCGTCGAAGATGCCCGCGTCGATCATGCTCTCGCCGCGCACGACCAGGCCGAAGACCTCCTTGGCCTTCACCGCGCCGAGGAAGTAGCGATCGACGACCACGCGGTCGATGACGTTCTCCTCGGCGAGGATGGGCTCGCCGGCCGCCACGCGGCCGAGGATGGCGATCTCCATCTCGTCGCCGCGCTTCTGATCGGTGGACTCGGACGCCTTGTCGCCGCTGAAGTCCACCGGGCGCAGCGCTCGGCTCTTGAGCTCCTCACGGATGAGGTAGCCCTTGCGCTCGAGCGCCTTGAGGTGGTCGTTGACCCCGTTCGTGGAGCGGATCCCCATGTGCTCGCCGATCTCGCGCAAGGTCGGGGGATAGCCTCGGTCGGAGAGGCAGTCGGTGATGAATTGCAGCGCTTGGCGTTGCCGTTGGGTGAGGGCAGGTCGCACGAGCGATCTCCTTGGTCGACGGGTGAGGCGATCTCCAGGGTGACGGAGAATCGGCCGACCGAGCCCACGGGGGGCGGGAGGGGTGGGTGAGAAGGACGTTTGCGCCCACGAATGGGCAGTCGAACGTTCGGTTGAGCGCGCGGGGCGCTCTATACTGAACACGTGTACTGCAATAATGCCCTACTGGTCAAGGGATGCCAAAAAAGTGACGAGGACACGGTCGCTCTACGATCTACGCGGCTGGGTGCCCGCCCCGCTCGTGGCCTGGAACGCCCTCCCACGGTGAACGGAGAGGGTTCGCATGTCATGCTGGCCTCCATGCCGCTCATTCTTCTCAGGGCCATCATCACCGGCTTCGGCTACAAGATCGGCGCCGAGCTCGGCCGCTACGTGGCGACCAAGGTCGGCCTGCTCACGCGTGACAAGGCCAAGACCGAGGAGGCCGAGGAGGACCTCCCCGAGGGGATCCCCGGCAGTCCTCTCGACGGCGATGACGGCGATGACGGCGATGACGGCGACGACTTCTCAGACGAGGTCGAGCCCTTCTAGGCCACCGCGGCGCGGCGCTCGAGCGCCCACGAAACGCCGCTCACTTCTTCTTGCCCCGGGGCTCGTCCTTCTTGCCCCGAGGCTCGCCCTTCTCGGCGGTCTCGGGCTCGCTGTTGGAGCGCCGGCCCTTCTTGTCGTCGTCGAGGCGGATCTTGGCCTCGTTGCGGGTGATCTCGGGCTGCGCGGGTCCATTGCCCTCGCGAGAGAACTTCACCTGCATGTTCACGTCGATGACCAGCCCGGCGATCACCTGCTGGATCAGGTCGGCGGCGTCCATCTTGTCGAGGAAGTTGCGCATCTCCGCCGAGACGATGCGCACCAGCTCCTCCTTGGTGGCCTGGGTGACCCCCGTGACCAGGCCCGAGCCCCGGCGGAACGCGCCCTCCGGGTCCAGCAGACCGGTGAGCTGCCCGCTCAGTCGCTGAAAGCGATTGGGCTCGCGGGGTTCGTCGTCGTCCCGGTCGGGACCATCGTGCGGTTCGTCCGGCATCGAGCGCACGCTAGCAGGCCCCCGAGGGCCCATCCACGACCCAATCCGCGGCCCGTCCGAGGCCCGTCCGAGGCCCATCCGCGGCCCGTTCGAGGCCCGTCCGAGGCCCGTCCGAGCCCCCGTGCCGGGGATCGCCCGACCGAATCGTGGCCCGATCCGCGCCCCTTGGCAGCCTCGCCCTTCGAATTCCGTGTTTTCTGGCCCGCTTGAACTACGTCTCTGGACGATTCCGCCGTGAGCCGGAAGGGGGTTCCCAACGACTTTCGGAATGTGCTAGGCACCGCTCCGCGTCCGGCAGAGGCACCGACCTGGCCTCTTCCTGGCGTTTCTTTGGCCCTCGGCCCCTTGTCCCTTAGCATCTCCGCACATCCACCTACATCGGACCACTTCAGACTTCACCTGAACACCTTTGTAGGTCCCGCCGGAGCCCCGGACGGACCCGAACGCCAACCCCCGCCCCCACAGGTTCGAACATGACCGCCTACTACATCGGTAACCTCTGCGCCGCCCTCGTCACGGTGGGTCTCCTGGTCGGGACCCTTCGGTTCACCCGGCGGCTGAGCTAAGACCGTTCGAGGGCCGCGCCGCCGCCGCCGGCCCCACTTCCATCGAGTTCCCGTGGCTTCCTCTCGTCAGCGCACCACGGGTGCCTTCCTCGTCGCCGAGGAGAGCGTAGAGGAGGCCACCCGTCCCGGGCGGACGATAAGCCGGCTTCCGCTCCAAGACTTCCACGAGATCCGGCTGCTGCTGCGCGGCGACTCGGTCATCGACTGGCATCGCCTCGCGATGCGCACCGAGGACGACGTCCGGCGGCTTCTGCGGGTCAACGGCTTCGACCCGGACGACGACGACGACATCGATCGGGTCGAGGCGCTGCGGGCCGAGGCGGCGCGCTACATCAGCGGCCCGCTGGGCCTGCGCATCTCTCCGGTCGTGGCCACCGAGGTGCCCGCGGTCGAGCTTCCGCTGCTGGCCTCGGGTCGCGGCCAGCACCAGCGACACGCCTGCGTGCTGCTGAAGGTGATGCACATCATCTATCACCTCGACGCTCGCGAGCGTCGCACGGTGCTGCCCATCGCCGACGACATGCTGTTCTCGCAGGTCGAGCGCAGCGTGGTGGCGCTGTTCGAGGAGCTGCGCAACTACAACGTGCCGGTGGTCGAGTTCGCCTGGTCGCGCAAGACCAAGGACTCGCTGGTGACCAAGCTGCTGGTGAAGCGCGAGAGCAACGCCGCGCAGGTGTTCGACCGCCTGCGCTTCCGCCTCATCGTCGCGCGCGACAGCGACGTGGTGCCCACCATCAACCTGATGCTGCACCGCTTCATCCCGTTCAACTACGTGGTCCCCGGCCAGACCCACAACACGCTCATCGATCTGGCGCAGTTCGAGAAGCGCGCCACCAAGGCCCGCCCGGTGATGCCCGACCTGAAGGAGCACCAGCAGCCCAGCAACGAGTTCTCGGGCAAGGGCTACCAGGTGCTCAACTTCATCGCCGATCTTCCCGTGCGGGTGGACCGGCTGCTCGCCGGCACCGAGGCCGCCCAGTTCGCCCCGCCGGGCGCGGTGGTCTTCGTGCTCACCGAGTTCCAGGTGTGCGACCGCAAGCGAGCCGAGGCCAACGAGCAGGGCGACAGCTCCCACGCCCAGTACAAGCACCGCCAGCACCAGCGCGTGCGCGAGCGATTGCTGCGCGGCCCCAAGGAGTAGGCGCGCTCGGAGCTCCGCGCTCGAAGCTCCGCTCTCCGCTCTCCGAGTTCAGCTCTTCGAGCTCGGCTCGGCCGGCGCCGCGGCGCCCGGGGCCGGGCTCACCTCGATCGACCACACCACCCGGCGACGTCGCGGGCGGCAGCGCTCGGCGTCGCAGGTGACGTACTCGACCAGGCCCTGCACCTCGTAGCGGCCGGGGGTATCGGGCGCGAAGAAGCGCGCGCGCACGCGGGGCTGAGAGGCCTGGGGGTCGACCACGTCGCGCTCGCCCAGGCGATCGTCGGGCAGGCGCACCACCGCGGAGCTCAGCCGCACCGACAGCGGCGACACGTCGGAGGGCGTCTCGAGCAGCGTCACCGACAGCTCGCCCTCGGCCCCCGCCTGGAGCGGCGGCACCGGCGACGCCTGCACCTGGCCGTCGAAGCCCAGCCCGAGCTGCTGGGCGGCCAGCAGCACGGTGAGCGCGGAGGCGGCCGCAGCGAACGCGAGCACGCCCACAGGCTATCAGGATCCCGGTCCACCTCGGGCCCCTGGGCGCGAAAATCGGTGACATCCTGAACCTTTTCGAGGTGGATGCTGGATGTCATGGTGACCGACGGCCCATGCATCGCGACCCATCACTCGACCCTGCGACCTCCGCCTACCGCGTCCCGCTGCGCGAGGTCGCCCGACGCTACCCCGCCGATGATGCGGAGCGCCTCGACGCCATCGCCGGCGGCTGGGCGCTGGTCTTCTGCGGAGCGTGGGCTGCCCTGGTCGCGGGGTGGCTGCCCGCCTGGGCGTTCGTGCTCATCGGCCTGCCCGCGTTCATCCGCAACTTCAACGCGCTGCACGAGTCCTTCCACGCCCGGCGCCGCCACGACCGAGCCTGGCTGGGGCGGCGGCTGACGCTGGTGACCGGCCCGCTGATGCTCGGCTACGCCGCGCTGCGAGACAACCACCGCCGGCACCACGCCTGGACCGGGCACGCCGGGCGCGACCCCGATCACTACCTGCTGTCGGGACCGTGGTGGGTCGCGCTGCTGAACGCGCTGTCCCAGCCCGAGCAATCGGTGGTGCGCTACGTCGCCCGCTGCGGGTGGTCACGCGCGCTGGTGGGCGACCTGGTGCTGCACGCCAGCCTGTTCGCCGCCGTGGCGTGGGTGGGCTGGGGGGCGCCCTTGGTGTGGTGGCTGCTGGTCACCCGGGCGGGCAATGCCGCGTCGTGGTTCATCTTCGACTGGTGCATCCACCACCCGCGGCTGTGGGGCAGCGATCGCGGGCCGCGGCTGCCGAGCGCGCTGCGCAGGGCCTGGGCGCTCGCGTTCTCGCGCAACAACCTCTACGGGGTGGAGCACCACCACGTGCACCACCAGTACCCCTTCGTCCCCGACGCCAAACTCCCCCGCCTGGCCGCGGAGCTGTCGCGCCGCTCGGTCGCGCGCGCGGCCTAGCAGCCCCCGTCCGACCAGCGACGGACGCAGTTGCGCCCGTGCTCCTTGCAGTAATAGAGCGCCTGATCGGCGCGCTCGAGCAGCTCGTTGCGGCATCGCCCGTCCACGGGGAACTCGGCCACGCCCATGGAGATGGTCACGTTGAAGTTGCCGTGCTCGGAGCTCATCGTCATCGCGGCGATCTCCTTGCGCAGCTCGTTGGCGAAGTGCTCCGCGCCCAGCCCGTCGGTGTCGGGCAGCACCAGCACGAACTCCTCGCCGCCATAGCGGGCCACGATGTCCACCCGGCGCGAGCGCCCGCCGAACACCGCCGCGGTGCGGCGCAGCACCTCGTCGCCCACCGGGTGGCCGTAGGTGTCGTTCACGCTCTTGAAGTGATCGATGTCGGTGAGGATCACCGCGTACTTCTGGCCGGTGCGCTCCGCGAGCGCGTGGAGCTGGTCGAAGCGCTCCTGGAACGCGCGGCGGTTGGTCAGCCCGGTGAGCCCGTCGGTCGTGGCTCGCTCCTCCATCGAGTGGTACATGCGAGCGTTCTGCACGCTCACCCCCACCTGGTGGCTGATGATCCGCAGCATGTCGCGGACCTCGGCCGGGTACTGGTGGGGGCGGGACGCGGCCAGGGTGATGGCCCCCAGCACCTGGTCGCCGCGCTGCAGCGGCAGCACCAGCAGGCTGTTGGCGCCGCGCAGCCGGGTGCGCGGGGTGAAGACCACCGTGTCGGCGTCGATGAGGTCGCCGTTGGCCGGCATGTGGTGGCGGTTCTTGATCGCCATGCCCAGCAGCGAGCCCTCGCCCTCGAACTGGAGGCCCTCGAGGCGCTGGGCCAGCTCGCTCCAGCGGGCCTCGCCCTCCCCTGCCTCGCCGCCCGGCACGTCGACCGCGATCACGTCGTGGCGCGTGCCCTCGCCGTCGGAGCGGGTGATGACGGCCAGGTCGTAGTGGGTGATGGCCCGGATCGCCGCGAACGTCTTGCGGTGGACTTCCTCCACCGTGAGCGCCTCGTTGAGCATCTCCGAGGCCCGGTAGAACTGCTCTTGCTCGTACTTGCTGCGCTCGACCGCCGTGAACACCCGCTCGTGCTCCACCACGCGCAGGATGTGGGCCGCGGCCTTGGCCAGCACCTGCTCCTCGCCCTCCGAGAACGGGTGGTCGCCCGTCCGGTCGGCGCACAGCACCGCGCGCAGGGTGTTGCCGTCCATCAGCGGCACCGCGCACAGATCGGTGACCCGCGTGGGGCCTTGGTAGTACGGCGGCAGCCGCTTGCCTCCCAGCGCGCGCAGGCGCAGGGGCTTGGGGTCGGACAGCACCGAGGTGAGGATCCCTGGTCCCTCGAGCGTGCGGGCGTCGGTCACCATCTCGGAGTCGGTCGACATCTCCTTGACCGTGAGCGTGGGGTGGCGGCGGCCCTTGGCCGTGGGGTCGGGCTGGTCGCACCACAGCAGCGTGCACGTGTGCAGGCCCAGCGCGGTGCGCAGCAGGTCTACGTTGTGGAACAGCTGCTCGTGGATGCTCTCCACCGCCGAGTGGGCCATGGCCAGCTGCTCTTCGTCGCGGGTGCGGGCGCGGCTCTGGGGCGGCAGGGCGGCCGAGATCAGCCGGAAGTCGCGGGCTTCTTGGCGGATGCGGTCCAGCGTGGTGCGGACCTGGTCGTCGTGCCCGCGCCGCAGCCGGCGGACCAGGCTCGACAGCACCAGCAGGTTGCCCGCCGCGAAGAAGCCGATGAAGGTGAGGTGCTGGGCCAGCAGCCCAAAGCCGTGGTGCATGGCCGTGCGCCAGCCGGTGAGGCCCTCGAGCACCACCGCCGCGAGCAGCCACGCCACCGCGCACGCGCGGTAGCGGTGCACCACCATGAGGAACGAGACCAGCGCGTAGACCATCGGGTACAGGAACGAGCGGGGCCCGCCCGTGGCGCCGATGAGGAAGTAGACCGCCGTGAGCAGCAGCAGGCCCAGCTCCAGCTCGCCCCAGGCCGTGGTCGTGCCCACCGGCAGCCCGCGCTCGGGCCACAGCTCGCGCGACACGGCCAGCAGCAGCGTCAGCCCGAACATGGTCACCACCGAAAGCGGCAGCATCTGGCCGCGCCACAGCGCCGGGCCCGTCACCAGGCCCAGGCCCAGCAGCGGCCACAGCCCCGCCAGCGACACCAGGGCCCAGCGCTCGCCCAGGCGGCGGCGCATCAGGAACACGCGGCGGGCCACGGCGCTCACTTCGAACCTCCCGACGGCTGCACTTCGAACACCACCTCGCCGGGTCGGACGAGGTTGAGGTCTTCGCGGGCGATCCGGGCCACCTCGCGGGGGTCTTGCTTCATCGCCTGGATCTCGGCGGCCATCAGCCGGATCTCCTCTTGGAGCTCGGCGTTGCCCGCCGTCAGCTCGTCGCGCTCGGCCTGGACCCGCACGAGGTCCTCCGAGCGGGTGGCCAGCTCCAGTCGCTCTGGCCACACAGCGATGATCCCCACCACCAAGGTGGCCAGCAGAATGCGGTTGACCCAGTGCATCGGCGCGGCGCCAAGCTACCCACGCCGCCCAGACCGGCCAAGAAATCGGCCGTTCCCGGGCCCCAACCTACCTTATCCTACACGCCCGACACCGCGCGAAGAACCGGGCGATCTTGGCCGGCGCGGCGGGTCAGCGGCCGTGGAGGATGCCGAGGCGCTCGAGGCCGCAGCCCTTGGCCTTGTCCATCACCTTCACCACGTTCTGGTGCTCGGCCTTGGCGTCGGCGCGGATGTTGACGCCGGTGGAGGCGTCGGAGTTGGCCGCGTTGCACAGCCGGCGCTCGAGCTCGGCGTCGTCGATGATCCGGCCGTCGATCTCGACCTTGCCATCGGCGCCGATGCTCACCACGACCGACTTGGGCTCCTGCTTCACGTCGGAGTTGTTGGCCTTGGGCAGCTTCACCCGGAACGACGGGTTGTTCTGGAAGGTGGTGGTGAGCAGGAAGAAGATGAGCAGTTGGAACACGATGTCGATGAGCGGAGTGAGGTCCACCACCGCCTGCCCGCGCGCACGCCGGCGGGCCCGCAGCCCCGAGGCTCGGTCGGAGATGCTCAACGGCCGGCCTCGTGGGGCTCGGGCGCGGCGGCGCTCGGCTCGCTGCGGCGGCGCTCGGCGTCGGCCCTGCGCTGGGCCCGGGTGCTGCGCATGGCGTCTTCGAGCAGGTCGACGATGCCCATCGCGTCTTCTTCCATGGCCACGATGATCCGGTCGTTGCGGCCCTGGAGGAACTTGTAGGCCATCAGCATGGGGATGGCGACGGTGAGGCCGGCCGCGGTGGTGATGAGCGCCTGCCAGATGCCCTGGGCGAACGCGTCGGGGCGCACCGCCGGGTAGGTCTCGACGAAGCCCTGGAACACCTGGATCATGCCGATCACGGTGCCGAGCAGCCCGATCAGCGGGCTGGCCGAGGCCACCGTGCCCACGATCTCCACGTTGCGGTCGAGCCCGGCCACCTCGCGGTTGCCGACCTCCTCCACCGCCTCTTTGATCTCGGCCCGGTTCTTCTCGTAGCCGAACGCCCGCAGCGCGGCCGCCATGAGCATGGCCACGCTGCTGCCGTTCTCCTCGCACAGCAGCAGGGCCTCGGAGGTCTTGCCCTTGGAGACCATCGCGCGGATCCGGTCGACGAACGACCGCGGCAGCACCCGCGCCCGCTGCAGCGACCACAGCCGCTCCAGGAACACCGCGGTGCCCACGACCGAGGACGCGAGGATGACCCACATCAGGGGGCCGCCCTGCTCGAACAGTTCTGCGAGATCCATGGGCCGCGGTTTGGCTTCCCGTCCGCGTTCGGGGAGCCGAGCAGCTCGGCCGATCGCGGCGACCGGAATGATGACCGGGGCGATGGCGCGCGGCAAGGTCGCGGGGGTGAGGGTGGGATGGACGGGGGGCGGAGGGGCCGGCGGGCGCGGGCGACGGAGGGGGATTTCGGGAGGAAAAGGGGTTGACGGGGTCCGGGAGGGGCTGCTATTCCCCTGCGCCCATCGAGCGGCACGGCCGTTCGGAGGGACACCGACCAGACCACGGGGGAATAGCTCAGCTGGGAGAGCGTCGCGCTGGCAGCGCGAAGGTCAGGGGTTCGATCCCCCTTTCCTCCACCACACGGGAACGGCTTCGTAGGCGACTACGGAGCCGTTTTCGCGTGGTGGGGTCGACGCCTCGACACCTCTCCGCCTTGCCTGGAGCGTGATGCGAGGGCTAGCGTGAGTCGGAGATGGGGACCCCGGCGCAGGATGCCCTCGCCATCGCCCGCGGCCTGTCCGCGAGCGAGGAGTCCTACTACCTGGAATTCAAGTCTGCCTGGCAGTACGGCGCCGATGGCAAGCTGCCGCGCCCCGTCAAGGAGATCGCCCGTGACGTCGGCGAGGCCATCGTGGCGTTCGCCAATGCAGAGGGTGGGGACCTCCTCATCGGGGTCGAGGATGATGGAGCCGTCACGGGGATCCCCCATGAGGACGAGCGGGTTCGCTATCTACAGGCGTGGCAGCAGCAGGTGCGCGCCTCGGACGGTGCCTACCCACCCGTGCGGGTCTTCAGCGTCGAGCTCGACGGTCACCAAGTGGTCATGTTCCGGGTCGAGGCCCATGCCGGCGCGCCCCTCGTGACCAGCGATGGTCGCTGCATGATGCGGCAAGGGGCCGCGAGCAACCCGGTGTCCCCCGGGGAGATCGAGCGTCGCCGAGCCCACCATCTCGGCGATCGAGACTATGAGTCTCGGCCCGTCCCCGAGGCTTCGCTCGAGGACCTCGACCTGGAGCTGATTCGACGCTCCCGCGGCCGCATGCATCGCAAGACGGCCGACTCGTTCGATGACGTCGCTCTGCTGCGCTACTGGAACCTCGTCGAGCAGCGCAACGGCAGCGTGGTACTGCGGCGGGCCGCGCTGCTGCTGTTCGCTCGCAACGCGCTGCGGTGGCACCCCAACAACCGAGTTCGCCTGCGCTACGTCTTGGGGGACGAGGCCGGGTACGGCCGCCGTCTGCGCACGCGGGAGCGCGAATTCCTTGGCCCGATCCTCCAGATCCTCGAAGACGCCAGCTCCACTCTGCAGCGCGAGCTCGAGCGAGAGAACCGCCAGGAGCAGCTGTTCACCACCAGCCAGCTCCTCCCCCCCGAGGCCGTCGACGAGTGTCTCGTCAATGCGGTAGCCCACCGCAACTATGCCATCGAGGGTCAGGCCATCGAGATCCAGCTCCACCCCGACCGGGTTGAGTTCCACAGTCCCGGCCGCCTCCCCGATCCGATCACGATCGAGGATCTCGAGTCCGAGCGCGGCGTCCATCGCTCCCGCAACCCCGTGATGATGCGGGTGCTGAGGGACATCGGCTGGACCCGTGACCAGGGCGAGGGCATGGCTCGGATCTTCGGATCGATGCGCCAGGTGGAGCTGCACGAGCCCCAGTTCGAAGAGATGGCCGATACCTTCAAGGTCCGCCTGAGCACGCGCTCGGTCTACGATCCGGCGACCCAAGCATGGATCTCGGCGTACGGGCCCTACGGGCTCCAGCCCGAGGAACGCCGGTACATGGTCGCCCTGCGCAAGGCGGGCGGGATGCTCTCGGTGGACCGGCTCGCGCGAAAGCTCGGGGAGAGCTTCGACGACGTCAAGCGCGTGCTGTCACGACTCGAGCGACGGCACCTGGTCTGGCACCCGAAGCGATCGCGGAGCTATCGCCTCGTGGCACCGCTCAACGTCCTGCACGAGCGAGCCCTTCGCGCGCTCGAGCACGCCAAGCTGCGGCCCTCCCGTGAAATCGTGCTGGGACGTCAGGACATCGCACGAGCCGCCCGGGCGACCGACGAGGAGCATACCAGCGAGATCATCGGTCA
>JGI12210J13797_11243670_pt1 | contig 10583 bp, 7 predicted proteins | sample ElkSlonscriptome_3_FD_13797 | JGI IMG/M metagenome (IMG submission 13797) | reverse complement strand
GGCCGAGTGGCTGAAGGCGCTCCCCTGCTAAGGGAGTATGGGTTAAAAGCCCATCGAGGGTTCGAATCCCTCTCTCTCCGCCAATTAAATAGTAAATGAAAACAAGCTGTTGCTGGCTTGCCCCTCCTCGTTATCCTTTTCATTTTCCCCGATCAATGGCACCCCGCCATGCACTTCAGGTGACTTGTATCCGTCGCCGTTCGTTGTAGCGTCGCTCACCAATGCTCCAGTCGACCTAGGTCGGTTCGTGCCCGGCGCAGGTGTCTGACTAGAGAGCGGGCGAGCTTCAGCAGCAGGGCGAGGGCAGCCGCGCGTAATGCCTGGTCATCCAAATCGCTGATCTGGGCGCGACTCAGCATGAGCAATTCTGCGTCGCGTGTCACCACCGCATCGGCCGACCGCAGACCAGGTTCGATGAACCCGAGTTCGCCGAAATACCCGCCTGGGCCGACGCTGTTGAGGCGCTTATAGTGATAGGTGCCGCTGGGTAGACGCAGGTCGACGACTCCTTGCAGCACGAAATAAAGGGCGTCGCCGGAATCGCCGATGTTGAAGAGGCGGTCCTTGCGACGGAGCGTCAATGGTTGCATCAAGGGTCGCAGTGTCGCAAGCGCAGAGGCATCGATGCCCTCGAACAACTCGTTGTTTTCGATTTCCACACGCGTCTCGATCGGGGTCGGGGCGTGGCCTAGCTCGGTTAGCAGCAGATCTTCGGCGCGTTCCAGGGCCTTGTCCGTGCTCTTGAAGCTTGTCTTGGTATCGGGCTGCGTGTAGCCGGCGGCAAAGGACTGCAATAGGTCTTCCATTTTGTGGCCGCGTGCCGCGCCTTGGTGGATATTGGCGAAGAGCATTTCGCCGCCATGGGCGCGCAGGCGCAAACTCATCTGGCGAAATAGGTCGAGCGCCGTCAAATCGAGGGACTGCATGCGCTGCATGTTGACCACGATCCAGACGGGCCGTTCAAGTAAGGTCGCCAGTTCGGTGAACAGTCGGTCGACGGTTCCGAAGAAGAGATGGCCGCGCAGTTCGACGTAGACGATGCGTTCACCCTGTTCGTCCAGCAGCGCATGCTCTTCGTTGCTTCGCAGGCGCAGCGACCGAAGTGCGCGTCCATCGCTGCGTGCGTGGATTGTGGGTGCCTGAATTTGGCCCCGAACGAACAGCAGCATGGCGCCGAGGGCACCGACACCGACACCGATGATGAGATCGAAGTACAGCGTGACGGCCACCACCAACAGTGCTAGCAGGCCGTCGATGCGCGTTCTGGCACTGCGAAGCCAGCGCAAGACGCGCCATTCCAGCATCGAGAAGCCGACGAAGATGATCACGCCGGCCAGCACACTGATCGGCAGGTAGTGGCCAATGGGGCCGGCTATCACCACCAGCGCGACGAAGCCGGCGCCGGCCACTACGGCCGGCCATCGCCGACCGCCCGCGTTGATGGCGACTAGCGTGGAGCCTTTGGTGCCGCCGCCGCCAAGGCCACCGAACAGGCCTGCTAACATCTGACCGATGCCCTGGCAGGCCAATTCGCCGCGGGCGTCGTGACGGTGGCCGGTGGATGAGTCCGCGACCACCGCGGTCACCAGGCAGTCGATGGATGCCAGCACCGCGAGTGCTGTGGCGGCAGGCAACAGCAGGCCCCAGCGTAGCTGGACAAGCGCCGCCCAACTGATATCGAGGTGAAGCGCGCCGAGGTCCGGTATTGCGCCGACGACCCAGGCATCGGGTATCGGCATCGGCGCTGCCGCCGCAGCCAGATGAAACCCGGCCAGGCCAACCACTAATCCGCCGATCACGCCCGGGACCTTAGGCAGCAAGCGCGGTGTCAGCTTGATGGCCGCGAACGTCAGCATTGCGGTTGCCGCGGGCACCCAGGCCCAGCCGAGCGGTAACGCTTGATCAAGCGCGGGCAGCAGTGGTTGCAGCTGCGAGCGCATCATCAGAAAGCCGATCGCGGTGACCAAGCCAGCCACCATGGGGTAGGGAATGAATTTGATCAGCTGGCCGCCACCGCTGAGCCCGATGACGAGTTGAATCAGCCCCGCCAGCATGACTAGTACCGCAGCCGCAACCACCAATTCGGCCCCCGTGACCCCTTGAGCGCTGAACGAAGCCATGGACGCGATGAGCAGCATGGTCACCGGTCCATTTGGTGCGCTGATCATGCCGCGCGTGAAGCCGCCGATACCCGATGTCAGCGAAAGCGCCGCGGCACCGATCAGACCCGCAAGCGCCCCAGCGGAAGCCCCCAGCCCCATGGCTGTGAACAAGCCAACACCCAAACCCATCGATTGCGGCAGCGCGACGGCCGCACCGGCTAGGCCGCCAAGCAAATCGCCCGTTCTGAACCCATTTCCAGCATCAACTCTCAAACGATCCATCCTCGTTAACGTGTACGGCGACGTCGAATCACGGTGGAAAAGGTTACTGATTCATGACCAGTTGGCCAAGCGCATTCTGCGTGCGATGCCAGCGTTCTGGCAGACGATGCTCCGCCTGCCGACGAGCGAGGCGACGCGCTAGAGCAACGAGAGCAAGACGCCAGGTTGCTCAAGTCATCGGTGCTCTTTCGATCCCGAGCCGGTAGGCAATGTCGCCGGCGGTGGGTTGTTGAAGCCGCGTCGACGCTGAAATAACATGCAGCGACAGTGCCTTTGCCACCGGCCTCAGGCAGCGTCCAGCGGGGCGGCCGCTTCTCGGCCTAATCCAAACACCGGAGATCTCAAATCGATGAACGCAGAAGAAATTGCCCTGGTTCGGGCATCCTGGGCCAATTTGGCTTCGAGCCAGGCACGGGCCGCCGAAGTGTTCTACACGCGGTTGTTCGATGAGTATCCCGAGGTGCGCCCCCTGTTCAAGGGCGAGATGGACGAGCAGGGAGAGAAGCTGATGCGTATGATCGGCAAGGCGGTCGCGGCCTTGGACGACCTGGAACCCCTCGACCGAGTGATCAAGATGATGGGCGCGCGCCACTCCGGCTACGGCGTCCTTGACGACGACTACGAGAAGCTCGCCGACGCCCTGTTCTGGACCCTGGAACAAGGCCTCGGCGATGACTTTACGCCGGAGACTCGGGCTGCATGGGTCTCGGTCTACGATGACTTGGCTGACATGATGCGCGAGGGTGGGGCGTTGTAAGGCGATTTTTGTCAACAAGCATACCGCCTGGCGTGTCTTTTCGCCCGCCTTCGGTGTCGCGACAGCGTGCACATCGTTCGACGATGCCCCCGCTGTTGCCCCTTGAAGGCGAACGAAAACCCTGCGCCATTCGGTATTTTTGTTTCCGGCAATCGCCTAATGCCCAAAACATGGGAGAATCGCGCATTGCCACGGCAGCGCACCAGCGCTCGACCCCCGCGCGCCGTTGCCACCCGGTCCCCGAGGAGCCGACGATGACCAATCAAGCACATGATCCGAACGTGACCACGCAGCCGATCAGCCAGCCCGCGCCAGCTCCTGTGCCGGCGTCTCAAGCTAGTCCGGAGCGGGGCAGCGAGATCATCGCGCTCGCCGATGCGCCGCCCGCCGAGAAACTGGAGATCAAGGGCCTGTTGGCGCAGCTGGATCTCACCGACAGCAGCTCCATCATGCACTTTGGGGCCAGTGCCCAGCAGCAGCTTACGGCCGTGTCGGACCAGATGCTCGACGGCGTGCGCAGCAAGGATTCTGGCCCCGCGGGGCAGTCTCTGAGCGACATGGTGGGGACGTTGCGTGGCTTCGATGTCGAGGCGCTAGACCCGAACGCGAAGCCCGGCTTCTTGTCCAGACTGTTCGGCGCCGGTAAACCCATTGTGCGCTTTCTGCAAGAATACGAAGGCGTGCGCGAGCACATCGACCGCATCACGCTGGATCTGGAGCGGCACAAGACCCGGTTGCTGACGGATGTGACCGCGCTGGACCGCCTCTACGATGCCAATCTGGCCTATTTTCGCGAGCTGGAGCATTACATCGCTGCTGGAGACGCCAAACTCACAGAGCTCGACAGCGAGACCATCCCGGCGCTGGCGGCGAAGGTGGAGCAGCAGCAGGACATGGTGCAGGCACAAGACCTGCGCGATCTGCGCGGCGCCCGCGACGACCTGGAGCGGCGCGTGCACGACCTGCGCCTGACGCGGCAGGTGGCCATGCAGGCGTTGCCCAGCATCCGACTGGTGCAGGAGAACGACAAGGGCCTGATCAACAAGATCAATTCGACATTGGTCAACACGGTCCCGCTATGGCGCCAGCAGCTGGCTCAGGCCATCACCATCTATCGCTCCGGGCGCGCCGCCGAGACCGTCAAGGCCGCCACCGATCTCACCAACGATCTGCTGCGCGCCAATGCCGAGAACCTCAAGACCGCCAATCTCGAAGCACGCAAGCAGATCGAGCGTGGCGTGTTCGACATCGAGACCGTCAAGCAGGCTAACCAGGCCCTGATCGAAACGATCGAAGAGAGCCTCGCCATCGCCGACGAGGGCAAACGCGCCCGCGCTGCCGCCACCGCTGAGCTGACGCAGATGGAGACCGACCTGCGCAAGACCCTGGCCTCGGCGAGCGCTCCGACCCGTTAATCGAACGAACAAGTCAGCTGGGTTGGGATGAGAGAGGAAATCCGGCTTGAGCACTGTTCGCGCCGGTCTGAAGTAGGTCTAATAGCTCGAAGCTGATGCTCCCGTCTGGTTCCTGCCCGCTGTCTCGTTGAAGCGCGCGGATGGCCGCGCGGGTACGGGGGCCGAGGAGTCCGTCTGCGGGGCCCGGTTGGTAGCCGCGGAGCCTGAGTGCTTGCTGCACGCGTTCGACGAGGGCGCGGCCGGTCTCGGGGGAGCTTAGCGGCCGGGCATTTGCGTCGCAGCGCGTCAGTTGCAGCGGTGGGCCAGGGATGCCGCTGAGGGTAAATCGATACGGGGCGGGTGGATCACAGACGGACGCCGGTTCAATCCACCCCTGTGACGCTGGCTGGGGCTCAGTTTGTGAACTTGGTGCTGGCTCCGGCTTCCGGTCTGACTCCCGCTTTGGCTCTGGTTCCCGCTTCGACACGGGTTGTGATTCAGGTTCTGACTCCGGCTCTACCTTTGCTTGTGGTTGTGGCTCCGGGGGCGGCTCTGGCTGCGGCCCTGACGTTGGCAAGATCGTTGCCGCGGCTGGTCTGTCGACAAGCGGCTCCGGTTCGACGGGCACAGGGATTTTGTTGCTTTGGGCAGCTGCCGTCTGTTGGTCGGTCGCGTTAGCCGCCGAGCCGGCATCGGCGGCTGACGGAGTTGTCTCGTCCGCCGGCTCCAACGGGCTTGGGGCGGGGGGCGATAGCGGCGGAGATGGAGCCGCATCGCCGGTGTTCGGCGCCGCCGGCAGCCCCGCCAGCACGAACAGCAGCAACAGGGTGCTGATGCCGACCCAGACGACGCCCACGACCGGCCATTGCCGCAGACCGCGTTCGGTGTCGCCGCTCGGTGTGCCGAAGAGTTGCTCGATTGCGTCGACGGCGCGCTGTTCCACGCGGATGCGAGCGCTCGTCCAGCGTTGGTCGGCTCGCCGGAGCCGGTTGATAGCGGTTTCTTGGACCGGCGCGAACAGCGCGAGGATATCGCCCGGCGCGATGCGATCGACCAGCCGCGCAAGCAGCCTGGGACGCAACACCGCGAACAGGAGCGCGAGCAGCCCCAGATTCAACGCCAGCGGCACCTCGACCAAGTTGGTTAGCCAGGCTGATGTCTTGCCGAAAACGAACGGCAGTAGTAGAACCAACGCGATCAATGCGCCCCAGGCGATGCCGGGCCAGCGATAGCCGGGTTCCGGATGCGGCTCGGTGCGATAGCTGACCCAGACAAAGCGCACCATCAGGAGGGTGGTGCCGAANGTGGAGACGCCAACGACGGCGCCGATCCAGACCCAGTCCAATGCGCCGAAGATCGGTTTTAGCGCGTACTTTGCCACCGCGCCGCTGGTAAACGGGGCACCTGCCAGCGACAGGGCGAGGAATACCAGGGCGCCGAGGACCAGGGCCTGCACGACTGGCGGCCGTGTCGCCGCGTGTTTGCGCATGCCGACACCGAGGAACAGCCCGCCCTTGGCCAGTGCATGGTTGGCGGCGTAGAAGGCAATGCCTGCGACCGCGACCGGTGCCAGCGCCGGCTCGATGAGCGCCAGGCCCAGTACGAGCATCAACAGGCCCATCTTGCTGATGCTGGAATAAGCCAGCACGACCTTGGGGTTGGATTGGGTCAGGCCGATGGGCAGCGCAAACAGCAGCGTTAGCGTGCCGGCCCCCGCGAGCAGACCACCCCATTCCGGCAGTGCCACCGCGCCCACCGGGAGAAACCGCATCCAGCCGAGCAGCGCGGTCTTGATCATGGTGCCGCTCAGCACCGCGCTGGCCGGGATCGGCGCCGCCGGATGCGCCAACGGCAGCCAGATATGCAAGGGCACCATGCCGGCCTTGACGCCGAGGCCGAGCAATAACAGCGCGATCGCCACGCCGTCGAGTGCGACCAGATCGTCCGCACTCGGCAATGTGGTGCCGGTCTGGCTCGCGATCAGCACCAGCGCAGCGAACAGGCACACTTCGCCGAACAGGGCCATGACCAGATAGACCCTGCCGGCTCGCAGCGCCGCGGGTCGACCGTCGTGGATCACGAGCCCGTAGGACGATAGCCCCATGATCGTGAAGCCGACATAGAAGCTAAACACGTCCTGGCCGACGATCAGCCACAGATTGCCGGCCATGGCCAGCAGAAACAGCAAGTTGAAGCGACCCGCATGTTCACCGCGGCGTTGGTCAAAGGCTGCGTAGACACCCGCCGCGAGCCATAGTAGCGAGCTGAAGGTCAGATAGACCTGCGTGAGCGGGTTCATCGCCAGCGTCGTGCCCAGGAACAGCCACGGCAATTCCAACGTCGTGCCCAGGGGCACGACCAGGGCCGCCAGCAACGCCGGCAGCGCACCTACCCCTGGCAACCACCAGAACCGCGGCCGCGGCGCCAGCGCCGCCAACAGCAACGGCCAAGCCCAACTCGACAGCAACAACCACCCCATCATCGCCCAGCCCTCCGAACTCCCGCGGGCACGGGTATCCAGTCAGCCCCGCGCCTCTTGCAAAGGCCCAGATCCCGCTCGGCCCTCGGCCCTAGGCCCTCGGCCCTTCTCATAGCCCATACTCCCGCCGTGCGATCAGCTCGGCCCACTCCAGCGGACTGAACGGCGCCGCTGCCAGCAGTCCGGCGATCAGGCACAGCGCGGCGGTGATGATCGGTGGCCAGAGTAGGGCGCCCATGGTCTCGAAGCGACCGGCGAAGAGGTGCTCCTTGGGCCAGTCTGCTGGCGGCGGTCGGAACCAGGCGCGGTACAGGATGGGTAGAAAATAGCCGGCGTTCAGCAGCGTGCTCGCCGCCAGCACCAGCAGCACCCAATGCTGACCGGCCTGCACGGCGCCGAGGCCGATGTACCACTTGCTGACGAATCCGGCGATGGGCGGGATGCCGATCATGCCTAGCGCGCCGATGCTGAACGCCAGCGTGGTCCAAGGCATGCGCTTGCCGACGCCGTCCATCTGGCTGACCTTGTGCACGCCCAGGGTCTCGGCATAGTTGCCGGCGCAGAAGAACAGCGTGATCTTCATAATGCCCTGATGCACCAGATGCACAAGGCCGCCCACAGTGGCAACCGGACCCAGGATCGAAGCCCCCAGAGCGATGTACGACACCTGGCTGACGGTGGAATAGGCCAGACGCTTTTTCAGCCCATCCTGACGCAAGGCCTGATATGAACCGAAAATAATGGTGATGGAAGCCAGCACCGCCAGCACCGACAGTAGCCCCAGCGAATCGGCGAACTCCACGCCGTAGACGTCGTAGACCACACGCACGATGCCGAAGGCGCCGGCCTTGACTACCGCCACCGCGTGCAGCAGCGAGCTGACCGGCGCCGGTGCCACCATCGACTGCGGCAGCCAGCCGTGCAGCGGCACCAGCGCCGCCTTGACGGCGAGTCCCGCCAAGAGCAGCGCAAAAATCCCGATCAACTGCCCGTGCATGGTCGCCGGCATGCCCGACAAGACGCCCCCGGAGACGAAGTCCACCGGCCCGGTCAAGGTTCGCAACCAGACCGCCCCGGCCAACAGCGCCACGCCGCCGGTGAGTGTGTAGGCGAGATAGATCTTGGCGCCGCGGGTGGCGTCTGGCGTGCCGCGATGGGCCACCAGCGGGTAGGTCGCCAAGGTCAGGATTTCGTAGAAGATCACGAAGGTGAGCAGGTTGCCCGCCAGCGCGATGCCGACGGTGGCAGATACGCAGAGGCTGAAAAAGCCGAAAAAGCGGCTTCGATTCGGCGAATGTTCGAGGTAGCCAATGGCGTAGACGGTCGTGATCAGCCACAACACCGTGGACAACGTGACGAACAGCACAGATAGTGCGTCGGCGTGCAATACCAGTTCCAGACCAGGCGCGATGGTGAGCCGGCTCTCGTACACCTGGCCGAGGTAGACACCCCAGATCAGCACGCCCACCAGCACCAATTTCAGCACGGCGCCAAAGAGGTTCAGCGCCGTGCGCAGTCGGTGGCTCTCTTCCTTGACAAGGAATATAAATGCGCCGGGCAGCAGCGAGCTCAGCACGATGGCGCCGGGCAACAGCGTTGCCATTGACTGAGAAAGTGACGAGGACAGCGACAGGGGATCGCTCATGCGTCACCTCCGGCATCGAAACCGAGCAGGGTCCACAAGGGGCCCGCGGCGAGCCCTAGCGCGGCGACCGAAATCAGCGCCAGCATCAGCGCCGGCACCTCGGCGCGGGCGTCGGTGATAAAGCGTATCGGCGTCGGTTCGAGTCCGAAGGCATGGCTCAGGACCCGGAACACATAGGCGCCTGCCAGCAGTGTGCCGATGACCGCCACCACGACCCACCACCACTGGCCTGTTTCCAGCGCGCCCTGCATCAGCAACCATTTGCCAATAAAGCTGCCGCTCGGGGGCAGGCCGATCAGCGAAGAGCCCGCCAGCGCAATGGCAAAGGTTGCCGCTGGCAGGGTCTGGGCGGTACCGCCCAATTCATCGATGCGGTCGTGGCCGGCGTGCTGTTGCACCAGCCCGGCGGCGAGGAACAGGCCAGACTTGGCGAACCCGTGGGACAGCGCCATCAGCACCAGCGCGGCGATTAGGTTGTCGCGGCCCGGTCCGTCCGGCATCGCCGCCAGCAGGGGAAAGAACAGGAACAGGTAACCGATCTGGGCAACGGTTGAATAGGCTGCCAATAGCTTCAGCCGTTCTGCCCGAAGCGCCCGCCAGGAGCCCCAGACGATGGCGCTGGCGCCAAGCAGTCCGAGCACCTGCGATGCGCCAGGGGTCGCGAGCGGCGCGAAGAGATCCAGCCACAGGCGTAAGATGAGATAGAACGCGGCCTTGACCACCAGGGCGGACAGCGCGGCACTGACCGGTGCTGGCGCATTGGCGTGGGCCGGCGGGAGCCAGAAGTGCAGCGGAAACAGCGCCGCCTTCAGTGCCAGGCCGGCGGTCATCAGGACCAACGCGGTGGCGTCGATGGGGTCGGGCGTCTGCAGCGCGTCGCCGAGCAGTCCAATGTCCATGCTGCCATAGGCGGTATACAGTAGGGCGACGCCAAGCAGGTAGGTCATCGAGCCGAGCAGTCCCACCAGCAGGTAGCGCAGATTCGCCGACACGGCATCGCGACTGCCGGTGAGGGCGCCGAGGGCAGCGGCGGTGAGCCCCAGCAGCTCGAGCATCACGTACAGGTTGAACAGATCCGCGGCGAGGAACAGGCCGTTCAGCGCGGCCCAGAGCAAGAGCCATAGGGGCCAGAACTGTAACGCCTTGTCGGGCGACTTGAAGTAACCGGTTGCGTACACGCTAATTCCTAGCGCGACCAGATTGGCCATCACGCACATGGCCGCGGACAGTCCGTCCGCTTGCAACGCGATGCCCAACGGCGCGCCCCAACCCCCGATCTCTAGACGCAGCGTGCCCCGCTGCCAGACGCTGGCGGTCACGGCGGCAATGACCAGCGTTGTCAGTGTCGCCGTGACCAGCCCGACCCGGTTGAGCAGCGGGCTGGCCGCGGTCTCGGAACCGCGGCGCGCGACCGCGATGACGGCGAGCAGGGCGCCAAGCAGTGGCACCGCCACCGCGAATGCCAGCACCTCAGGCGACATCCACATGGCCTCCGGCACGTTTGTCCGGCCGCGCGGACGGGTCGGCTTGGGGCGCTGGCGAGTCGGCATCGGGGCCGTCGCGCAGCTTCAGTTCATCGAGTCGTCTCCCGAGTGCCAGCGCCAACGCGGTGGCGCTGACGGCAACAACGATGCCTGTTAGGACCAGTGCATGAGGCACCGGGTCTGGCGCCGTGTCATCGCCACGGTAGGCGATCGCGATCAGCACATGGAACACCCCGCCGCCCATGATGTTGAGCGCGATCAGCTTGCGCACCAAGGGCTCGTGTACCAGGAAAGACCAGATACCGAGCACGAAAAGGAGCATGCCGGTGCCGCCGTACAAGAATTGGGCTGTCATTGTTGGGGAAGGGGCTAGGGGCTAGGGGCTAGGACGGTTCCTTGACAGTGTCGAATGTTGCCATCGCGCTGGATAAGATGAGTAA
>JGI12210J13797_10217720_pt1 | contig 10584 bp, 15 predicted proteins | sample ElkSlonscriptome_3_FD_13797 | JGI IMG/M metagenome (IMG submission 13797) | reverse complement strand
AACGAACTGACCGAAATCTTCAAGCGGGACCGTGATTTGCTCACGACGCTCAAGGCCGACAACGCGCATTACGCGCGGCTCGCGGATGAATATCACGAGGTAAACCGGCAGGTGCACCGGATCGAGGCGGAGACCGAGGCGGCGAGTGATGATCGCGCCGAGGCTCTCAAGAAACAGCGCCTCGGCCTGCTCGACGAAATCACAGCAATTGTCTCCGCCGAGAGAGGCGGATAGCCCTTTGACCCACATCAAAGCCCCGTTCGCATACCTTCGATAATCCCTCCCTGACACCCAAGAGGAGAGCCACGCGATGTCACCCAACACCCCCCATGAATTGCACGAAGAGTTTCCCCGAGATGCGCCGGTGCTTCACTTGCTCAAACTGTCAGACGCGCATTTCTGCAATCTGGCGGAGCGCTATCATGCGCTGAACCGCGCGATCCAACGGATTGAGGTGGAGGTTGAGGACGCATCGGAGTTGTACATGGCGCGGCTCAAGCGTCAGCGGCTTTCCCTGCTGGACGAAATTTCGGTGATCATCGAGGATGCGGAAATGCGTTTTGGCGCGCCATCGACCCTTCCTGCGGGTATGCGTACCCCTGGAAGAAAGGCGGTTCCGGCATGATCCCCCGACCATTCAAGACGGGGGCCGCGAAACGCAGCCCCTTGCGTCAGCGCGTCTTGCGAGCGCCATCGCTTCTTCCCCCGTCACCGCTCAGACGGGCGCGAAAGAAGGCTCGGCCTAGCGTGGCAAAGGTGGCAGCTATCGGTGCGGCGCTGGCGGCACGGCGCGCAATTCGCACCGCCATCCGCGCATCGCGCCCGGTCTGAAACTCCAGCATCTCGCCATAGCCGCCTTGTGCTGACGTGCGGCGGTTAAACGGTTCGGCTCCCTCGATCCCAAGGGAGCCGAAACTTCGATGGCACCGTGGGCAGACCACAGTGCCAGACCCAAGCCAGAGCCGGGAGCACCGGCCACGACCCGAAGACTGCCAGCGGCTCCACAGGCGAGGTGCCGCTGGCAAATTGTTAAAAGCATCGGTCATCATGTGCGGCTGCGATGCCCCCGTTCAAGACTGATAATCGCCATCGCCAATTGCGGTTTTTTGAAACTTGCCCCTGGTGCGTGCGTTCCGTGAGTAAGAATGCAAACAAACCCCGGAGAAATTTCATGACACTCATGCTCAATCGAACCCGCCATCTTTCTGGTACACGCAACATGGGTGCGTTTCTCGCGATCGGCCTCATCGCCGCTTGCACAGGTCCGCTCGATACTGACAATGGAGAGGAAGGCATCGCCACAGAAATCACCACCGATGAAGGTGGTTCTGTCGATCCCGTTCCCGCCGACGCTCCGGGTGTGGGCATGGGCGAAGTGGAAGGCGACGCGATCAGCTCTGACACGGGGCAGCCGGATCTCGGCGCGGATTCGCTTGACGGGGAACTGGCCCCCGATGCGGAGCCGGGCATGGAGATCGAAGACGGAGCCGATCTTCCGGCAAACCGCGCCACCGAATAGTCCCGCGCGCGGACAGCTTTCCTACTCGCCTTCCGGCGGAGTAAACCGCTGGGATGCACTGCGCTCGGGTTCTCGCCACTATGCCGCGTCACGGTACAACGCCGTTGCCTATGGCCTTTGTCTTGAGGCGAGCGCGGCTGCACTTTCAGCCTGCGTGAGGCCATTCTGCCCGAGGCGGTGTTTTCCGCTTCAGGACAGTGTGTCATGTGTGTCAACCGCCCCGCAGCAGCGACGAACCGAGTGTGTCCGCTGGTCCCCCTCGTGGTCCGCTTGCCGCGGTTGGCGCAATCGGGCAGATTGCGGAAAGACACGGATTCAGAGGGGAATGACATGACTGACACCGCACTTCGCACGCTTACCCGCATCGCACTGACTGCCGCACCAGCGTTGATACTGGCCGCGCCCGCATTGGCTGACGGGCACACCGAGGGGGCCAAGCCCGAGGTCATCAACGAAATGGAGTTTCCAGCGGATGCCGTGTGGAAACACTCCTTTGACGCTTACGAGGGTGAGGCGGGCAAGGTGAACGCATCGCTGCGGCGCGCGCTGTCCTTTGCCAAGAAAATGGAGGAATACGGGGTTGATCGCGAGCGCGTGAAAGTGGCGGTGGTGGTGCACGGCCCGTCGGTTTTCGATGTGGCGTCGGATGCGCGCTATGCCGCGAAATATGATACAGGTGACACCGATCACGCCGCGAACCCAAGCGCCGCAATTGTGGCCGAGCTGATCGAGCGGGGGGCGGAGATATGGGTGTGCGGCTTTGCGGCCGAATATCACGGTGTGGGCAATGCCGACCTGATCGAAGGCGTGAAGATGGCACCCACCGGCACGGTTGCCCATGCAGAGCTTCAGCGTCGGGGCTTTGGCCTCAACGCGTATTGAGCGGCGGGGTGAACATGTCCCCACCGTTACCGGGCCGCGCCCGATCGGTTGAAGAATTCGGTGCAATTATGGGCCTTGCTCATAACGGACCTGTCGATAACCACCGCCCGCTCGAACCGCAGGAAGGCGATGTGTTTATCGCGCCCTGGGCCAAGAGTGGCACCACACTGATGCAGCAGATGTTCCACCAGTTGCGCATGGGCGCCGCGACCGGTGCCAGCGATATGGACTTTGACGATATCAGCCGGGTGGTCCCGTGGGAGGACACAGCCATCATGCTCGATTTCGACATGACTGCACCCCAGCGTGCGGCCCCGCGCGGCTTCAAGACGCATCGCGAATATGAACGATTGCCCGTAGGTATGCGCTATGTTGCAGTGGTGCGCGATCCGAAAGAGAGCTTCGTCTCGATGTATCGTTTCTTCGATGGCTGGCAGTTGGAGCGCGGATCGGTCGGGATGGAGGACTTCATGCCGCTATGGCTGGGTGGTGGGCCGAACGGGTGCGATTATTTCACCTATCTCACCAGCTGGCATGCGCGGCGTAATGAGGCGGATACGCTGTTGATGACCTATCGCTGGGTCGTGCGAAACCGTGAGGCCACGGTGCGGCGGTTGGCTGATCTGTGCTGGATCGCGGTCACCGATGAATTGGTCGCCATGGTGATGGACTGCACTTCGCGCGATTTTATGGTGGAGCACAAGGACCGGTTTGATGATGCAATGGTGTGCGCGGTGCTGGAAAAGCGCTGCGGGATTTCTGCCGATAGCGATTCCAGCAAGGTGCAGGCTTCTGGTAGCTCGGGCGATGTGCTGCCTGCATCAGTGAGCGAGGAGATTGATGCGATGTGGGCGCAGCGGGTGGCACCTGTCACAGGTCACGCCGATTTCGCCGCGTTTGCTGCGGAGATTGATCGTGGCTAGTCGCTCGGCTTTACGCGCACCAGTCGACGGGCTCTGCACCCCAGCCGCTTTCACGGGCGAGGCCGCGGGCAATCATAGTTTTGGCCAGGTATTCGCGCGTCCCGTCCGCCGCGACCCGGCGAACCTCGCGCAGTTCGCGGCCATACTGATCGCGCGGTGGATCGTCTGACCCGTTCCATTCGAATGCGCCTTGCGTCAGCCACGCGGTCAAAGCGGTGCGGGCGGTGAGCGCAAGCTTGCTCTCGGCTGGACAGGTGCCTTCGATCTCAGGCGCGTCAAAGCCGGTGAGGCGGATGCGACGCCGCTCTGCGCCAAAGCCAATGATGACTGTGTCACCATCGACGACGCACCCTTGAGTGCGCGAGCCGGAGCTGCCGCATTCGGCAAAGCGATCCGTCACCGGCACCCAGCCTTGCTCATAGGCGATGGGACGCACGCCGTACCACCACAGCCCTGCGACAATCGCGACCAGAGCGGGCACGCGCCACAATATCCACCAGCTTACCAGACGCCCTCGCAATCCGGAGCGCGGGCTACGTGATCGGGTGATGAGAGGAGAGCGAGAACGGGCCATTTGTCTGCACCCTAACACGCTGCGCGCCAGAGCCTACCCATGCTTTGACAGCCATGCACACACGTACACGCTTAGAAGCAGGACAGGACACCAAAAAGGCCGCAGGGATTGCTCCGGGCGGCCTTTGCTTCCGGGTTTTCACGTCTGATCAGGCTTCAATCGGCTCCAGCGAGCCCTTACCGTTGGGTGTTTCGATGGCGGCGCAGGTGCCTGCATCGACATAGGTCCAGGCGTTGCCCTGATAATCGACTACGCTGGTGCCGGCGCAGCTCGTGCCTTCGCCTGCGGCACAATCGTTCTTGCCAGCGAGCGAGACGCCATAGCACTTTTCTTTCTCGCCCGATCCGGCAGCGGCTAGCGCTTCGGCTTCGGTGCCAGCAGCTTCGGCGGTGCCTTCTGCCGGGGCTTCAGCAGCGCCACCGGAACAGGCAGCGGCAAGGCCAGCGGCGGCGGCGAGGGCGATCGAGCCCGAGATACGTGAAGTGTTCATTTGGTTTCCTCCCTGAAACAGACCGTCGGATAAACGCCGTATTCAGCGCTTCCACCAGACGATTCTTAGTGGACACCTCTTTTGTTACAGTGCCAAGCGCAAAAACTGTCAAACGTTGCTACCCGCGGACTGGTGGCGGCACTCGCTCGCAATCCCGGCAGACGGCAATGCGGGGCCTGCGCCCCGCTTTCCTATTGCATCGCAAACCGCTACGCGCCTCGTGCCAAAACCTTCTCGCCCCGCTTCATTTGCCAAAGGACATTCACGGCATGGCAGCTTCGAATAATAACACCGCAACCCCGCCAAGCATTCACGCCAAGGCCGAAGTTCTGATCGAGGCGCTGCCCTATTTTCAGAATTATGCCGGGCGCACTTTCGTTGTGAAGTATGGCGGCCATGCGATGGGAGACGAGCGTGCGGCGCGCGACTTTGCCGAGGATATCGTGCTCCTGAAAGCGGTCGGCATCAACCCGGTGGTTGTGCATGGCGGAGGACCGCAAATCGGCGATATGCTGGGCCGGCTGGGGGTGGAGAGCACCTTTGTTGACGGGCTGCGGGTGACCGATGAGGACACCGCCAAAATCGCTGAAATGGTCCTCTCCGGCGCGATCAACAAACAACTGGTCGGCTGGCTTGCCGGTGCGGGTGGCAAGGCCATTGGCATATCGGGCAAGGATGGCGGTCTTGTCACTGCGCAGAAGGTTTCGCGCACTACGCGCGATCCCGAAAGCCTGATCGAAAAGGCGGTTGATCTGGGCTTTGTGGGGGAGCCCGCAAAGGTCGATACTGGCGTGATCGATACAGCGGTCGCCGCCGGGATGATCCCTGTGATCGCGCCGATTGCGGCGGGTGCAGATGGAAAAACCTACAATATCAACGCCGATACCATGGCGGGCGCGATTGCGGCGGCTTTGGGCGCGGCGCGCCTGTTCCTGCTCACCGATGTCAAAGGTGTGCTCGACGCAGACGGTACACTGCTCACTGATCTTGATCCGGCGGCAATCGCAAAGCTGCGCGAAGACGGCGTGATCACCGGAGGCATGGTGCCAAAACTGGAGACATGCGTGTCTGCGGTGGAATCCGGCTGCGAGGCTGCGGTTATTCTGGATGGGCGCGTGCCCCACGCCATGCTGCTAGAATTCTTCACCGCGCGCGGGGCAGGAACTCTGGTGCGCGCTACGGAGGCCTGCTAGGCGCACGCCACAACATCGGCGGCACGTTGGTGCGGCCTGCATCTTGACGAAGACGCTGAGCGTATTAGGTATATAATACGCCTCTCCAAATACAGGAATTTCAATGCAAGGCCTCTATCTGCTTCTGGACATCATCAGCATCGTATCAGGTGCGTTGATAATGCTGATCATCATCCAGTTCGTCATAGGCCTGCTGTTTGTGTTCAACGTGGTCAGCCCGTCCAATCAGTTTCTGATGTCGTTTTATGAGGCGATCAACAGTCTGCTGGATCCGGTGCTGCGGCCCATTCGCAATATCATGCCGGATACGGGCGCGATTGACCTGTCGCCTATCGTTCTGATCATCGGTCTGCGCATTTTTGAATCCGTCATCGGGCGGCTGATCCTCAGCATCGCATGACGGCAACACGGATCGACGGAAAGGCCTTTGCCGCGCAGCTCCGCGAGCGCGTCGGCGGCGCGGCACTCGGTTTTGCGGAAAAGACCGGGCGCAAGCCCGGTCTGGCAGTGGTGCTGGTTGGGGAAGATCCAGCCAGTCAGATTTACGTCCGCAGCAAGGGCAAGGCGACCCTAGCCGCCAATATGGAAAGCTTCACGCACCGTCTGCCCGACGATGTCAGCGAAGCGGAACTGCTCGCACTTGTCGAGAGCCTGAACACGGATGACGCGGTGGACGGCATCCTGGTCCAGCTGCCCCTGCCTGCGCACCTGAACGAACAGAGCATCATCGCTTCGATCAGCCCGGACAAGGATGTTGACGGCTTTCACGTAATCAATGCCGGGCGGTTGAGCGTCGGACAATCGGGTTTTGTCCCGTGCACCCCGCTGGGCTGTATGATGTTGCTGACGGACCGGCTGGGTGACCTGTCCGGCCTTGAGGCGGTCGTGATTGGGCGCTCCAATATTGTGGGTAAACCGATGGCGCAATTGCTGCTGGATGCGAATGCGACGGTGACAATCGCGCACAGCCGGACGAAGGATCTGAAAGGTGTGGTGGCGCGCGCTGATATTGTGGTCGCCGCTGTTGGTCGGCCTGAAATGATTGGGAAAGACTGGCTGAAACCGGGCGCAACCGTGATCGATGTTGGCATCAACCGCCTGCCTCCCGAACCGGGCAGCGACAAGGGGCGCCTGGTCGGCGATGTCGCCTTTGGCGAGGCCAGTGAAGTGGCTGGCGCGATTACGCCAGTGCCCGGCGGAGTGGGTCCGATGACGATCGCTGTGCTTCTGCGCAACACCGCCGTGGCGGCGTATCGCAATGCCGGTCTGAACGTGCCTGAGGGGCTTTAGCAAAGCTGCTCCGTCTGGCATGTTCACTGACAGGTCAGCGCGGACCGCTCCACAGCGTTGACCGAACGGAGATTTGGATGAAACACTCATCACTGGTTGCTGCGATCGCTGTGACCTCCCTTGCTCTGACGGCCTGCGCCAGCGGTCAGCAGCGCCGCGGTCCCCCTGCCAAAGTGATTAACCGTGTGCTGGCGACCGCGCCCGGCGCTGCGCAGCCGAGCGCTTTGGTCGCAAGAGAGCTGGCCTTTGCGCGCGACATTGAAGAGCGTGGTCAGTTCGCCGCCGCGCTTGAGGCCGCTGCTCCGGGAGCAGTTCTGCATGGTCGCAACGGCACTGTTCCGTTTGACGCGCTGTCGTCGGCCCGGCCAGATCCGGCCAAAGCCAATGAGTGGGGGCCACGCACCGTCGTGATGAGCTGCGACGGGGCGCTGGCGCTGACACAGGGGCGATTCCGCGATGGGGGCGGCCTCGTCGGCAATTACGTGACCACCTGGGTCCGGCAAAAGGATAACAGCTATAAATGGATCTATGACGTGGCGGGCCGCGATGATCCGCAACCGCCCCCGCGCAAGCAATTCGAGGATGGCGCGATCGTTGTGACCGCCATCGATTCGATCACAGGCCTCGTCGCCAGCTGCCCGCGCCGCGACGAAGCCGTTCCGCCTCCGCCGCCAATGCCGATTGGCGAGGACGGCAAAGCGGATGCGCAGCTTTCCCGAGATGGCACGTTGCGATGGCAGTGGGAACACCGCGAAGACGGGACAAAATATGTGAAGGCGGAATATTTTTATAAAGGCGGTTGGGAGACCGCGATTGAAGAAAGCCTTGCATCCCTGCCGGAACAATGATGAGGGCGGCGCAGTGCCCCGCTCCTCCCTCCTCTGTTTGAATGGCGCGCCCGGTAATGCTGCCTGAATTGTTCGTTTCTGCCTTTGTGACCTTGTTCGTCGTGATCGACCCGCCCGGATGCGCGCCGATTTATGCCGGCCTGACGAAACACGCGACCAGCGCTCAGGCCCGCTCGATGGCTTTGCGAGCGACGTTGATTGCCGCCGTGATCCTGCTGATTTTTGCATTCTTCGGCGAGGCGCTGCTAGGTGCGTTGCACATCGATCTCGACAGTTTTCGCATCGCTGGCGGCTTCATGCTGTTCTGGATCGCGTTCGAGATGGTCTTTGAAAAGCGCACCCAGCGCCGCGAGGAACGCGCTGACAAAGTGAGCGCGAGCGAGGTTGAGGATGTCTCGGTCTTTCCGATGGCGATGCCGATGCTTGCAGGGCCGGGCGCGATTGCCGCAGTGATGTTGTTGATGAATGAGGCGGACGGCTGGGTAGAGCGCGGCGAGGTGTTTGCAGCACTCGGTCTGGTACTGGCGATAACAGCGGCGGCGCTGGTGGCGGCGGGGCCGCTGATCCGCTTGCTCGGTGACAAGGTTGAGGCGGTTATTACCCGACTTCTTGGCGTCCTGCTGGCCGCGCTTGCCGCGCAATATGTGATCGACGGTCTCAAGGGTAGCTTCAATTTGGGCTGAGTGTCGTTGCGGTATTGAGCCGCTCTGGTGCGACAAATGGTCGTCAATGCGACCCGCAAGCACGACCGTGTGCCCGTAGATGCCCCGCAGCGTAATGGAGGGAACAGCCCCAAAAAGGCCGGCGCGGATGCGCTGCCATACAGACTACTGCAACGTCATGATCTCTTCACCGCCATCGCCCCGGCTAAAGAACTGCATCAGCTGCACCAGCAATTCACAGCGCGCCGACAGCGTCTGAGCCTCTAGCAAGGCCTGCTTTGACGCGGGATCGAAGGGCGCGATTTGCGAGACGCCGTTGATCAACGAATGGTCATCCAATCGCTCCACCGAATCCCAGTCTACACTGTACCCTTGCGCATCCGCAAAGTTGCGCGCCTCGGCCTCGAATCCGCCGCGTTGCGCATGGCTCAGGGTTTCATTCTCGTCGTCGTCGATCAATTTGCCTTCGACCTGACGGAATGCGGTAGCAACATCCATTTCGCGGATCAGCCTAAAGCGCGATTCCCCTTCGAGGATAAGGTTATAGCGGCCATCTTCCATCGCCTCGATTTCGCCGATGCGTCCGACACAGCCGACGGAATAGAGCGGCGCTCCATCAATTGAGCGCTGCGGCTGGATCATCGCAATCCGCCGGTCCCGCACCAGCGAATCCCCGATCAGCGCACGATAGCGCGGCTCAAAGATGTGCAGCGGCAATTGCAGGCCGGGAAACAGGACAGCGCCGGGCAGCGGAAAGATTGAAAGGCGGGTGGACATGGTGCCCCCTTACCCGAACAGGATCTTGGAGAGGCGACGCCGGGTGGCGACCACCCAGTCATCTTCAAGGCCGGTGGCTTCGAAAATCTGGAGCAGTTTGGTGCGCGCGGCACCTTCATTCCACTCCCGATCCGCCTCGACCATAGCCAGCAGAGTGTCTGCCGCGTCATCGCGCTGTCCTGCGGCAAAGGCGGCTTCGCCATAGGCGAGCCTTGCTTGCATATTGTCCGGATCAGCCTCGGCAGCAGCCTTTAATCCGGCGAGCTCGCTGTCATCCACTTGTGTTCCGGCGAGTTCCAGTGCGGTTTTCGCAGCCGCGATCGCGGGATCGGAGGAAAGCTTGGGATCGGCTTCGATGGTGGTGAGAACCTGGCGCGCCTCATCCACTTGTCCCAACCCGATCATCGCCCGCACCAACCCTGCATGGGCGGGCGCGTTGTCGGCGGCAAATTCCGTCACCTGCGCAAAGATGCCCGCGGCGCGCTGGGCATCGCCGCCGGAAAGCGCTTCTTCGCCCATCTTGACGAATTGCTCGATTTCCTCGGGCGAGGGACCTTGCGGTGTGCCGGCCGCGTCACCCGCCTGAATCGGCAATTGGCCCAACAATTGGTCCAACGCCGCCTTGAATTGCGATTCGCTGCGCGCGCTTGTCAGGTCGGCGACGGGTTGACCCTGAAACATGGCATAGACTGTCGGGATCGATTTTACCTGAAACTGACCCGCGATGAATTGTTCTTCATCGACATTGATCTTTGCCAGGATCACGCCTTTGTCCGCGTATTCGGCCGCGACCTTTTCGAGCATCGGCGCGAGCGCCTTGCACGGCCCGCACCATTCCGCCCAGAAATCGAGAATGACGAGTTTGGTTTGTGACGGGTCGACCACTTCCGTGCGGAAGCGCTCCACTGCCTTTTGTTCGTCGATATTGAGACCCATGCTGGCCAAGGGCGTACTCCTGTCGCTTGTTAAGCAGATGATGTGATGCGCCGGATTGCCAGCGCGGAAATTTCGGGTCCGGCCCCGTTTGACCGGCATCGTTCATGCTCCAATGTGGGGTGCGAGGCCGCATATGTGAAGCGCTAGTCTGGGCTGGCGGGCATTGGACGGCGGATCAAGCGATTTTTCGGCTATTTTCCGCTTGCGCGATGTCAGGGGCGCTGTTAATTGCGCCGCCTCCCCGGCAGGGAAGCGCAAGTTAGCGCATCTTTGCGGAGCGTTCAGTGAGCGGGCGTAGCTCAGGGGTAGAGCACAACCTTGCCAAGGTTGGGGTCGGGCGTTCGAATCGCCTCGCCCGCTCCATTTTCCACAGGGACATCAATTTCTTTGACGCCTAACGCTTTAAGCGATCAGGCCGGCTTGGCATTGGCCAACACCTTGTCAACACGCTCAACAAGACGGGTTGATCGCAGTTCTTTTTGATTCTGAC
>JGI12210J13797_10273084_pt1 | contig 10585 bp, 9 predicted proteins | sample ElkSlonscriptome_3_FD_13797 | JGI IMG/M metagenome (IMG submission 13797) | reverse complement strand
GGGGACCTGCCAGTGCAGGGTGAGCGGCGGGGCCCCGGACGGTGCGGTGGGCTGTCCGGGCGGTGTGGTGGGCTGCCCGGGCGGTGCGGTGGGCTGCCCGGACGGTGCGCTGGTTCGCCCGGTCGGTGCGCTGGTTCGTCCGGGCTGCGTGCCGGTCGCGTTCGGCGGCGGGCCGGGCTGCGGACCGGGCTCGGCACCCCTCGCCCTTGCCGCGGGCATGGCCCCGGGTTCCGCGGCTAGCGAGGCGCTCGGGGCCCCCGCGATCGCGACCGCGAACGCGACCGCGCGTCCCCCCGCTGCCGCGATGATCCCCACCGTCGGGTCAGCGGTAGCACCCCCATGCAATCCCGATCAAGCACGCCCGCTCGGCGCGGTCTCGCCGGGTCGGTCTGCTCCCCGCGCCTCGTCGCGCGCTCGCGTTCTCAGCGCAGTCGCGCCGCCGCGGCGTGGAACGCCCGCCGCACGTCCCGGATGCCGGTGCCGTCGCGCCCCAGGTGCACCCGGTTGCTCAGCAGCACGGCGATCCGCGGCCCCCCGGGCGCGGCCGGATCGATCCACACCGTGGTGCCGGTGAAGCCGGTGTGCCCCACGGTGTGCTCGGAGAACGCATCGCCGGTGGTGCCGCTGCCGTCGGGCGTGATCCCGTCGAAGCCCAGCCGCCGCGTGCTGCCGGGCACGGTGCTCTGCCGCCAGAACCGATCCCGCACGTCGGTGCGCACGTCGGGCACCAGATCCATCGCCCAGGCCCGCGCGACCTCGAGCACGGCCTCCGCGGTGCCGAACAGCCCCGCGTGCCCGGCCACGCCGCCCATCACGAAGGCGTTGTCGTCGTGCACCGCCCCGTGGGCCACGCCGTCGAGCTCTCGCAGGTCGAAGTACGACGGCCGCGGCTCCCCCGGCGCGAGCGTGCGGGCGTAGACCTCGGTGGGCGCGACGCGCTGCTCGAGCGACCAGCCCAGCGCGGCCCGGCTGAGCAGGCGGCGGTAGCCCAGCTGGGGCAGCGCGCCGGCGTCGAGGCCGAGGCGGTAGGCCACCCGGTCGGCGAAGACCTGCTCGAGCGACTCGTCGAGCACCCGCTCGATCCACGCCCCGAGGATGATGAAGCCCAGGTCGCTGTAGATCGCCTGCTGCCGCGGCGGGCACTCGCGCGGCGTGTTGGCCACGTGGTGCAGCACCCGCTCGGCGTCGAAGGGCTCGACGGTGGCGAAGTACTCGCGGTGGGCGGGCAGGCCCGCGGCGTGCTCGAGCAGGTCGGCCAGCGTGGCCTCGGGGCAGGCGCGGGACCACGGCTCGGGCACGGGATCGTCGAGGTGCAGCCGCCCCGCGCTCACCAGCTGGGCCACCAGCGTGGTGGTGCTCAGCACCTTGGTGAGCGAGGCGAGGTCGTAGAGCGTGTCGCGCTCCGCCGGCCGGCCCTTGACCGAGGCGGCCACGTGGGAGGCCATCGCGCCGTGGGCCTCGTGGTAGAGGGTGGCGCCCGCGTGCCACACCAGCCCCACCGCGCCGGGGAACACGCCGGTGCGCACGCCGTGCTCGAGGCAGGAGAACACCGCTTGCCAGGGATCGGGCTCACTCATCGGGTCGTGCTCGCGCCGACCATGCCCCGGCGGGCTGGCCCCACGCAACCGGAGCGCATCGCTGCTAGAAACGCGGGCATGAGCACCACGCCCGCCTCCGCCCGTGACCGCCTGATCGCCGCCCTCGACGTGCCCGACCGCGCCCAGGCCCTGGCGTTGGCGGGGCAACTCGCGGGGCACGCGGGCCTGCTGAAGATCGGCCTGGAGCTGTTCGTGGCCGAGGGGCCCGACGTGGTGCGGGCCATCCGCGACGCGCACCCCCAGCTGGAGATCTTCCTCGACCTCAAGCTGCACGACATCCCCAACACCATGCAGGGGGCCATCCGCAGCGCGCGGTCGCTGGGGGCCCGCTTCCTCACCGTGCACGCGGGCAGCGGGGTGGAGCACCTGCGGGCGTGCGTGCAGGAGGCCGGCGACGACGTGGGGATCCTGGCCGTCACCGTGCTCACCAGCCAAGACGCCGCCGCGTGCGAGCAGGCCGGGCACACGCGCTCGCCGGCCGAGCTGGTGGTGCGGCGGGCCGCCTGCGCCCAGCAGGCCGGGTGCGCGGGCATCGTGTGCAGCGGTCAGGAGCTTTCGGGCGTGGTCGCGGAGGCGCCCGACCTGTTCCGCGTGGTGCCGGGCATCCGCCCCGCCGGCGCCGACGCGGGCGACCAGCGGCGGGTGATGACCCCGGCGCGGGCCATCGCCGACGGGGCCACCCACCTGGTGGTGGGCCGGCCGATCCGCACGGCCCCCCAGCCCGCCGACGCGGCCGATGCCATCGTGGCCGAGATCGCCTCGGCGCTCTGAGCCGCCGCGGGGGTGGTCTTCGGGGGCGGGCCTGCAACCGGGGCCGCGCGGCCGCGTCTTGGCGGGCGAGCCCGCTCGGATCAGCGGTCGAGACCGCTCAGACCTTGGTGCGCCCCTCGGCGATCGTGACCGCGTAGACCTCGTTGGGCGCGACGCCACGCCCGACGAGCGTCTTGGCCTTGGCCATCTCCTCGTCGATGAGCGCGCGGAAGTTCTCCAGCGGCTGAGCCCCCGACAAGAACCGCCCGTTGATGAAGAACGCCGGCGTGCCGCGAGCCCCCAGCTCCATCCCCTGGGCCTGGTCCTGCTCGATGTGCTGCTCGAGCTTCGGGTCGTCCATGTCCTTTTCGAAGCGCTTCACCTTCAGCCCCAGCTTCTTGGCCCAGCGGCGGAAGTTGGCGTCGGTCAGCTCCTTCTGGTTGTCGAACAGCTTGTCGCTCATCTTCCAGAACTTGTCCTGCCGCCGCGCCGCCTCGGCGGCCAGGGCCGCCGGCATCGCGCGCGGGTGGAACGACAGCGGGTTGTGCTTGTGCACGAACCGGACCTGCGAGCCGTACTCCTTCTCGAGGATCTCCAGCGTGTCCTGCACCCGGGCGCAGTAGGGGCACTGGTAGTCGGTCCACATCACGATGGTCACCAGCGCGGTGTCGGGGCCCTTCACCGGCGCGTCGCCGATCTCGACCTTGTAGACCGCCTCGGGGTCCGGCCGCCCCGGCGCGGGGCGCTCGGGAGCCGGGGGAGGAGCCATGCGCTCCTCGAGCTGGGCCAGCCGCTGGATGAGAACGATGACCGCGTCCTCGAGCTCGGCGCGTTCGAAGCGATCGGCGTCGCCCTGCGTCGAGGCGCGGTCGTCGAGCACCGCGACGGTCTGGCTCAGCTCGACCTGCTGCGCCTGGACCTGATCGAGCTGGGCCTGCAAGGCGTCGAACTCCGCCTTGGAGGGCCGGCAGCCGGACGCCAAGGCGAGGGACAAGGGAAGGGCGAGCAGGGCGATGGAGCGAGGCATGGTCGTCGAGCGCACCCCACCACAGGCCCCCGCTCGCGCGCAAATCCGCCGGGCCCCGCCCGTCCGCCCGTCCGTCTGCCCGTCCGTCTGCCCGTCCGTCCGCCCGCCCGCCGCCCGCCGGTCAGCCGCCCGCCCGGGCCCGCCGCTCGCGATTTCGAGCCACGTCGTAGGCATCGATGAGCTTGCGGGAGGGCCGCATCAGGCCCAGCGCTGGGACGCTCCCCGGCACCGCCTCGACCCCCAGCACGATCGAGCACTCGTGCGCCCACGACCACACGTCGATCGACGCGCGCAGCAGGCGGTCGTCGGCGTCGCGCAGGTCGGGGGTGCCCCGGTGCAGTCGCCACATCCGCTCCACTACGTCTCGCGACGAGGCATGCGCGTCGCCGGCGAGCAGGCTGGTCATCCGCTCGAGGATCTTCGCGTCGGTCAGCCGCATGAACTCGATCATCTGGGCCTCGACAGGGGGCGCCTCACGGCCGGTCCTCCTTCTTGCTCTGGCCTGCACCCTCCAGCAGGCGCAAGCAGGTGAGGGCGCAGGTCCGCAGCACCTGCGGTCGCTCGTCGCGGGTCTGGAACCAGTGCTCGGCGCTGGTGAGGGTGGGGAAGCTGCGGGCGTTGAAGTCGTCGGACTGGTGGGCCACCCACAGCGCGACGCCGCGGTACAGCGGCCGGTTCGAGACGTAGACCGTGCGAACGCGGCACGTGGAGATCCACCGCTGGACGTCGGCGAGGTGGTAGCGGGCCTTGGGGCTGAGTCCCTCGATGCCGTCGAGGAACACGATGATCTCGTCGATCTCGACGTCGTCGTCGCCGAACATCACCCGCAGGCGAGCATCGAGCCGCTCCACGTGCTCGAGCCGGACCCTCTCGAACAACGAGACGTGGAGTCGGTAGCCGACCAGCTCGATCGTCCAAGGGCTCGCCATACCCATCCTCCCAACCACGTCAACGTATCACGGCCCGTCGGGGGAGCAGTGTCCCCACAACGGGCCGCATCGCGTCGTCGACGCGACGGCGAGACCCGCTCGGCGACGCGAGCGATGCAAGGAGCGCAAGGGATCGACGGCAGCCGTGGTCCACGAGGGATCGCGCCGCGTTCCGGCTGCACCGGAGCAACCGGTGCTTCGTGGGCTCACCGCGAGGGTGAAGCCCAGCGAACGGGCCGCCAGCGGGCGCATTCGTCACGTCGGCCCGCATCGAGCGAGTCGAGTGGCGCACGCCCGGGGCATGGCACACACATGGGGCTGCTAGGAAGCGACGAGCGACTCGTGGGGGGAGCGCTCATCGGACGCGCGTCGAGCCACCAGGGGGGAAGGGGGCGTGGATCGACGGGGGTCGCCCTCGACGTCCACGATGTGGCGTCGAGTTGGTCCGAAGGTACATCGTGGAATGGACGACGATCGAAACTCTACGTGCAGAGCATTCGATGGCGACTCTGGTCAGTATTCGGGTGAATCAATGCGGCGTCCAGAGAGGAAACGGCAATGTCTCAGTGGGATCATCCCGCCTCGGTCATGGGGCTCGGGCCATTGGGACCACAGTAGGCCGGAGCCGTAGGGGAGTTGGGCCGTATGACCTCGATGTCGACGGGCGGAACCGAGGCACTCGGGAGTTCGAAGGCGCGAGGTGAGCGTGGAGGCGACCGCGAGTGATGACGGGGGTGGCGAGAGCCTCGAGGTCGAGCGAGGAGCGGGACGCTCGCCGGATGAGAAGCGACGGGACGCTCGCTCGAGGAGCGGCTGGTGGGTCGGCTCGCGGCTCGACCGGTGGAGGGGTCGACCGCGTCGCGGAGTCGGGGCGAAGAGGAGGCGGGCGTCGACGCGGCGGTTGGCTCGAGCGGTGGGTCGGCGGAGGGACGGCGGTGAGGTCGGCGGGCCGGAGCCCGTGAAGAGCACCTGGGCCGAGAAGGAGAGGTCGATACCTCTGATCGATCAAATGAACAAAACCTGGCCGGATGAACAAATCCTGGCCGGATGAACAAATCCTGGCCGGATGAACAAAACCTGGCCGGATGAACAAATCCTGGCCGGATGAACAAATCCTGGCCGGATGAACGAATCCTGGCCGGATGAACAAATCCTGGCCGGATGAACAAAACCTGGCCGGATGAACGAATCCTGGCCGGATGAACGAATCCTGGCCGGATGAACAAATCCTGGCCGGATGAACGAATCCTGGCCGGATGAACGAATCCTGGCCGGATGAACAAATCCTGGCCGGATGAATAAAACCTGGCCAGATGAATAGATCCTGGCCGGATGAATAGATCCTGGCCAGATGAATAGATCCTGGCCAGATGAATAGCGGCTGGTCGAGTGAAGGGCGGCCGGGATCGGAAGGGGCGGCGATTGCTGCACTGCAAAGAGATCCTCGGCTGGACGGGTGAAGGAGATCGACATGGGCGGTGAGATGGTGAGCATGCTCGCAAACGGCGATGTGCCGCTGGCGCATGTGCGCGCCCCCCAAGCCAAAGGCGAGCAGAGCGGGTGGAACAATTACTCTCGCGTCGAAGACGTCGATGCCACGGCAAAAGGCCGTAGAGAGGCACGGAGGGCGGGTTCTAGTGCCTCCCACGGACATCCCGCCGGGGCGACTCGCGACCATTGCGAGCCCTTCGGGCGCGATCTCGACCCTGTTCCACGAGGCCGACTCCAACGACGCGGACACGCCGACCACCCCCGGTTTCGTCCACTGGGTCGATCTGCACTCGACCGATCTCCAGGCCGATCTAGCGTTCATCCACGATGCTTTGGGGCTCCAGACCACCGAGAGGCCGATGCTGCTAGGCCCTACAGACCGTCAATTCCCACGTTCCGTCGATCTGGCTGGCCTGGGTGGCCGTAGACGACGTGGACGCGGCCCTCGAGCGGGTGACACGCAATGGGGGCTCGCATGGGACGCGGACGATGTGGGGGCAAATGGCCATCGCCGTGGATCCCGAAGTCGTGGTATTACGAATCATCACGCCGGTCGAAGCCGACTAAATTCGGCTACGGTGGGTGGGCTCGGGGCAACCAATCGGCATCCTGTTCCCCGTGACCCTTCACAGCCCACTTGGTAAGTCGGCTTCGCCGGCGTGGTGCTTTCGGCGACCATCGCTCACCGCGATGGTCGCTCGGGAGCATCGCTCGGTCGCTCGGAGCATCGCGTTGGTCACGAGGCCGTCGCGCTCACGACCGCAGCACGACGCGTCGTCACGCCGGCGGATGCTCGGCCAGCCATGCCTCCACCGCGCGGGTGCGTGACGGCTGATCGGCTCGCTCGGCGTACAGCGCCCGCGCTCGCTCGGCCTCGGCCCGCGCCGCGGCGGTCTCCCCCGCCGCCTCCAGGATCCGAGCCCGACGGAACCACGCCGCCGGGCCCGATGCCACGGCGCGTCCCCGTCGTCGTCGTTGCCCTCGCGGGAGCCCAGCTCGTTGTCGTCGGGGCAGATCATGGCCGGCGCGGGCCGATGGTCGCACATTCGTGCGCGCCCGTTCTCAGCGTCGGCGGCGCTCGTGCTCGGTCATCAAGGCGTCGACGGTGAAGTCGGTGAGCTCGCGCTCCGCGTCGAGCTGGGCCTGCAAGCGCCGCTGGGCCGACGCGAGGTGCTCGGCCACGGTGGACACCTCCACGCCCAGCACCGTGGCGAGCTCCGCGACGCTCAGGTCCTCCCAGAACCGCAGCTCGAGCGCGACCTGGGCGTCCAGCGGCAGCTGGCGCAGCGCGAGCTGCAGCCGGCGCTGGTGGGCGTGGGCGGCCATCATCTCGCTGGCGTCGGGGACGAGGTCGGCCACCGAGCGCTCGCCCGGGTCGAGCGGGGCGCCCCCGGGCTCGCCCAGCGACCCCAGCAGCTGCCGCCGCGCCGCCGCGAACAGCAGCGCCCGCAGGCTGCGAGGCGAGCCGGACGGCTCCACCGCGCCGGCCTCGGCCGCGCACTCGGCCAGCGTGCGGCGGCACAGCTCGTCGGCCTCGCCGGCCACCTTGCTCGCGAAGAAGTTGTAAAGCCCCGGCCCGTAGCGATCGACGAGGCGATCGGCGGCCGAGGGATCGCCCTCGCGCCACGCTCGGTGCAGCGCCTCGTCGGTGGTGCGTGGATCCCAGCTCATGGTGGTGGTTGCTCCCCCGGGCGGCGCAGCGCCGCCCGGTGCTCCTCTATGTAGGCCTCGGGCAGGCCGCGGGCCTCGAAGATCTCGATCGCCCGGGCCAGGTGCTCGCGCCCCTCGCTCGGGTCGCCGTGCTCGAGCTGCAGCCGACCGAGCGCGGCGAGGGTCTCGCCCCGGTTGACGTGCCCCGGCGGCAGCGCGGCGCGGCGCACCTCCAGCGCCCGGTGCAGCGTCGCCTGGGCCGCGGCCGGATCGCCCGCCCGCGCCTGGGCCCGCCCCAGCTCGTGGAGCAGGTCGCCCACCGCATAGTGCGACTCGCCGAAGTTGCGCTCGAGCACCTCGATCGCCCCCTTCAGCTGTCGCAGGGCGTCGGGGTGGTCGCCGGCCAGGCTCGCGAGGCGACCGTCCATGGCCCGGGCCACGCTCACGTGGGGGTGGTCGGGCCCCAGCTGCTCCACCATGCGCGCGAGGCAGGGCGCCAGCCGCCGCTGGCCCGCGGCCGGGTCGCCCCGCTCGCCCTCGGCCCACGCCAGGCTGATGCACGCGCCCACCGTGTGGGGGTGGTCGTCGCCCAGCACCGACGCGCCCAGGCGATGGGCCTCGCGGTAGGCCGACAGCGCGCCGTCGAGGTCGTGCAGGGTGGTCAACGTGTTGCCCAGGCTCTGCAGGTCGACCACCGCCGTCATCGCGTCGCGCTGCGGCGGAGCGTCGCGCGTGTGGAGCCGCTCGGTGTGGATCCGCAGCGCCTCGGCCGGCCGCCCGTTGAGCAGCAGAAGCTCGGCGCGGGCCTGCTCGGTGGTCCGGCGCAGGGGGGCGGCCATGCCCGGGGCGGTGGCGTGCTCCACCGCCCGCTCGATGGTCGCGAGCGCCTCGGGCAGGTCGCCGGCCACCATGGTCGCGATGGCCAGGTTGTGCCACAGCACCGCCTCGAGGTCGTAGTCGCGCGGCTGCACGCGCTCGAGCTGGGTCTGAGCCGTGCGGCTCCACTGCCGCGCGGCGGGCAGGTCGCCCGTGTGCTGCCCCAGGCTCACCAGGCGCACCGCGCTGCGGGCCGCGGCCGGGGTGTCGCCGTCGCTGGCCGCCTCGAAGTACACCCGCTCCAGCCGCTCGCGGGCCGCGTCGACCTGCCCCTGCATCGCGTCGATCTCGGCCAGCTCGATCTCCACGTGCCGGGCCGCGCGCTCGATGGCGTAGGTGGCCACGTAGGTGCGCAGCGTCTCCAGCACCCGGCGCGCGCCCTCGAGGTCGCCCGCCGCCACCAGCAGCCGCGCGCGCTCGGTGGCCGCCGCCACCACGCCCCGCTCGCGACCCTCCGGCTCGGGGGTGCACGCGTGCACGTCGGGCAGGCCGGCCACCAGGGTCCACGCGCGGGCCAGCGCCTCGCGGTCGCCCCGGCCGAACAGCTCGCGCAGCGCCCCCAGGCCGTCGCCGCACTCGCTCAGGCATCGCTGCACCCGCGCGCGGGCGGGCGGCGGCAGCGAGCAGCTGCCGTCCCACCGGCGGCGCAGCTCGTCGCCGTAGGCCGCGAGCGACTCGGCCAGCGCCGGCCAGGCCTCGGCCAGCGGGGGGCTGGCCGCCAGCACCGACGTGAGGGTGGGGGTCTCGGCCGTCGCGGGCTGCAGCTGGGGCGGCGGCGGCGGGCACGACGACGCCTCGCTCGGCTCGGCCGGGCTCGGGGCGGTGGCCATCAGCACCGCACCCACGCTCACCCCGGCCCCCATCGCCACCCAGGGCCACACGCGACGCCGGGGCGCGGCCGCGACTCTCAGCGCCTGCTCGAGCTGCTGCATCGACGCGAAGCGGTCCTCCGGGCGCACCTGCAGGCCGCGCTGGAGCAGCGCGCGCAGCGGGCGGGTGGCCAGGGGCGAGGGCGGCAGCGCCGGCCCGCGCTCCTTGGCGGCCAGCAGCGCGTCGCGGTCGGGGCCTTCGAACGGGCGGCGGTCGTACAGCGCCTCGTACAGCGACACGCAGAACCCGTACTGGTCGCTGGCCGGCGTGAGCGGCTCGGCGCGCTGCTGCTCGGGCGACATGTAGTGCGGGGTCCCGCCCGGGCGCCACGACAGCGTCGCGTTGCCCTCGGGCGCCGACCAGGCCGCCGTGCCGGCCTCCGCCCGCAGCTCTTGGGTCACCGCCGCCAGCCCGAAGTCGGCCACCTTCACCGCGCCCTCGTGGCTCATCAGCACGTTCGAGGGCTTGAAGTCGCGGTGCAGCAGCCCGGCGTCGTGGGCCGCCGCGAGACCCTGGGCCGCGGCCACGAACGCCTCGCAGATGGCCGCGCGATCGGGCCCCGTGGCCAGCCAGCGGCGCACGTCGGTGCCCTCCACCAGCTCCATGGCCACGAAGAAGCGCTGCTGGCCGTGGTCGGCGAAGAAGCCCACGTCGAACACCTCCACCACGTGGGGGTGACGGATCCGGGCGAGCACCTGCGCCTCCCGCAGCAGGCGGACGTCGAGCTCGGCCGTCTCCTTGCCCGCCTTGAGCACCTTGATGGCCACGAAGCGCCGCAGCGACGGGTCGAATGCGCGGTACACGATGCCCAGGCCGCCCGCGCCCAGCCGCCCCGCCACCGCATAACGCCCCACCGTCACCGGGGGGCTCGGCTCGAGCCCGAACGCCTCGTGCAGCGACCCGAGGACCTGGTCGATCTCCACGCTGCCCGACGCTGGGCGACCCTGCTCGAACAGCTCCTGCAGCGATGGGCCCGGGGTCATGCGGTCCGGCCATGGTCGCACGGGGCTTCGGAGCGCCTCAAACCGCCTCGTACGCCGGGATCACGCGCGATCGACCCGAAGAATGACGATCCTCCCGCCGGCCGACGTCGAAGGGAGACTTTCCTCATGAGCCGTCTCTGTCTTGCCCTGTCCCTGGCGTTGCTCCCCTTCGTTGCCGGCTGCATCGGCCCCCTCGCCCCGATGAAGCCCTACGCCCCGCTGCTCAGGCCCCTCGCGCCCGATCCGGTGTGCACTCATAGCGGCGGCAACACGGTGGACGCTCAGGGCCAGGTCGATACCCGGCCGGCCGCGTCGAACTGCCAGCTCGTCGTTCCCCTCCCCGGTGGCGGACGTCGCCGCTAGCAGCCTGTGGTGAAACCCTCGCGCGGCCATGACACCGCCCCCGCGGCT
>JGI12210J13797_10112606_pt1 | contig 10587 bp, 4 predicted proteins | sample ElkSlonscriptome_3_FD_13797 | JGI IMG/M metagenome (IMG submission 13797) | reverse complement strand
GTGACTCCGGCGCACAGATACTTACTTTTAGAAACGGATGCGAGTGGTTTTGCGGCCGGACGCGCAACTGAGTTTGCGATTGTCGCCGTCCCCGAGCCTTCTGCCTTTGCTTTGATTTTCGGGTGCGCCGCAGTGGGCAGCCTGATGATTCGCCGCCGTCGGAGGAACTAGTCCGGCTGATCGCCGCCCGTTGAACCGATTCAAGGCTCATGGCTCGAACTCGTAGCGAGCGCATCAAGCGCATTAAGGCCGATTTGATTGATCGGCTGGAGGCTGGTTTTTGTCGGCCGGGAAATCATTTCGCTTCGAATCGCGAGCTCACCACGCGCTACGGAATTTCTTACCAAACCGCGCATCGGATCATTCAGGAGCTGGAGCAAGAGGGCTACTTACATCGCGTTCCCTCCTCGGGGACCTATGTCGCAGGATGTTTGGAACCGCCGAAAGGGGTGGCTTTGGTCTTTCATCCAAATGCGCAGGACGAGAACTATGGTGGGATCTTACTGAAGCTTCTGAAAAACCGCTTCGAGCAAGAGGGGATTGAGTGCACCCATGTGAGCGGGGTTGTTTTCGAAGACTACGTTCCGGGATTCTACAACATCATTTGGGGACAGGAATATGATGTGAGGCGTTTGCCGTCTTATTTGAATTACAGCCTCATGATCGACGGGCTTCCATCGAGTGGGGTCAATGCGACCTTCACGGATTCAATCTTTGTCGATTACGACGAGGCGGGTCGTGCCGCGGGACGGCTGCTGAGAGACAAGTATGGTTCCAGAAAGGTCGCAGTCATTGCCGGACAGGCGGACAACGGGATCTACTGCTCTCAGGTGAATGGGTTTCGGGAAATCTATCCAGACTGCGAAATTTTTCATCAAGATGATTGGACCTACTGGTCGGCCCTCCAGTCGGCCGAGTCGATTCGAGAGCGGACCTACGACGGATATTTTTCAGTCGGTGACAGCGGTGTCCTTGCCTTGCAAAGAGTTCTAGGTGAACGTGCACCGATCGTGGCCTACGGCGATCCAGCCCAGCTTGAGGCTGCGGGGGTCTCGGGCGTTGGAATTCCCTGGCATGACATTGTGGAAGAAACGGTCCGCCTGTATCGACTGCGCAGCGGAGGAGATTGTGGAGTCGGGCATCAGCGGATTATTCGACCGGATTTGCCGAGCGAGGTGGCTTCGAACTTGAGCTATGCCTCTTGATTATCGCTGATTGAATTTCTGCCTGTGCTCGGAACTTTGGGTAGCCGAAGGGGCAACCTTTTGGTTGAAATTATTATCTGCTAGAGGCTTTCCGGTCTCTTGGCGAGATCGGCTACGAAGTAGGATTGGGACAGGAAAGTCCTTACTCCGATTTTGAGAAAGGGGAAGGAGCTGGAAGTTCCCGCGAGGGGTTAGTGGACGACCTTCTCGGCGAGGGGTGACGGTTAGGAAGTCGAGATTCCTGCCGAGAAATTCTTGAAGGTGGCGGTGGCCTCTGCCCGATTCCCGATGCAATACATTCCGGCGAGAAGACCACCAAACCCGCCAATGAGCTCGGTCGATAGCAGGCGGACGCTGCCTCTTCCGATTTCGCGCCAACCCTCTGAATCAGTTTGGAGAGAGAAAACGAACTCGTGGTGTTGGTGAGTCCAGGGTGATGAGCCTTCGCATAGTTCGACTCGTAGCGGGTAGGAATTCTGTTCGGGTATGTCAAAAGTTCCGAGGGTCTCCATATCCAAAACATGACGGGTAAAACGGACACCTGCGACGCGCCCGTTTTCTTTCACGATTCCGAGCGAGTAATAACCCGTCTTCTCCATGAAGATGGTAATTCCCGCTTCGCAGTCATCATCCAAGTTTGACAAGGTTAGCTCGAAATGGCGTTGAAACGCGTCCAGTCGTGTTCCGACAAAGCCTTTTGGTCCAGCCTCACTGAGAGAAGTGCCAGCCGCGTGGATTGTTATGCCTTTTTCCTGACCCAATTGATAGACCGAGTCGTAGGATGGACCGAGCCGCAGCCAGCGAGGGTGGAGCTGATCGTTGTCAAATTCATCAATCCACTCTGGGATCGCTCTAGCCTTTCCGGATTCCGGAAGAGAGACGGGTTGGCCTTTGTTCACGATAGGCCATCCGTCAGAGGTCCATTCGACCGGAGCGATGTAAGTCTCGCGGCCCAGAATATGGATGGGGGGATAGGCCAGTGGGCGAACCCCTAAAAATGCGATCCACCAGTTGCCGGAGGCATCGTCGAAGAGATCGGAGTGGCCGGTATTCTGGACGTCGGATTGAAGGCCCGAATGGGTCAGGATCGGATTGTGGGGGCAGTTCTCCCAGGGTCCCCAAGGTGATTCGGAGCGGGCAATGGCAACGCGGTGATTCGAAAGGGTGCCGCCTTCTGCCGTTAGTAGATACCAGTGCCCCCCGCGTTCAAAGAGGTGAGGGCCTTCTACGTCTTTCCAGCCGCAGCCTGTGGAAAGATGTCGCCGTGGCGTAAGACCCTTTCCAGTATTCAAATCGATTTCAAACTGGGTGAGTCCGGGGGTATCGCCTCGTTCGGAGTCCGCAGTGACTTGATAAAGCGCGCGGCCGGGTTCCAGAATGGTAATGGATGGATCGATGCCTCCTTGGTAGGAATCTTCCAGCCAGATTGGTTCGGACCATTCGTCCTCTGGATTTTCTGCGGTGACCAGAAAGTTTTCACCGTTTTGATGGTTTGTGGTGACGAGGCAGAAGCGTTCGCCGTCATGCCGGAGAGTCGGCGCGAAGATGCCCGCACCGATGATCGATTGATTCGGATGAAAGGGTAGTTGACTCGGACGGGAAAGAATATGGCGAACGAAATGCCAATCGTTAAGGTCCTGGCTCGAGTAAAGAGGAACTCCTGGGAAGAGTCCGAAACTACTCGTTGCTAGGTAAAACGTATCGCCCACCCGACACACCGTAGGGTCAGGGTGCATTCCCGGGAGCACTGGGTTGAGCAGTTTGCTCGGGTCTGGAGTTGGTTTTGAGGGTGGTCGGGGAGGAGCCTCTACGTGGGAAGTCGACATTAGTGCTTTTTCTACTCGCTATGGACAAGATTCAACCTATATTTGGGAATATTCCCATTTTAATAGATCGGTTTTTGCAGATTCGCGAAAGAGAACAAGTCATTTGGCGATTTCATCGGCTGCCCGTTTCACTTTGGCGAAAATTTGTAGACATTATATTCAATGCCCAAAAATAAGACCTCGATACCAGATGAGCCTCGTCATCTATCTCCGCATGTAGATCGACCCACGATTTTTGATCTGGAGCGTTACACTGGTTTTTCCCGAAGTACGATCTCAAGGGCGTTCAACCCAGAGGCTTCGGTAAAAAAGAAAACGCGGGAGCGAATCATTGAGGCGGCGAACGAAATTGGGTTCTCGCTCCATCCCGGTGCTCGCATGATCCGGTCGAGACGAAGTTTCCGTTGGGGTGTTTTGCTGCCCCACTTGGAGAATCCGGAATATACCGAGATGGTCGAGTCCCTCGACGCCGAGGCCCGGCGGAATGGGACGAGTCTTATGTTGGGGTTGACTCACTACGACCCGAAGATCGAGGCAGGATTCTTGCGAAACTGGGCAGCTGGTGAGGTCGATGGCGTAATTTGTGACGTTGGGTCGTGGGAAAAGAATGGGCAGTTTTGTGGACAGCTCAGAAAGCGGCGCTTTCCCTTTTATGCTCTGTATTACGCCGAGAAAGATCTATCGCTAATCAATAAGTCGAATTACGAGACCTTCCGCCTGGCAGTGCGGAATTTGATCGGTCATGGGCACCGTCGAATTGCCTATGTGGGTCTTTCGAATGAGTCAGCCCGTTTGGCGAATGCTTTTCGGGCCTACCGGGACGAACTTGAGGCGCAGAGGATCGAGTTTGATGAGTCGTTGATTATCGAGGGAGTAAACAACCGTGCCACGGGTGCAGACGCGTGGCGGCAGATTAAAACTCTCAAGGATGCTCCGACAGCTGTCATGGCTTTCAATGACATTCTTGCGAGTGGAGTGTGGATCGGGGCGAATGCAGACGGTTATTCAGTTCCCAAGCATTTATCGATCATTGGCAGCGACGACATTCCCGAATCGCGCTTGATGGGCCTGTCATCGATCCGCTATGATCGTGCCGAGTTCGCGCGTAAGGTCATTGGTGGATTGGATGCCATGCGGAGAGATCCCGAGCGGCCCCGGGAGATCATTCAATTAACCACCGAGTTGGTCATTCGGGAATCGGTGGGTCCCCCGGCTGATCGTAGTCCGGGATGGCAGGACCGTCCCAATTCTACAAAATATTAGTAGATCGGTTCTTGCTTTGACCCGATTGACTCACCTTGACCCGGAGGAGTCATAGAGGGGATGGTAAAGCATGATTGTACGCTTTTTATTCGTTTCCTCTTTCACAATATCGACGCTCTTCTCCGCTCTTCCTCAGGAATACCCCCTTGACCTGCTGGAGAATACTTCAGGACTCAATATCGCTTCTTGGCGGATCGGAAATCTTCAAACGAGTATGGTCGAAGGAGCCGATCCGCGTTTCGGTGCGAGGGCGGTTCGATTCGATGGTGATTCAGGTCGCGATTTTGCAAAGGGGGATATCGGAATTTATGGTGCGTTGCCGGAAGGGGTTACGGAGTTGGCGCTTTCGGTGATGCGGCCTGAGCAGGGGAACGTGAAAAGTGTCGGTTTTCAGATCCGTGATGCCGAGGGCGAAATGCTCCTCTATACCGAAGACTTTGAAGGGTCAGGCTGGCAACGGTTCTCAATCATTCCTGGCGAGGCAGATTTTGAGCCTGCGTATCGTCAGGACGATAAGAATGGAGTCCTGGATCTACCCATCCAAGCGGTCAATTTTGTTTGGTTCACAGAAGAGGCGGGTCCGACGGCCGTGGTCATAGATGGGCTCACTGCAAAGGTGGAGAATGTAGCAGCTGACAGAGGCCTGCAATTCGAGTTGGGAGAAAGGTTTTATGTTGAAGCCGGCGAGCCGGTCGAAGCCGCAATCGGAATCACGAATTTCTTAGACGAATCCAAGGAAGTTACTTTCGAATACAACGTTCAGCTGAATCAGGATTTTTTCGATAGAACGCCGCCTGATTCGAAGCTGGGTCGAAACGAAGCGTTTGGGGTGGTTTCATGGACGGATCACAATGGACAGCGGGTCAGCGAAGGGACTTTGACCGACCGCGAAGCGAATACTGCCTACGGCTTTCCATGGGGATCCGACGTGCTCGAAGCGGAACAGGTGATCGATCTCGGTGAAGTTAAATCCGTCAGCCACCTGACCAAGCAAGCAGGGGATGCCAACTGGATCTTTAAAGTGGACATCCTCAGCTCCACCGACGGTCGGGAGTATGAATCTGTAGAGGGCTGGCAAGGTTTGGATTGGAAGGGAGAATGGGGTTCTCGCACGATTGAAGCAGATCAACCTTTCGAAGCGCGTTTCATCAAATTCCGGTATCATAACGACGGAGAAGCGATGCAAACCTTACGCCTGCCGACGAAGATCGCTGTTTTTAACGGTAGGGGCGATGATCCAATTGATTTTCCAAACGTGGGGGAGCTTGTCGATTCCGGCACAATCACCGTGAAAGTGCCTGCGCGTGGGTTTGCGGTTTCGCCGATACGAATAAATTCCGAATTGGGGCAAGGAGCTTTTCTTCTCTCGGTTCGCGCGAAAGGAAAAGAAAATGATGAAACTTGGCTGAGCTGGAGTAACCTTCTCGTGTTGCCCGAGGCGATGGAATCGTTTTCGGAAGACTCACCATTTGGGATCAACAGCTCTACAGCCCGCCTGGTCGACTGGAATCGAACGCTCGGAACCTCTTGGGTTCGGTTTGAAAACCTGAAGTGGCCCATGGTCTCGCCGGAGCCCGATGTCTTTGCATTCGACGGAAGCGTCGGACCCTGGCACATGAACGTAGATGAGTATGTGAAAACCTATATTGATCAGGGGATGTTTGTCTTGCCCTATCTTTTTCAGGTTCCCGTCTTTGAGTCGGCCGCTCCAGAAGGGGTAGAAAAGAATATTAAACAGTATCCACCCAAAGATTTTGATGAATATGGAAAGTTCATCTTTCAGACGGTCGCCCGCTACGGCAGCCAGAAACATCCTGATGACGTTTTATTGACTGAGGACAAAGTCTCGGGATTGGGATGGATGGATACTTATGAAATTTGGAACGAGCCGAATTTGAACGACCCGGGATGGGGTCACTGGGTAGGGGAGTATGACGATTATCTCGATCTGTTTCGCATTGCGGCGGAGCAGGTCAAGCGGGCTGATCCGACTGCGAAAGTCAGTAACGGTGGACTTGCCGGGACTGAGCTGGGGTTGGTTGATCGGTTTCGTTCCTATCAGTATCCTGACGGGAAGCGTCCGCTCGACTTTATGGACGTGATTAACGTGCACCACTACACACAGCCCTTTGCGCCAGAGATCGCGACGATCAATACGAACATCGACCGCAGCGGCGAAGGGGGTGGGGAGCTGACCTTTGAGGAGAACCTTATCGATCTCAGCGACTGGAGAGACCTGCATAAGCCGGAGGCAGAGATTTGGTTGACCGAGACTGGCTTTGACTCGGGAGGGCCGCGTGGTGTCTCCCTGCGAACGAAAGCGGCCTACACTCCCAGAAATATTATGACCATTTTGGGGAGCGGAATCGATAAGGTCTTTGTCTTTCGCGAAATGGGCTCGAATCCCATACTTTACGGCGCGGCTGGAATGCTAGACGAAGACGGCAACCCGAAAGGAGCTTTTCTGACCTACGCTACGCTTATTCGGGTGATGGAGGGGGCAGAAGGTTTCAGGAGACTGCCGCATCCCAACCCAAACGTGCGAGTCTACGGTGCGACCAAGGACGGAGAGCCCGTCATCGCTGCATGGGCAATCGAAGGTACCGAGCGTTTGGATATCGACCTCGGGAGCGGTCAGATCACTGGACCCTTTGGTCATACGGAGAGGGGAGAGATTGGAGAGGATTTTGAGCTGACGATTTTCCCCAACTATTTTGAGGGAGTGGATAAGGAGAAAGTGCGAGATCTATTTCTGCAGGCCAACAAGATTAAGAAAGAACGGCTGGAGTCGACAATGCGGCGCGCGCAACTGAATGCAGCTCTATTTGATTTTGGAGACGAAAAGGAGATTGGCGCAGTGACCGTCGGCAAAGTCCGCCCGTTTACCCCTGTGCTCGCAGACACCCTTTACTCCGAAGAGCAGGGCTATGGTTTTTCCGAGCCGCACGACCTGCGGGAGAACATTCTTCACGGCTGGCTTCGTGATCCTTTGGAGCGTGACGGTATCAAGATCATTGAAGGGAATGTGTTTCGCTTTGATGTGCCTCCCGGGAATTACCAGTTGAGTTTCAAGATCGGTTCGCTCGGCGGAGATGCCGAAGTCGTCGCTCGGGGTGTAACCGGGGATGAAACGAAGTGGACGGTAACAAGAGAGGCCAAAGTGGTCGAAGCGCAGGTTTCGGTTACCACGGGACCCGTCGAGATCGCACTTCCAAACGACTACGGAGCCTTTTATTGGATTTCCATGATCGAGGTGGAATAGGGGGTCGATGTGGAAGTTCGATTTAAACTGACCGAATTGTTCTTTTAGTCATCCAAATCCGCACAATTTGAGGACGCCGCCAATGTCTCCGAAGTGTGTGAGTATTTCCACGAGGGGATCGATTTCTTTTATCTAAGTAGGAGAGGGTTTACCCCTCGACCGTGCGATGGACGGATCCCGAGGACTTCCCGGGCCGAGCCGTAAAGGCTCTCCTACACCGCGTTTTATCAGTTCCCGTATCTTCCTCCTAAATCACGCAAACAAATTATGTTTATCTAAGTAGGAGAGGGTTCACCCCTCGACCGTGAGATGGACGATTTCGGAGGGCTTCCCGGGTCGAGCCGTAAAGGCTCTCCTACACAGTTTTTTATTTCTATTATTTCCTCCTAAATCATGCAAATTGGGTTCATTTGCCGACGTCCAATAATTTGAAAACAGAATCGTTTCAGAACTTGGCGGAAACCTTAGGTCGCGCCGCCTACACGCCATTGATCCCGCTTCGAATCGAGGTGTGGCGTAGTCGAGAGCCGTTGAGCTTCGCCGAACGTCGCTCTGGCGAGTATGCTGAGTGCGAGCTTGGGGATATCTGGGGGGAGGCCTGTTTCGATTGTGCGTGGATGCGGTTTTCGGCGGATCGTCCGAAATGTGACGGTCCCTTGTTTGCTCGAATCGACGTAAATGGGGAGATGTGTGTGGTCGATAGTCGAGGCCTGCCGCTTCGTGGATTGACGAATAAGAAATCGGAGTTCGCGCGGGCTTTGGGCAGTCCGGCGAAAATCATCTGTCCTCTGGATCCTAGTCACGAACGAAATGGGCGCGTCGAAATTTGGGCGGATGCCGCCTTCAACGATTTATTCGGCCGCGTGCAGTCTCAGGGTAGAATCGAAGTCGCCGAGCTGGTCAGTCTTCGGGAGGAAGTTTTGGCTTTGCACTATGATGTCGAACTCTGTGCAGACTATGTGGTTCATGCTTACAAAGGTGACGGTGTAGCCGATAAGATTCAGCACTTGCTTCAGGAGGTCTTCGAGATCGTCGATGGAGGCGAGCAACTGACAGATGAGGCCGTTTCGAAAGCCCGAAAGACCCTACGCCCAGTCTTTGATCGGCCAGTGAACACCGACTTTCGGATTTCGGCGATCGGGCATGCCCACTTGGATCTAGCATGGCTTTGGCCCATCCGTGAGTCTAAACGTAAAGGCGCAAGAACTTTTGCTACTGCTCTCGCTAATCTCGAAAAATATCCGAATTACGTGTTCGGTTGCAGCCAGCCGCAGTTATTCGCTTGGATGGAAGAATCCTATCCTGAGCTTTTCAAAAAAGTGAAAAATGCGATTTCCGAAGGGCGTATCGAATTATTGGGGACTTTCTGGGTCGAACCCGACTGTAATATTCCGAACGGAGAATCCTTGGTGAGGCAGGTCCTTTATGGACGGCGGTATTTCGAGCAAACTTTCGGAATAGTGCCCAAACAGTGTTGGCAACCAGATGTTTTCGGTTACAACGGCCAACTGCCGCAGATTCTCTTAAAAAGTGGACACGATGCGTTTATGACGCAGAAATTGTCCTGGAATTCGGTCAACCGCTTTCCTCACCATACTTTTGAGTGGGAGGGGATCGACGGGAGTCGCCTGCCCGCCCATTGTTTACCGGAAGAAACATACAATGGGCCGGCGTCCGCTGCATCGGTCTTGAAGATTTGCGAGGAATATGAAGAGCGGGATCTCTCCCGGAATGCTTTGATGGTCTACGGCATTGGGGACGGGGGTGGTGGACCCGGCGAAGCACATCTGGAGCGCTTGGAACGGTTAGCTTCTTTCTGCGGGCTGCCGCCAGTCGTTCAGGAGCCTTCCTCAAAGTTCTTTCCGCGTTGGCTGGAAGAGGCTGCGGCGTTTCCGAAATGGCAGGGTGAGCTCTATCTGGAACGGCACCAAGGCACATTTACCACGATTGCAGCTGTCAAACGCTACAACCGCCGCTGTGAGATTGCTCTACGGGAGCTGGAGATATTGGCATCCTTAGCAGAGATTCGGGGATTAACAACTTATCCAACCGAGGAGCTGGATCGGATATGGAAGGAAGTTCTCCTCTATCAATTCCACGATATACTGCCCGGGTCTTCGATTAAACGTGTGTATGACGAATGTCTTCCTCGGTATGAGGAATTGCTGCGTGAGATTGAAAGCCTTTCCTGTCAGGTGGTCGACGCGCTTACTCAGTTATCACCGGATGCTGGAGCGGAGGTCGTCGCTTTCAACTCACTTGGATGGCCCCGTCGCGAGTGGCTTTCGAGAGACGGCCATTGGTATCGAGTAGAGGTTCCTGCTTTCGGATGGGGCCGTCTCGCGGAGAATGAGAAGAAGGACGAGTATGTCCCGCCTTCGATTTCAGAACGGCATTTGGAAAACGAACATCTTCGAGTGGAGCTCAATATCGATGGCACTCTCAGCTCTATCGTCGACAAAACGACAGGTGCGGAGATTCTGCCCGAGAACGCATCTGCAAACGCCTTTCAGATCATCGCAGATGAGGGAGATGCCTGGGATTTCGTCGTCGATCCGGAAACGAAAAACGTTGCCGCTTACCTCGAACGACCCGCGGCTCGACCCGAATTAGTGAAAGCCTCGATAAGTCGTGACGGTCCCAAGAGCGAGCTCTACCAATTCTTCCGGTTTCGCGAGTCAACCATTCACCTCCGCATCTCTTTAGAAGCGGATTCACCGCTTCTTCGCTTTGATGCGGAAGTCGATTGGCAGGAGTCCGGCCATTTGCTGCGGGTTATCTTCCCGACCTCTATTCGAGCTGAATCGGCTCGATACGAAATTCCTTTCGGATCGATCCGCAGGGTGACGCATGAAGGCGATCCTGTCGCACAGGCACAATTTGAAGTTCCCGCGCAGCAGTGGGTTGATCTCTCTGAGCCGGGGCTAGGGATCGCTTTGGTCAATGACTGCAAATATGGATTTCGAATCAAAGACGGTTGTATTGGGATGAGCCTGATTCGCTCGGTTCCTTATCCAAACGAAGCCTTGGT